>Ga0208130_1000038_pt1 | contig 67475 bp, 68 predicted proteins | sample ETNtaG_31_FD_185771 | JGI IMG/M metagenome (GOLD analysis project Ga0208130, IMG submission 185771) | Marine microbial and viral communities from oxygen minimum zone, Eastern Pacific Ocean - ETNP201310SV78 (SPAdes) (version 2) | ecosystem: Environmental > Aquatic > Marine > Oceanic ... | reverse complement strand
GCTGGGAAGGGTGGGGTTGTTCGCCCATTAAAGGGGATCGTGAGATGGGTTTAGACCGTCGTGAGACAGGTTTGTTGCTTTGTGGTTGAGGCGTATCAGGTGCCTGATCGGAAGGGCCCTTTAGTACGAGAGGAACGAGGGCTCGGAGCCACTAGTTTACCAGTTGTCTGACAAGGCAATGCTGGGTAGCCACGCTCCATGCGGATAAGAGCTGAAAGCATCTAAGCTCGAAGTCGCCCGAAAGACGAGGCACCTCAGGGGACTCGTAAAAGACGAGATTGATAGACAGCGGGTGTAAGTACCGAGGTTTCGACCGAGGTATTCAGCCCAGCTGCACTAATCCCCCGAGCATCAAGAATTCACATATTAAGCCCTGTGTGGGCCTCTGTTCAATCAAGCATATCAATTCACACATTCGAAAGAAAGTTGTGCACGGCCATAGCGGAGGGGTAATACCCGGTCCCATATCGAACCCGGAAGTCAAGACCTCCTGCGTCGATTCCTGTACTGTGGTGCGAGAGCCCACGGGAACGATCGTCGCTGTGCCTTCTTTCTTTCGAACATCGCTAGCGATGTTCAAATCCCCGCAAATCACATTTATTCATATACGCCTCCATGCTAGGAAGAATGAGGAGAGACCGTATATGGGAATTTCAACAGCCGACATTTTGGGGCATAGTCAGGTAGGGGTCTACCTTTCCGTAATCGGAGATGTATTATTTGTCCCCAGGTCTCTAGACTCGGAAGCCATAGAAGAGATCCAGACGGCATTTGAGATCGAGACCCATCCATTCATGGTAGGCGGGTCATCACTTATCGGCAGTCTGTTGAAGGGAAATAGCAAAGGAATAGCAGTCGCAGATATCGCCACTGAAGATGATTTAGACGAATTAACTAGTTTTGGAGATGTTGTGGTTATGCAAAGTGGTGTGAATGCTGCAGGGAATCTCGTAGAATGCAATGAAATAGGAGCTGTGGTAAGTCCTGTAGTTCCTCCCGGCGCTAACGGTGTAGATATGATTGGCGAGGTACTTGGCGTAAGGGCGGTCAGGAGCAAGGTTGCAGGCCATGATACGGTCGGCAGCATGTTAGTGGCAAACTCAAATGGGGCCTTAGCCCATCCAGATATTACTTCTGAAGAAGCCAAACTCATTGAAGAAACCCTTGGGGTCCCATTGATGGTGGGTACCGTTAGTTTCGGATCTCCATTTGTAGGTTCAGGTTGCGCAGCTAGCGATTCTCATGCAATGGTAGGTACTGGATCAACCGGTCCGGAGATGAATAGGATTGAGGATGCATTGGGACTGATATAGTGCATCATATTGCTGTAGGGGCAACATGGTCATCGTCCTTACCATCAGAATCCCTGACCCTATTCCATACGGACTTCATCAATTCATCATGATGTTTCTCACAGTATCCAAATCTCTTGTATGCTTCTCTGAAGGAGTAAGCTTTGTTCCCTGTTGCAACTAGGAAACCATCTGGTGATAGCCGACTGATAATGTAGCTCTTTTCTGTGCAACCTGGATAATCGCACTTGGCCATACATTATCCCAGGGGTGTCCACTATTGAAATCTCTCTAAGCTCACTCGGTTGACTCAGGCTCTATTATTAACAAAGGGGAATTTGCTTCAATACTATCTCCCGGTTCACAGCTCATCTGGGTGATCTTGCCAGAAATTGGTGCTTGAATCTCGTTCTGCATCTTCATTGCTTCTAATATCATTACTACATCTCCCTCTAGGACCGAATCCCCGTTTCCAACAGATAGGGATACTATTTTTCCAGGTATCGGGGATGAGACGACCCCAGATTTAACCGATTTTCTTGACTCTTTCCTTTTTCTAACAACTTTACGGCCCACTCCTCCATCCGTTTTTACTGAAAATTCATGGCCATCAACCAGTACTTTCCATACTCCTTCATTATTGGAAAGAGTTACCTCAAATTCCTCATCATCAATGACAATTTTCCTTTTGGTTTCCAAAAAATCACCTCGACGTACTACGCTTCGACTTAGAACGGAGGAGATTCCCCCGGCCCATAGCAACTCTTCTATGATCCATAGACCATTCGCTACCAGAGCTTCTCTGCGGAGATGTTTGGAGATAATCCCCTGAGGACTCTTCAAGGATAACTGCAGTCATCGCTATTACTTTCAATTTCAATAATCTCTCACTATCCATGCCATCACCTACAGGGGGATATTGCCATGTTTCCTAGCTGGCCTGGCTTCTTCCTTCTCGAGTAATGCACCAAGAGCTTTGGCCATCACAGTCCTAGTTTCACTTGGCTGAATGACATCGTCCAGATAACCCAGCGATGCAGCACGGTATGGATTTGCGAAAGTTTCAACATAGTCATCGACCAATCTTTCTCTTTCCTGAATGGGGTTTCCTGAAGACGCTATACGTCGCCTGTGGATAATTTGTACAGCCCCCTCAGCCCCCATGACTGCCAGTTGTGCGGAGGGCCATGCGACATTGTAATCCCCCCTGATATGCTTCGATGACATCACATCATACGCCCCCCCATACGCCTTTCTGGTAATCACAGTTAATTTGGGTACAGTCGCCTCTGCATAAGCGTACAATAGCTTTGCACCATGCCGTATTATTCCCCCCCATTCTTGGCTGGCACCCGGAAGGAAACCCGGAACATCTACAAATGTGATAATTGGAATATTGAATGAGTCACAAAATCTGACAAATCTCGCTGCCTTTACCGATGCATCGATATCTAGACAGCCTGCGAGGAATAGTGGTTGATTGGCTACAACGCCTACCGTATGCCCTCCTAGCCTAGCAAATCCGACTACTATGTTCATAGCGAACTCCGCCTGTACTTCAAGGAACGCTCCGTCATCCACTGTCTCCTCTATTGCCCTGACAATATCGTATGGCTCCTTCGGATTTGTCGGTACCAAATTCTGCAATTTTTCGCATGATCTGTCTACTGGATCATTCGTAGGCAGTACAGGGGCTCTTTGTAGGTTGTTCTGAGGGAGCATTTCGACTAATTCCCTAACGAGATCCAGTGCAGACTCATCATCTTCAGCAGTAAAATGAGTCACTCCGGATTTAGTTGCGTGAGTAGCTGACCCTCCCAAATCTTCGAATGAGACCTCTTCATTGGTTACGGTCTTGATCACTTCAGGACCTGTAATGAACATATGTGATGTCTTATCGACCATTATCACGAAGTCTGTTATCGCTGGCGAGTATACGGCCCCTCCAGCACACGGTCCCATAATTACCGAAATCTGCGGAATCACACCACTTGCTCTGACATTCCTAAAGAAAATCTCGGCATATGACCCTAGGCTGGCCACTCCTTCCTGAATCCTAGCGCCTCCGCTATCATTCAAACCAATAACCGGAGAGCCTGTCTTGAGTGCCATATCTAGTATCTTACAGATTTTTAATCCGTGCATTTCACCGAGTGACCCCCCATAAACAGTAAAATCCTGAGCGAAGCAGTATACGGTTCTGCCTCCAATTGTCCCATGGCCGCAAACTACGCCATCTCCAGGGATTACATTTCGATCCATATCAAAGTCCCTACATCTGTGCTCAACCAGTGGATCTATTTCCATGAAAGAATCATCATCTAGTAGTAATTCTATCCTCTCTCTAGCAGTCAATTTTCCCTTCGAATGCTGCGCAGAGACTCTTGCCTGGCCCCCTCCGGCCACTGCCTGAGCTTTGCGTCGACGAAGTTCACTGACTCGTGCATCTTCCGCACCCATGCCCTTCCATCTGACGGGACCTCAATATGCATTCCTGATGATAACCCCCTAATTCGCGTCTGCGGTTGTTTCAAGGAGGGCAACCGACTCGGGAAGTCGAAGTATGAAGATCGTAATGGCAAAACCGGGCCTTGATGGGCATGACAGAGGTGCAAAGGTCATTGCTAGGGCTTTGAGAGATGGAGGTCACGAAGTAGTATACACCGGTCTCAGAAGAACACCAGAAGAGATCTCAAGAATAGTAATGGATGAGGATGCCGACGCATTGGGACTCTCGACTCTCTCAGGCGCCCATGATGTCCTGATACCTCGAATATGCGCCCTTCTAAGAGATTCAGGTATGGGTCACGTGATGGTTTTCCTTGGAGGGATAATTCCAAAGAGGGATCATGAAAAGATGTTTTCAGAAGGAGTCAGAGCAATTTTTGGACCCGGTTCAAGAACCGAGGAGATTCTTATGTTCTTGGAGGATGCCAGTTCTAGGATTGGAAGTAACATGCCAATCGGAGTCTTGAATGATGACGGATGGCGTTGGAATTGACTGGAAATAAAGAGCTCTTAGGATCAGCTTTGCGAGGTAGCAGAAGGGACCTTTCTAGGCTTCTTTCTCTTATCGAAAAGGGTGAGGATGTCGCTATCCCTGAAAATACTAGTACTAAAAAATCAATGATTCTGGGCATCACAGGCCCTCCCGGTGTTGGAAAATCTACGTTGGTGGGCAGAATCATCAGTTATTGGAAGAAAGAGGGTAAAAGGGTTGCAGTATTGGCAATAGACCCGTCTTCTCCTCGTACAGGGGGGGCATTACTCGGAGATAGGGTTCGGATGGATTCAGCAGACTCAGGCGACCACGTTTTCGTGAGGTCACTCTCAACCCGCGGGAATCCCGGTGGAATTTCTGCTTCTCTAATGTCCATGGTCAAACTACTGGAAAGCTGTGGTTGGGAAAATATCATTATCGAAACAGTAGGGTCGGGACAGTCGGAAATAAAAATCGTAGCTTTTGCAGATAAGATAATTTTAGTCGATGGCCCAGACAGGGGGGATATAATACAGGCCGAAAAAGCAGGAATAATCGAGTTGGCTGATTTGATAGTGGTGAATAAATCAGACACTCCAGGGGCTCTGAAGGTAGCTGAAACTATCAAATCCGCTCTCTCTTTCAGTAATGAAAATGACTCCCCACAGGTCTTGCTAGTATCTGCAGAAAGAAATACTGGAGTAGATGAAATGATGGAGTTAATCCGCTATTCAAAGTCACCTATTTGGAGGGATAGGATAAAGATCAGAGAGAGATTACTATCCCTGTGGGACTATCGTCTATTGTCATCCCCCCAATTAAATCAGGTAATTGAAGACATTGAAACCGGAAGTATTTCACTTGAAGACGGCTTGGATATTCTATCTAGGTGAGAAAATGAGTGATGCGCTACAGGACTTTGAGACTGATCATGTCAAGCACTCCATTGGCGGATTTGGCGGTCACGCCCTAAGAAGGGCAACTCATATGGCAATGGCCATAATACCGATTATTTACTATTCAAGAGGCCATGATATCGCGGATTATGTGGGATTGAATCCCGAGCAGTTAGTAAGCTCAATCATAATTGGCATAATGATCCTTGAAGCATTGAGATTAAAGCTAGGAATAGTAATTATCGGACAAAGAGAGTACGAGGCACAGCAAATTTCTGCCTTGGCATGGGGAGGATTTGCAGTTGCATTAGCATTATTAATCTCCCCAGATGATGGAAAATCCGGTATTGAAGCCGGTTTATATGGAATTCCAATAATTCTAGGACTTACCTTTGTTGACCCAGTGATGGGGGAAATTAAGAGAAAGAAAGATGATTTGAAAATGGCGATATATATCGGTTTGTTCACGTCTTATGCTGTTTGGCTCGGCTGTCATTTATGGATTGGTACTCCGATACTAGCTTCACTTCTGCTAGCTCCTCTGACCGTGGCAGGAGAAGTGCCCAAACTAAGATACATAGACGATAATGCAACAATGGTCTTCTTCCCTCTTTCCGCATTAGTTATCATGCTTCCATTCCTATGAGGGAAGGATGATTACGGGTTATATTTACATTCAAATCTGTTTTGGGATCTTTATGAGCGAGCCTAATGATGATGAATTGAATCAATCGACATACGTTATGGTTTGGGCCATTGCATCTCTTGCATCTCTGGCTATCTTCGTAATTTACTTCTAACTAGGTCCGCGACTCTCGTTCCAGAAGGGCGATCTTCTTCCCAATGCCGCCCTCAGCAGAATATCCCCCAATGCTCCCATCGGTGCAAATAACTCTGTGACAAGGGACTTCGGGAGAGTAAGGATTCGCAGCACAAGCGTTAGCTACAGCCCTATAAGAAAAGGGCCTTCCAATGGCTTGTGCAATTTGCTTGTAAGTCCTCACTTCCCCTCTAGGGATAGAAAGCAACTCATTCCAGACCAATTTCTGAAAGGCCGTACCTTGCATATCATTCATGTTCATCACTCTGTGATTCCGGCCTGTAACCTTCGTCCATCCCAACAATTTCGTAATTTGAAGGAAATAATGCAATCGCAACTCCTCCAATCATACAACCCAGGCCAAGAAGGAACTGCCCTGTAATCATCATCTCCAATGCAATGGCGACTAAAACCAGTCCGCCTATATTCGAGATCCATACCAAATTTTTGAAAGTCGAAAGGGATACCCCTGTCGTCCTTTCCGTACGCTTAGGGCCAAACTCTGCTCCAAATCTAATAGGGTCATCATCACTCATTGAATCACCTATCAATCATTAGAATCGCATCTGTTGGACATGCCAAAACACACAATTGGCAGCCTGTGCATGGGTCTCTCAAAATCTTCGCCTTCCTATTCACCTCTATATTCAGTATTGGGCTTGCTAAGGGGGTATCATACAGTTCGATCGCATCATCCTCGCACACGAGGGTGCACTGATCGCATCCAATGCATTGCTCCTCCTTGACCCAAGCCACAGCATCTTCCCCTCCCTTCAATTTGGCTTGATCCTCTGATTTCCTAGCATCCAGAAGCATCCTAATCCGAAGTTGTTCGGATTTTCTTCTGGCGAGTAAATCTTCAATACTTGTCAAAAAACACCCCTCCGATACCTTCTCTCTATATGCCGGTCCACACATCACTAATTTAACCATGTTTCGATAGCGAGTACCATGCAGTCGAACGTGCAACCTTGGTTCAGGGACCCGCTTAGTTTACTAGGACTCTTCCAAGGAGTAATTATTTGGTCTACAATGGCTATTTTCATATCTATTGAGATTGCATGGATTTCATTCGCATGCGGCGGAATGATAGGAATCTTCCTATGGTTAACTGCACTTGGCTATGGGAGGAAAAGAGTAGCTATGTTTACTCTATATGGGATATTATTCAATGCAGCCTTGTCATCATATTCAGGTTGGATGGCATTTTACTAGTCACATCACTTGCGACCAGCTTCTACCTGCCTAGCTAAGAAACTCACTACATCCAATATTTCGAAGTCGTGCTTTGGGTCTCCCTCGAACTTGAGGCATTCGAAGTGTGAGACACACTTGGGACAGGATGTCAACATGATGTCCGCTCCCGTGGCATTTACTTCTTCGAATCTCTGAACTCTGAGGGCCCTGCTATTCTCATTACAACTCATCATACTCGATACTCCGCAGCAAAGGGCGTCTTCCCCATGGTGTTCCATCTCTACTAGATCAACACCGTCTACACTGGAAATCAGGTCTCTTGGTTGATCGTAGATATTCATCTGCCTACCAAGTCTGCAAGGGTCATGGAAAGTCACTGTAACATCTTCCTCAGATCTCAAGTTCATATCAAAGCCATTTTCCACAAGGAACTCAGTTGTATGCATCACCTTCATTTCATCCAACTCATAGTCCATGGCAAATGTCCTGAAGCACTCTGCACAAGATGTGACTAGTGTGTCTATGCCACTCTCTCCCAGCTTCTTCTGATTGTAGGACTTTAGCTTCTCAAAAACCTCAGTCATTCCTTGCCATTTCTGGTCATGGCCACAGCACTTCAAGAAGTCTCTTCCTAGGTATGTAACATCTTCCCCCATTTCCTCGAATAGAGTAAATGCGGATGTGGTCGCATCTCCAAGATTCATTGTGCCCTGATTCACATGGCTGAAAATCATCTCTTGATCAAGGTAGTCTACACATCCTGGGTAGTAACCTATGTTAGAGTCGATTGGATAGTCTTCTATTGACATGAAATCTTCATCAGCATCTTCCTCTGCCTCAGCAGCTAGAACTGCCTGCAATACGGTATGGGGTATCTCTGCCGCGGGAGGCCCACCGACAATCATATTCCTCCTGATGTCGACGTATGAGTCGTAATCCACTAATTGTGGGCAGGCATTAGTGCATGCCGAACAGGTCAGGCATGAGTAAAGCGGAACTCCGTCGTCCTCATTGTTCCATGTGTTGTAAATGATGTTTAGCTTGTCTCCAGAGTTGAAGAGTCTAACCGGACATGCATCATCACAAAGGTCACAACCGTAGCACTTGTTCATTTCATACTCATACCCTCTAGCCATGCTTCTCATCAGCATGAAGACCAATGCTCCCACTCCCAGACATGGTACAAATAAGGAGTATATCAGTTTGGCATCCAAGCTCTTCGGATTCTTATGGAAAGTAGGATTCTCCATGTACATGGAAGACAACGTTTCCATGTCCATTGTCGACTCCGACCGAACCAGTGCGGTTCCGTCTGCATTCAGTAGTAATGGCTGATATGATATTACAGAGAAGCTAGTAATCACTTCCACTGTATCGTTTATGCCCTGCGAAGTAGTTTGGAAGTCCACAGTATAAGTCTGCCCCGAATCGAGGTATATGCTGTCAGAAACACAACCATCGGTGCTCCAAATCTCAGAACCAGCAGAGTCAGTCAAGACAAGGCTTTGGCTGTGAGTCCCGGCCGATCTCACTGATGTTCTGAAAAGGCACCCTATGTCAGTGGGAACTTCTGATACTCCAAGGTCCTCAACTTCGAAGGTAAAACTACTGCTATACATAACCTCTGAACCATCTTCCATTCCGAAGAAAGCCGTCCTATCTTCTGCGGCGTTTCTCCCCATTGCACTGTCTGAATGTCCATTATCGCCATTGAAATCTATGATTTTGAATTTAGTAGGTTGATATATTCCCCATTTGGACCAATGAGAGGCAGCTATAACACACCAATCAGCCACATCTTCGCCTTCTCCTAATCCATTCCATGCAGCCAATGATTGACTCTCTTCATAGGGTATGCACTCATCTTCCCAGTCTGCCCAAACGTTGCCCTCTTCGACGTGTACAAGTGTATCTGATGGCTGCGATCTGAGGGCATCCAAATCTTCCAAATCATCCATAGCCCCAAGACCTCCATAGTCCCAGAACCCATTTTCATAGATCGGCCAGGTTACCACTGATATCAGGACCGCCGCCAATAGTGATCCAACAGCCACTTGTCTTCCGATTTGTGGAGTTACCCTGGATCCAACAGAATTGAGTAGGAATTTTCTGGTCGGGAAGTAAATTATAGCGAATAAGAAAACTCCAGTAAGGATCCACGGTACGGCGTTGAAAACCTCTGCAGTCCATGGAGCCTGTCGGCCACACATCAATTCTGAGTGAGATCCAGTGAAGCAGTAGTCGCTACGATCCTTTGCATACAGGTCTAGGAATATATTGATCGAGAAAACCGATATGAACCACACATGAGCGAGATAGACGGCTCCTGCAGTTGCGAACCACGGATCCTCCACTCCCCTCTTCTCTCTTCCCGGAAGGAACGGGGGCAGTGCCAGAATTCCAACTGGAAGTCCGGTAATTGCCGCGCCCCACCATGCTGCGTTCCAGTCTATAACAGGAGCCCCAAGGAATTCGCCGATTGGCCCAGCAGGAATTACGAATTGAGGCAGGTATTCCCCCCATCGCAGATATCCATACGAGAAAAGAACATACCAGTCAGGGAATACGAAACCAGCTTGAGCAAACGGATCAGCAGCACTGTGCAATGGAGGCGGTATTAGCCATGAATAGAATGCTATTGTCATCACTATCGATGCGAAAATAATGGTATCCCTGAGTACCTCAGTAGGCCAGAAAGGATGTCCAGTGAAAGTTCTCCTTCTTTCCTTGTCAGCCTCAATGAGCTTATCCCTCTCACTGATGTATGTGTCTGCGATTCTGCCAAATCTCTCCATCATCCCCATATCATCAACCTCAATGTGGCTCCGCAATTCCTTGAGCCCATACTATGAACAGGTGAGCAAGAATGAGAGTCGTAACAACTACTGGCAGGATGAAGACATGAAGGAAGTACATCCTAGTCACGGTTTGTCCGGTAACAGTGGTGCCTGCAAACATCGCCGTTGCCACCCATCCTCCAATCAGAGGCGTGGAGTTGGCCATATTGATTCCAATCGTAGCAGCTCCAAAGGCTAAGCTATCCCATGGAAGTAGATATCCCGAGTAGCCAAAGAAGATTGTGAAGAACATCAGAGCTACTCCGATAAGCCAGTTGAGCTCACGAGGATTCCTGTATGCTCCTGTAAAGTATACTCTGCACATGTGCAGGAATACTGCGGCAACCATGAAATGGGTAGTCCAATGATGAATGGATCTGATTATGTATCCGAATGGAAGTTGGGTCATGATGAATTCCATACTGCTGTATGCTGGAGTGGGGTCTCCCTCCCCGCCTGGCACGTAGTATAGGCCGAGAACTGTGCCGGTAATTACCAGAATTACGAAAGCGAGGAAAGAAATCCCGCCAAGGCAGTAAAGTGGATACCAGTACCATATTATCCTGAGCTTGTATTTTTCAGCATGCGTCATAGGCATCTGTCTGTGCATGCCATAGTATGCATCCCTACTCATCCCCCAATAGTCCTGAATTCTGAACCTAGTATCCAACCATGAGAATGCCCATAGGAAAGTCTTCTCTGCCAGTCCCATACTGCTAGCACTAGTCTCCACCGCTCGAAGTATATCTTTTCTCGGCATTTCCTCTCTTTCCTTTCTCAGCGTAAGGGCCACAATCACCACGACTAGTGTGATGAAAACCCAAAGGAACCAGAATTGAATCATTTTAATCACCTCAGTCGCAGTACGTATACCAATCCTTGAAATCCGGCAAAGCCTCAATCAAATCTCCATTGAGAACGAACGGTATCAGTGGCATCCCCATTGGTGCCGGTCCTCCGGCCCTCTTAATCCCAATGAAATCAAACTCTGCACCACTGGATCTATTCCTTGCTCTATTCTTCTCTATGACCGTCGGGTCAAATCTCGATGAATGACAGATACAGAATAGTTTACTGCCGCCAGAATCCGTACCATTTGGAACCCACTGGTCCTCAGTGAACTCGTTTGTCACGAGTTGCCATCCCGGGATACAACACAAGTGAGTGCATCGGGAGAATATCAGGATTAAATTGTCATGAATCGATAGTGCTTGATATTGAGGGTCTTCATCGAGCTCATATCCAGATCCAACATAGGAGCCATCTGCAGTGTAGCCGTCCATGAACTGGAATCTTGGCTTATCCTGAATTAGCTCACTACCCTTGTTTTCATCGTGAGGTACATACACGGCATTGACGGGCATTCCTGACCAGACTCCCTGAGCTGCTGACATGCCAGTCGAAGAAGATGCTGCAGCATCAATGAACGATTGATATGTCATCGGCTCCAAATGCCTGTCTCCATACCAGACAGAATCCTCAGCTCCCGTTGGGACCCAGTACCTAACTGCTGTATCTCCTCCCGATGAATCCGATTGGCCCATTAGAAGTGCAGCGAAACCAACACTAGTTAAGCCAGCCATCGTGATCACTCCAGCTGCAGTATTGAAGGAATGCCTCATGAATTGCCTTCTGTCTATCATGTGGACATCAGCGTCGTCACCCCCCACTCCTCCAGAGCTATCCCTCAGTGTGAATTTCCTAGCCATGTTCTAGACCTCATATTTTTTCCAGGACTCAGGGTCCTTAGCCGTGATGTACTTGTTTCTCCTACTCTTTACTATCACTATATCGGGCATTACATATTTCATGTAAATCATGCCTAGGATAATCACTGTTAGAAGGAGCATCCCAAGGAAGAAAGATAGCATCTGTTGATCCCATTTGTTGTATAGGCCATAAGATAATGATCCCGCCCAATAGAGTGACCAGACTATCCCCCATAATCCAACTAGAATGATTAACCACGAGTCCCCGGAGGGAGATACGCTTGCCCTAACTATGGATCCAGCTGGGGCTTCGTTGAAGACACCATGTTCTATGGCAGATTCATACACTTCTTCAGATAGGGAAATTCCATCCAATGCATCTCTGGCATCCTCCACACTTACCTCCCCAGAAGCCACCTGCCTGAGCATCTTCATGACTACATCGTCTTTCATCATTGATCCCCCCTTCTCTGATGCTTAATCCTCAATCTGAGCAAGTTGCTTCTGCCTTCATAGTGCCTGGAGAATCCATATCTCAACATGAGGCCACAGAAAATAATCACAATTACTACGGCCGCGAATCCCAGTAGCCCCAACCAATGCGCCCTCATTCCGGCGCCCATGTGATGCAAGTCTACTCCTTCTTCAACAGGAGCAGGCGGCTCGATTTCTCCGTTTCCAACGAATACGGTACGGACTCCCCCGAAATCACCTTCATCCATGGAAGCACTAAGGCGGTTCCATCTATCAAGCTGAGAAGGAATGCCATCCCCGTTAACAGAGTTCCCTGCTAGCCATATGGTTACTACCCCCGTTCCTTCCACGGGAGCAGTCCATGTGATGTGCCACATTCTGTCAGGAGTCTTAGAGCCAGAATTGCTGTGTGTAAGTGAAGCCAAATCATCTTCCCAATTGTACACCAGGGACTCGAAACCTTCCGAGCCAGCGAGCGTTCCACTACTGACACGCATCGCGAATCCGCCTGTGTGTGACGCTGTATCTGCAGGAGGTCCGCCAATGATTTGTATTGCCATCTCGTAAGACTCACCAGGTTCGTAACGATACGGAACGTCAGTCAAAATAAGAGTCACAGAGTTGTCCGGTTCATCAGCATGACAAGTGCATCCGGCTAGGGCTACATCGCCTTCATTGTTGGCGTCTCCGCCTATTCCTGTTGGATTAGCTTGAGACCCTCCAGCGGCCAGTACTGCGACTATGCTGATAGCCAGTACCTTCCTCACTGTAAGCATACCCGACGCCATACACAACACCTTTGGTGTATACGCCACCTGAAAGGGGGCTATTAACGTTGCATTGCCCGACTGTCAAACCATGGCCTGAATCATGCCAATTTACATCTTTCACTTCACGCCAAACTAATATGCTCTAGCTCCAAGGCAGGCCCATGGCAGGGCCTGTTTGGAGAAATGTATACCGTCTGACAGATAGTCAGATTTCGAAGCTTGATGAGGCTGAGGATTATATGGAAATGATGAAGCTCGGGCCCGCTGAAAAGATACTAATGGAAATGATCAATGAGGATCCGGAATGTGTACCTGTGCTGAATGTAATGGCGCATTTCCAAGGGAGGTATATCTCAGACTTTGAGATGGCTATACACTACTATGACAGAGTTCTGGTTTTGGAGCCCGATAATGCTTGGGCAAGGGATGAAAGAAGACGATACCTCAGATATTCGAGCTACGATTGAGCAATTCTATACGCCTGCCCCATACTCGGAGCTCGTGCAGGATGGCGAGGTCCTTATTGCTGGAGTGGGCGGGATTGGGTGCCTGTGGGCGCTCGAAGCGCACTCAAGATGTTCCAATTTAGCAGAATTGTTGTTAATAGATGCCGATGAAACATCCTTCGAAGGTGCCAATGAGGCCAATTGCTTGTTTCTAGATTCGGGAGGCGAGGGCAGGGGCGCTGCAGCACTCCCCTCCATGGCCATCCATAGGCTGAGAAATGGCGCAGACTCTATCTCCGAACTACTCGAAAGAGCCGAGGTCTTGATTCTAATGGCGGGACTGGGCGGGGGAATGGGCTCTGGAGCTTCAGGAGAACTCGCGAAGATGGCCAATCAATACGGCTGCATGGTACTGTCTGTAGCAGGCCTACCATTTGCAGAGCAACCACTAAGATATGCAATAGCAGAGGAAGCACTGCCTTCACTGGAGGCAAACTCTAGTGTTTGTATCAGGGTTAGTATGGAGCGCCTAGCGTGGCAGTCCAAGAGAAGGAAAACGGACTGGATTACAGGATCAGGATGGATAGAAGAACTCGTCGAAGGATTAGTAACCACATTAGCTAGAGTGGGAAGAATCAACCTCGATCTAATGGATATGAGGGCGATAATCAACAAAGAAGGGAACGCTACCCTCATCGTTGGAACTGGATCTTCGGAAAGCCCAAATTCAGTCGTTGAAATGGCTAGAAACTCGCCATTGAACGACGTCTCTATCGACGGTGCTAAGGGATGCATGATTCAGGTCGAAGGCGGACCAGACATGACTTTGTCACATCTCACGGAGTTAACAGACTCCTTCGTATCATCCATGGATCCGGATTGTCAGGTTATTATGGGAGCTAGGGTAAGCGACGAAATGGTCGGAAAACTCAGACTTGTGGCCATAGTGAGCGGTATCTAGATTCTCCATTAATTAACTCAATTGTATTCGCAGGGCCATGGCAAAGCTGACTAAGGCCAAGAGGGGTAAAAACCGGTGGATAGGGCTTTCTATCAAAGACTCCGATATTTCTCGTACTGAACTCAGTCATTTATTGGAGGCCAGATTACAGGGGAAAGGTTGGAAGCTTTTCGATTTACAGAAGCATAAAAACTACAAGGTCGCAATCATAAAAACCACGTTGGAAGACTCTTCGGAAGTGCGCGATAGGATAAATTCGACCGATGGCCTATCTACAATTACCACATCCGGGAAAATCAGACTTGTGAGGGCAAGAATTACTGATGACTGACACATTATTTAAAATTCCAGATAATGTCTTCAGTACTCGATAAAACAACTCTTTCTCCTCTAGAATCAACATGCAGGAAACCATCAGAGTCGATTCCCACGACTCTAACTTCTTCCCCCTCATGAATGGCCCCAACTCCCCTGGATAATGATCTAGAAAGTGTACTCCAAGACATCCTTTCCAAGTCGGATGAGTGACTATCAGGAATTCTATCGTCTTTCTCAATAATCGATGAGATTCTGGAATCCACTGCATTGAAAATGTAATCTCTTGAAAATTCCCCAAAGGTCTCTCTCCACCCAGGGCATAATCTCCCATCAAGGTCCCTACTGAACGAATTAATTCCAACTCCCAATCTAAATCCCGGATTTGAGCTATTGGCCTCTATTAGGACCCCTCCAATCTTCCCTCCCCCTTTAGTAACCAAGTCATTAGGCCATTTCAATTCGCAGTTAATCAGGTTCGATACAACTGCTCCAATGGAGATCTGTAGTATTCCAGGGGTAGGCAATTCAGAAAGATCCCTATTTATCCTCCAAGAAGCAACTAGGTCTCCTTCTTCCGATTTCCAAACAGATCCTCTCCTTCCTCTTCCCGAATCCTGATTATTGGCCACAACTCTCTGCCAGCCTTCATCCGGGAGGTTACTTGCGTAATCCATGGTTGAGCTACAAGAGCCAACTCTACTTTCTTTAATTCCAAAGCCAGTTTTCCACAGTCCGAAAACCCCCAGTTTTTCATCACCAATTCTAAGCGACTCGATATTTCTGCATGACCAACCAGAGTTGAGCCAATCAGAGGCCTTACTGGGGCTTTCGGGATCAATCCTGAATAAGGCGATAACAACCAAATCATGATGTTTCCTTCTACTAAGATATTGCAAGAGCTCAGATGACCATCCGCCACCACCCAAGTCACTCATCGATGCTTCTTCTATCGGTTCCAGTTTTGGCTCCCCTTCCTCCGGTGGGGTCAGGTATGGAAGATTCCAGACTACCAACTCTACATCCTCTGAGATGCTCCAATTATCTTCCCCAAGGCCACCTTCAGAAATTTTAACAGAATCCGAGAATCCGAACTTCTCGATATTAGCTCTAGAGCAAGCAACTGCATACGGATTTATATCAAATCCTTCCACTCTCCAACCCATTTGTGCTAAGGCCATTGAAATCACCCCCGAGCCACAACCGATCTCCACAGCCTTCCGGCCTCTGCCCTGTATTCCGGACAATGATCTGCAAAGTAATTCGGTGTCTTCTCTTGGTGGATAGACACTCGGTGCAACATCAATGTCCCATGGTCCGAATTCTCCGGAAGAGAATCTTACAACTTTGATTCCGTCCATCCCCAATTTTCCTCCGAACCTCGATTTTTTGTCAGCAAACCTTATTTGTGACGCTCCTAAATTATGTTTGCTCCCGACAGCTCGGGAGGTGAACCCGCCCAGTGCCAGCCATGCCTTTGCCGGTAGGTTCAAAAATACCCCTACGGTCCGAGGATAGCCCAGCATCAGCCATGGGCCTGTAGCTTAGTCAGGTAGAGCACCGGGCTTTTAACCCGGTGGCCGGGGGTTCGAATCCCCCCGGGCCCGCCTGCTAAGCTACAGGCCCACGGTTGAAATTGGGCCGTGGGTAGTGTAGAAAATGGCAGTAAAAAGCTCAACAAAAAAGAGACTCATAGAACTAGGCGTTTCCGAAGAACATGCTCACAAACTCGCTGATGATGCAAACATGGATGCCATCAAGAGGATGACTGTCGAAGAGGTGGCTAAGAAGGTCGGATTGGAATCCGGTGCGTCCGAGCTAGAGAATATAATGGGAATCATCAGGGAGCAGGCAGCTTCCAGGAGAAGAAGCAGGTCTGGTAGGATTACAATATCAAGAACCGCCCTTTTAGACGAAGATATCCCGATAGGAGAAGACAGATTTAATGTCTTGAATCATCAACTAGTTCCGCATCATTCTCTTGTTCCCGAAGAGCAAGAAGCCATCGAACTCTCTCCATGGGGGCTCATGGAAAGGGGCGAAGATGGACATAACAGGCTGGCCAAGGAGCTTCTTCCAAAGATTCTGATTACCGATCCTTCGGTACAGGCCCTCAAGGAGATGGAAGAGGCAGACAGAACTGACCTGCCAGCTGGCTGGCTCAAGAATAGGGTTGTCAAGATTTTCAGATATAGCAGGTCTGCGGGTGCAAGTACCGCATACAGGTTGATTGTGGAGAGTAACTAAGGAGGAATATGTATGAAAGAAATTGTTGAGAGTTATTTCGCGCACAGAAGCATGGTAAATCACCAGCTGGCATCATACGATGACTGCATCCCAAGTGGTGATGGGAAAGGAAGCAGGATGGAAAAAATAGTCAGAGGAATCAGAATAGGCAGCGACGATCCTCTAGAGGACGTTCCAGGTGGTGAAGATGCGGGCGGGATGATCAAGCTTGACGTTCTGGATAAAGAAATCTATATCCGAATGAAAGGAATCAGACTAGGTGCCCCTACAGTTAGGGAGGCAAATGGGGCAGAGCACCCTGCTACCCCTCTGGAATGCCGTCTAAGAAAGTTAACATATTTCTCCCCCATCTACATGGATTTCAAGATTTACAGGGACGATCTACCGCCTTCTACCACCGATTCAGATATCGGGTTCATCGAGGAAGAAGGGGTCCATATCGGCAATCTTCCTATAATGGTCAGATCTGGTAGGTGCAACCTGCACCCCGATCATATCGCAGGAACTCAGGAGAAGTCGCTAAAACTCTCGCCTACCACCTCAGCTGAAGATGCTCAAAGGCACAAGGAGCTTCTTAGAAAGGCAGGGGAAGATCCTCTTGACCCAGGGGGCTACTTCATCATTAACGGAACAGAGAGGGTCCTAATTTCAATGGAAGACCTGGCTCCAAACAGAGTAACCGTAGAGAAGAACAAGAAATATGCGCATGAAACCGAGGTCGCTAAGATATTCTCCCAGAAGGATGGAGTGAGGAAGCCGATCAACGTCGAAAAGAGGCGTGATGGAATGCTTATGGTGAAGATACCAAGTGCGGGTACTACCGCAATCCCCGTCGTCCTTTTGATGAGGGCTCTGGGAATGGAGAATGATAGAGACATTTTCTCCGCGATTGCTGGCCCAGTAGAGGCAATGAAATACACGGTCGCGAACTTGAATGATGTCAAGGACAACCCCGAGTACGGAGTAGACAACACAGAGGAGGCAATGGCATGGCTCGAGAAGAAATTCGCAGCGGGTCAGCAAAAGGAATACAGGGAATCTAGGATCCAGAACTTACTCGACAAGGAACTACTCCCGCATCTAGGTTCAGACGACACAGTAAGGACCAAGAAGGCGATTTTCCTTGGCCGAATTGTAAGGCAAGTTCTTGAGATGGCCATCACAAACAGAGATCCAAACGATAAGGATCATTATGCCAATAAGAGAGTCAGACTCGCTGGAGACTTGATGGAAGATCTATTCAGAGTCGGAGTTCAAGGACTTGCTCGGGATCTCAAATATCAACTTGAAAGGCACCACAACAGGAAGAGAGAACTCAAGATCAACTCATGTCTGAGGCCTGATGTCCTTACCTCCAAGATTATGCATGCTCTGGCAACAGGTAACTGGGTCGGTGGAAGATCCGGAGTGAGTCAATTACTCGACAGAACAACATATCTAGCTTCACTTTCCCACATGAGAAGGGTTACTAGCCCACTCGTAAGGAGCCAGCCACATTTCGAGGCCAGGGATCTGCACCCCACGCATTGGGGTAGACTTTGTCCAAATGAAACCCCCGAAGGTCAGAATTGTGGACTCGTTAAAAACGCAGCACAGATGATCGATGTTTCCGAAGAAGTTCTAGAAGACGACGTCAAGGAGCTACTTATCGAAGCAGGAGTTAATCCGAACCCAGAGGGATGGGCCGATGGCTCAAGAATTCACGTTAATGGCGATATTTTCGGACTGCACAAGAGGCCCAACAAACTCGTCTCCCAATTCAAGAGGAGGAGGAGATCCGGTAGAATTAGGCCTGAGGTAAGTATCAGGCACGATACTGAGAACAGAGACGTGTTCATCAATACCGACAGAGGCAGGATAATGAGGCCCCTGCTGGTATTGGAAGATGGAACTCTAAATCTTTCCAAATTCCACCTAGAAGGTTTGAGAACAGGAGAAATCAACTTCTCAGACTTAGTCTCATCAGGAGTCATTGAGTGGGTAGATGCAGAGGAAGAAGAGGACCTTCTAATAGCTCCAAGACCTTTCGACCTACCTGAACTATCTCCAAAGAACAAGAGGCCCATCGATCCAGCTAAGGTCGAATGGACGAATCTTGGAGACGAAGAGATTTCCAAGGCCAAGTTGAAGGTCGACGTCAGAATGCCCGATGGCTCGACCGTATCTGAGAAGTTTTCAGTGCCGCTGAATTACCACCAGAAAGAGATGGAGTCTCTCCGAAAGAAGGAGAAGAAAGACAACACAGTACTTGTTTACACTCACGTAGAGATAGATCCCCAGCTAATACTGGGAGTTTGTGCGGCTTTAGTGCCATATCCGGAACACAACTCTACTCCCCGAGTTACAGGTGGAACTGCAATGGTAAAGCAGAGCCTAGGTCTTCCAAGTGCCAATTATCGGCTGAGGCCGGATACTAGGGCTCATGTTATGCATTATCCCCAAGTTTCTGTTGTTGGAACTAGAGCGATGGATACCACTAATTTCAACAGTAGACCCGGTGGACAAAACTTCGTTGTTGCTATTATGAGCCATCATGGCTACAATATGCAAGACGCCGTAATTATGAACAAGGCTTCCGTTGAGCGTGGCTTAGGGAGATCTTCATTCATCAGGACATACAATGCAGAAAACAGGAGGTTCCCTGGTGGTCAGGAGGAGAGGATCGAAGTACCCGGAACTGGTCTTGATGAGGTCAAAGGAATGAAGTCATTCGATAGTTATGCACATCTTGAGAGGGACGGACTCCCAGTTCCAGAGGAATTCCTCTCAAGTGGAGGAGGTCCAGACTCTGCTGTCCTCGTAGGAAAAACGAGCCCTCCAAGGTTCTTGGAAGAGGCGCATGGAGCATTCCTTCAGGCACAGGAAAGAAGGGAGTCTTCGATGATGGTCCGACATGGTGAATACGGTTGGGTCGACAATGTCTTCGTGACCGAATCACTGGACTCTGGCAGACTTGTAAGAATTACACTGCGGACCAATAAGATCCCCGAGTTAGGCGACAAGTTCGCCAGCCGCCACGGGCAGAAAGGAATCATCGGAAGAATCGTCGAGGAAGGAGACATGCCTTTCACTGCAGACGGAACAATTCCTGATTTGATTATCAATCCCCACGCCATCCCATCGAGAATGACCGTCGCGCACGTCCTTGAGATGATAGGGGGGAAAGTCGGCTCCCTAGAAGCTAGGAGAATAGATGGAACAGCGTTTACAGGTGAGAAAGAAGATTCTCTGAGGGCCGGTCTGCTTAGAAATGGATTCAACCATACTGGAAGGGAGAATATGATTAGCGGCGAAACAGGCGAGCAATATCCCGCCGAAGTGTTCGTCGGAGTAATTTACTATCAGAGGCTCCATCACCTGGTCAGCAGTAAGTTACATGCCAGAAGCAGGGGAAGAGTACAGATCCTAACTAGGCAACCTACCGAGGGCCGTGCAAGACAGGGCGGACTGAGGTTCGGTGAGATGGAAAGGGACTGCCTAATCTCCCACGGAGCTTCAATGGTCATCAAAGACCGTCTTCTAGACGAGTCCGATGGTTGGCCACTGATGGTTTGCAATACCCCAAGATGTGGTCACATCGCCTATTATGATTGGAAGAGAAGGACAACAGTCTGTCCTTCCTGTGGCGATCGTGCCGATGTACATTCGGTCCAGACGTCATATGCATTCAAGCTACTCTTGGACGAAATGAAGAGTCTTGGAGTGGCTATGAGACTTGAACTGGAGGATAGAAGATGAGTGCCAAAGACGCAGCAAAGATTCCAAAGAGGATTGAGGCCATCAAGTTCACCTTGATGGACCCCAATGAAATTCGCAAAATGTCTTCCGTAGAGGTGAAGACTGCTGATACCTACAAAGATGATGGTCATCCATTCAAGCAAGGATTGATGGATCCAAAGATGGGTGTTATCGATCCCGGTGTCAGGTGTGAAACGTGCGGAAACAAACACGATGAGTGCCCCAGTCACTTCGGCCATATAGCCCTCGAATTGCCTGTGATGCACATAGGCTTCACTAACCTGATAAAGACATCTCTGAAGTGCACATGTAACGAATGCAGCAAGATACTTTTGCACGACAAGCCGGATACTCATCCTGTAGACCCAGAGAAGTCCGAGCAAGACTACTACAGAGACAAAGTCAAGGATGTAATCATCAAGCACGGAGTCGGATCTACAGAGTTCAAGAATACAATAAAGGATATCGAAAAGGAGTGTTCAAGCAAAAAGAGGACTATTTGCATGCACTGCGGTAGTGAACAGGGCAAGATTATACTCGACAAACCCTCTACATTCAAGGAAAAGAAAGAGAACAAGGGGGAGCACAAGCTCAATGCTAGGGATATCAGAGAGTGGCTAGAGAGGATACCCGACGAACATTTAATTTTCCTAGGGATGGACAAGGATGCAGCTAGGCCGGAATGGACGATCATGAAGGTTCTTCCAGTACCTCCAATTACAGTCAGGCCATCAATTACGCTAGACAGCGGTGATAGGTCAGAAGACGATCTGACGCATAAATTAGTTGATGTTCTGAGAATCAATCAGAGGCTAAGAGAAAATCGAGATGCAGGTGCCCCACAGCTAATCGTCGAAGACCTTTGGGAACTTCTACAGTACCATTGTACCACTTACTTCGATAATCAAACAAGCGGCATCCCTCCCGCTAGGCACAGGTCAGGAAGGCCTCTGAAAACACTCGCCCAGAGACTCAAAGGCAAGGAAGGTAGATTCAGGAGCAACCTCTCAGGAAAGAGAGTCAATTTCTGTGCAAGGACAGTAATCAGTCCCGACCCCAATCTAGGCATCAATGAGGTTGGAATACCCGTGCAGACTGCTAAGGAGCTAACAGTCCCGATCAGGGTTACTAGCAGGAACAGGGAGCAACTAAGGCAGATGATCCTTAGAGGCCCAGATGTACACCCAGGAGTCAACTACATAATCAGAGGTGATAGATTTAGAGTAAGGATTACTGACAGGACCAAGTACATCTGGTCTGGTTTCAGATGTCTCAATCCTCAGTGCCATTCAGGCAGTGACGATGAACCATACACAGGTTACAGGCCCGATTTGAACGAGGTCCTACCTGCTCCTAATTTCCTTCCCGGCTTAGTATTGAAGCCTCAAAAGAGAAGAAACTCATTTGGTGAGCTCGAGGAGGAATGGGGAGTAGACCTAGACTCTACATTATCAAACCTCAGAGGCGAAGATGAGAGAGGACTTCCTCTCCCAGAAAATGATCCAAGGGCCTCAATCCATTACAGATGGAAGTGGGAGATGGAGCATCCAGACGAATACTTCCCAGATCATCTCGAAGTTAGCTGCCCACATTGCGGAAGTCCAGAGATTGAGGATGAATATGGAAATAAATCTGGTACTGATGTAGAAGATAGGCTAAGCACCTACGACATTGATGGAAATCCACGTCCGGGGGTTGTAGTCGAGAGGCATCTAATTGATGGCGATGTAGCGCTCTTCAATAGGCAGCCGTCCTTACACAGGATGTCAATGATGGTCCACGAGGTAAGAGTTATGCCTGGCAAGACCTTCAGATTCAACCTAGCCGACTGTACGCCTTACAACGCGGATTTCGACGGAGATGAGATGAACCTACACGTTATCCAGAGCGAGGAAGCTAGGGCTGAGGCAAAGATACTGATGAGAGTCCAAGAGCACATAATCACCCCCAGATATGGAGGAAGTGTGATCGGCGGAATACATGATCACATTTCTGGTGCATATCTGCTCACTCACGGTGATAGAATACTCCCTAAGAATCTAGTCATGCAAGTACTTGGTGACACTAACTGGGACGGAGAACTTCCTCCTGAGGTCGAGAAGGATGGAGTGATTGGATACAGGGGCAGCGATGTCTTGAGTCTAATAGTTCCCGAAGGCTTCAAGCTGGACTACATCAGTAGAATTGGCGACAACGTCAGTGTCTCTAAGGGAGATGTCACGGGAACTATAGACAAGAGAGGAATAGGCGCTGAGGACGGAAGGCTTCTCGATGCTGTTGTCCATACTCATGGCTCAGAGGCTGGAGCCGAATTCCTAGACCGAATGACCAGAATGACAATCTCGATCTGTACTGCATTAGGATTCACAACTGGTATCGATGACGAAGACCTGCCTCCTGAGGCTAAGGAGGAAATCGTAAAGATAAACAAGCGTGGAAGTGATGCAGTTGATGTTGAACTTGAGAAATTTGGAAAGGACGGTAGGAGATACGAGTCGCGTCCGGGAAGGACGCCATTGGAGACGCTAGAGGAGAATATCTTGATGATTCTGGACGAAGCTAAGACTGAATCCGGTAACATTGCTAAATCATTCCTCGGTTCTGACAACGCTGCGGTAATGATGGCAACTTCGGGCGCCAGAGGTTCCATGGATAACCTAGCTATGATGGCCGGCTCTATAGGTCAGCCCAAGGTCCGTGGAAAGAGACTCGAGAGAGGCTATCAGGACAGGGTATTAGCACATTTCCCCAGGAATGCGAAGGGGGCCCAGGAGAAGGGATTCGTAGGGTCCTCATTCAAGAGAGGACTTGAGCCAACTGAATTCTTTATGCTTTCAGTTTCTGGTCGCGAGTCACTGGTTGATACCGCTGTTAGGACCGCTAAGTCAGGATACATGCAGAGGAGGCTAATCAATGCCATGGATGATCTGAAGGTGGTGGATGACGGAATGGGTTCTGTAAGAAATACGGCTAACAGAATTATACAGTTCGAATATGGTGAGGACGGAGTAGATCCGGCCAGAAGTAGAGGAGGCCGGCCATTCGATGTTACTATGGTATTAGATGACGCATTAGGAGGTGAAAACTGATGGTCGTTAAGAGTGCAACAAAGAAAAAGCTCATGGATCTACAGATTGATGAGGAATATGCCCATAAGCTAGCAGATGACAGGAAATGGGATGATGTCAAAGTCCTGACGCCTGGGCAAATAGCTCAGATATGTGGTATCGATTCAGGCACCGCCCAAAGAATCAGCGACCTCATGGCGGCTTCTTCCAAGTCTGCTAGAAGTGCAGCAGCCTCTACCGAGAAGACTGTTGTTAGGAGGAAGTCAGCAGCTGCCAGAAGGAGGAGGAAGTCAATGCTACCTCTGGAGGGATTCGATGATGAATACAAGATGGGACAGATTCTCAGAGACGTAGACCATCACGATGAGATTTACCAGCAGCTACTTTCAGCTTCTGTTGATTCCAATGTCAGCCTCACTCCGAGAATGATCATGGATCTCACAGAGGGAATAAGGTCTAGGGGAATAAAGAAGATTACCCCCTCCAAGGCCAAGAAAGTTATTGAATCGGCCCGCAAGTCATTGGTTTTGTCTAGAGCTGATCCACACGAGGCCGTAGGGATCACAACAGCACAATCCATCGGTGAGCCAGGTACTCAGATGACCATGAGGACTTTCCACTATGCTGGTGTGGCAACTGTTAACGTTACTCAGGGACTTCCCAGAATCATCGAAATTGTGGATGCAAGAAAAACTCCAAACACCCCGACTATGAGAATATACCTCAATGAGAAGAATGCGAAAGGCAAGCCTCTGAGGACCAATGAGAAACTCGTCAGGGAAATTGCAGCGGGCCTTGAAGCAACAACCACTAGTGATATTGCAAATATTGACGTTGAGGTTGCTCAGAGGTATCTAAGCCTGAAATTGAACAAGTCAAACATGCGGTTGAAGAATATGACTGGTGCGGAAGTTCAAGATAAGCTAAGTAGGGCTTTGAGGCTTTACATACAGGCTGATTCGGATGATAAGCCTTCTGAATTGAAAATCATACCAGGTGTTGCAAAGAAAGAAGACCTCGAAACACTTGCCACGGACCCTCCCACATATACTGATCTTCTACAGCTCGAAGACAAAATAAAGAAGCTACAGCTAAAGGGAATTAGGGGCATTGCTAGGGCTAATGTCCAGGCAGGGGACAATGACGAGTACTATATCTCTACCATAGGTTCCAATCTCCCTAAGGTAAGCGAATTCGCAGGCATAGACAGATCTAGGACTTATACCAATAATATCAATGAAATTCAGGCCTATCTCGGCATAGAGGCCGCACGTCAGGCGATTATCAACGAGATGTATGATACTCTAGAAGGCGCCGGACTTGATGTCGATGTTAGGCACTTGATTACGGTATCAGATGTAATGACAAGCAGTGGAGAGGTAAGGGCCATTGGTAGACATGGTGTCAGCGGAACCAAGCATAGCATTTTGGCTAGGTCCGCTTTCGAGGTAACAGTTTCCCACTTGCTAAGGGCTGGTATCATCGGTGAGAGAGACGAGCTAAGGGGAGTAACAGAAAACATCGTAGTCGGCCAACCAATAGCACTTGGTACGGGCAGCGTCGATCTGTTCTATATTCCAGATGAGGCATAGAGGGTGAAAAAATGGATCTAACAAGAAATCTAAAGCAGGCTTTGAGCACAGGTAAAGTAATATTCGGCCAGAGGGAAACTATGGGCGCATGTTCCAAAGGAGATGCAAGACTGGTATTAGTCGCTGCTAACTGCCCAGACAAATTCCTATCCGACATTACAGAGTCCCATCCCAGCATACCAGTACATAGGATTTCCATGGTGAACAGACAATTAGGCGCAGCATGTGCGAGACCATTCTCAGTAAGCGCCTTATGTATTGTTGATCCAGGGCAGAGCGAATTACTTTCTCTGCAGCACAATCTCTGAATGTAGAAATAGGCGTTTGTAACAATCTACTAGCGGACGCTTCAAGTCCCAATACTCCTTCAGTGTATCATGGAAGACGCCGTAAGGCATCTGTTGCGGTCTAGAGGAATACGTCTCGATCACCCAGAAAACAGCGCATCAGACACTGGCTTTTGTCTATTGGGAGTTGCTGAAAGAGTTCCCGAATTCGGCGAAAAAAGAGGAGAACCAGTAAATATCTGGCATGTCAAATCCGATTTATTGCCAGTCAGTATGGCCGAATTTGAAAGATGGCTAGTCGATGCTCCTAGGGGCAGACACTGGCTACTAAGTGAGAGGAAGATGCCTGATAGATATGCAACCTTGTTGCCATCAGAATCAGAGATAGTCGTATGGGGCCCGAACGAAATGTCAGTGTGGCTCGGAGAGGCGATCTTGTCAGGGGACCTAAAGGTCACATCCCCAGTATCTCAGTCAGAAAATACCAAAATTGAGTACGATAATAAGGGAAAAACAGATCGAGATGTAGGTACAATAGAGCCGATAATCGACATTGAATCTTGGCTAATTCAGAAAGGGCTCGAAGAAGGAGCATTGACATATCCGATCCATCTGAATTGCATTATTTGGGATATAGAAGGAAATATTGTTTCCCCCTCTGGCGAGTCCGAACAAAAAACCTGGATGGTTCTTGAAGATCCTTGGACATCCTCAATATCGCTTTTCGACGGGTTTGACAACCCCTCTTCCCCTCCGAGTTTGAGAGTACTGGACCCACCCGTTTCAAAATGGAAAGCACCAGATGAACTAATTTCCCAGCTACCATCCATATTGGATACTAGAAGACAGGGGCAGATGGAAGACAACGATTCGTCTGTCAGAAGCATAATGCTTGAATGGTGGAGATTAGATACAAGCTCAACCAAAATTACGCCAATGCATATTGGGGTGCCTGCTTGGATTGTAAAAATCGCAGGAAAGGAAGACACTGTTCTGCATGGCATAAATGGTCGGACATTTCCATTTGCCTAATTTCTCTGCAGCGACATAAGCTCTTCCGTTGACAACGTATCCCCAGACATCAGTTTAGACATTAAATCCGAAACCTCAGTCTTCTCTTCTGATTCTCCTCCATCGGTTCTCATCTCCATCGCCTTAATTATATCCTGTATGGAGTGAATACATCTGAGTGATACTATGTACAGGCTGTGTACGGAATCAGCCTCTTTCTTGGTCTTGGTTAGTCCTGCATGCGCGGAATTTGCCTGATCTCTCAATCGGTCTACTTCTTCAGACAGCTCCACCATTAAGTCATGAGATTCCTGGGCTGCTACGACTGCCTGCTCAACTCGGTTGTGAGCCTCTTCTTGCAATCTTTCAGCACTACGGACTCCCGACTTTAGATCACTTAATCTGCCTCCATCTTTGTTAGAAGCCTTCGCCTCCTTCAACTCCTGGCTGAGCTTCTTCATCTCTCTAAAGAATCCCTTTTCACTAGCCCCTGTGAATCCGCCTCTTTCGTATTTTCTTTCCAAGGCGTCCATTTTAGCCCTAATTTTTGTAGGCGAAGGTCCTGATTTGCGAGCTCCAGTCTCTCCACTTTCCTCGAGCCTAGAAAGGACCTCTCTCAATTCAGTTCTAATGGCCTTAAGTTCATCCGACCTCTCAGCTCTTTCAATTTTCAAATCCTTGACTTTCGAGTTAGCATCGTCCCGTGTTTCTTTCTGAGATCGGACTTCGGAAATCAGTTCCTTGACTTGGCGATTAACTTCATTTCTTGTGTCAAGATAAGCTCGAACTTTTGCATTCAGCTCATCTCGAAGATCTCGTTTTTCTTCGAGCCCCGCCTCGAGGGAATCCTTCACAGGTGCGAACACAGCATTGATTTCGTCAAGCTCCAAGCGTCTTCCTCCCTAATCCGAATTTGAACTAACATTTAAGCACATATACAGCAATATCTCAATCTTCCCTATTGGTGGCAAGATTGCCTTTCCTAGGTCCTCTGCGAGATACTCCAATCTTCCGCCTTCTTTTTTGAGAATCGGATTTGGAGTCAGAGGATTTTACATTAGAATCTGAACTACTGCCAGCAAGATCCGAAAGGCTACCTGAACCCAATAATGCATCTAACTCTACAGTACTTAGGGAACCCCCAGTCTGTGCCTTGGCCTTAATCTCGGAGAATCTGACCTTCCTATTTCTTCCTCCGGTCACCCTTTGATATGACCTAATCCTGGAGAGATTTTTCCGTAGTGTTTTCCTCTCGCTATCGATTGACTCCATTCTTTTGTCAATCTTGGTTATCCTCTTGCTGATTTTATTAACTTCGGACCTATTCGCCTTGCCTTCTGGACCAGATTCCGAAATCACCTGATCTTCCAACTCCTTTTTCTCCTTCCTACCTTCATCCAGCTTAGTAGTCACGTTCCTCATTTCTTTGGCCTTTTGGACGTATTCAGAGTGTGCAACTTCAGATTCAGACTTCTTAGAAATTGAAGCTTGAATTTCGAAGAATCTTCTGAATGCCTCCAACTCCCTAGGAAGAGTCGGTACTGCTGTTAGGTCGTTATCAATGGTAGTTAATCTTCTGTAAGTTTCTGAAAGCCACTCTTTTAGGACTTCCATAGGAGGAGGAATCAATCTATTTACTTCGTCTCTTCTATTTCTCGACGAGTCTGCAGACTTTCTTAATTCATGGAATTGCCTAAGTAGCCCCCTCCTTTCAGAATTGGCCCCTTCCATCTCTCCGACAATATTTCTCAATGTCCTAACTCTGTTCACTAGGTCCATTCTCTCGGCCCTGAGGTCCCTCCTTTCGCCTTCAAGCGAACCTAGAGAACGCTCTAGCTCACTTCTGAAGTCATGAATTTGATTCCCATCAAGCTCCTCAAGGTCTTGAAAGGAGCCATCTCCGATATTGTCACTCATTCCTCTTCCTCCTTCCTCTTCCTAGTCTTCCTCGAAGCAAACGAAGAAGGCCCTCCTGACAAAACCCTATTCATATCAACAAGTAGATCATCAAATCCACTCACTTCGTCTCCAAAACCAGTAGAAACCTTCCCTTCCCAGAGAACTATTGCATCAGACGATTGAGAATAAAGCTCCTTCGCCCTATCTAATTGCCTTCGTGTATCTCTAATTTCCGATTGCAGTTCAACCATCTTCTCATACAAAGGCTGTGCCTTTTCTACTGCCTTGAGCATTCTCGAATGGGCATATTCAGAAGTCTTGAAATTCGAAACCATGATTTTCCTAGAATCAAGATAATTTGACATTTCCGGATTGGAGGAACGCCTTTCCTTGAGCCACTTCTCGTTCTGTTCAATCAACTTCCTCCTTCTGGCAATTAGCTTTCCTTCTTCTTTATGATCCAATGCCGAGGTCTCAATCGTGGACTCAATATTCTCTAGCTCTTCTAGGAGCTTAACCTTCTTCCATTCCGGATCCAAATTAACCATTCCTCCGCTTTTTGATAGCACCTCTATTGATCCTTTGACTTCACTTAGTTTCTCTCTGGCAATGGCCTTGGCCGAATCTCTCTCCTTCTTTTTCTCGGCCACCAATTCATTGGCGGTTCTGTGAGCTTCTACCGCCCTTTTTACACGAGGAACTAGGGCTTCTTCCTCAACCTCTAAGTTCCTGATGACATTGGGAAGCTGCTCTTCCAAAGCTTTCCATCGAGCAAGAAGGCCTTCTGCAAGCTCTTTCGGCTTAACCTCCATCAGTCGTTCAACGTCCATGATATTCCCGCCCACCCGGGACCGTCGGTTAAAGGTCACTATGTGACCTTGGCAGGGGTTTGTTTGATACGCCTTCACATCTCGCAAGTTTTGGGGGACAGGTATGAAGCATATCGCAAACTATGCATTGGCGGCAGTTTTCTTGCTCGTAATATCTGTCATAGTAACCGCCGATTCTGAAAATATATCTCCTCTGACTATACAAGATTCAGAATTATGGGAAATTACAGTCATCGACCAGTCAACATTATCGCCCAATGGAAATCTGACAGTATCCAATGGAGATTATGTTAGTATTTCCGTAGAGGTTTCCAGCGATGTCAACCATCAAATAAATGGATCATGGGAATTTAAATTCCTTTCAGCTGGAATCTGGCAAAATTCAGCGATTCAAAATGTTTCATGGCTTCCCAATGAGACAAAAAACCTACAGGCAACCATTGGCCCATTTACCGAAGGCACATCTACAATAATTTTTGATGTAAATGTGGAAAATTCCCTACTCAATATTTCAGAGATAAGAAATATTAGAGTGGCCCCGAATCCGGTAATTTTCAGCTCAGCTGGGGATTCTGTAATTGCCATCACTGGCGAGCCTGCATATGTTGGAGATACTTTGACTGCATCTATATTAGTTAAGAATCAGGGCGACACCGAAGGGCATGTATCACTCAGGCTTACACATGATGAATCTTCAGAATCATACATCGGGCAAAATGTCTCTATTAGCCCTGGATCGAGTAGGGAAGTATCAGTAGATTTCGATTTCACCACTCCGGGGGGGAAAGAAATGAGGTGGGATGTAATGAGTAACATTGGAGGAATTTCCCTCGAACTAAATGGTTCGCATTATGTAATGATCCTTCCTCAACAGCAAGTCGAACTAGGATTGGAATCCAGTGATTGGTCCATATCTGAAGGTTTGGAACTGAACTACTGGATCTCTCTGTCAGATGGGCCATCAAGGGATGTTGAAGTTTCCATCGGAGAGTACCAAGCAGGATCATTCTCCGAGATTCAAAGGTTCCCAGTTAAGCTGGATCAAGGCATCAGAAATCTACGATTTGAGATCCCCTTTCCCGATATCAATCTAGATAGAATTAGGATTTCGGTATCTTCGGTCGATTGGTCGCCAGGGCAGATTTCTGATTTGTACATTGAGCTCACAAGACCACAACCATTGATCCAAATTTCATCGTGTACCCAAATACCTTCTATTGTCGATATTTCCGAAACATTAACTTTAGAATGTGTATTTACCAATGTAGGTAATTCCGACTCGCTACCTGGTGATATCTCATTACTGAGGGTTTCTGATGGAATGATATTCGAAGAGTCGGGAAAGGACTCAATTTCGATAGCTATCGACGAATCGAAGATGATATCGATGGTCATCAGCGAATGGATGGATGAGGGCTCGACCCCCCTAGAAGTAAGGTATTCTTCAGGCGATATTGTGACTTCTGCAAACATCACCATTCAGGCCAATCAAATCCCGTCAGAAGGATTCAAGTTACCATTCGATACATCTGCTGCGTTACTTGGTGCAGTGGCTGGTCTCGTAATTATGATGGTCACATTAGTTCTATGGAGGGTGGCCACTGAAAGAACCCCTTCCACGGTGACTGAGAGTTCTCCTTCTATTTCTAGGATTGAAAAGAGAAGGGGATCTGACAACATAGAGGTCTCTTGTCCGACATGCAGTCAGAGGCTCAGTATACCAGGGGGCCACATTGGAAGAGTTAGATGTCCAGCATGCACCAATAGCTTCGAAGTAGGAGTCAGGAATAATCCAACTTTGGAAGAAAAGCCTTCTGCCAGACAAGAGCCGGAAACACAGGAAATAATTTCAGAGGAGACACATCTAAAATCATCTTCGGATACTGATATTCTTTCATGCCCATCATGCGAACAGCTGCTTAAAGTACCATTAGAAAAAAGACCAGTTATGTCCAGATGTCCAGCATGCAGATCAGAATTTCAGGCACTAAGAGGCGATTAAATGAGTGAACTTAGCGAATACGAAGAAATGTATCTGAAGAGAATTTTCGAAATTTATGATTCTGAGCCAAGCACGATTATTAAGACATCACAGCTTGCAAATGTAATGTCGGTTAGTAACGCATCGACTACTGAGATGATTCAGAGACTTTCGGAAAGAGACCTCCTCACATACATCCCATACAAAGGTTGTAGGCTGACTCCCGAGGGATTCAAGATAGCCGCTCGAATTAAGAGGCGAGAGGGCCTACTACAAATCCTCTTAGCAGAGGTAATCGGTTTTGAAGGAGATGTAGATGAGGCCGCTTGTAAGATGGAGCATGATATGTCTCAAGACCTAGAGAAAGCCCTAGATAGGATGCTGGGATATCCGGAAAAAACACCCGATGGCCGAAAGATTCCCGTCATTGAGAGGAAACTAGAGGTATTGCCGAAGAAATCTTTACTTCCACTTTCATTCATTCCAGTCGGATCATCCTCTAGGATTGAGGTTATTGCAGCTAACTCCACGGAAATCCGAACATTGGAAACACTGGGTCTGAAAGTAGGCTCCACAGTTATGAAAGAGGACAGCGGAATAACATGCGATGGGGTACCATTGAAAATTAGTGAGTCATTGATGAAGAAGATATTATCCAGGATGGAGGAGTAAGATGGAAGAGTCAGAAGAAGTAAACAATGATTTGGAAGATCTAGCAGACGATCTCTCGGGGATAGCGCCACCAGCGCCTTCTGTTCCAGTATCTAATATTCCCAATTCCGACAGTAGCTGGATGGACGATGACCTAAGGTCAAAAGAGTCAAGCCTTCTTAGGATAGACAGGCTTCTAGTTAGTGGTGGTGCTAGACTCGTATTATTCCTCCCTCTTCTGGCAGTTATGTTATTGGGGGCAGCACAGTCATATGGCGCCAATGACACTGAGTGGTGGAATGAGACATTGAGAGATGCCGCAGGCGGACTCTCTCTGGTCAAAACCACATACGTGGCTGCACTCCTAATTTTGATTGCAGATGTATTCCTACTAACTATCCTTCTGAGAATGATGACATACACTAGGACAATCTTCCACCATGAGGCAGATGCTCTCACATCCTCGGGCCTGACTTTCAGAAGTACGCATGGTTATGCTGAAATGAGGGCGACAATCGATGGCTCAATCAGGCAAATTACAGCGACTTCATCATTGATTGTCATTTCATCAATCCTACTAGCTCTCTCTATGGGGTTCCCCTCGGGAGACGAAGAGGTAAGCCCAGTATTACTCGCACTTTCAACCGGTTCTCTTCTTGCGGGCCATGGAGTTCAACTAATTTCTGTCCGGTCTAGATATAATGCTTCAGAGCCCTGGGGAATGCTCGAGGCATTTTCGCCACCAATCCACCCAGCACTTCTAAGTAGGCCATTTAATGATGTAATCAAAGCACATATTGATCCATTGTTGGGGATCAGGATTACTGAGTATCTGAAGACAGTTAGGTCAGAACTAATGGAGGGATGCACAATGTCAGAATTACAAGAGTCACTATTGCTACTTCTTCACCTTCGGAGATCATCCTTGATTTCCGAGTCCGAGTTCAGAACTAAACTAGCTACAATGGTGGAGCCAACAGCTATTGATGGACTTTTCAGACATCCCGAGGTCGGCGAAGAGACATGGGACAGGCTCCTGCAACATGCTAGGAGCCAGTGCAAACCATTCTTCAGACTGCATGATAGAATGAGGATGAGGAGGGGAATAAGCAGTTCTGATGGAGGATTTTGGTTTGATGTGGATATGGAGAATCTCGTCGTCGGACAAGCCAATCTTTTCGCATTTATCCTGAATTCGGGCGATGAATCAAAAGACCTAGTACTCAAAGTTCAGACTCCCGATTTCAAGCCAAATGAATGTGTTTATCGTTTACGCTCTGAACCATTCAAAATGAACTCAGATCCTCTAAATCCACCTCTTCTTTCGTCAATGATCCAAGAAATGACGAATAGTACTAGCATCGTTTGGCAGAGCCTCCTCCCGTCCATCAAGGGAGAGGCCACGGTAACCGTAAGGCTCGAGGACGATTCTGGAAATCTGATATCAGGACGGGTTCTGAATGTCCAAGTTGGAAGTGACCTAATAACGCGAACGAGAAGGTCCGTAGGCGCGATGTTCATGATTGGAGCATTAATCGCAATCATGTCTCCCTTACTTCCATTTGCAGGCTCTGTATTGGGACTACTCTGATGAGTTCCATTCAATAACAGCTCCCTTCTCCCGAAACTGTGAATGATGACGAACCAAGTCCTGATGATGATCTGAAAACCAGGCTTCATGCAATGGAAGCAAGACTCAGAAGAATGAGGGATCAGAGAACCTCGCATAACGAGGACGCTAGGAGGGCTGCAGATTCTAGGAATTCTGTTCAAGAACAATCGAAGGAAATTAGAGCTTCAATTCAGGAGAAAATGGATGAGCAGAAAGAGGTCCGAGCTAGGGCAAAGGCCCATCAGGTCCAGAGAGATGCCATCCAGTCAAGGATTAGGGAGATAATCAATAGTAAGAAAGGCAGAAGAAATGAGGCTGGAAAGGCCAAATCCGATGTAATAGAACTCTCCGAAGCAATAGCAGAGATATCCAGTATCGAGAACAAATTGATGACAGATGGCACATTAACACTCAAAACAGAGAATAGACTACTACGAAAGCTGAAGGTTCTTGCATCTAGGAGAGACGAACTCCTCCCAAAGGCAGCAGAATTTGAAGCAATAAATATCGACTTGGGAGATTTAGAAAGTACAATTCAAACCCTCAAAGCGGAAGCTGACTCACAGCATCAGGAGATGATCCGGGCGCATGAACAAGCCGATTCAATATGGGAGGAGGTGAAGCCCATGTTGGAAGAAAGGGACTTCCTTAGGTCCGAAGGTGATAGATTGCACTTGATCTTTGTAGAGTCAAAAGAACTAGCTAATGCAGTACATGCTGAGATTGAAATTTTGCTGAAAGAGGTCAATGAGGCTAGAGACGAGATGAAGGCCAGGAGGGAGGAGAGGGCCCGAGTTATCAGGGAGCACAATGAGTCTGTTAGAAATGCACTGAAGACCCCAGATAAAGATGAGACACTCGCAGAGTCTCTGACCGATAGACTTCTGTCAGAGGGCTCGTTAACTCTTGGGGGGTCAATGTCAGGCGACCCACAAGCATCCCCAAACGCGATTTCGTCGCAGCCGAGTAAAAGAAAGAGATCTAGGAAAGTGGGATCATTTAGGAAGCCCAGGAGATAGCTTACCAGCCTCTCTCTTCGAGCCTAACTTCCAAGCTCTCAATCTCAAGGCCCGGCATCGCCTCTCCTATCATCGAGCATGCTTCAGAAACCACTCCCGGATCATTATAGTGGTGTGTTGCAAGGACTATCGCTTCTGCAGTATTGGCTGGATCTGAACTCTTAAAAATTCCAGATCCAACGAATATTCCATCCATCCCGCTACTCATCATTAGAGCGGCATCAGCAGGTGTGGCGATTCCGCCGGCGGAGAATGTGACAACGGGCAAGCGTCCGATTCTAGCAACATCTTCCAATACCGAACCAACCTCCGCTCTAACTTCCTCCATTGTTCCAAATGGGGTCTCTCCATGTGGTAGTTTCTCCTGAGATAGTTCAAATGATGAAGACCTACCAATTCTCTGAAAACCTTCCATAATGATATCGACCATATTTTCTCTGCCATCTTTCCCGACCGCTTGGGCATGAGCAATCTCGGCAGTCACCAATCTTGCATGCTGGACTGCGCTGACTACGTTCCCGGTCCCCGCTTCGCCCTTTGTTCTAATCATTGCAGCACCCTCAGAAATTCTCCTGACGGCTTCACCAAGATTTGTGCACCCACACACGAAAGGAATGGTGAAATCCTTCTTGGGAATGTGGAAGAATGGATCAGCAGGAGTCAAGACTTCAGACTCATCTATCATATCGACTCCCAAACTCTCCAGTACTCTGGCTTCTCCATCGTGTCCAATCCTCGCCTTCGCCATTACTGGAATACTCGTTGTCTCAATGATCTCTTGAATCATTTTCGGATGGCTCATTCTGGCAACGCCTCCCATTGCCCTAATGTCCGCCGGAACCCTCTCTAGTGCCATCACAGAAACCGCTCCAGCATCTTCAGCGATATGCGCCTCCTCGGGCGTCACCACGTCCATTACAACTCCTCCTTCCTGCATTTTGGCAAAACCTCTCTTCAGAAGCTCGGTGCCATAACGCATCTCTGTCAAGTCAAGCGTGCCACTCATGGACTTCGCTACGGATATCTACTCATGAACCTATGTAAGAAGAATATTAACAATCAGGCAAGAACCGGAGAGTCACCTTCAGCAACTGGTAAATCTGGTGCCTCCTCTTCATTCCTGTCTAGCCATGCTTCATGCTCATCTGGCAAATCAGTATCTGCAAATATGGCCTCGACAGGACACTCAGCGACACAGGCAGCACAATCAATACACTCATCCGGATCTATGACTAAGTAAGTATCAGCTTCTCTGAATGCCTCGACCGGACAAACGGCTACACAGTCCTGATACTTGTGGTCAACACAAGCGTCTGTAACTACATGAGTCATGTAAATTCGGATATAATAGGGGCATATAATTGCTTGTTATTGAATAAAAATTTTTAGGTTAGCCTAAACCAATTGAACCCTCGGTGTTAATCATAATTATCAAGAATTAAGTCATGCTTCTAACTAAATCCGTAATAATCTCAAGATGATTATCTCCAGGATAGGACTCTATCTTGAAAGTGCCCTTAACTGATGCCTCATTAGCTCCCAATTTGGACAACTTTACTTCTCCTCTGACAAGTCCCGAAAGAGATATTCTGACATGAAGATTTTTTTCATCATCTATTCTCATATCCAATCCGTCTTTTAATAGATCCCTATGTACTTCCTCTCCAAGCCTCTTCAGGCAATTCATTGCCATCTTCTTACGATTCAATCTAACTGAACCAATGTTCATTACAGGGCCATGGAAAGACCTATCTTTCGACCATACCACACAATCTTTTGTATCACAGAGCCAATCTAGTGAATCTCCAATCAACTTCAGATCGTCCAAGGCCGTTGCGTGTACTCTCCACTCGGCCCTAAGTACTCCCATGATTCTGGGAGGGGGAGGCAATTCATAGTCACTTACCAAGGCCAGCATAGTTAGGGCCTGTTTCAAATACTATGTGTAGGTCGCAGGGCTGCAAACGGGGAAGCCCCCGATGATGAGGTCGTTGTAATGGCAAAGGGAGCAAAGGCAAGAGCAGCGGCACGCAGGCAGAGGGACAAGTGGAAGTCCAAGAGATGGTATTCTATTAGGGCCCCCAGAAATCCATGGTCATTCAGAATCATTGGAGAGACTCTTGCAGAAGAGCCAGAAATGCTCATTGGGAGGAACTATGAGATTATGCAGAATGAGCTTGATGGTGACTTTTCAAAGATGCATGTTAAGATTAGATTCAGAGTCACAGAAGTTCTCGGCAATGATGCCATAACAGAATTCATCGGACATCAAATGATGCAGGACCATGTAAGAAGGCAGGTAAGAAGGGATAGGGGAAAAATCGACGATACCGTTGATGTAGTCACAGAAGACGGATTCTATGTCAGATTCAAACCACTAATACTCACTAGAGAAAGGGTCAAGTCAAGTCAGAAAAATGAGATCAGGGCCATTGCCAGGGATTCTATCTTGAAGGCAGGAGCATCTTCGACATGGGTCGCAATACAGAAATCAGTAATGGACGGGGAGCTTGAGGCCATGATTAAGGAAGAGGCATCAAAAATCAGCCCAATTAGGATGGTAATGATCAGAAGAACACAACTTATCCAATCGGGAGTCACGATAAACGATGGCCCTACTCTCGAGCAAATTAAGGCACAGGAAGAGGCAGATAAGGAATCCAAAGAAGAACTAGAAGACTCTGATGTTGACGAGGATATGGATGATGTCGAAGGGCCAGAGGAAATCTTGGATGAAGAAGACGGAGATTCTGCCGAATATGAAAATATGACAGTACCTGAGCTGAAAGCGATCCTCAAAGAAGCAGGAAAGCCGGTCTCTGGTAAGAAAGCGGATTTAATCTCCAGAATTTTGGAGTGATCTGATGTCCCGCATTGCGGTGATTTGCGGCACTGGTATGAGTGACTTATCACTGGAATTTGATACAATAGAACCGAACTCATCCGTCAGGATAGAAACTAACTGGGGCGAAGTCCCTGTCACTCTTTCTAAACTCAGTGAAGGTTCTGTAGCCATACTGGATAGGCATCATTCATCGGGAAGAAATAGGACTCCCCCGCATATGATTGAGCACAGGGCAAATGTAATGGCCATAGAGAGCCTAAAACCAGATATCATCGTTAGCATAAATTCTGTTGGATCTATGAGGAAAGACATGCCCCCTGGAATAATTGGAGTAACTTCAGATGTTTTGGATTTAGCGGTTAAGCCGTGGACTTTCTACGATGAGAATGCAGTTCACTATGACAGAACATCGATTTTTGATGATCAATGTTCTGGTATTTGCACAAGGTCATTGTCTTCATCTCAGGGTTTTTCTCCTGCAGGAGTAATAGTTGCACAATGCGTAGGGCCACAGTTCGAATCTCCTTCTGAGATTATTGCTCTAGAAAAACTCGGAGCAGATACAGTTGGCATGACACTCGGCCCGGAGAGTAGACTAATCTCTGAAATCGGAACTCCTTATGTTGCTCTGGCATGTTCCTCTAACTGGGCAGCTGGAAAGGACCCCAGGGATCCCAAAGCAAACATTGACCACCACTCAGTAGATAAATTAGCTTCGACAATGAGGTCACGAATATCAGAATGTATTACTTCTCTACTCACTGAATATCGCATCCATCAATCTCAAAGTTGATTTCTATCCCGTTACTAGGGCCACCATGGGCAGAAAGACTTGTGTTGAAGATTGGGTATCCGAAGACGTTTCTTTGATACCGGACGGATCATGGGAGACGATGATGATAAGGGTGGCTAACTTCCATGACAAACACTCATTCAGCAACTCTGAAAATAACGGTCACGATATGGGGTATAGGATAGCACTAACTGTGGAGGAACTAGGGGAGCTATCCGCGGCTATTACCAAGGGAAAGCCCAAATCAGAGGCTGCAGAGGAGCTTGCGGATTTACTAATTCTCATTCTTGGACATTCTTTGGCTATGCAGGTCGATCTGGAATCACAGTTTCATAACAAAATGGACAAGATCATGAAGAGAGAGTCAAGAAGGGGCGGACTGGGAATAAGAGTTACTGAGTACAAGGATCAGGGCTAACCATCGACAAGCTTCTCTAGCTGAGGAGTACTTAGCTGAATGCCATATTCATCTTGCAAGTCATATGCAGCCATATTGATGGAATTTCTAACCAATAGCAGTTGGTAAGGCCTCTCCAAGACGTAAGTAAGTCTCCAAATAACGGCATTATTCGAGTTTTCCCTGATGGTAATTTTTGGCTCCCTCAGTGCGTCAAGTGAAGAGCTGGAATTTGAAACCGCATTATATACAGCGTTTAGATAATCCTTGACATCACTACTGGGAATCCCATATCCAATGTGAAACTCAACAAAATCCTTGAAGGGGCCCCCTTTAGATTTCCTCAGGTAATCAGTCCTATATTGTAGAAGGTTGTAATTCGGAATCTCTATGTCATGTCCCTGAGCTAGATCCCTTATCCTAGTCTGTAGGCCCCTAATTTCTAAGATAATCCCAAGAATACCAGCTTCGGGTATCGAGATAACATCACCCCTCTTTGCACTATTTCCCCCGATGACCAGTATCCCACTCAAAAAGTCCCTCAACCAGTAGTCCTTGGTAGTGAAAACTATCAATGCAAGGAAGCCGATAACTCCGGTAGTCTCCAGCAGCCCAGTAATTTCCCAGACGTTGATTAGCCCGATAATAACAGTCATTACTATGACAGAAAATGCAACCAATTCCAGAGTTCTAGACGTAGGGGTCTCTACTTTTCTGGAAACTCCCATGACCTCTATGTCTTCTCCATATTTTGAGAGAAGTAAAGCCTCTATTGCATTGAAAATTAGGTATGATGCTAGAAGTGTAAGAGAGGTCCTGCTGACTTCATCGGCAGGAAATCCTTCGTCTACAAGAACTATGGAAGCGATGAAAGAAATAAAAACCAAAAGATTGAATCCATGCAGTAATCTAGTCCTTGACTTGATAGTGTCTTCGTCAATGTCTCTGTGATGTGACACAATGCTATTGGAGAAAAAATACACAAATATGTTGAATGCGAATGTAAAATATTCAATTCCAGTTAGGTCTGCCAACCTCTCTGTTAGGATCACATACAAGTCACTCATATACAAGCCATCGGACATTAATGAATTAAGATATTGCCTATTTTCGTAAACTCAAGCCGTCCTTCAAGGAATCAACAGAAACTCCAGAAATCCATAAACTAATAGCAATCCCACCAATTTGTAACAACAACCGGACAATATTACCGGTCTCAGATAGTGATTCTCCCCCTCCCAGCTCGACGTCATAAATCCACATGTATAGATTGGCGGGATAGAGGGCTACCAGTAGTATTGCACTCGAGATACCAGCTCTTTGACTGTAGTAGGTACCGCGATCAAATATAATCTCAAAGCCGGAAACAATAAGCCCCAATCCTACTAATATCTCTGCCAGTCCGCTAATTATCACCCAAAATCTCGGACTCCCAAATATTGGTGGAACAATGGGTTCAAACCATTCGGTGTCAGTAAAGTGACGCACGCCCACATAAAAAAAGAAACAACCCCCAATTATTGCCGAAATCCCCTTCATGATATTAACAACAATGTAAGAATCCATTTACTTCCGCTTCCATATTGAATATGTCGTCCTGAACTCGTTCTTATCATCAATCTCAGTCTCTTCTACCTTCGCCTCGGACCAATTTTCTCTATCCCAATCAGGGAAAATTACGCTTCCGCTATTTGAGGTATGTACGGTAGTAACATGAATTTCGCTTACATGTTCTAGAAACATTCCGTAGATTTGGCCTCCGCCAATTATCCAACATTCTTCGCATCCGTCCGCATATGCAATCTCTATTGCTCTTCCTGGGTATAATGCACTTTCAGCTTCTTCATGTTCCCAACTGGTGTCCCTTGACATGACAATATTGAGCCTTTCAGGTAGTGGCCTGAATGAATCAGGCAAAGAATCCCATGTCTTCCTGCCCATGATTACCGCGTTGAATCCGTCACCTTCGGTAAGCTTCTTGAATCTAGAAAGATCATGGGAAAGCCTCCAAGGAAGATCACCCCCATTTCCAATAATGCCACTTTCATCCATAGCTACAATCATAGAAATTTTCATCTTTATACCTCAGACAGAAATTGGAGCCGGTATATGCGGATGATGTTGATAATTTTCAATCTCTATGCAAGAATAATCAAAATCATCAATTGATAGGATATCATCTCTAAGTTTCAGGGTGGGTAGGGGCAAAGGATCTCTACTGACCTGCTCCTTAGCTTGCTCTATATGGTTGTTGTAAAGGTGGCAATCTCCCCCGGTCCAAATGAACTCTCCAGGCTCCAAACCACAAACTTGGGCCATCATATAAGTTAGAAGGCTGTAAGATGAGATATTGAAAGGCACGCCCAAGAAGGCATCCGCACTCCTCTGATATAGTTGACAGGATAACCTCCCGTCATTGACATAGAATTGGAAGAAAGCATGACACGGCATTAGAGCCATCTTTTCTAGCTCTCCAACATTCCAAGCTGAAACAATAATCCTCCTGCTATTGGGATTTTTCTTAATCATCTCTACGGCATTATTAATCTGATCAACTACGTCTCCATCGGTTGTCTCCCACTTCCTCCATTGTTTCCCGTAAACCGGGCCAAGATCCCCATTTTCATCGGCCCATTCATTCCATATCCTAACACCATTATTTTGTAAGTATCCGACATTGGTTTCACCCGAAAGGAACCATAGTAACTCATGCACCACGCTCGGCCAATGAATCTTCTTTGTTGTCACTGCAGGAAGGCCTTTAGATAAGTCAAACCTCATCTGATGACCAAAAATCGAAATTGTCCCCGTACCGGTACGATCTCCCTTCGGAGCCCCTTCGTCTAGGATGCGGCTCAGGAAGTCCAAGTACTGCTGCATGAGCCCACGTATGGATGACAGTCCTTCAAGGATGCGGAGATTAAGGCGCGCCCATTGATTCAATAGTCGCCATAAGCTGGTCTGTAAAATTACGATATAGGACCTTCATAATGGAGATCTTACCATGCTCATCTAACTCTGTCAGACTCTCTATTTGCGCGCTTGAAAAATTTCCACCACTCACAGAACCAAGCCACTCGCCAAATGTAACAGGTTCGCCAATATTGACCTCGACCCTTTTCCAAAAACGAATAAAATTTGCACCAGGGGGCATTACTTCTCTTGAGCCAATAATTGAAATTGGATAAACCGGGACGCTAGGGAAGCTAGCAGCGATCCTAGCAACTCCTGTTTTCCCACGTTGTAGGAAGGGTGGACTGGTATTCCTGGATCTAGTTCCTTCGGGGAAAATTCCTAGCGCATATCCGCCATTCAGAACATCATGTGCTCTTGAGAGTGCATCTTTGGCACCTTCTGATCTGAGCGTTTCAATCATCCCGTTACTTTTCATTATGAATCTGTTAGGTTGCTTCTGGAAGTGTCCTTCCTTGGCAAGATAGAATACCTGTCTCCTAGCTGCAAGTATTTTGAAAATTGGGTCTAGGTTTGAGATATGATTGGAAGTAAGGATCATAGCCCCTTTCCTAGGAATCCTCTCAATTCCTGTATACTTGATATTGAATGTAAATCTAACAATGGGGCTGAGGTATCTCACTAGAAACCTGTACATCAGTGGAACAGAGAACACTTCTCCCGTTCCACCAATATCGGATATTTTAGAAAACTCGTCAATATCTTTCAGACTAAGTTCTGACACGAACCCCCGAAGACGAACCCTGTTTCACTGTTTGGTATTCTATGACAAGTATTCTAGACATTTGCCCCCTCCCATCATCCATGCGGGCGCGTAAGATAGTCGGTTTTATCCTCGCATTATTGATGATGGTCCCATTTCTTGCTTCTCCGGTTGCCGGTGAATGGTCCGAAGACACGTGGCTAGAGAATATTATTGGCCCAGAGAGGCTAGAGAATGGGGATGAGTTTGGATGCCATGGTTATGAAGGGGCCTCTATCTCAGAAGATATTTGGATAATTGATGAGTGCAAAAAGTATCTGATGAAAGGTACGAATGCATCAAGATGGGGGGCGCCGCCAATTTCATTCGGGGTCCCCGGGCAGATTATCGATCAATATACTGCCTCTCAGTTGATTTCCTCAGGATTTTTGATAGTGGGGGATTCATTGGAAGAAGCTCCAGAAGGATTGATCTTGGCTAAGAGGAATGGCGCTAGTCTGGAAAAGGGAGTTGCAGACAAATCCCTGATTGAGTCTGCCGATGAAGACTCCTTGACAAGCATATATTGGAGGGCCAGAATAGATGATCTAAGAGTAAGGGAAGACAAGGATTTCATGTCATGGTTAGAGGAACAGGACATTTGGTTTACAACATGGGGGGAGTGGAATATGCATCAAATTTCTTCCGAAAATACTTCAGTTACTACAGACGGATCTGAGTTGTATTCTGTCTCAGAGAGCAGTGATTTATGGCAAGTTCCAGGGACTTCGCTAATTCTTTTTGACTCTGAAATATCTGGGGTATTCAACTCTGGAGGTGAGCCTTTCCCTGTAATTTCCCCATATACAAAGAAGCTGGAGTCCGGTTGGAGAGAAGTAGAGGGAGGAATTCTGCTGACCCAATCCCCGGGAACTACCATTACAATCAAACTCAATGAGTATCCAGAATCAGTTTCAATACAACCAGTTACAACATTCAATGGCCTTCGTAACGCAGTGACAATAGTGGGGCATCATACAACTAATCTTTTCCATTGGTCATCCGACTTTCAGGAGTCCCCGTTGACATTCACATGGCTAATTGAGAGGCCATCAGAGGAAGAGATCGACTGGACTCTCCCAATAATTGCAGTCGCTACATTAATTGCTGTTCCAGTAGCGGTAAAAAGGGCTATTGAATCAGATAGTAGCGATAATTAGCTATGAAATATTAGGGCCATAGATTTCAACACCATTTTCTTTCATCATACCCAATATTGATTTTACTACTTCTGCAGGAAGACTCTCAGGTGGATGTACTCCCGGAGGCAACATTTCCGGATTTTCAAGCCACGAGATTATACATCCCAAAGTGACCAAACCAGTAGTTCTCGCCATCGAAGAGTCGCCTTCATTTCCATGATCAATAATCTCCCATCTCATAACCTCGTCATTGCTATCAAAGGCGATTACCTCCATCCAAGTGAACTCTGCTATCTTGGGGTCAAACCACCATTCATTCAACAGCTCATCGACATTCAAATTTCCACTATCCCTTTCATCAATGAATTTCTGTATATGTCCGGGCCACCTGACTGTATACTCGGACATCTCTTCGGCCGGAATCGTCGTTAAAACAGATCGAAGCCCATCTGTAAGGAAAGCTTCCATACTTCCCTTGTCCTTCACCTGTAACAAATGTCTTTCCGATAGAGCTGGAACTGTGACGATACTTGAGCTCCTAACTACTCTGGCTGGACGGGTGTACTCAGCAATCACATCTTTGGGAGAAAATGGCGCCATGTATTGCCACTCCCCCTCAGGATCAGTGGGGTTCCCCCCCACTCTAATCTCAGCCTTAGTGAGGCTGCCCATTATTCTGCAGGCTTCGGCTAGTAGCATATTGGAAAGTCCGGGAGCTATTCCAACGTCCCATAGGACACGGGCACCCCGCTTCTCTATTTCATCGCGATAAAGATCGGGAGTGTGCTCACTAAAGCTTAGATCAACTATCGGCCACTTGGTGTCTAGAAGCTTCTTAGTAAGCTCATGACCTACTTCTCCAGGTAGCATATTGACAACTAAATCCACGCCATCATAGACAGATAAATCGGTCTCTAAAGCATTTCCTTGATGGATGATTAAGTTTTGGTGTTTTAGTGTCTGGCTTGGCTCCATATCATGCACGTGTACCATATGTCCTAGACTCGCCAATTTTCTTGCCACATATGAGCCGACTAGGCCCGCTCCAAAGCAATGTACACACTTCACGACCCATCGTCATCGACATCCTCTATTGCACCTTCGGTTCGTTATTTTGCGCCCTAATCCTGCGATGACTTGATTGAGTGGTCTATATTCCAAGGCTCATGAACGGTGACGGTGCCATAGATCCTTGGTCTTCCGAAGGGGATACCGATTATTCTCGAATAGTCAGTAAATTCGGACTCCAGAAGGTCGATATCTCACAACTTCCAAATCCGGGGATGCTCCATAGAAGGGGAATAGTATTTGCACACAGGGACATGGATGTTGCTGTACGATGTATCAATGAGGGAACCCCTCTTGGAGTTCTTACCGGACTGATGCCCAGTGGAGGAATGCACTTAGGTCACAGCATGGTAATAGAGCAAGTTAAGTGGTTTCAGGAACAAGGCGCCGATGTAACTGTTGCTGTAGCGGATCTCGAGGCACTCGCTACAAGAGGCATTAGTCTATCCAAAGGGAGAAAGACTGCAATCGAAGAATATATTCTGAATTATGCTGCTTTAGGTCTAGACCCATCAAAATCAAGTGTATACTTCCAGAGTGCAAGGCCAGAGGTTCAGAGGTTGGGATTCAAATTAGGAAGAAGGACTAATCTTTCCGAGTTTGAGGCCATTTATGGTTTCACGGGAGAGACTAATTTAGCACATGTTCAAGCTCCAATGGTACAAGTTGGGGATATCGTTCATCCCCAATTAGAAGAGTTCGGCGGCCTCAGGCCGATCGTTGTTCCAGTGGGCATTGATCAAGATCCGCACCTCAGACTAACAAGGGATATTATTGGCAAGACGCATTGGTTCAATATCAATCCAAGAAAGTCAGGCGGACTCATAATATCACTCTCGATTCAGGATGATAACTCGAATATTTTTGGCGTAGGCAAAGGAGGGAAAATTAACAGGGATATTCGAGCAAATATTTTTGATAGGGTAACGAGAATAATTTCATTACTCGGATTTGCCGACTTGATATCTAACCCAAAACACGGTACGTTGGAAATACCAGGTGCAACTAACTCGGATAAGTTCCCTATCAGGATCAGATTACTAGAATTGGAGAGGGAATTAGGAGGACTTGGATTGATGGCCCCATGTTCCACATACCACAGATTCGCACCTGGGATGACTGGTGGCAAGATGTCGTCCTCCAAACCTGAAACGACTATCTTCATGAACGATACATTCGATTCCATGTCCAAGAAAGTCAAGAGGGCTGTTAGTGGTGGAAAATCTACCATCGAAGAGCATAGGAGGCTAGGTGGTGACTGCGGGAAGGACGTTCCATTCCAGTACTTGGAATTCTTCTTCGAACAAAATGACTCGGCTATTATTGAAATAAAAAGAGAGTACGAAAGTGGGAGAATGCTTGCAGGTGATATGAAGCAACTCTGTATCGAAAAGGCGGCTGATTGGCTTTCAGAAATCTCTGAAAAAAGAGAAATTTGGCGAGATCGACTCGATGAATTTTTAGCGCCCGACTCTAATTAGTTTCTTCACTTCCTATGTCAAAGACTGGATATACTGGACCTGGGTCCAAAGCTTTAGCTACATCATCAGAAATCTTAGTCGAGACTGCATCTTCATGCAGAATTTGACTGTGACCAACGGGATCGAGTAATTCCAATGTTACAACTTCCTGTGCACATTTCACTTGTTCAATCCTTTCCAAAAGCTCATCACACTTCAGTAACGTCTCATCATCACTATCCCTATCCGCTTGTCTCCTAATTGTGCCAATTGCGGCACAGAATCTTTCCAATACGCCCTCTACATTTGAAATATACCCTGTCGAACTAGCCCCGGGCGAGACCTCTAGGCCCAATTCGGAAATTCTGACTGTACACGAAGACGACCTAACAACTCTGGCACTTACATGCTCACTATTCTGAATTTTGAGACTCCATGAACCGGGTTTTTTTCCTTCTGCGGGTATGAAGTCAGTCACTCTCCATCCACAGCTAGAGCATGACATAGTGATCTGGGTATGTTCGCCAAAATAGGGTATCTCAGATGTGTGTGCAAGCATCCTCAGAGCATCTTCTGCCCCACACACAGGGCATGACTGTTCAACTACACTTTCCATATTGACCCTCATTTTTCTGTCCGGCTAGTAAAATTGGGCGGCAATAGTAAAAGCCTCCTCTCTCCCAATCTCAGGACTTCCCCTGAGATGTCATCCTCTACAAATCTTTGAATTTTGTTTACAGCGACATTTAATTCAAGATCATTTTTTATTATTTTGCCCATCTTTACGATAACTATGTCTCCGTCAGAAACCCAATCCATCAATTCAGATATTCCAGTCAGATCTTCAAGATCAGCCCTACGGATAACTGTATCACCACTTATTCTTGGGACTGGAGCGTCCGGATATGAGGACCCCAGATCGTGATAATCCTGACCAGGGCCCAAACTTTCTCTTTGAGGGTCAGAATCACTCACTTCTATCCACTTTGGACCGTCTCGTTTACCCCTTGCCACGATACTGCTGTAGACATTTACTCCTTGATATATCCGGTTATTTGCTTGCTCACTTGTCTGTATGTTCATGAAAATATCAGGCCACAGTCCCGTCGGATTCATAAGGGGCTGACCTGAGAACGTATTGCCGGGACTCACCGGCGGTGATATGATGGATTCTACTTTAGACGCAGTTAAGACAGGCACCAGTACCATTGGAATAACCTTCGATGGGGGCGTAGTTGTCGGGGCAGACCACAGGGCTACAATGGGGCATTTCATTGCAAACAAAAGTGTGAAGAAGCTATTCGACATATCTGATTATGTTGCTCTCACGACTGCAGGATTAGTCGGACATGCGCAATCACTTTCAAGAACGTTAGCCGCCGAATTAAAGCTCTATGAGTTAAAACAGGGCAAGCCAATGACAGTCAAGGGCGCCGCTACTCTTACTGCCAACATCCTAGTTGGTAGGCCTCACTATGTGCAGCTGTTGATTGTAGGTGTAGACAGCTCAGGATCTAGCGTTTACAGCATAGACTCTGCTGGTGGCTCCATCCCTGACGTATACTGTGCCACTGGATCCGGCAGTCCCTACATGTATGGCGTTTTGGAGGACCAGTTCAAGCAGGATATGTCGGAGAAGGACGCTCTCAAGGTTGCCGCTAAGGCACTTCTAGCATCAGCTCAGAGGGATGCAGCTAGTGGAAACGGAATGGATCTAGCTGTCATCACTCCAGAAAGAGGCTATCGACAATTAACTGAGGATGAGGTATCAGCCCTTATCCAATCTCTATGATACTCACCAAATGAATCTCCTGTTAATCGCAGGAAGAATAGCGTGAGCTGGAAGTGATGATTTGAGATTAACATTCTCTGAGATAAAGAACAAAATTTCGAAGATAGTCCCCGAAGGCTTGGACTATGAAGTTGATTTAGAGGCTGGTTCCATATCCATCATCACGAAAGAACCATCTTCATTTGGGGGCGCTGGAGGGCAGAGCCTTACTGTGAAAATCGCTAAAGCGATAAGAAGAAGGGTAGTCATAAGGCCCCATCCAAGTATGCTTTCTACGGAAAAAGAGGTCAATGAAGCGGTTTCTAGAATAATGCCCGAAGAAGCACAGATAAGAAGGATCTGGTTGGATCCTGCATTATCGGAAATCACCATTGAGGCCGATGATCCAAAATCTGCGGTTGGGCAGAAGGGCTCCAATATCCTGCAGTTGAGAAACGAAATCGGATGGCTAGTAAATATCGTGAGAGCTCCTGCCAGGGAAAGTAGGACTCAGACAGATATCAGACGTTTCAGAAAGGAGTTGGCAGATGAAAGAAAGACGCTTCTTAGGAAATTTGGAACTAGAATTTACAGGCCCCAGAGGCCCGGACCTTCTTGGGTCAGGGTAACTGCATTAGGGTCATACAGGGAAGTTGGAAGGGCAATGCACCTTGTCACAACAAACGAGTCGAAGGTTCTAGTAGACTGCGGTGCCAAACCAACTTCCAATAGGAGTGAAGTACAACCATTTTTCGCAGCTCCGGAGATGCTCCCACTGGATAACATTGATGCAGTCGTAATCACGCATGCCCACGTAGACCACATTGGCATGTTACCTGTTCTTTTCCGATATGGCTACAAGGGACCAGTATACTGCACTCAGCCAACAAGGGACCTAATGACGTTACTCCAGATGGATTACATCAAAGTAGCTCAAGCCGAAGGCAATGAAGCCCCATACTCCAAATCAGACATTCAAGAGTGCATAAAACACGTAGTTGACGTAAATTGGGGCGAGAAGACTGATATTGCCCCGGACATCAAGATGACCATGGAAAATGCCGGCCACATTTTGGGTTCATCAAGTGTTTACATGCAAATAGGAGAAGGTAGGAATGAGCATAAGTTACTATTCTCTGGGGACATAAAATATGAGAAATCTTGGCTTTTCGATGCAGCCACCGTTCGCTTCAACAAAGTTGACACCCTGGTGATTGAATCGACATATGGGGGTCCTCAGAGTATTCAGCCAACAAGGCAACAGGCGACACAAGACTTACAAGATCTAATTATCGATACTCTTTCCAGAAAGGGAAAAATATTCTGCCCAGTATTCGCCGTTGGAAGGTCACAGGAAGTAATGATGGCAATAGATGAGTTGTTCAAATCAGAAAAGGTAACGCCTGTTCCCGTTTGGCTAGATGGGATGATTTCCGAAGCAACCGCTATACACACCAGCCATCCTAATTATCTCAACAAGGACCTACGGGCAAAGATGCTAAGGGGAGGGGATGAAAATCCATTCAATTCTAAGTGGTTCAGGCAAGTCGAGTCTAGGGATCAGAGAGAATCGATTCTACTCGATCCATCTCCTTGCATAGTTCTGGCGACTAGTGGCATGATGACCGGAGGCCCAATTGTTGAGTATTTCAAGTACTGGGCACCTGAGCCAGGAAACACCCTTTGCTTCGTCGGATACCAAGCCTCAGGGACTCTAGGTCGAAGGCTTCAGGATGGGCACTCTCAAGTTCCATTGGTGGATAAGGGACAGACTCTAATGGTCGATGTCAGGTGCAATATGGTAATCATCGATGGATTTAGTGGGCATTCTGATAGAAACCAGTTAATGGACTATGTTAAGGCTCTGAACCCTACTCCTAGAAAAATTATCTGCCATCATGGCGATCCACAGACATGTAATGCATTCAGGAAGGGACTCAGGGAGAGATTCAAGGTTCAGACTTATGCTCCAGACAATTTAGAGACATTAAGGCTCCTTTGACACTATAAGATCGGAGTGTCATATCCGAAATCTCCCGCACTAACTTCGCTCCCATCGGACAACTCTTCTTCATCATCTGGCCATTCGAACGTTTCTTCGATAGAAATGGAACGATTTTCGCTCTTTGATAATGCCAAAGCTACAGTGAATGGTATCAATAATAGGGCAATCCAAGAGTTTGATCCAACCTCTCCCGATGAAAAAATGCTAGATAACGAAATAAGTACCAGTAATGTTGTCAATAACCACCCAACATTCCGCCTGACTGAATTCATACCACTCTGAGGGGGGGCCGACTAATCAGTCAAACTCTTGAACCTGCGATTCTACGTAGGTTCATGGAAGGCCGTTGGGCTATGATCAAATGTGAGTGCGGAAGATATTTTGGATCCAGCTCAAAAAATGTCGGGGGCTGTCCTCGTTGTGGATCTGACAAAAATCTCAAAATCATGAAAAAATACTCATCTTCAAAATCCCTTAGAGATGATATTTCCAAAGCAAACACCCCTCCAGAAATAGAAAATGAAATCTCTGTGAGGTTTGAAAAATACGATAGTAAGATCCGAAAAAGAGACAACGTTAGTGCCGATATAATCCAAAAAATAATCAAAACATCCACTACTGATGAAAATATCATCACTATTGACTCAATTTCAAACTCCATTAGTAAGCTGGCGTTATCCAAAATCACCGCTGAGGACATTATTGAGATACTTGAAGCATCATCACTGGTGCTGAGAAACTCCAATGGGTCATGGACCGTTCTCCAGTAACGTTCATTCAAGAGATGCCCTGCGGAGTCACAGGGGCCCGTGGGTTAGTCTGGTCTATGCTAGATGCTTTGGGAGCATTTGACCCTGGTTCAAATCCAGGCGGGCCCACCATTATTCTACTCTACTAAGGGCCTCAATGTCAAATATTGATACCGCCTTTTCAATGGCATCAGGGATGCTGAACCATCGAGCCTCTTCAATCTCATCATCCTTCGGAACTATCTCAGACACATCGAAGTCACCTTTGCATTTGTATGTGAAAGAAATCCAGTTAATTCCATCTTCGTTAAAGATCTCCTCACGGATAAAGGCCCCATCTTGCTCGCCATGCGGCACCCCTGTCTCGCCCTTAGGATCATCTATGACGATGGAGACCCCCAGTTCTTCCATTGCCTCTCTAACTGCCGCCTCACGCGGATGCTCTCCATAATCAACGAATCCTCCTGGAAGTGTCCAACACCCCGTGAAAAAACCTCTTGAAACCTTTGCCATGAGTACTTGGCCTATAGAATTCAGAATCAACACCTTGCTGACAACTCTATGAATGGTTCTGTAAACAGATTCTCTGGCAACAGGGTCGACAGCGTTGTCACTGATTACTGAATCCTTCCATGCCCACTCGCCCGGCCAGTCAATCAAAGGCTTGCCATGTACAACAATGTGATCTTCTTGCCCCACTCTGAATTTGTTTGTTCTGATTTTCTCCCACTCTATCCCAAAATTGACCAGCTCTTCTTCTGTAGGGAGACGTATAAATTCTGAATTCGAATCAAACCCGACTCTGCCGGATCGAGGGATTGCAGGACCAGTTCCGTCACCGTAAACTAACAATAATTTTCCATCAGACTCTAGATAGATGTGTTTTCTCATTCACACACCTAACTAATTTCCAAAAGCCCGCCAACAGCTTCTCTCTCTTCCATAAGTACGGCCACATTCTCATCTATCTTAGATTGCGCGAAAGAGTCAATTGGCAACCCCTCTACTACTGTCGCCTTTCCATTTTCACATCTGCATGGGAAGCTGAAAACCAGTCCTTCTGGGACTCCATACCAGCCTTCTGAGGGTAACGCCATCGACACAATCCTGCCATTTGATCCCTGCCACCAATCACGCATATGGTCCACCGCAGCCGAAGCGGCCGAAGCGGCCGAAGATGCACCCCTTGACACAATCACGGCCTTTCCACGGGTTGCTACTGTATCCAAGAATGCACCTCTCAACCAGTCTGTTTCGAATACGTCAGTTGCCAATCTGCCATCAACGGTCGCGAAGCGTGGATCTGGATACATTGTGTTGGCATGGTTCCCCCAAATGAATACATCATGTATCTTAGACGCCGGCACTCCTGAATGTTCTGCCATTTGTCCGACAGCACGATTCTGGTCGAGCCTTGTCATTGCGCTAAATTGACTCGATGGTATCCTTGGTGCATTCGCATTCGCAATTAGTGCATTGGTATTACAAGGATTGCCCACAGTAATGACCTTGACATTAGCCGAAGCAACCGCATCTATTGCTTTACCTTGGCCAACAAAAATCGGCCCATTCGCGGCCACGAGGTCTGATCTATCCATGTCCTTTGTCCTAGGCCTCGATCCGACTAGGAAAATTGCATCAGCATCACTGAATGCAATATTCGAATCATCAGTGCCGATTATGCCATGGACCAATGGAAAAGCTGAGTCCCTCAATTCCATCATTACTCCGTCTAACCTTTGCATTCCAGGGGGTATTTCCAGGAGCTGTAGGATGACCGGCTGATCCTTGCCAAAGCAATCCCCACTCGCTATTCTCCATAGCAGAGCATAACCAATATTTCCAGCAGCTCCGGTTACAGCAACTCTAATCGCTTTTTTCTCATCAGTTTCATCTGTCACTTTACTCGCGCCTTCTTCCGAATCCCCAGACATTATCTTCCCTCAGTCAAGCGAGCAAGACCATGGTATTAGCACTTTGTGAAGTAGCGTTCTTCTCCATTCCAAGAATATCTGATAAGGCCAATGAGAATAGTGAGCCGACGGCTTCAATAAGCGCCCACATCTCGCAGGTTCATATTGGTCTTCGGACTACAGAGGGATAGTATGGAACTCGGCATTCTCAAGGAGCCAGAAGGGGAGATGAGGGTGTCCATTGTCCCTAACTCAATACCCAAGCTCGTCAAGTCAGGTATTGAGGTAATTGTAGAAAATGGAGCTGGGGATCTTGCAAACCACTCTGACGATGAGTATGTGAAAAAGGGAGCGAAAGTAGCATCTAGAGATGAAGTATTGCAATGTAAGTCATTCATCTCCATCAATGTCCCAGATTTGGATGAAATCTGTAAGGGGGCTACATTGATGTGTGTAGCCGACCCATTCAGGAACCCAGATGTCGTAAGAAAGGCAATCTCTTCTGAAATCACTCTGATTAGTATGGATATGATTCCAAGAAGACTTTCAAGGGCTCAATCTATGGACGTAAACTCCAGCCAAGACAATCTCTCTGGATACAAAGCAGTCCTTCTCGGAGCCTCTCATGTGCCTAAAGGAATACCAATGATGACTACCAGCGCAGGCACAGTCAAACCTGCTAAGTTTGTAATTATGGGTAGTGGTGTGGCTGGATTACAGGCAATAGCAACTGCCAAGAGAATGGGCGCTATTGTGTATGCTTCAGACGTGAGAAAGTCCGCTGCAGAACAGATTGAATCTGTAGGTGGTAGATTCATCGAGGTGGAAGGAATGGATGATTTCGAAGATGAATCAGGTTATGCCAAGCCATTAACACCAGAATTTATCCAAAAGGTCAATGAAACTGTCTGTGAAGTTGCTAGCGATGCAGATGTAATTGTAACTACGGCCAGAATATTTGGTAGGCCTGCACCAATAACTATCCCGGAAAACGCAGTCAAAGAATTCAAGACAGGGGCAGTAATTGTAGATATGAATTCTGATGTTGGCGGAAATTGTGAACTGACAGTTCCCGGCGAAATTGTAACAAGTCATGGAGTCAAGATCATCGGAATAGAAAATCTAGCTGGTACGATACCGTCAACAGCGAGCATGCTTTACTCAAATAACCTAACCAACTTCGTAATTTCACTAATGACAGATGGCAAAATCAACCTAGATCTGAATGACGATATTCTAGTCGGGCCATCAGAAGATTCAGATTTCTTTGTTGATGGCATGGGCGGGGTTCTGATATGCATGAATGGAGAGCTCCATTCTAATCAGAAAAGACTTGGGGGGATTTTGTAATGTCCTTGACACTTTCCGCTCTAATTGGAAGCATCACCGTATTCGTATTAGCAATTTTTCTAGGCTTTGAGCTGATTAGCAAGGTCCCCCCTACACTCCATACTCCTCTAATGTCGGGTGCTAATGCTATATCGGGAATAACAATAGTGGGGGCCTTGATTCTTTCAAATGCGTCATTTGAGGGTGCAAATACATCCTTCGCGGCAATACTAGCTTTCATGGCTTTGATTATGGCTACCATAAATGTCGTTGGTGGATTCATGGTTACAAATAGAATGTTGGAGATGATTGCCGGCCGAAGAAAAAAGGGGGGTAACTGATTGGTAGATCCTGTTGTATGGGATATTGGATACTTGATATCCGCATCAATGTTCATTGTTGGCATCAAGAGGCTTTCGAGCCCTAGGACGGCACCTTCTGGCAATATGCTAGGCGCACAAGGAATGCTTCTTGCCGTTATCGTAACATTGCTGAAGCTGCAATCTGAGGGCATTATCGGTTGGGAGCTGATTGTCGCTGGATTGGCTATCGGATCCATAATTGGTTATCTGATGGCTACACGTGTCGAGATGACAGGAATGCCAGAGCTCGTCGCTCTGTTCAATGGTTTTGGAGGCGCGGCATCGGCTTTAGTCGGACTTTCCGAGGCCCTCAAGAGAATATCTGAGGGAGTACCGGACCCAGGGGTCGAGCTTTATGCGACATGGACAGCGATCGGGCTTTCCGCACTTGTGGGCTGGATAACTCTATCTGGGAGCTTAATGGCTATGATGAAGCTAAAAGGTGGATTTTACATTCCATTCTCTAAGAAAGACGACAGAGGAAGGAGCAGATGGGTTTCATTTCCAACATGGGGCCCCCCATGGTTAAATTACGTCAAGGCCACATTACTATTGCTATCTGTCATACTCATTGTTATGACTATTCAAAATCCAGAAGATAAAATGTACGTTTACTGTCTGGTAGCTTCATCCACTGTTCTAGGTGTATTATTCGTTCTTCCAATCGGCGGCGCTGATATGCCAGTTGTGGTCAGCCTGTTGAATTCACTTTCAGGCATTGCAGCCGCATTTACAGGATTTGTAATAGGCAATAACGTTCTGATAATTGCAGGGTCGATGGTTGGTGCAGCAGGGTTGATACTAACCTTCATCATGTGTAAAGCAATGAATAGGGAATTATTCGATGTTCTCTTCAAGGCATTCGGTGGTTCTGGGGAGAAAGACCAGTTAACTCGAACCAAAGTCGGTAGCGACCCGGAAGAAGTCGCCATGGTCTTGGATGGTGCACAGAAGGTAATTGTAGTTCCAGGATACGGTATGGCCGTTAGTCAGAGTCAGCACGCAGTTAAGGAATTTGCAGATCTTATGGAGTCTTTTGATTGTGAAGTCTTGTATGCCATTCATCCAGTTGCAGGAAGGATGCCGGGGCACATGAACGTACTATTGGCAGAAGCAAACGTGCCGTATGAGAAGCTTATCGAGATGGATGAAATTAATTCTGAATTCCCTGAATGTGATGTTGCAGTAGTTATTGGAGCCAATGATACCACTAACCCCGCTGCTAGGTCTAATGAAGGGCCACTCGCCGGAATGCCGATACTAGACGTCGACAAATCATCTGTTGTCGTGATAATCAAGAGAAGCTTGTCAGTTGGATATGCAGGTGTTGACAATGACCTCTTCTACATGGATAAAACAATGATGTTGTTTGGGGATGGTAAAAAGATGATGAATGAACTTAACTCCGCAATTAAGGAACTGTAAACGTAGGTAAGCCAGCATGTCTCCGAGCAAGCGTTATTTGTCCCCGGCTTCCGAAGCTCTAACAGGGGACCGTAAGATGGCTGGTTTGAAGAGAGCCCTCGTCGTCATTTTGACACTGTCGATCCTATCAATTCCAGCAATGGGTATGAGCTCAGGACCTGGTTATGAAAATGCGGATGGCGATCCCACAGTGAAGTATGGATGTAATTGCCATAATAACGGAGCGGCCTCCTCAAGAGCAGTAGTAATGGTCACTGGAGTGCCCGTAATGTATGAATTAGGCGAGTCATATGATATGACTATCAAGGTAGCTGACTCTCTCACTTTATCGGGCGGAAATGGAAACACTCAGGGTGGTTTCCTAATGACTTCAGAGGGTATTGGAAATTTCACTTGGCCTGACGACCAAGAAATCCGTGAAGCAGAGGGGGCACCCTCAGATATATCGCATTCAGATACGGATTCAGATGGCATATGGCAAATTTCATGGACAGCTCCCACCGAGGACTCAGGGCCAGTTCATTTTTGGGTTGCAGGAAATTCAGTTAATGGAGACGGTGCTCCCGGGGATGAGGACTGGTGGAACATACTCACATTTACTGTAAATGCCCCAGGGACAATAGAGTCTGGTGACTCAGGAGCAACCCTGGAAACTAGGACTGTCTCTGTAGGCGATTATGACACTCTATTCTTGATTGAGGAGTCCGAGGCACAGAAGGAGGCTGAGAGGCAGGAGGCTCTCTCGAAAAGAGTATTCACACAAGGTAACTTATTCTTCTGGACCAGCCTTACTGCATTACTCGTAGGTGCATTGGTGCAAAGGGAGATTCTTGAGAGGAGGTATGATGATGGTCCAGAGTACTTAGCTATGGAGCTAGCATATCCACAAGCTATCAGAAGGTCACTGATGAGCATAGCTTCTTTCTGGATAGCAATTAGATGGGCCTCCTCAGAAACTCCAATCTATTTCCCACCCCCTGCGGTAGTCGAGGAAGGGACCAAGATCACTGATTTGACCGACTTCCTGACTGGATGCGCATTTCTGGCTAGCGCTTTGTTCGCCTATGGCGTATACAGGACAATAATAGCCGCTAGAAAGGACCCGGAAGTCAAGGATCGTCTCTAGATGTCAGAGCAACGAATAATTCTCGAATCTAAATCACTGGATAATCACTTTCAAGATCTATATTCTCTTGTCAAAAATACTGTAATATTGTCATCATTAACAGGAATTTTATGGTCAATATTTGCAACAGAGATACTAACCGAATGGGTTTCCTTATTCACTTTCGAAGATAATACAGGAGATCTGTCCATCTACGCCCCATTCAATTGGGTCGAGGTAAAATGGTCGTTTTCAATATTGATGGGTGTAATCACAGCAATTCCATTCATTTCTTTAATGCTCTATAATTTTGCCAAACCAGGCTTGTATCCGAATGAGACAAGTCCAGTCAAGTCAATCCTTATTGTTAATGCCATCTTTCTTCCACTTGTCATATTTGGAATCTGGGCATGGATGGTTCCTGAAATGGTCGATGTAGCAGATGAACTCTCCAAGATAGATAATGTAGAGGCCAAGTACGATATATTTGAGATAGTCAACCTTGCTCTAGGGATTACATGGATGGCCGTCATATCATCTATTCTTTCGACCTCACTACTTCTAGCTAGGATAATGGACGATTCTGGCGGAATCTATGACTGGATTAGGCCCAGGATCATCCTCATCTCATTTGGATTGTTAGTTTTCACAATGCCATCGGTCTTTGAAGGACTTAGAATACCTATTTCTCTGCTAATATTGTATCTTTGCGACCTCTTTTCGAGATTATTCCCTGTTTGGGAAAATCGTCCGCACTCTACCAAGATGTCACTGCATTGAAAGGTCGTACATTGTAGCGCTCCTTGTGAAATCACTCAAAGCCGTCATGGCCACACTAATCCTGATGGGCGGAATTTGGATTAATTTAAATCCAGATTTAGTAGACAAAACCTATGATTTCGATGATTCCGAAGAGTCAACAAATCTAATTGGGCTACAAGATGAAGAGAATTGGCTCGTATTGAGGGTGTCATTTCCATCCATGCCCCACTCTCTCTCGAAAACAGATTCTCTATTGCTTGGAGCAGGATCTGCGCAGGAGTATATTTACCAACTATCTGGTGGAAAATCCAATTTAGAGGTCACAGTATCTAGCGATGTCTGGGTTTCAGAATTCGATGAATCATACTGGGGGGCCGACTCCCTGAATGAGCGTGACGTCGGCAATAGTGGCAGGGGGGTAGACAAATTAGTTGAGGAATCTGCTACAAATCTACTTAGTGGCATGGATCTTTCTGAATGGGACATTGATGGAGATGGAATTATTGACAGATTACTAATTCTACATTCTGGAAGTGCCCAAGAATCTGGAGGATCTACAGATTCAATATGGAGCCATTTCTCAACGTTGATGACCCCAGTAAAAATCGATAATTGGGAGATACAACATTATACAATTTCATCCATGGAATCCGGACTTGGTACCCTTATTCACGAAATGCTCCATCAAATGGGGGCATACGACTTGTATGACGTACATTCCGATTTACCTACGAGCTCTTGGAATGGTCTCGGTGATTGGGATATTATGGCAAGTGGTAACTGGAATGGAAATTCCATGTCTCCGGCCATGCCTGGTGCTGCCACTCTAATGTCTATCGGAGGATCTGGAATCAATCAAATAGATACTACTTCGGCTCAGAATATCTCTCTATTCCCTATGTCCTCTACAAATAACAGTACTCGTGTCGTCTACATAGAAACAGCTCCAGAAGAGGCAGTAATGCTTACTTTCCGTGCTGATATCGGCTTCGACTCAGAATTGCCAGGCTCTGGAATAATTGTAGAGTATCTAGATAAAAACAACGGAAACGTAGATGAAAATACTGTGAATAAAGATCCCAATAATCCGTGGGTGATGATCATTGAGGCCGATGGCGACCAAGCTCTGGTTAGGAATCGCGATAGTGGTAGCCCGGGCGACCCATTTCAATCAGGAGACTCATTTGGAAGTGAAGGCCACATAATCAGGGATAACAGAGGAAGATTGGTTCCATGGCAAATCCAGATTCAGAGTATAAGTTTGGAAATGGCCACAATAAATTTTATTCCTACTGAAAATCATACAGAAAGAGTTCTGACACCTAGATCGCCCATCCAAATGATTGACGGGGAGAGTGCATATGCAACTGTGCATAGTGATAATCCATGTACATTACAAGTAAATACCAGCATTGACCTAACAACCCCCAAATTATTAGAGATTGAAATTCCCTCGGGAACTTCAATAATTCCAATTATAAGAAGCTCCGATGTATCTCAAGAATTGGGTGTCGTCATAGGAAAAATTGGCTGTAAAGACACGACTCCTGAGGACATCAGGATAGAGTGGCAGAAGATAGGACACAGAATTGATACTGCAAAGATAACTCAAGTTGTTCCGTGGAATCAAGACTCAACACTTTCACTCCCAATTTCTACGACTGGATCCGGAGACAGAAATTATGACATTGTTATTGAGGGAGCTGTAGACAGAATCGCATACTCGACAACACAGGGAAAATTTTCTCCGGGCGATGATATCATACTGCGAATAGAGCCAAACGGATTGTTGACACCTGGGATGTACGCCAGAGGAGAAATTGTGATCCAAGATGAATACTCCGTTGAACAGAGGATTCAGATCACATTGATTGCCGAATCTCCTTTCACTGGAGATGGCCTATTAGGGTGGATCTCACAACCATCAAATGGGATTCTTGTAATTTCCATTCTTATGGCTTTCAGTATTTTAACTGGAAGAAACAGGGAATCTACCTAGGATTGCTCCATCTGGAATCCGCAGGAGGACGTGATACACGAAGGAATCTCCACTCCCCAGTTCCTACATCTACCGGACATATCCAATGTTTATTGACGCCTGAAGCTAGTCTGGATGTCAGACATGCTTTCGACCATACGCCGATTGTCTTATGATAATCTTCTGGATCATTAATTAGCCACGGGGCATGATCCTGCCCGACTGATCCGGAATAACATCTCCAAGTAGTTCCAAATTTGAATCCAGAGCGAGTGTTTAGTCCTCTATTCCAGAGTTCATGCAATAAACTAGCCGTCTTAGTCATGCCCAAGTGCGGATTAGTAGGGCCAGTGGAGAAATCCTCAATATTGTTATTCTTAGACGATTTTCCGAAGAAGTGGACCAATTCTCTCTCGGCCCAGTCAAGTTGTCGACCACCTTGAACTGGTATTCCCACCGCTTCTAACGGCCAATCATCAGCTCCCGGAAAATAGGCCCCTCCATTCATCGTCTCTGCATATTCATTATCAGAGATAATCAAGAATTCTTCTATGGAAGGGGGAGTTAGATTACCCCTTGGATCAGCAATTGAAAGGCGGTATGTGACTACAGACATCTCTTCATCTACTACAATTGACTCTGCTATTCTTCCCGAATCTTCTACCTCTCTGACCCATTCATACAAGTCATCCACATCAAACTCCTGCTCAGCCGTAAACCACCTAACTTCAGATACTGCTGGGTCCTTGCTTGGATGTTTGTCGGACTCCCACCTAAGCCCCCATGATCTTTTGCTATGCCCTATTCCTAATTTTCCTAGGTTACATCCTAGGACAATTTTGTTGCCAGGAGTCCTAAGTGCCTCCATTACTGCATACTCATAAAATAATGCAGGATCGTCTTCAAGGCCCCCGAAAAGAAAGCTAATTCCCGGGGATTCAATATTTCTATGATTGATGCAGAACATCATTTCAACACTTGTGAGGCTTATCCCCCCTCCTTGGACAGGTATGCCAATCGCAGATTTATGCCATAGCCTATCGCTGGACTTTTCATCAAAGTGCCAACTCCCGCCGTCACTCTGCATAACTCCTGCCAAAGGTCCTAGAATTTCATCCCTCGGTCCAGAAATATCATTTCCCTCCACCCGTTCGTCACGTCGTGTCAGACTACAATGAAGCAGACTCACTTCAGACTCTAATCAGACTATTACATGAAGTTGAGGGTACCAGAGTGACATTAATTGGCGACGTGATGCTTGATAGGTATCACCATGGCTACTCTAATAATCTGAACTCAACTGCACCAGTCCCAGTCCTTAGGGTTACTAACTCTGAAGAGTCCCCCGGAGCAGCAGCACACATTGCCAGAGGACTATTCTCCTTGGGCCTGAGTGTTGATTTCTTCAGTTCAGTAGGTGATGATCAAGAAGGGAAGACAATAATTGACACCCTTGCTAAAGAGGGAATAGCGACGAATGGAATAATCCGCGCGGCCCAGAGAAAGACACTTACGAAGATTAGATTTTATGGCAGCAGGGAGAATTTACTAGACCAAAGTCAAGTTCTCCTCCAAGCTGATAGGGGCCCGATTGAGGAATTAGACCCGACTATAAGCGAGAATCTGACTAACATGGCTTTGAAGTCTCTCGAATCCAGCCAGGCACTAGTTATATCTGATTATGATAAAGGAGTAATTTCCGAATCAGGGTCTAAAAAGCTAATTTCATCCGCAAAGAAACTCGGTATTCCTTCCATAGTCGATCCAAAGCTAACAGGCTTATCCAGAAGCTCTGGGGCTGACATTGTCATTTTCGGAATGAGGGGTCTAGAGTTACAGAACAAGAGACTCATGACAGATTCATTGGATGATGCAGCATCCCAACTAATTGATACTTACAATTGGGGGTCTCTCCTAGTTCTTGGGGGTGTTAATGGAGTAACATTGCATTCTTCAGATGGTGCTAAGATATTTTTCCCTTGCAGGGCGAATGCTCCTAGGCAGCAAATAGGACTCAATGATGCGGCAGCTACCGCACTTGCAGCAGCACTTGGAAATGGACTCGATGTCATGGATGCAGCAGCCCTTTCTGCAGCGGCTTGTGAATGCGTACTCTCCGCAGAGGCTAGTCAGGAATTTGTAGATAGCGACACTTTACAACTTTGGCTCGAAGAGCTTTCATGGAAATTACGTATTTCAGATAGATAATCACGTTTACCAGAAGTTCAAAACACATATCGATGCGCCAATACTCATGAAGCGCATGGTTGCATTGGCTCTAGGGTCAATACTAATCTTCGCAATCCAACCTCAAATATCGGGATTGGAACATCAAGAGGTCCAGTATTTTTCAGATAACCAAGATCCTCCCATAATCGGATTCAATGAAGACAATGGGGTATTTTTAGATCAAAACTCTACTGTATCAGGTTTTATTGTTGCAAGCAGCATTCCTGACTCATATGTGTGGCAAGTTTCAGAACTTTCACATTCCGGGGTGTTGTCCCCCCTCACTCTGCAAACTCCTTTGTACATCCAAGAAATATTTTCAAACCAAGACGACGGTATGACAAGATGGTCATGGAATATCTCCAATTTCTTTGAGTTTCCATTGCCCAGTGTCAGTACAGTTCTAAATTGCACATGCTACCTTTCTGTCAAAGTAAATTCAGGAATACACGAATCTAGCAAATCCTTGCCTATATTTTTTGGCAATCCCGTTTCTCCTGCACTTATCTTAGACTCGCCATCAGACCAACACAGCCATACCGCGACATATTCCAATATAGTCGAGATTTCTGGTTGGGTTTCATCTCCCTCTGGATCCCCCGTCTTTACTTCTATTAATGTAATCAACGAGGAAACATCACCTAATACATGTTTGACATTACCAAATATTTCCAGTCCAATATCAAATTCAACGACTTCCGTTACGTTTTCATCGATGTTCAGTGGCCATTTTTCTGTGAGCATTGATGTCACGGAATTGGAAGATGGGTGGTATTCAGTCTGGGCCTCTATTCAATCTCCAGATATTCCAGGGGAAATCAAAAATATCTGCCTAGACTCCAGAATTGACAATTCAAATCCAGTGGCACTTTTAGAGGGCCCGCAACAAGTACAGGAGGGAGATGGCGATTTAATTTTTGATGCCGGGCAATCCTTTGATCCATACTGGGGCAAAGAGAATCTGAACTACATTTGGACCCTAATTAAAGTAGAAACGGCAGGTAGCTATCTTGTCGATAATTCTGAGGGTACTGAATCAAGTTTTTTTGTAGTCGATGATGCAATTTCAGGAGACTACAAACTATCACTCTTAGTTGTCGACGAAGAAGGAATGTCAAGTCAGATAGATTCCGAATTTTCAATCATTAATCAGCCACCACTAGCCAAACTTTCTATTTCGGGAGAGTCACTCTCAGACGGGGATAAAATGGTGCTATCCGATTTATTGGAATGGGATTTAGATGCCTCACAATCACTCGATACTGGAAATGATATAGATGGACTTAGATGTGTCTGGAAGATAAATTATAAGACAATTTACGAGGGTTGCGAAAGAAGCCTTCAATGGCCAGAAGGGGATGATAACGATTCTATTCTTCTAACTCTGGATGTCATAGACGACGATGAAGAATTTTCTTCTATATCGGTAGAGCTATATCGTGCCAATTCCGAAAACCAAATACCATTTTCTGTAATCGTTCTAATTCTTTCTACACTATTTTTTATCAGTTCAGTAATCTATTCAAGAAGGAGAAATGGGGATATGGAGATCCCGAAGTGGAACGAATAAATACCCGATAATCACCCCCACCCCTAAGTAGTTGTATGATAGGTGACAAACATGGCAGATACGGTGTTTGAACACAGTGAGTACCGAAGACGCCATGAAGAACTCATCCAGCAGCTTCCCCCAAATTCCCTAGTAATCATTCCAAATAATGTTCCAAAAACAAGATCTAATGATACTAAATATCCATTTAGGGCTAATTCATATCTTATGTATCTCTCTGGCTGGGAGGAGTCAAACTCCATACTGACAATAACAAAAATCTCCAATCAGGCCACTGTTACTCTATTCGTAAAGCCTAGAAATACTGAATCTGAGATATGGGAGGGCAGGATAGTAGGCATTGAAGGAGCAAAAAATGGTTGGCCAATAGATAAGGCAGTTCCAATTTCGGATTTCGAATCAGTCTTATCGGATTCTTTTAAACAAATCTCTAATCTATTTCTGTTGAAGGACATAAATATGAAAATTGACTCAATAGTCAACGATCTTTGGGATGGTGATATTTCCGATCCATGTGTTTATCTGGATAAAATGAGGACAATCAAGTCTCCCGCTGAGATAGAACTCATGCAATCATCATCATCCATAGCCTGTGAAGCTCATATTTTAGCTATGTCAATATCCAAGCCAAGAATCGGAGAGTGGGAGATTCAAGCCTCTATGGAAAACCACTTCACACGAAACAGGTCGGTAAACAGTTACAATCCAATTGTAGGAGGGGGAGATAATGCAACTATTCTGCATTACAGCTCTAATTCGAATCATATCGAAGATAATGAATTAGTATTGGTTGATGCGGGCTGTGAAATTAGCGGCTATGCATCAGATATTACTAGGACGTGGCCAGTTAATGGGAAGTTCACAGAGCCGCAGAGAGAGATTTACGAATTAGTCTTAGAGGCACAGATTTCTGCCATTAAAGCCTGTCAACCAGGATCATCTTGGGAATCAATGCACAGAGCAGCATCTGAAGTGATTTCAAAGGGACTCATAGATTTAGGTGTTCTGAAATGCTCTCTCGAAGAAGCCCTTGGGAAAAATCTAGATGGTGAATTCAGAAAATTCTTCATGCATGGCACGGGTCACATGTTGGGCCTAGATGTTCATGACGTGGGAGGCGGAAGGCAAGGTGGAAATCCGGGACCGACTCTTTCTCCTGGCATGATTGTCACAGTTGAGCCCGGGCTATACTTTGCATCTTGGAGGGAAGATATTGAAATTCCTGAGAAATATTCCGGAATCGGTGTAAGAATAGAAGACGATGTCCTGATCACTGAGAGCGGCCCACTAGTACTTACTGATGGATGCCCGAAGACAATCGATGAAATAGAATCAATTGTCGGGAGTGCATTGTAAATGAGCGCTGATGATATCCTACAAGCTCAACTGGAAGATAATCCTCCTAGGATATCTGTTGAAGAGGCAATTGTACTATACGAGAATGCAAACCTAAGTGATTTGATGCATGTCGCTTCTGTCAGAAGATCGATTATTGTCCCGGGAAATGAGGTAACTTACCTAGTTGATAGAAATATTAACTACACAAATGCATGTACAATAAATTGTCAGTTCTGCTCATTCTACAGGCCACCAGAACATCCTGAAGCATATACCCAGACATTCGATGAAATAAGCTCACGAGTTTCTGAGCTCGAGGAAATAGGGGGCTCGAGGATATTGATGCAAGGTGGTGTTAATCCCGACTTACAATTATCTTGGTACACGGAATTAATATCAAAACTAAATCAAAAACATCCAAAGATTCACCTGGATTGCTTCTCTCCAATCGAAATTGAGGGAATAGCGGAAGTTTGCGGAATATCAACTAGTCAGGTACTCAGTAAACTGAAAGATTCTGGTATGCACGGACTACCGGGTGGCGGTGCTGAGATGTTAGTTGATGATGTCAGACTAGACATATCGCCCAAGAAGGGTTCATCTGGAAATTGGATAAGGGTAATGCGTGAAGCTCAAGATCTCGATCTGATAACTTCCGCAACCAATGTAATCGGATTCGGTGAGACATACTCGGATAGAGTAATGCACATGAATCTGATTAGAAAGGCCCAAGACGAAGCTATCAATAGTGGAAATATGGGATTTACTTCCTTTATTTCATGGCCAGTACAGTTGCAGAATAATGTATTCGGTGCACGAAACAAAGGCGCTAATAGAATCGAATTAGGAGCTTCATCTTCTGAATATCTAAGACATGTGGCCATCTCAAGGATTTTCTTCGACAATATTTCACACATTCAGGCTTCTTGGCCAACAATGGGGATGGAGGTTGCACAACTGGCTTTGTCCGCTGGCGCTGATGATGCCGGATCTACTATGATGGAGGAAAATGTTGTATCTGCATCTGGTACAAATAAGACAATGGCCACAGAGAAAGAACTTCAAAGAATAATAATTAGATCTGGATATAGGCCGAGGAAGAGAGACTCAGAATACAACCTACTCAATACCGAATTATTGGATGATACGCCTTTGTACTCCATCCCTCCACTACAAGGAAACTAGGATTCTGATCGCCCGCTCCTTACTGGCAGATCTTCAAACCCTATTTCTGTTAATGGGAAATCTATTGTGATCGGTCTTACCCACTTCATCAAAGTACCATCGTCCCTAACGGCCTCGATAACAATCTCCCAGTGAACTGCAATCATGGCCGAGTATATTGTTCCCGGCCATGGCTTTGATGGCCCTAACATCCTTATTGGCAAATCCTTCACCTTTGTCCATTCGCCAAAATCTTGCACCCTCATAGGCTCGAGCAGAAGTAATCTACCTCTTCCCACTGTCATTGGCATAGACTCTCCAACACCAGTGCCATGTTCATCGGCCGTTGAAATCCTCCTTTCAGGTAATTCAGTAGACATTCCAGGTGAAGGCTGACCGAATCTTTTTCTTCCCATGGCGCTCAATAATGCTTCTCTTTCGGGTATTGCAACTCCAACTTGAACCCTAGCTCTTTTCGCCTCAATGCCCTTGGGCATTTTGATTTTTGTTAAATCTACAAATTCAGAGCAGAGCTCCCCGATTTCAATTTCTGGATTAGTTAAGGGATTTGAAATATATTCATTCTGCCTCCTGATATCCTTGATATTAGCAAAAACTCGTACAAGTATCGGAGTTACAAAAACTGGAAACGCAATCAATATCATCAATGGATAGTCTAGGGGGCCAATACTAATCGGTGTGAATAATAGATCTGGAATAAATCCAATATTGATTAACGCCGGCTCAAGAGCATGCATTAACAATGCAACAACAAGGATTAGGACTCCTGGAAAAATCGTTTTTCTCGCAATTTTGTGCATAGGATCCGGTTCGATATACCAGCCATTTCTCGTTCTCATTAAGAATGGCAATGTCGTGTATGTTACTTCCTTAGTGATGATTGGAAGCCCTGCATCATTCTCATTTTCAGCTCTCCATTCCAGTATCCATGATTTATCATTTCCAATTTTAAATTCAGGTGGAGGTGGGCTTTCCGACTCGAGTAAAACCTCCACTAGGGGTATCCCCTCCGGATCACTGTTCTCGTGATCAAACGGTGGATATCTTACTCTTTGAACTGACCTAAACATGTTAACTCCAAATTATCGCAGATGCAGCCTTGGTAGCAAGTGACCTGAATTCAGGCACTTCCTTTAGTAGCCTAATACCAAGTGGTATTGGATTATCTATCTCTCCAGATTCATTGATAATCTTGGTTACCTCGGGCCTAGACCAAACCATGAAAACTCTCTCTAGCTCTTCGTCACTGGCTTCGGTTAGGAAAGCATCTCTTAGTGCCCTAGCCCTATTCAATTTCTTCCTCAGAGGCTCTAGATTTTTAACAAGCGCCTTCATTTTATCCTTTCCCAAAGTATCATTATTCATGTATGCAGACAATTTTGGTGCAAGTAAATCTACCTGATCAAACCCTGTTCCTATGCCTCCTCCCGTAGTTGGCTTACAAGCCCCAGATGCATCCCCAAAGAGTGCCACTCTTTCTCCCAAGGGATATTTTAGTAATCCACTTGGAACGGGCCCACCAAATCTCCCAATGATATTACAATGTTCAAACCTGCTCTTCCAAATAGATGAATTCATTAGATTATCTACTAACATTTCACAGGATTTTCCCGATAACAAATCAGCTCTGCTCCACATGCCTATTCTTGTGGTTTCCCCCGAGGGAATAGCCCAAGCGAAGAAACCTGGCGCAATATCGTTC
>Ga0208130_1000037_pt1 | contig 67950 bp, 63 predicted proteins | sample ETNtaG_31_FD_185771 | JGI IMG/M metagenome (GOLD analysis project Ga0208130, IMG submission 185771) | Marine microbial and viral communities from oxygen minimum zone, Eastern Pacific Ocean - ETNP201310SV78 (SPAdes) (version 2) | ecosystem: Environmental > Aquatic > Marine > Oceanic ... | reverse complement strand
GATTCTAAAGATTTATTAAATGCTCTTGAAAGGCAAGAATTACAGCTAAAGAAATTGCTAGATTATCCTTCAGATGAAGATTTGAAAAACGCAGAATATATTGTAAATCAATCAGAAAAATCTTTGAATGATCTATTAAATTATCCAAGTGAAGAACAATTAAGAACAGCTGAAGAATTGCTAAGTCAAGCAGAAGCTAACTTTATATCTGCTCAAGAAAACCTAGATGAATTGATGGTACCCACTGAGTCTCAGTTAGATTCAGTGATTAAATTGATTGAACAATCTGAACAATCTGTTTCAAATTCAAATTTATTATTAGAAAATTCTCGAAGAAGTGTTGATAATTCTAAAATTTCTCTAACTGAGTCAGTTAATAATTATTGTGATCTAGATTCATTACCTAATAGAAAAGAAGTATGCGTTGATATCATTAATTATCCTTTAAGTAAGTCTATTACTGATTCAATCTTAGATGAGATTTTTACTTGTTGTGATGCAAATGCAACAGAGATGAATCTATCAAAAGCATTAATTAATTCAAATTCTAATTATCAATCTTCTATTGAACAAGTAAATGTATATCTTGATCAATTAGAAAGCTCAACGGCAACCTTAAAGGATGCAAGTAATACATTGCATAACCTCAAGAATCCTTCAACGAATGATATTCAAAAATTAACTAAACTTGAGGAGCAAGCGGAAAAGAATCTACAAAAAAGAATTCTCGCATTATCTGATATGCAAAAAGGTGCTGACTCTGATGAAATTAGTTTAGCTCAAGAAAACTTAGCTAAATCTAAGCTTGCTTTAGAGAGAGTTTTAAATGGAACTAATTCAAATGATTTAGAAATACAGAGATTATTAGTAGAACAGGCTAAAGAAAACTTATCAAAGTCTCAAATTATCGCTCTATTTGATGGCCAAATTTCTTCAATTAATTTCAAACCAGGTGAATTTATTACATCTGGCCAAAATATTTTTACATTATCCGATCCTTCTACAATGCAAATGGATATAATTGCATCAGAAGCTGAGTTTGTAGAAATGAATCCAGGTATGTATGGACTTGTAACATTAGACTCAAAGCCTTTTCCTCCATCTATTATTCAAATTGAATCTATTTCAAACGTTCCAAATGTTACTCAAGGTATTGTGACATATCCTGTTCAAGCAAGATTTATTAGAGGGTTTGAAGTATTAACTGTAATGCAGCAATTTACGCCTTTACTAGATTCATTTTCAGGTATGGATTTAGATGCCATCCCTGGATTAGACTTAGGCACTATTCCTGGTTTAGATGCTATCCCAAGTATTGGAGCAATGACTGGAATGGGAGAATCAAATTCAAAAGAAAGCCCCGGTATGCGCAGCATGCCTAGAATGGGAGCTAATAATTCTGGAAATGCTGAAATTCAAGCTTTATTATCAACATTGCTTTCGGGAGATCTTCCTGCCGAAGGAATGAATGGAACTGTGACATTACTTAAAGACTCAGTCCAAGATGTATTGATAGTACCTTCAGAAGCTTTAATTTTCGAAAATGATAAAACAAATGTGATTACATCAATTTCTGATGATCAAATAGATTACACAGAGGTTAAGACGGGATTAACCGATGGCAAGCAGACAGAAATTTTAGATGGATTATCAGAAAATGATTCAATTTATATTAAAAGAATAGGGCAAATAATCGAAGATAAAAAGGAATCAACTAAATCTATTGATGAACTTACCAAAGGTAAACCTCCAATGCCAAAAGGTGGTAAAAAATGATCGAATTATCAAATATTTATAAAATTTTTGATACAGGCTTCAATCAGGTAAATGCTCTATCGGATATAGATATTAAGATTGAACAAGGTGAATTTGTGGCGATCAAGGGTCCTTCTGGTTCAGGCAAAAGTACTATGATGAACATCATAGGTTTATTAGATCGTCCAACAGCTGGAAAATATTTTCTTGGCAAAAATGATGTTTCTACACTTAATGACAATAAAAGGTCATTAATTAGAAGAAATTTTTTTGGTTTTGTTTTTCAGAACTATAACTTAATTCCTAGACTTTCTGCTCTTAGGCAAGTTGAAATGCCTCTAATATATAGAAAAGATAAAGATAAAAGAAAAAAATCTATTTTAGCCTTGAGTAAGCTAGGATTAGGAGACAGGATTTTTCATTCTCCTGTAAAACTTTCGGGAGGTGAACAACAAAGAGTTTCTATAGCTAGAGCATTGGTTGGTGAGCCCAAGGTGATATTAGCTGATGAACCCACAGGGGCTCTTGATTCAAAAACAGGGGAGGAAATAATTAAAATTTTCAAGTCACTGTCTGATGAAGGAATTACAGTAATTATGATTACTCATGATAATCTTGTTGCGCGCAAAGCTGAGAGAATTATTGAAATGAAAGATGGAATGGTAGTTGAGGAGTAAAATTTGAATATTTTTGATGCAATAAATTTTGCCTTTAGATCTATTATTTCAACCCCCCTCAGAAGTGGCCTTACTGCATTGGGAGTAATTGTGGGGGTAACTTCAGTAATAGTTCTTGTTTCTCTAGGAGAAGGAATAAAAAAACAGGTAGAAGAAGAAATTACGGCATTAGGAACTAATCTGTTATTTATAACAGCAAGCTCTGATGATTCAAAAACAGGGGTTTCTGGGGGAAGAAATTCAGGTATTTCGTTAACTTTAAGTGATTCAGAAAAACTACTTGAAAGAAATATTCAAGGAGTTAGAAATATAGCTCCCCAAATTGATTTCCCTGCCCAACTTATTGCTGGGAATTTCAACACAGAGGCTAACGTTTATGGAACAACTCCCGAATATATAGATGTCACATCAACAGAAACTTTAGAAGGCGAATTTATTACAAATAAAGATGTTGATACTAAAGCACTAAGGATGGTTTTAGGTTCTGAAATCGCTGAAAAACTTTTTCCAGAAGGTGATGCTGTGGGAAAAATAGTTAGAATGAGTCTTTTTAATAGGTTTGATTTTAGGTTTTTTGTTAGTGGGGTCATGAAACCTAAGGGTGGTGAAGGAGATGATGACTTTTCTGTTTTTATTCCTGTATCCACAATGCAAAATAGAATAGCTTTCTTAAAAAATCCCACCGGAGATGTAGATGTATTTAGAATCTTAGTTAGATCTGAAGATGAATATGATAAATCTATTGTTTCAAATTTGCTTTCAGAAAACTTAAAAGAAATTCATGGTGTAGTTGAACCTGATTTTGAAATAACTAGTATGGATCAACTACTAGAAGCTGCGAATCAAGTTTCTGGTGCATTAACTCTATTTCTTGGTTCTATAGCTGGTATTTCACTTCTTGTAGGTGCGATTGGTGTTGGAAACATAATGCTTGTTAGCGTTACAGAAAGAACTAGAGAAATAGGAACATTAAGATCTATTGGTGCAACTAAATCTGATATCAGACTTCAATTTATTACTGAAGCTTTGACAATTTGTTTATTGGGAGGATTATTAGGAATAATTATTGGGATAATAATTAGCTTAAACTTAAGTGGCATATCTTTTGGAGGAGAAGATAATTTGACTGCAGTAATATCACTATCTAGTGTATTGTTAGCATTTGTTGTATCTTTTTTGGTAGGACTTATCAGTGGGGCATATCCAGCTTATAGAGCTTCTGAACTTGACCCTATAGAAGCTCTTAGAAGCGAATAATTTTTATTGTTTGTAAAATACATTCTGTAGACCAATTATATTATCCAATTTTTCTTCAAGAGATTTTGATGTATTTACGTTTGCAAAAGGTAAATTAAGTTTAACTTTTTCAGAACTACTTTTTACTATTATTGAAACAGGTATGTTTCCTTCATTATCAAGCAGGATTCTAGTTAAGTCATCCATAATATGTTTGTTGCTTGAATGCTTTTCACTATCTACTGTTATGATTACTTCTTTAACAGCATTAATATTTTCATCAGTAATATCTTCAATTGGAGTTTTTTCGTTTTTCATGTTAGGTTTATATTCCTCCTTGGTAATTATTGGCGTTTTATTTGTTATGTTATTGGAAATACTTTCCTGATCCTCAAAAGAAAAAATTTCTCCACTGTCATACCATAGTGAATTTTCTCCATTTCGATTATTTATTTTTCCTTTTATTTTTGCAATAGGGCTATGAAGCCATATATCTACTTCGCTGATTTTATTTTGCCAAACCATTAAGTCAATAGGGCCGTCAGTAAGTTCTAGCTTTACAATCATAAATTCAGCACCTTTTCTAGATACTCTTTTCTCGTAAGACTTTACTTCGGCTATCAAAGTCTGAGGTTTGTTAATATCAATAGATTCGATTTGTTGTAAAGAAACAATTATGTCTTGATTAATTTCTTTTATCCTTATCATCTTTTTATGATTAGGGTTTTCAGTAAAAGAAATCCCCATTATTTCTTGTTCCCAGTGCATTTTTTCATTATCTTTAGTGTAAGTATCACCAATTTCAATAACATTTACGGGGGTTTCAACCTCGTCTCCAAAGAGATCAAACATTGTGCTTTGATTACTATTCCTAAGTTTAGTTAAGCTATTTATTTGTATTAGAATCCTTTCTGCGGAGTCTAAGAGCCCCCCTCTGTCTCCAAAATCATCAAAGCTGCCAGATTTTATTAGACTTTCTAAAATCTTTTTATTTATCCAAGAAGAGTCAATTCTTTTACAAAAATCAGCTAAAGATTCAAATGGCCCGCCTTTTTCTCTTTCATCTATTATTTTTCCAAGAGATGCTGCACTTACATTCTTTAATGAGGATAGTCCGTAGCTAATTACCTTTCCTTTTTCTGTAGATAAAATAGTGAAAAAGACATTTGAATTATTAATATTGGGTTTTATTATTTCTAGCTCTGTTTTTCTTATTTCATTTATACAGACCGAGATTTTATCTGAATTATTTATAGATGAGTTTAATACAGCAGTAAAATATTCTATCTTGTAATTTGCTTTGAAATAGGCTGTCCAATATGCAATCATTGCGTATGAAACACTATGAGCTTTATTGAAAGCGTAACCAGCAAAAGGTTCTATTAACTCGAAGACTTCATTACTGGTTTTTTCGTCAAATCCTTTATCAAGTGAACCTGAAATAAACCGATCTTTTTCTGCCTGCATAACCTCTTTAATTTTCTTTCCCATTGCTTTTCTTAATATGTCAGCTTCACCAAGCGTATACCCCCCAAATGCTTGAGCAATTTTTAAGACCTGATCTTGATAGACTATTATCCCATAAGTTTCGGATAAAATATCCTTTAGTGTGTCATGAGGATATGTGATTTTTTCTTTTCCATATTTTGACCTGATAAATCTATCTATATGTTCCATTGGCCCAGGTCTATATAGAGCAATCATAGCAGCTATATCTGAAATACTACTAGGCTTTAAATCTTTTATATATTTTCTCATTCCTGCAGACTCTAATTGAAATACCCCAAAAGTATCTCCCTTTGATAATAATTCAAATGTCTTATCATCAGACTTTGAAATTTCATAAATGTTGAAATCTTTTCCAGTTCTTTTTTCTATTAGTTCTATAGTTTTGCTTATAATACTTAAGTTAGTCAATCCTAAGAAATCCATCTTAAGTAAACCTACATCTGCTACTGCAGCCATTGCATATTGTGTTGTTGGAGGGGCATTTTCATCACCCGATGTTGATATTTGTAAAGGAACATCGTTTGTGAGATCTTCTTGAGATATTATAACTCCAGCAGCATGAGTAGACGCATGCCTGACTGTACCCTCTAATTTTTGAGCATAATCAACGACCTTTCTATTATCAGGGTCACTCATTAATGTCTTAAATTCATCAATTTCTAGCGCATCTTTAATTTTAGTCCCTACTTTAGTTGGAATTATTCCTGCAAGTTTGTCTCCAACAGATATAGGTAAATCCAAAACTCTAGTTACATCTCTTACAGCAGCTTTAGCTCCCATAGTTCCAAATGTGATTATTTGAGCTATATGTTCTTTACCATATCTTTCGACACAGTATTTCATTACTTCATTTCTTTTATCATCCTCAAAATCCATATCTATATCAGGCATTTCTCGACGTTCTAAATTTAGAAATCTTTCAAAAACTAGATTATGTTCCATTGGATTGATTTTTGTAACTTCCAAACAGTAAAGTACTAGACTTGCTGCTGCAGATCCTCGAACTGCAGACAGTATATTTTTAGAGTTTACAAAATTAAAAATATCCCAACAAACTAAAAAATAATCAGGAAATTTACTCTTCTCTATGACCTCTAACTCATAGTCTAATCTTTCTATTAATTTAGGATCATTTTCGTTGAATCGTTTACTAAAACCTTTGTATGAAAGTTCTCTTAAATATTCCATAGAACTTTTGTTGTCAGGGCATTCAAATTTTGGGAGCAATGCTTTTGTAAAATCTATTTTAACATTACATCTTTCATTTATTTCTAATGTGTTTTCTAATCCTGATGGTAATTCTTTCCATTCTTCCCACATCTCTTCTGAAGATTTAATGTAATATGTGTCATCATCAAACTTGAATCTATTTGGATCATTAATATTAGAGTTTGTCTGTAAACACATTAATAACTCGTGTGCTAAATGATCATGCTTTTCTACGTAGTGACTATCATTGGTTATTACAATTGGGAGATTATTATTTTTACTAATTTCAATTAATTTTTGATTTATTGTTTTTTGATTTGGTACTCCTATATGATCCATTATTTCGAGATAAAATCTATCTTTGAAAACATCAGAAAACCATCCATAGGTATTTTTTATCTTCTCTTCATCATTACTTACTATAGATCTTGATAACTCTGATGAAGGGCATCCAGAAAGTACAATTATTCCTTCACTATGTTGCTCTAAGATTTTTTTATCTATCCTAGGTTTGTAATAAAAACCATTCAAATTAGAATGAGTTACCATTTTCATAAGATTTTGATAACCAGTTTCATTTTCTGACAAAAGAGTTAAGTGATAGGGGCTTTTTTCTTCATTATTTTTTTTTAAGCTATCTTCAATAGCGCAATATGCTTCCAATCCTATTATGGGTTTTATGTCATATTTTTTTGAAAGTTTATAAAATTCTACAGCTCCATACATATTTCCATGATCAGTAATTGCTATGCCAGGTTGATTATTAGATTTTACTCTAGATACCATCTTCTCTAGATTGCTCATTCCATCTAATAAGCTATATTCTGAATGATTATGCAAATGTACAAATGAATTCAAAAGAATCTCTTTTACTAAAATTATTGAAAAAAAATTGGGTTATTTAGAGAATAGAATTTTCGAACAAAATATTCATTAAATTTAGAGCTTATTTTTGATTAATTATTTTTTTTTAGTGAAATTACTAGAGGAATAGAAAATATCATTAAAAAAGTCAAAATATAGTAAGCATACTTATACTCCCCTGTAAAATCTTTTGTTAGCCCAATAAGTAACGGAGATAATGTCCCGAAGACTGCTCCAACAGTATTCAATATTCCAACCATTGATCCATAATTTTTTCTTCCAAAATAATCTGCAGCTAATGTCAGTCTTAGTGGAACAGATGAACCAAATCCTAGTCCAAAAAATATTACAAATAATATTATTCCTAAATTTTTATCTAAATATTCAAATTCGTTTTGAGATCCTATTATACTTACGCCTAAAATTCCAAGAGTAAGCAATGTAAAAGAAATTGTTAGAAGTTTTTTTCTATCATATTTATCAGTTATAAACCCGACTATAACTCTACCTGAAATATCTCCCCACCAAGAAAGGCCTATAATTGTAGCAGCAAAAGTAGTTGTCAATCCAAATTCCTTAAATGAGGTTAGGTGAAAAAGGTTACTAGTAAATACAGATTGACTAATTCCAGCAGCTATTGCTAACTTCCAAAAATTCCCATTTTTCAAAGCTTCCTTAACTGAAAACCCTGTATTTCTTCCATCAATTGTTTCTTTAGAATTAGTATCTGAACTTGGTTTTTCTCCATCCGGATATTGACCATAATCCTCTGGGTCTCCTCTTAGAACCAGTGATGTCGGAAATCCTAGTATCCAAAATCCTAATCCTACTGAGAAAATCATATTTCTCCAGCCAAATTCTTCTATTCCCAATACAATTAAAGGAATTGTTATTCCTCCGAGCCCTGCACCAGACATTAAAATTGAAATAGCCTTGCCTCTATTTTTTTGAAACCAATTTCCTACTACAGCTAGAAATATAATAAAAGTCCCAAAAGACATTCCTAAGGTTAATATGGTTATAGCGCAATAAAATTCCCATAAACTCTGCATTCTACTCATCCAAATGAATGATCCTCCAGTTAAAAAAATTCCAAAAGCCATAACTCTTTTTGGTCCGAATTTTTTTATTACTGTTCCCACAAATGGTGATATTAAGCCGCTTTCAGATCTTTGAATAGAAACTGCTGCTCCAGTTGCTGCTGTACTCCATCCGAATGTACTTAGAATAGCATCAAAAAAAGGGGGAAAGCCTCTCCAAAATACTGCAGAAGAATACCATTGTACAATTCCTGCACTAAAAACAATCCACCAACCATAAAATATATTTGGTTTTCCTATTTTAGAGGGCAATTATTCCGTATCCCCCATCAACAGGAATGATGCTTCCAGTTATCCCGCTTGATAAATCGCTAATCAAAAAAAGAGCAGTATTGGCTACTTCTTCATGTGTAATGGGTCTTTTAATTGGAGATCTTTCTTCATGAGCCTTTCTCATTTGAACAAAGCCTGGTATGCTCCTTGCAGATAGAGAGGGAAGAGGCCCTGCTGAAATAGAGTTAAATCTTATTTGGCGAGGTCCAAACTCTGATGATAATTGTCTATTAATATTTTCTAACGCAGCCTTTGCTGTTCCCATAACATTGTAGCCTGGGTAAACTCTTGTGGATGCATCAAAAGTCATAGAAATAACAGATCCTCCATCTTTTGAAAAATATTTTGAAGCTTCTCTAGCTATTGTTACTAATGAGTATGAGCTAGTTTCTAATGCTAGTGAGAAGCCATCTTTAGATAAGTTAGAAAAATCTCCTCCTAAATCCTCTCTATTAGCAAATGCTACTGAATGAACTATGAAATCTATTTCTCCATATGTTTCATGAAACTTTTTCATAACATTTTTTACCTCAGATTCATTATTTGCATCACATTTGATTAACAATGAGTCATTATTTTCAAGAAGACCATTGATACTCTTTAGAAGTCTCTCGTCCAAATATGTAAAAGCTAGCTGAGCGCCAGCCTCCATGAGTTTTTCAGAAATCGACCAAGCAATAGATCTTTGATTTGCTAATCCAAAAATTATTCCTTTTTTATTCGATAGATCTATATTTATTGCCATTTATTTCCTACTTTCTATAATTTTCTGCATTTTCAACCGGTTCATATCCAATTTTATTATAGGCATTTTTTATATCCCAAAAACGCCATTTATTATTTGAAACTCCATAAAATATTTCAAACTCTAATTTAGTTTCTAAGCTTTTTTCTACTATTTGGGCTATATCTTTATGGGCTAGCCATGTTGCAAAATGTCTAATTGAATTTGTTGGGGTGTCTACTTTTTGAACTGTTCCAATTCTTAAATTGATAGATTCAATCCCATATTCTTCAAAATAAAATCTTCCCATTGATTCTCCATATGCTTTTGAAATTCCGTAGTATGAATCTGGACGAATTGGAACATTGTGATCAATTAGAGGTATATTATTATGATCAATTTTTTCATAATTTCCAGCTACAATTTCTTTATAGGGGTTATCATTTTCAAACATACCTACAGCATGGTTAGAACTAGCAAAAATCACTTTTTTAATTTTGTTTATTCTTGCTGATTCATAAACATTTCTTGTTGATTCAATATTATTCTTTAATACTAAATCCCAGTCAGAATCTACACTAACTACTGCTCCTAAGTGAATTGTTGCGAATGCTCCTTGAGATGATGATAAAACATCATCATAATTATTCATATCTCCAACAATAGTTGAGGAAGATTTAGATGTATTGTTAATATCTAAATTAACTATTTCGTACTCTTTTTTAAGGTGATTATTTAATATTGATCCTATTAATCCAGATCCTCCAGTAATAAAAAGTTTTTTCATGAATATCCCTTAAAACTTAAGAATCAAAATTTATAATTGATCTACCTGTTATCTTTCCATGTTGCAGATCATCACAAGCTTGATTAATATCTTGTAATTTATATTCTTTAGTAACTAGTTTATCTAGAGGTAATTTGCCTTCTTCATAGAGCCTAAGGTACATCTGAAAATCTTTATCGGGATAAGTTGCTCCTAATGATCCTCTGAATTGTCTTTGATGAAACATAAAGTGACCAGGATCTAATGTCATTTCTTTACCGGGCATACCAACCAAAACAGCCATTCCTCCGATATTTTCTGCTCCCGATCCTCCTCCTCTTACACTTGGTAAAATTTGTTCATTGGTAATTCTTAATCCAACGGTATCAAACGAGTAATCTGATCCCCCTGATGTGATTTCATGGATAGCTTCAATAGGATTTTCTTTTTTAGAGTTTATAGTATGTGTAGCTCCAAACTTTTTGGCAAATTCTAATTTATCTTCAGATATATCAACCGCTATCCTTGGATAAGCTTCTAATATTTTTGCCATTATTAATGATGATAAGCCTACTCCTCCAACTCCAAATATTGCTACGGATTCTTCAGGTCTAACTTTGGCAGTATGCAATACAGCCCCTGCTCCAGTTAGTACAGCGCATCCTACAATTGACGAATTATATTTATCAGATGATTTAGGTATCTTTACTACGTAACCAGATCTAACTAATACATGTTCACCCCATGTATAGGTTGCGCCATTAAGAGGAGCTTCGTTATAGGTTACCCCTGTTGGAGGAAAAACAGGCCTCCCTTTCAGAGGTTCTCTGTTAACCCAAGTTACAATTGCAAGGTCTCCTTCATCAAGATGTTTTACATCAGACCCCTTAGCTATTACAGTTCCTGTACCTTCATGCCCCAATAACGATGGAGTTGGAGACTCAGGATTATGCATTTGATGTAATTGACTATGACAAATTCCACTAGAATGTAATTTTACTATTACTTGATCTGGCCTAGGGTCTGGAATCTGAACGTTGTCTACAGTTAAGCTTTTTCCATATTCTGTGTGAATCGCAGCTTTACTTTCCATAAAAAACTCCATTTTAATTTGATTTAAATTTACTATGTTTTTTGATAATTTACTATTTAGAAAAAGCTATAAATTGATAAAATATTACTATGAGAACATTTTTATTAATAATCACAATTTTATTGTTAACTGCATGCAGTCAGAATCAACTAGACGATGCTTTATTAGACGAGACTCCTATAACAGTCAATCCGATGGTAAATTTTAATTCTTTTATGGATGAGTTGCCTGAATCTGAAAAAATATGTTTATATGAAAATTTTTCAGATGAAAAAGCTGCTATTGATTATTACTCTGATATTTCCTTACCTAATAATGAAATATCAGATTGCTTGTCTCAAAATACAAATTTCAGAATAATCCAAGGTGTTTTTCTAAACAAAAATATTGATTTGTCTCAAGATGAACTATCATGTATCAAATCAAACAATCTAAATGAAAAATTTGATTACTTGGGTAAATCTTTTGGTTCTCCTATTTTTACTTATTCTCTTGGTACTTTATTTTGTTTGAATGATATTTCAAGAACTAATTATGATGATTCTAAAAATGGAGACTTGTTTGATGGGGTGATAGAAAACAAACCGTTGTCATCAATCTTACCCAAAAATATTAATGCACTAGAGTGTTTTGCTGGGGGCAAAAGTAAGGACAATAAATCTTTAGAACGAACTAAAGAGGCTCTAGGATTTATATATTCAAGCGGAGGTTTGTTTCCAATTCAAATTTTTTCTGATCTTTCTAGTTTAGCTGAATGCATAGAAATCCCAAAGCAATTACTAGAAATTGGTCTTAATGAAACTTCTGCAGAGTGCCTATCTTCTAAATTAGGAAATATATTTTCAGATCCATTGAATCCATCCTTAAATGATCTTCCAAATGTAATTGTAGAATTAGATAGATGTAACATTGATGCTGAAGCTCTTTTAAGATATTTTGAGTTTGATTTGCCAGAATCAGAAGGTATTATACAAGAACAAAATATACCAGAGGAAGCTTTAGCTGATGAGAGATTTATTTGTTTTTCACAAAAATTAGATATAAGTGATGTTTTAGAATTTTTGTATACAAGAAAATTAACATCAAATGCGATTAGTTTAGCTAACGACTGTGGAATTACTAAAGAGGAAATTGAATCAATAGATCTTTCAGAACTTCTAGAAAATAATTAGTATAATTACGATATGAAAATCAATATCGATAAAAATTCTGATTTAGTCATAGCCGCAGATATTGGAGGTACTAACATCCGCGTTGCTTTGGTTGATTTGAGTGGAAAAATATTAGAAAAAGATAAGTTAGAATATAATCCGTCTTTTGGTATTGAAAAAGCTGCAGGGCTAATATCAGAAATGGTGTTAAAGATATCTCAAAAAGAATCTATTATAGGCATGGGATATTCTTCTGCAGGTCCGCTTGATCAAATTACTGGAAAATATATCAATCCCCCAAACTTAACTGGATGGCATGATAAATCTTTGATACCTCATTTAAAGAGAAATTTAGGTCTGGATGCTAAAGCTGGACATGATGCAACATTGGCAGCGTTAGCAGAAACAAAATTTGGAGAATTTTCTGGATCTAAAGATATTGTATATCTTACCGTTTCTACTGGTGTAGGAGCAGGAATGATATCAAATGGAAATATGATTCAGGGACATAATTGGTTTGCAGGCGAAGTTGGTCACATGATAACCAATCCTAACGGTCCCGGTTGTTCTTTAGGTTGCCCAGGTTGTCTTGAAGGGAATATTTCTGGCACTGCTATTGCAAGGATAGCAAAACAAAAATTTATTAAAAATAAAACTAGAATATTAGATAAATATTCTGATGAACAAATAAATTCTAAGCTTATTTTTTCACTTGCAAGCAATGGTGATTTAATCTGTCAAGAAATTTTGCTTGATGTAATAGAGAATTTAGGTAGAGGATTAGCTTCATTATTAGCAATTCTAAATCCAGAAATGATAATTCTTGGAGGATCTGTTGCTGAGGCTATAAATAATAATTATTTTGATGATCTATTAAAAACTGTTTCGAAATATTGTATTAAGTTTTATAAAGATTCACCTCCAATTAGAATGACTAAACTAGGAGAGGACGCATCAATTTTAGGAGCTTCAATTATAGCTCAAAATTAATCGTCTATATCCGGCTGATCAATTGGTTTTTCGTAGTCAGCTAATGACTTTATAGGATCGTTAATATCATCGTCAATTGCATCTGGAGCCAAGAAAGAAGTTCCATCTGGATTTAGTGATCCCCATCCCTCTATCTCCCCAGCATTATACTCATCAAAATCTTTTACTTCATCTTTAAAGTTTTCTTCAGTATCTTCTTCGATATCATTTGGGTTGTTAGATGCCAATTCTTCATCAGATTTCATTTCTGCAAGTTTTTCCTTGCTTAGAGATACTATTTCAGGTTCGCTAGAAAATTTTAAATTATCTAGGATACTTTTAGCGTATACTCCTCCTATGTTTGAGATTCCATTTACTGCTGCTTTTTGTGTTTCTAATTCTTCATCTTCTAGTAGTTCTTTTATTTGATCTAAATTTTCTTCACTTCCTAACAAACTTAATGAAAGACAAGCTTCAGATCTTATTCTAAAACTGTCGTGATCAAGTAGTTCTTCAATTAGGGGAATCCATTTTATATCCCCATTGTTACCCATTGAAATAATTGCACAAATTATATCTTCGTTATTTTTTGAACTAAATTTTTCTAAAATTAAATTTTCTATATATGAATTTTTTACAAAACTTAAACTTTGAATCATTATGCGCTTATTTTCATTAGATTTTGTTACTTTTATAAAATTTAATCCAAAATCTATTAGTCTATTTAATTTTTTATTTTTTGATATGTATTCATAAATCCAATTCCCAAATATAATAATCGCTTCTTTTTGTATTTCCTCATCTTTTTCGTGGGTTATAATATTTCTTATTTTTTGTAATGAAGCAACATTTGTACTTTTTGAAATATATTTAGTACTAATTTTCCGTATATTTTTATTTTTATGATCTAAAAAAAGAAATATAAAATCTTCAAAATTATATCCTTTATTTTTATCCTCAAAAATTATCATTTCATCTAAAATTTTTATGATCTTGTCATCTGAAAATTTTAGGATATTTTCATAATATTCTTTGTAGGTTTCAAAATTAATTTTTGAAACATCTATTTCATTTATCATGATGAGATCTCAACATTACTGGTTTGTAAATAAGGTAATTCTAATGATCCATAAACAATTTCATTCTCTTTACTAATACTATCTACATTCCTAAGAGCATCAAAAGAATTTCCTGAAATCATAGTATTTTTTACTCTCCCGACTATTTTTCCTTTTTCAATTTTATAACCAAGGGATATATTGGCACTAAAATCTCCTGAAAGCTCATTACCTTGTCCGGCTCCAAGGAGATGGTCTACTAAAATACCTTCATCAATTTGTTGTATCATTTTATTTATTTTAGTTTCTCCTGTACTCATTATTAGATTAGAAATACCAGGGAAGGTGTTTGAATGAACTGATCTTGACGCTGATCCAGTCGATTTACAGTTATATTCACTGGCAGTTTTTAAGTCGAAAATTCCTGAAATAAATTTTCCGTTTTTTATCAGTTCATTTAATTTACTAGAAATTCCTTCTCCATCATAATTTCTTGAAGATGTACTAAAATCTATGAGTGGATTATCTATAATTGTTATTTTTTTATCAAAAATTTCTTCATTTTCTCGATTAGATAATTTTGATAGATTTTTAGATAAGTTTGTTCCATTAAAAGAAACAAGTAAAGGTGCTAAAATAGTTTGATATAGTCCATGTGGAGTAAAAATTACAGGGCATCCTTTTTGAGGTGTTTGCTTTATATTTTGGGCTACTGATAAGTTTTCGATCAATTTATTAGTCAAGTTATCTATTTCAATATCCTCAATATTTTTTACAGAGCTAGTATAGTTATAAATATTTAACATATCGTTCCCATTGATTATTTGTGCTGATATAAAAAAACTTATACCTGATTCTTTTGATTCTAGACTTAATCCATTAGAATTCTTAAGAAATGATTTACCTTTGCCTAAATCAAACTCAGCATCACACAAAGCATCTGGGAATTTATCTAATATTTTTTTTATATTTTTATTTAACTTATCTATAAAAAAATTGTTATCTATTAAAAATTCTTCTTCAGAATAAATTTTAGCTTTATTTTTATTTTGTAAATCTTTAGGGAATTTTATGCTTGTTTTAGTAGGATATTCACTCAATTGGATGAAATTTGATCCAAACTTTTCTAAATCATAATTACTAGATGAAGAAAAAGTTAATCCTGATTCTTTTATTGCTCTGACCGCAAATCCCTTTGATTGCTTTATTGAAATTTCTTTTAATTTATTCGATTCAAATGCTATGCTTTTGTATTCATTTTCTTCTTCATAAATTTCATGCTCTTCAAAATGATTACTTAATAATTTTTCTAATTTTTCCATTATCCACTCGATACTAAACAGTTATTTATTCTTATATGTGGAGAACCGTTTGACACAGGTAAAGGACTTTGTCCTCCCTTTCCACATCCTCCTCCTTGATTTATTTCTAGGTCATCAGCTATTCCATCAATGTTCTTAAGTGTGGTAAATAAGTTCCCTGATAACTTAACTGGTCTCAATGTTTCTTTTATCTCTCCATTTTCAATTTTATATGTTTCAGCTGAAGAAAATGTGAACATTTCATGTTCTGTCATTCCTCCATACCAATTTTTCACATATAAACCATCTTTTGTATCTTTGATAATGTCCTCTTTAGTATTATTACTATTCTCTATTATCGTATTTGTCATTCGAACTATTGGAGGGTATGCATAAGAAATAGATCTTGCATTTCCAGTAGGTTTTTCCCCTAATTTACTAGCAGTTTCCTTAGAATGTAATCTGCCTACAAGTATGCCTTCTCTTATTAATGGAGTTTTTGTGGAAGGGGTACCTTCGTCATCATATTCATATGAGCCTCTAAGATTAGGTATTTTAGCCCCATCAGTAATATTTAAATCTGAATTGCCAAATTTTTCTCCTAATTTTAATATTTCCTGTAATCTTTTGTTTTCATATACATTATCTGCCTCAGATAGATGGCCAAATGCTTCATGAACAAAAACACCTGCTAGTATTTGATCTAATATTACTGTAGTCTCTTGCCCTGTTATTTTAGGGGCCTTAATTAAACCTATTGATTTTTCAGCACATTCTAAAACTTTATTATCTAGATTTTCTACTATGGAAAAGTCTCCTAGAGAACCTATTGAGAATCCTGACTGAAGCATCTCATTTCCATCTGAACTATTCGCTGCTACTCTAAGTATTACATGAATAAAATTTTGTTCTATTTCATTTCCATCACTATCTGCAAAAACAACCTTTCTTTCAGTGTCTCCATATATAATTTCACATCCTTGAATTCTTTTATCATTTAGAATCAATTCTTTATAATGTTCTAAAAGGTTTATTTTCTCTGATAAAGAAATTTTCCTTGGATCCTTTTTGACCTCAGCAGGCAAGGCTACTTTTTGAGGATGGTTTTTATGAATTTCAAAAGCTGAATTTTGACTAAAATTTGCTAGTTCTATTGATTCCTTCATTTTCGAAGGTGCTAGATCTATTTCGTTAAAGCTAGTAAAACCCCATCCTCCTTTACTCATCGATCTGGCTGAGCCGCCAAAATGTGAGTTTATTGATACGTTTTCTCTAGATTTACCATTGTAATTAATTCTTGTAGAAACAGTTTCTTCAATTCTGATTTCTTTATATTCTGCATTTTTGAAATCCAAGGATTCCTGCATTATATTTTTATAATTTTTTTGCATTGGATTATCCTAATTTTGCACTTTTATTTAATTTATTTGCTTCAAACCATTCATAAGCATCAACTTTTTTTCCGCCTTGTTCTTTAATTCTTCCTATGATTAGTTTTTTCTTTCCTAAGCCCACACTTACTTTTTTATCATTTATTACTAATTTTTCTTTTTCATCTATTACAAAATTATCTACAAGTTTACAATCATACAGAAACACAGTTCTAGAATCTATTTTAGTCCAAGCTCCAGGTTGAGGGTCACATCCTCTAATTAGGTTATAAATTACATCAGGATCTTTATCCCAATTTATTTCTTTTTTTGAGCACCAAGATTCATAAGTTGCTTTTTTTTCATCCTGTTTGATTTTTGGAGCATTGTTATCTAAGACTAGTTTTAATGAATCTATCATGGCATCAACTCCTAGAGGAAATAATTTATTGAAATATAAACTACCAGTAGTATCATTGGGTGATATTTCCACTTCTTTTTGCATCAAAATTGGTCCGGTGTCCAAACCATCGTCAGGCCAAAATATACTTATTCCTGTTTTATTATCTCCATTTATAACAGCCCAATTTATCGATGACGGGCCTCTATGATTTGGCAAAAGAGACGGATGATATTGTATTGTCCCCTTTTTAGGATTATTGATAATTTCCATTGGGACAATATCTGTGACATACGCCATAACTAGGACGTCTACATCAAGTTTTTTAAACTCTTCAATAGCACTTTTAGAACGAAGTCTTTCAAACCTTAAAATATTCAAGTTATTTTTAATGGCATATTCATAAAGCGGGTCATTATTATTATTATGAGGAGTAAAAATTCCAACTATTTTACAATTATTCAATTTTGTAATCTCAGTTGCAACTTTTTCTCCAAATGCTGACTGTCCAATTATAGCTATGTTATTCATTAAAAAAATCCATCCTATAAAAATTTCTTATATTTTCAAAAGCTTGAACTATTTCAAACTGATTGAATTCATCCTTATTTTTTTTTGCATCATTCAAATGCTCTAATAAAAAATATGCTTCAGCTTCACTTAACTTTTTATATTCTTCGTGCCTTTTTAATGTTTCTAATGAAACTCCCAAGTCATAAAGATTTTTATATGATTTTATTATTTTAACTATTCCAATAGGATATATATTTTCTCCATCGATTTCTTTTGGAGATTTAATTAATTTATTATCCAATAAATCCTTATAAAATAATTTACTTACGTTCGATAACTTAATTATCTCTTCAACCGTATAGTTTTCTTTAATTTGTGAAGAAATAGTATTTATTTTTCTCTTAATTAATTTGAGAGGGAATCCATCATTTTGTAACTTTTTTATTTCATTTATTTTTTCTAGATGAAAGGCTGAAAAAATAGATCTAGTTTTTGAAACTTTTTTTGGGGGTTCTAGAATATTTAACCTAATGTAATAATTAATAGCTGAAGTACTAACGCCAGTTATTTTTGAAACTTCACTTATTGAATAGTCATTATCATTCATAGAATAAATTCTACATCATTATTTTCTAGATACTATAACTAATAAACTAGGAAGTACTAATACTGAAGATATCAGTGCAAGAAAAATCATAATTGCTGTTATTTGCCCAAAGCTTGCAAACATTGGCATAGGTGCAAAACCCATAATTGCAAAACCTATAATACTTGAAATTGCTGATCCCAATAATGCTATTCCTGTACCATTCAAAGTTTTTTGCAAAGCAACATCATATGAGCTTTTTCTTACTTCTGCCCTAAATCTTTGGGTTATATGTATAGAAAAATCTATTCCAACTCCAATAGAGATAGCGCCAATTGTAGCTGTTACTAAATTTAATGAATATCCGCCTATATACATAATTCCATATAACCAACTAACAACTAAGCCAATAGGCACTACAGTTACTAAGGCATATCTAATTGATCTGAATGTGATAAGAAGTACCATGAAAGATGCAAATGCAGCTATTGGGATAGATCTGTACAAAGAATTTGTTGCAGAGGATAGTTCTATATCTCTAACAAAAGGAGATCCCGTTATCCCATATTCTGTTATATAAGATTTATTTTCTAGAAAATTTAATTCTTTTTCTAATTCATTTCTTGCAAGAGTAGTAATTTTTTGATTTGCAGAATCAGGGATCCCAACTCTAAAAACAGTTGAAAACTCATTTTCTTCTTGTATCAGTGTAAATTTAATTCTATTAGAAGAATAAAATTCTTCATTATTATCGTTTAGAAGTCCATTATTAATTAGATTCACAAAAGTTTTTTGATTTTCATTTCTATCATTTCCTGAAATATTTTTTTGATTAATTAAGGAAATTAGATTCGGTTCTACTAACAATAATTCTCCCATTTTGTCATGAGCCAAGAATTCTTTACTGTCTAAATTTTCTAATAAAGTTCTAATATCCTTTATTGCATCTGGGTTTGCAAGATCCCCTTTGATATAGATAACTCCTATTTCACCGGTAGTATCTCCCAAGTGATAATCAAGCTTATCAAGACCTATTACAAATTCTGATTCTTCATTAAAAAAGTCTGCAACTTCAAATCTAGCTTCTAGCTTAAAGGCTAAGAAAGTAGAATAAGCGGTGATCAATGAAAAAATAAAGATTGTTATGTATGGTTTTTTCGCAAAGAAGATAATTATTTTACTAAACATTTCTTCAAATTTAACAAATATATTTTTTTTATTTAATTTTTCTTCTATTTCAATTTTCTTTTTAGATTTACTTACTAAATAAACTGGAAGTATTAAATAGACAATTAAGTTACCAAGTATCATTATTATTCCATAAAGAGGAGATAGAAGTAAAAATACGATAACTGACCCACCAGAAAGAGCAGCGGAACCCATAGCCTGTATTGTCCATAAAAATTTATTTTTATTTTTCTTATTATCTATAGACTCTATTTTTGAAAGAATAAAAGGAGCATATATCCCTAAAACAACATAAGCTGCAAAAGTTGCCACTCCAGCGGCTAGTCCGAAATGAACAACTGATTCTATACCTGCAGTTATATTTGATAAGAAAGCAATAGCATCACTTATGAAGGCTAATGTTAAAGCTGAACCTACTCCTCCAAATGCAATTATAAATTTTTTATCAAATGTAATATTTTTACTTTTTTCTTCTTGGTATCTTCTAATTGCATGAACCCCAAAATCTACCCCAAATGATACCATAGCAATTGGAACTATAAAGTCAGCAATTAAACCTCCTTTTAAGCCAAGTAAAAATGATATTCCTTTTAACCAAATCATTAAGGTTGATAGTCCTATTCCAACGAGAACCACTGCCCAGTAAGATCTTAAAGAAAGCCCAACTACAGCAACCGCTGCAATTACAGTTAGTGTTATAAATAAAGCTGATTCAGCTCCTTGTCTTTCACCTTCTGTGTTAACATCTAATGCTATTCCCCAAACTTTCAATGATTTCATTTCTTCTTTTAGAAGAGATAATACATTATTGTTAAATTTTTCTTTATCAAGAGTATTTTTATCTCCACCAAGCGCTACCCTTTGAGACCCTCCCCCTAAAGATTCGTTGTTTCCAAGAACAACTATTAGCATTGCGGGTGAGGTCCACCAATCAATTTCATTTCCATTTATATTTTTCTTTTCTATGTTTGAATGAATACTTATATTTCTTTTAATATCTTTTATTTGGTCTCCTTTGAGCAGGCTGGAGATAACTTCTTTGACATCTTCATTTGAGGCATTCTCAAGGCTTTTATTATATTTTGGATTTAATAGCAAAATATTATTCACAACATCTGCTAATGTCAGTATTCCATTTACCTCTATTGAGGTATCTGAGTCTACATAGCTAAAAAGATGATTTTTAGGTTCAACTGTTATAGGAGAAAGCTCTTTTTTTGAATCGCTTAGTCGTAATTTTTCTGAGGCATTAAATATCTCAAGTAAGTATTCCTTAGAAAGGATATCTTTTCCTTTAGGCGCTTCTAGTAAATATATTGCAAAATGAACTTCGTCTGAAAATTTTTGAGATATTTCTATATCTAGATCTATAACAGGATCTTTAGGAGAAGTTGATGCATCTCCACGATATGGTATAAATGAGTAAGATAATGCTAATCCTACTGTTATAAGTATAAAAAATATAAATAACTTTTTGGGGTTATCAACGAAAAACTTAGAAATTTTTTCATAAAAATTCATTATTTAATAATATTATATGAATAAGATTTTTATGCATCTAAACAAATAATGTTAAATATATTTTCAATTCGATCAAAAAAAATTTATTATGGGTGGTTAATTGTTGGTGTTCTATTTCTTTTCAATGTAATTGGGATTGGAACTAGACAAGGATTTGGAATTTTTGTAGATATATGGGGATCAGAATGGGAAGTGAATGTATCATCTATTAGTTTGGCTGCAAGCATAGGTTGGCTAGTTAATGGATTGGCAAATCCTATAATCGGCCAATTATCTGATAAATATGGCCCTAAGATTGTGATGGTTTTCTGCTCTATAATTGTTTCTCTTAGCTCAATATTAGTTGCTACTTCTTATAATGTTTTCACTCTCTCTTTTTATTATGGGTTTTTGATTTCATTTGCCACTGGAACAGGAGGTCCTTTGGGCATTATTCTTTCAAAATGGTTTGCGAAAAGGAGAGGAGTAGCAATGGGTGCTGTTATGGCTGGAGGTTCAATAGGGAGTCTGTTTTTTATCCCATTATTGACTTTTATTGCTATAAATTATAGCTGGCAATTAGCATGGATTGTAGTTGGTTTATTTGGACTTATACTTGTTGTTCCAACATCTATAATTGTTTTGAAAAATGAACCTAGAGATATTGATTTGACTATTGAAGATTCTGACCAAGAAGGCAATCACTCTTCTAAAGAATCAGGCCCCTTGTGGGTAGATAAATGGACAACTGCTTATAACTCAAAACCAATGTGGCAACTATCAATAGGATATTTTGTTTGCGGAATTACTACTGCTTCTATTTCTGTGCATTTTATAAAATGGGCTATTTCAGAAAACATTTCAACTTCTGAAGCAGCATTATCTTTTGGAGTTTTGAGTGCAGTGAATGGGGTCTCAGTTTTTTGTTCAGGTTATTTCTCAGACATTTTTCAAAGAAGGATAATTTTGGGTCTTGTTTATGCTACCAGAGGGATTGCATTTCTTGCATTATTGCTTTTAACTGGTCAATTAGCATTATGGGCATTCGCAATAGTTGGGGGTATGTCTTGGTTGGCAACGGTACCACTTACAACTGCTTTGACATCAGAAATTTACGGTCAAAAAAGACTTGGATCTTTAGTTGGTCTGATAAATATGTCTCATCAACTAGGAGGAGCTGGAGCTGTACTATTATTTGGAATGGTATACGATATTTTTGGAAATTATGACTTTGGATTATGGGTTGGAGTTGTATCTCTTCTAATTGCTTCAATTGCTTCTTTCTCGATAAGTGAAAAAAGATTTTCATCCAGATTTCATAAAAGACTTGCAAATTAGATGTTTCTTAAGCCATTAAAGCAATCCGAAGCATTAAGTCATCACGGGGATTCAATAAATCCTGATTTTGCAAAATGGGTTACTGATTTTATATCTGGATTTTCTGAAAATTTATTGATATCAATTTTTATATTTGGATTAGTTTTATTTTTTTCTTTATTTATATTTATTTTGTTTTTTTCTCGTAGGAGATAAGCATTATCTAAAAAGATTAAAATTTGAAAAAAAATCACAATATTGTGAATCTGGGAATTAGAATGCTCAGTAGAATTATTTTTTAGCAACTATATTTATTAGTCTTCGTAAAGTTATACTCCAAATAATTACAGAACTTATTGCTATTGATAATGGCTCTCCAGGTACACCTCTTCTCCATTCCTCAACTTCCTTAACAGAATCAAATAATATAAATTTATAAAGCTCGTCTATCGTTCCAACCAATGCTGTTATTGAAATTAACCCAAAAAAAACGGTCCCTGCAAAAACCAATACTTTGAACATGATGTCATTATTATTTTCGTTAGAAATATCATTTCTGTTCTGAAGGTATACATGTACAAGATAGATTATGCCACTTATGATTGATGTAGTAATTCCTGTGAAAAGACTTGCTTCAACGCTTCCATCGTACATCATTTTAGTCCCTAAATCTTCATTTTCACTTCCAATAATTCCATCGGTTATAGAAATCATTTCATAGCTAAAACTAGATCCAAATAATGATGCAAAAATTCCTTGTAAGATTCTAGAAATTCCAGCTAAGCAAAATACTCCTCCCGAAATCAGTCTTACAAAATAAAAATATCCATTTAGGGATAAATCGAAGCTTAACTTAACACCTGAATTTTTTAGAGAGTATCCAATTAAGAAAATAACCCCAGATATTATTAAGATTGCAAATAAGATACCAATTGCTACTCCTATAAAGTCAAACATTATTAATTCCTTGGTTATTTATAATTTGAATTTTATACTATTAGGTAGTGATTTATAATTGTGATATCAAGATTTTTATTATAGTTTATGATGGCTTATGAAAAAAAACATAAAAGTTATTGATGACAAGAATAAGATAAATGACCCTTGGGAAGATTACATAAATCAAGGTTATGAAAATCTAAGTAATTTTCAGAAAATCCTAAGATTTATTATTATTTCTTCTATTATTTTGATTTTGTTTGTTTTTATAATTGGATATCTTTTAGTGAAGACAGGTCAGTGGTAAATTGAATGGATATTTTAACTCTTAATATAATTATTTTTGCAATTAGTGCAGTATCAACAGTGATTTTTGGAAGTTATCTTGCTAAATATGGTGATGCTTTAGCTTCAATTACTGGATTAGGTAGATTGTTTATTGGAAGTATACTTGTGGCATTGGCTACTTCTCTTCCTGAACTTTCTGCTAATATATCTGCAGTTCTATTGGATCCACCTAACCCTGCTCTTGCCCTTGGAGATATTTTAGGTTCGAATATGGTGAATATGCTAATTTTTTGTTCAATTGCTCTTATTTTTGGAGGCAAAACTGTAATTGACCAAATATCCAGTAGTCAAATTTATCTAGCAGCTTTAGCTACATTTATGACTGTTGTTGTATTAATTGTTACTTTCATTAATTTTTCATACTCTTTTTATAACTTGGGCTTATCATCATTCATTATATTTGTGTTCTATGTAATTGGTCTTAGATACACTTATAAACTTAAGCCTGATGAAGAGGTTGAAGAAGATGATTCAGATATTACGGCTTTTAGGGCTTGGTTTTATTTTATCCTTATCTCAATAGGAGTTGTTTTTTCTGGATATTTTTTAGCATATAGTGTAGATAATATTTCTCATGAAACAGGAGTAGCTTCAAGTACATTGGGTATAATTGTTTCGTCTATTGTCACATCTATGCCTGAGGCTTCCTCATATATTGCTTCTGTAAGGATAAAGGCAACTGATTTAGGGGTCGCAGGTTTATTTGGAAGTTGTGTATTTAATGTGACTATTATTTTTTATACAGATATTTTTTATGTAGGAAATTTAATTGAGCAGTTTGAAACAGCCCATATAATTGCAACTATAACAGGTCTCTTATTGATATCAATTTCAGCCTTATTGATATTCTTAAAAGGAAATCTTTCAGGTTATATGAAAAATGCTTTTTTGGTTGTTTTAGTTGGAATATATATAACTGGAATATTTTTTATAACAACATAGGTTTTAGAGAGTAAAATCTATTATTCCTCGTCCATCTTTTCCATTTTCTAAATCTTGATATGCTTCATTGATTTTATCTAATGGGTATTTTCTTTCTATAACAGAATTTATATCTAGCTTCCCAGTCTTATAAAAGTCAATTATTCTTTCAAATGTTACATGAGGAGATACAGATCCATAATATGAACCCACTAGAGTTTTGTGATCCCTTACCATATCAACTAAATCAATATTAGCTGTCATACCTAAAGGAGCTAGTCCAATAATCACACCTGTTCCGCCTTTTTTCAAGGATTTCATCATTTGTTCTGTAGTAATGGCACTTCCAAAGGCATCAAATCCAAAATCTACTCCCTGGCCATTTGTTATTTCCAATATTTTTTCTTGAACATCTTCACTTTTAGAATTGATTGTATGTGTTGCTCCAAATTTATAACTAAATTCAAGTTTGCTATCTAAAATATCTACTGCAATAATTTTAGAAGAATTTATGATTTGACCTCCCAAAATTGTGTTTAGACCAACCCCCCCTGTACCAAAAACTGCAATACTTGCACCGGGAAATATATTTTTTTGATTAATAACGCCTCCTACTCCAGTTGTTACAGAGCATCCAATTAGGCAGGCAACGTCTATTGGAACATCGTCATCTATTTTAAAACATGCATTTTCAGGGATTATAATTTCTTCAGCAAAAACACCTAGTTTTGCCATTTGATGTATATCTTCATTTTTTTCATCTCTTAATCTGAAAGTTCCATCATATTGTTTAGTTCCAGTAATTCTGTTCGTATCACATAGGTTCCCTAAACCATTTCTACAGGATACACAAGATCCACAGCTTGCCACAAAAGATAAAATGCATTTATCTCCCTTACTTACAGAGGTGACATTTTCACCTACATCTTCAATAATACCCGCTCCTTCATGTCCTACGACAATAGGCATAGGAAAAGCTGTTTCACCTTTCATTACGTGATGATCAGATGCGCATACACCTGCAGCTAACATTTTAACCTTTACTTCGTTGCTTTTAGGGTTTTCTTGTTTTAGATCTTTTATGACCATTGGTTGATTTGCTTCGTACAAAACAGCTGCTTTAACCATGACTATCTTCCTTTTTGGGTTTTATCTTTACAAAAATAAAACTTATTATTGAAATTATTAAAATCAATTCTACTAAATTAAAGGCTAATGTATATGTTTTGTATCTGTCAAAAATTATTCCTGAAAATATTGGACCTATAATCACAGGAAGTGCAATGGGCATATTGATAAATCCAAAAATAGATGAGTATTTTTTTAGTCCAAATAATTCTGTAGTAATTGCTGGTCCAAGTACTCCCATAGCTCCAATTCCTAACCCCATTAATGATGATCCAATCCACATTAATTCTTGTTTATCAGCTAGAACAAATTGAATCCCTATCATTTGAAAAATCACAACAATTACTAGTATGAATCTTGATGGAATAATGTCGCTCAACCATCCACTTACAAGTTTACTTATTACAGCAAATATACCAAATGCAGACATCATAGAAGATGCTAAGCCTACACTTACTCCTTTGGCAACAAAATGAGGAACTAATTGTATTACTACTGTAGTTCTTGCAAATTGTTGTAAAGTCATTCCTGAAACTAAAAACCAAAATGCGTAAGTCCTTATAGCTTCAGATAACTCATAATCTTTTTTAGAATCTTTTTTTGATTCATTTTTACTACTAGTACCAAACTCATGATTTTTATCATCTCTTATAAATAGAACAACTAGGAATAGTACGATGAAAGTAGATATTCCAAGTATGAAAAAAGCAAATCTCCAACCAGAAGCAAGAATTATAAAGGTAGCAATTGGCACAGTAATAACTGCTGAAAAATTATTTCCAGCCATAGTAAAACCTATCATTCTACCTCTAATTTTAGGAAACCATAAACCCATAAGTTTTCCCAAAGGAAGTTGCGTTGCACCTGGTATTCCTACATATAGCAATATGCTAGAAACATAAAGTTGCCATAATTCGCTCATAGACCCTCTCATAAAGAAGCCTAAGGTAACCAGTAATAATGAAAGAGACATTATTTTTGTAGATCCATATTTATCTAAAAATCTCCCAGCTATAGGAGCTATGAAAGAACTTGCTATCCCTAAAGACAAAGACAAATTTATTTGAGTTCTTGACCAGCCAAACTCTTCTTCTAATGGTATTACAAATGCCTGAAATGCATATTGGACAAATCCTATTGATGTCCCTACAGAGAGAAAAGTAGTCCCAGCAACTAGCCATCTTCTATATTGATAACTAAATAAATTAAAACTCATTCTCTTATTATTAATTCTTCTTTAATTGAAACCCCAAGTCCAGGTCCTTCCGGAACTTTAATTTTTCCATCAATTACCTCTGGATTTTCATTGAATATAAAGAATTTATGTTTGTAGCTACTAAGTGGAGGGTCGTTAAGCATTTCACAGTAAGGCGCATTTTCCCATGTAGAAAGAATATGTATATGAGCAATAACTCCAATATCTCCTCCTCCATGATGAGGTACAATTTCTTTATTATATTTTCTTGATAAATCTCCAATCTCTATCAGAGGAGAAATTCCACCAAGGACCATCAATTCTGGTTGTAAAATATCGTATGAATTTTTTTCAACCATCTCATTGAAATCGGAAACTACTGTGTTATTCTCACCTCCTGCAATCTTTGTTTTTTTCATAGATACAAGTTCAGCAAGTTCTTTGTAATTAAATCTAGGCCTTGGTTCTTCAAGCCAATAGCAGCCAAGTTCATGCATCGCTTCATTTGTTCTTTTTGCTCTATCCATATCCCAAATTATGCCTGGTTGCCAAGGATAACTTGATTGAGCTTGATTTGCATCAACTAAAATGTCTAACTTTTTACCAGTTTTTTCAACTATTTTTTCTATAGTTTCTAAGTCTTTATCGAATTCTTTATGATGCAATCTAACTTTTATTGCTTTCCAGCCCTCATTAAGTATTTTTTCAGCTAATTCTGCTCTTTCATCAGGTTCGGAAAGAATTACAAAACTTGAATATGGAATCAAGAAATCTTTTTTCTTTCCTAGAATCTCAGCTATGGATTTGCCTTCTATTTTCCCTTTTAAATCCCATAAAGCTACATCTATGCCAGCCAGACCATTATATGGTATGTTTCTAGTTTTATATATTAAGTATTTAAAATGACTAATAACATCTATTGGGCTTTTCCCAACTAAGTATTCTTTTGCATCACTTAAAATCGATTGATCACATCCTGGTCCAATTCCTATAGTGCCATCGTCTAATTCAATTTCTGTAAAGGTCGTACCTCCAATATTTGATTTAACTGTACTCCCTGGACTCCAAGCTGGTTCAACATCTCCTAAATATTCTACTAATTTAGTTTTAGAAACTCTTAAGTCTTTAATTTTCATATTTTCCTCTATACATTTTTTTTTTTTATTGGATATGATAATTTTCAAATGTTATATAAATTACAAAAACTAAACTACACTCTAACGGGACAGAATAATGAAAATTAAATCAATAGAAGCATTTACAATTGAACTAAAGCCTAATTTAAAAACTAAGCCAAGAGTCCCGAAATCTAAGGATCCATATGACACTAGAGGAATGGTTAGTCCAATGAATAGATATCCAGGGATTCCAAGATCAGAGTGGAGTGCTGGATGGAAAAGAACAGCATGTATAGTAAAAGGAGAAGATGGTACCTGGGGTTTTGGTTTTACATTATATTCGGGTGTAACCGAATCTATAATAAATGATCATCTTGCTAATATCTTAGTGGGTAAAGATTGCATGTCTACAGAAATGCTTTGGGATATTATGCAGCAATCAACAATTCCCTACGGGACATCTGGCTTGTCAAGTTTTGCAATAAGCGCAGTAGATAATGCTATATGGGATCTAAAAGGGAAAGTATTAGATAGACCTGTTTATGAAATTATTGGAGGCCCTCAAAAGGATAAAATATTTTGTTACGCAAGTAACACAAGTTTTGAATATGGGACTAAAAATAGTATCGAATGGTTCCTAGAATTAGGATTTAAGGCAGTTAAACTCTTCTTAAGAGAAGGGCCTGAAAGTAATCTTGAGGGTATCAATAGAGCTGAGGAGTTGGTTGCATCAACAAGAGAACAAGTTGGCCCTGATATAGAAATAGCAGTTGATGCATGGATGTCTTTAAATAATGAATATGCAGTTAGATTAGCAGAAGCATTAAGGCCATACAAAATTAAGTGGATGGAAGATTACTTAAATCCAGAAAATCTAGATGGATATCAAAACTTAAGAAATAGAATTCCTTGGCAAACTTTAGCGACTGGAGAGCATTGGTATTCCATATATCCTTTTGCAGTAGCTGCTAGCAAAGGAATAGTTGATATTTTTCAGCCTGACTTAAACTGGGTAGGAGGTATTACAGCTGGAATAAAGATATGTCATTTAGCAGAAGCTCATGGCCTATCTGTGATCCCTCATGCTAGTACAAATTATCCTTATGGACAGCATTTGGCATTTTCTATGCCATCAGTACCTTGGGCTGAAAGATCTGAGGGAGTTTCTCCTCCGGGAGTTCCATTAGAAGAAATGGTTTTATTACCAGGGACACCTACAATTAAAAATGGTTATATTATTCCATCAGATGCGCCTGGTTTTGGATTGGAAATTACAGAAGATTGGCTTAGAGAAAGAGCAGTTTAGATAAAATTTAATATTTTAATATGACATTTGAAAACAATTGATATATTATAGATTTCTAAACAAGGTTTATTACAAATAAAATTATTGGAGATTCAAATGAATAAAGTAAAAGAAAATTTAAAAGCAGGAAAAACTGTAGTAGGTTGTGCTGGATCACCTTGGGTAGAAAATATGAGTATTTTAGCTGATTCAGATTATGACTTCATACTTTATGACACTCAGCATTCACCTTTTATGGTAAAAGAATTTATACCAGCTATTGCTTCAATGGCAGGTAAAAATGCAGCCCCAATAGTTAGAGTAAGCGCAAATCAACCAGATCTTATTTGTTTTGCTTTGGATGCAGGAGCTAGGGGAATAGTTGTTCCAATGGTAAATACTAAAGAAGAAGCCGAAGCTATGGTTAGAGCTTGTAAATACGCTCCACTAGGAGACAGAAGTAATGCAGGATTAAGAGGAGATTGGGGAATAAATGTAAGTGAATATTCTACAAAAGAAAAATATAGAGAATATTTAGACATGTATAATGATGAAGTTTTGATTGCTCCTATGATTGAAACCCAGCAAGCAATTGACAACATTGATGAGATATTAAGTGTTGATGGGATTGATGTATTGCTAATTGGGCCTTCTGATTTATCAATAGAACTTGGAGTATCGTTAGATTTTGAATCAAGCGAGTACGAAAAAGGCTTGGATATAATTGCAGAGGCATGCAAAAGGCATGGAGTAGTGCCTGGTATGTATTTTATTCCTCCTACTATGGACCCTAATTTCTTTGTAGAAAAAGGTTATAAATTTTTCACAATGCCTTGGGGCAATTGGGCTACACAAGGAATTTCTGAGGGATTGAAGTCAATTAAAAGATAAAAAATAATTATTGTAATGTTGTTTTATGAATTTAGCCCTGTTTCAGTATTAATAATCATCAGCTAGTTAATTGATAAGTCTATAGAATTGTATTCTACGATAAAAAAACCGTAGTATACTATGACTACTTTTTTAGATTACAATCTATCCAATGATTTAATGAAATCATTGAAAAATTTAAAATTTCATAAACCTACTGAAATTCAAGAAAAAACTATACCAATTGCATTGAACCATAATGATGTTCTTGCAAGTGCTGAAACAGGCTCTGGTAAGACTGCTGCATATCTAATTCCATTGATCCAAAAAATAACTTTAGCTCCAAATACTTACGGATTAATTCTTGTACCTACTAGAGAATTAGCAAAACAAGTAGCAGATGTTGGTATTTCGCTCAAGGGGTATAAAAGTAAAATTTTAATAACCCAAGTTGTAGGGGGGGCAAGCTTAAATAATCAGGTCACTCAGTTAAAAAAATCTCCAAAAATAATTATAGGAACACCAGGAAGAATTAATGACCTATTGCTAAGAAAATCTTTGTCACTAAAAAACTTTAATTTTCTTGTTCTAGATGAGGCTGACAGAATGCTAGATATGGGATTTGAAGATCAAGTAGAGAAAATTTTAAGATTTTTACCTAAAAAAAGACAAACCTTACTTTTTTCTGCAACTATTCCAGACAGAATAAAGACACTTTCAAAAAAATACTTAATTTCTCCTCATAGAGTTGAAGTAAAAGAAAATAATGTACTTAAAACTCAAATTACTCAAAAAGTTATTCAAACAACTCAAGAAAAAAAATATGATGACTTGCTTGATGAAATAACAGGAAGGCGTGGTTCAATTTTAATTTTTGTTAGAACAAAATACTTAACAGAAAAACTAAAAAAAAGATTAAAACAAGATACTGTTAAGAGCTTAGCTCTTCATGGTGATCTAAGACAAAACAGAAGAAACAGAGTAATAGAAGATTTTAAAAAATCTAAGTATAGAATATTGATAGCAACCGATATTGCTTCAAGAGGCTTAGATATTCCTCATATTGAACACGTAATAAACTATGATATGCCTCAAGTTCCGGAAGACTATATTCACAGAATAGGCAGAACAGCAAGAGCTGGTTCAATTGGAGAAGCAGTGAGTTTTGTTTCTCCTAGAGATGCAAAAATGTGGAAAATAATAGAAAAGCTTTTAGATAAAACCAAAAATCCTGATAAGAAATTTACTGAAGAAAAAATCGAAAAAAAACCAAAAGAAAATAGATTTAAAAAACGAAGAAGAAATTCCAGAAAGTATTATAAAGCTTCAAAAAAATAAGTTTGGTACCCCGTACCGGATTTGAACCGGTGATCTCCTGCGTGAAAGGCAGGCGTGTTAGGCCACTACACCAACGGGGCATATATTTTTTTTATGGGTAAATCGGCAATGCGCCTATACCCATTGTTTCTTCAAAACCTTGCATCAAGTTCATGTTTTGAATTGCAGCACCTGCAGAACCTTTTACAAGATTATCCAAAGCACTAATGACAACCAAGGTATTTGTATCTTCCCTTATATAAGGATATAAGTATACAAAATTTGATCCCCAAGTATGCTTTGTTGCAGGAGGTGCATCTACTATTTTAATGAAAGGTTCGTTTTTGTAAAATTCTTTATATAGGTCAACAACGTCTTTTTCTGTCATTTCTTTTTTTAAGGTTGCGTAATTAGTACCTAAAATACCTCTTGTCATTGATACTAAGTGAGGTGTAAACAGTACTTTAATCTTATTGTCAGTTAAGAAATTTAATTCCTGCGCTATTTCAGGCTGATGTCTGTGACCTTTAGTTCCATATGCTGCACAATTATCATTTAATTCAGAAAATCCAAATGCTTCTTTCGCTGTTCTTCCTGCTCCTGAAATTCCTGTTTTTGAGTCAATAATTATTAATTCATCTATAAGATCATTATTTACAGCAGGAGACATGGATAATATCCCTCCTGTTGGAAAGCAACCAGGGTTTGCTACTAATTTACTTGTTTTAATTTCTTCTCTGTGTAGTTCAGGTAGTCCATATGTTGACTGTTCTATCAACTCAGGTCTTGGATGTTTTATGTCATACCAGTTTTCATAAGTATTTATATCTTTTAACCTAAAATCTGCTGATATATCAATAGCAGGTATTCCGCTATCTACATATTGAGATAGTTTTTCAGCACTTGCTGCGTGTGGTAATGCTGAAAATACAAAATCTACATTATCAGATAATTCTTCTTGGATTTTGATGTTAGTTTTTTCTAAATGAGGAAAAACCTCATCTAAATTTAAACCAGCTTTACTTCTTCCTGTAGCAGATACAAGATTTAATTCCGGGTGTGAATAAACAAGTCTAGCTATTTCAGCGCCGGCATAGCCTGTTATATTTATAATTCCAACGTTAAGCATAATATTTATAATTTATAAATTATAATTTTATCTTAAATTTTGATGTTTAGATGATTGTTATAATAAACTTATTTATATAACTAGGCTTTATTTACTTTGACTGGTTTATTTCTGTTGGGAAAACAAGTTCTGCATATTTCACAAATAGTTCCATCGCACCCTCTAGCTGTACAATGAGATCTCCCGTAATAAATAAATTGTAGATGTAACTTATTCCAGCTTTCTTTTGGAAATAATCTTTTTAAATCTGATTCCGTTTGATTTACATTTTTTCCTTTGGTTAATCCCCATCTTTGAGAAAGCCTATGTATATGAGTGTCTACGGGGAAAGCAGGGTGCCCAAATCCTTGAGACATTACTACGCTTGCTGTTTTATGTCCCACTCCTGGCAAACTTTCCAAATCTTTAAAATTTTCAGGAACAATAGAATTAAATTTATTGACAATTATTTTTGATAGATTTGATATATGAGATGACTTTTGCGGTGCTAAACCGCATGGCTTGATTATGCTTTCTATTTTCTTGGTAGGAATATTCATCATTTTTAATGGAGTATTTGCTAATTGAAACAATTTTGGAGTAACCTTGTTCACCCTTTCATCTGTACATTGAGCACTTAATAAGACTGCAATTAGTAGTTCAAATATATTATGATGAGATAAAGGAATTGGGGTTTCAGGATACATTTCATTGAGTTTAATTAGAATGTATTTCCCCCGTTCTTTTTTTAACAATTTATTCCCTTTTTATTTATCTCTTTTCATGGAATAATAAGCTAAATTTTCTAATGAGTCTGTATAAATATTATTTTTGCTGATTGATTTTATGTTTTCAATTGAGGAATGAATTAGTTTGTAGGCCTTATCTTTTGATTCCTCTACATAACCTGACCTTTTGATAGTATTTACAATCTCTTTTGCAGATATTTCTTTGTCTTTTTTGGGTAAGTTAAATAACTCTTCAATGTCATTTTTAATTTTTTTATCTTTTGATCTAGCTATGATTGAAGGGTATGTCATTATTCCATTTTTCAAATCATTACCAACTGGTTTGCCTAGCTTATTTTCTGTTCCTTCAAAGTCAAGCACATCATCAAAAATTTGAAAACCTAATCCTAAGTTTTTACCGTATGAATATAAACTTTGAATATTCTTTTCTTCTGCTCCGCCTAATAGAGCTCCACTCATTGATGAGGTAGCAAATAAAGATGCTGTTTTTTTAAAAATTACATCTAAATAATCTTCCTCTTTTATATTTACATCATTACTGTTTTCTATCTCTTTAAGTTCCCCTTTAGCTAAGTCTGAAATAGTTGAAGCAAATTGCTTAATTAATCTTATAGAACCCGTATCACATACATATTCTGCACTAGTTGCAAAAAGAAAATCTCCAACTAAAACTGCTATGTGAGGGCCCCAAATATTAGAAGCAGTCTTTTCTCCTCTTCTAGTTTCAGCAAAATCAACGGTATCATCATGCACCAAAGTGGCGATATGTAATAGTTCAACTGCAGTTGCCATTTTTATGACCCTATCATCCACTTCTTCATTCCAAATTTTTGAGCAAATAATTGTTACCGAAGGTCTTAATTGTTTGCCAGGGATACTCAGCACATGATTTATAATATTTTCATTTAAGTTTGATTCAGAGCTATGTTGTTCGGAAATATTATTAAGTTCAAACATAACCATTAATAATTCATCGTTTACTAGACTAGAAAGTTCTGTTTTATCACTCATTTAAAGAATTCCTATTTTCCATTATTACTATCTCCTCATCAAGTTTTGTAAATAATGGGTTTGGTTTTTCGAAACTTTTTCCAGATTCTGGTAATATTAAATTCCAATGATTTATATGTTCGCCAAAAAGAATTTTCTGTAGTTTTTGAGCTGAATTGGGAAGAAAAGGTTCTAATATTGAACTTAGTGCATGAATTATTATGATTGATTGACCTAAAATTTCTCCAGCTTCTTCTTTATTTTCTTTCATTTTTTTCCATGGTTCATTTTTATCTAGAAATTGGTTACCATACTTTGATAATGCCATTAATTTATTGAGACTTTCTCTGAATCTTCTTTTTGATATAGAATTCCCAACTTCATCTATAGTTTCATTACATTTACCAATGATTTCTTGTGAAATTTTTGAATTAGGATCAAAGTTAGGTATTTTTCCATCAAAATTTTTGTGTGTCATTGTTAAGATTCTATGAATAAAATTCCCAAGATTTGCAACTAGTTCATTATTGTTTGAGTTCAAGTAACCTTCCCACGTAAAATCAGAATCAGAAGTCTCAGGCATTATAGAAGTAAGATAATATCTAAGTGAATCTGCAGAATATTTTTCTAAAAAGTCTGGTAACCAAACAGCCCAGTTTTTACTTTTAGAAAATTCTTTTCCAGAAAAATTTAAGTACTCATTTGCTACCACTTCTGTAGGTAAGTTTTTCCCTTCAATGCCTAGTAAAATTGCAGGTAATATAATCGAGTGAAATGGGATATTATCTTTTCCTTGAAAGTAATATGATTCTGAACTCTCATTTTCCCAAAAATCCTTCCACTGTTCAGGATTATTTGAATCCTTAAAAAGTTCAACAGTAGCAGATATATAACCTATTACAGCTTCAAACCAAACATATATTTTTTTGTCTTCCCATCCATCAACGGGAATATCTACCCCCCAAGACAAGTCTCTAGTTATCGCTCTATCCTTTAGTCCTTCATTTATAAATGAAAGACTTTGATTTTTAACATTTTGTCTCCATTCAGTTTTTGAATTTAACCAATCCTTTAATTTTTCTTCCATCTCACTTAATTTTAGAAAAAAATGAGATGTATTTCGAAATTCTGGGACTGAACCATCTCTTTTCGATCTTATATTCCCTAAATCAGAAGGGTCCAATGTTCTTCCGCAAACATCACATTGGTCTCCTCTAGCTTTATCATTGTCTCCCTCAGGGCATTCTCCTTCCACAAGGCGATCACTTAAAAATATATTCTCGGTGACAGAATAAGGCATAAGCTGTTCTCTTATTTCAAGAAAGTTTTTTTCAAGAAGATTTTTAAAAATTTCTTGAACAATTGTCTTATGATTTTCTGTATGGGTATGAGTGTATAGATCATACTGGAAATTCATCTCATTAAGGCAATCAGACCAAATATTATGGTACTTTTGAGAAATTTCTTCAGGAGTCACACCTAAATCATTTGCTAGCAAAGTAACTGGAGTTCCGTGCATATCTGAACCTGATACCATTGCTACGTTATTTCCAATTAGTCTGTTGTATCTTGCAAATATATCTGCAGGAATGCTCATACCTGCTATATGTCCCAAATGAGGAGGTCCATTTACATAGGGCCATGCAACACAAACTAGTATATTTTTAGGTTTTATTTCCATTTTCTCTTTTTATTTCCAACCATCTTTCATAAAGTATGCTTCTACTTGTTCCACTTAAGTCTGAAATTAGATTTAATAAATTTTTGCCTTTTATGCCCTTTTCGTAACCATCTGTTAAAATTTTATCGTATTTCTCAATTAAAGATTTAGAATATATGATTTTTTCGTGATTAAAAATAATCACAAATTCACCTTTTTCATTGCTAAAGTTATCAATAGCTTCATCTATCTCACCATAAAATATTGTTTCATATATTTTTGTTAATTCTTTTCCTATAAAAATATTTTGAACGTCAAATTCTTCTTTTAGAAATTCTAACGTTGATTTTATTCGTCTAGGAGATTCAAAAATAATAATAGGTAAGTTGATCTCATTAGATTTAGACAATAAATTTATTTTTTGTATTTTACTTTTTGGCAAAAATCCTAAGAATGTAAATCCTTTCGATTCAATACCTGAAACAGAAAAGGCAGAAGTTAAGGATGAAACTCCTGGTATAGTTATTATTTGATGATCATTTTCTCTAGCTAGAGATACAAACTTACCTCCTGGATCAGAAATCCCTGGCATTCCTGCATCAGAAATAAATGCAATGTCGTTTGAGCTCAATAATTCTAAAAAATAATCTGTATTTAGTTTTTTATTTGGTTTGTAAATTGAAACAAGTTTAGTATTTATATCATATTTATTTAATATTTTTTTACTTACTCTAGTATCTTCAGAGAATATAAAATTTACTTCTTTCAATAATCTCAATGCTCTTAACGTTAAATCTTCTAAATTTCCAATTGGAGTACCAACAATGTAAAGGTTAGACAACTTATTAGCTCTTTGATTGATTTATTAGTTTCTCTACGGCAGCATTGTGTTGTTCATCAGCATGATAAGAGGATCTGACAAGAGGGCCAGATGCTACATGGCTAAATCCCATATCCATTCCTATTTTTTGAAGCTCTGTAAATTCTTTTGGATTATAAAATTTAATTATTGGATGATGTTTCTTTGATGGTCTAAGATATTGACCAATTGTTAGCAGATCAACTTTATTGTCTAATAAATCTTGCATAGTCTCTATTATTTCATCTTTGGTTTCTCCTAGGCCGACCATCATGCCAGACTTTGTTGGTAATTTAGGGTTAATATCTTTTGAATTTAATAGAAAATTCATAGATAGGTCGTAATCTCCTTTTGGCCTTACTTTCTTAAATACTCTTCTAACTGTTTCAATATTATGATTCATGACATCTGGTTTGGCTATTATGACATTTTTTAATAAAGATTTATTCCCATTAAAATCAGGTGTAAGAACTTCAACTTTTATATTTGGAGAAAGTTTTTTTGTCTCAGATATAGTTTTTGCAAATATTTCTGAGCCTGCATCCTCGAGATCATCTCTATCAACTGATGTGATAACTACATAGTTTAATTCCATTTGCTTGATAGTCATTGCTACTCTAAATGGTTCAGATTTATCAACAAAACCAGGCCATCCTGTTTTTACATTGCAGTATGAACAAGCTCTTGTACATGTATCCCCAAGAATCATAAATGTTGCTGTTTTTCTGTCCCAGCAATCAGCTATATTTGGGCAAGCAGCTTCTTCACAAACCGTATTTAAGGATGCATTAGAAAACTTTTCTTTAAGATCATGAAAATTTTCACCTGTTGGAAATTTCACCTTAAACCAGTCAGGTAATTTTCTTTTTACTTTTACTTTTTGCATAATGATGAATTTTTATTCATTTAAATATTATCAGCAATCGAATATTGTTAGAATCTAATATATGGGCAAAAGAAGAAAAAAGAAATTTTATACTGGACCAAATTTAACTGAACAGCATAATTTTTATATTGATCAAAAATTAACAGTGCTAATTGAGAAATATGATTCAAATGGAGTAGGGGTAGGATTTTATAAAGATATTCCAATAGTTGTATTTAATTCAATTATTGGTGAAGAAATAGAAGTATCTATTGAAAAAATCTTTCCAGAAAAAATTATAGGAAAAAATATAAAAGTTAATACACTTTCTGAAAAAAGAACAAAAATAGATTGTGAGTTCTTTGGGAATTGTACAGGTTGTCAATGGATGCATATTAACTATCCTGATCAACTAACAATGAAGAGAGATATTGTTATAAATCATTTGTCTAATAATAATTTATTAATTGAAAATATTGTTCAAAAGACTATTCCTTCTGAAAAAAAAATTCACTATAGAAATCATGCTCGTTTCACAGTTAGAAAAAAAAATTTAAAAGAAGAAATTGGATTTGTAAATTTTCTAAATAGGCAGTGGACAAATATAAATCAATGCAAAATAATGAATAAAACTATAAACTCCAAAATGGAATCACTTAGAAATAATCTAGAAGGAAAGACTCAAGTGAGTATTAGGGCTTCAGATATAACAAAATCTTTTTTGATCCAACCAAAGTTTGAAAATTTAGAATTAGATACAGGTCAGAAATATTATAAAGAAAAAATTTTTGATAATACTTATCAAGTAGCAAGTCCTAGTTTTTTTCAAGTTAACATTTCTCAGGTTGAAAAAATATTTAAAAAATTAATTGAATCTGATGTTTTTTCTAGCAACCAATTAGCTGTAGATGCCTACTGTGGTGTGGGAACTTTTACATGCTTGATAGCTCCATACGTAAATAAAGTATATGGAATTGAGGAATCTGCCTCAGCCATAATAGATGCTAAGGAAAATTCTAAAAAATATTCAAATATTGAGTATCTTTTAGGGAAAACTGAAGAAGTTCTATCTGATGTAAAAGAAAATATTGATTTATTGATATTAGATCCTCCTAGAATTGGATGTGATGATAAAGTGATTGAAATTATTAATAAAATAAAACCTAAGGATATTTTGTTAATTTCATGTTCTCCGGAAAACTTTGCAGTTGATATATCTAAACTTGTCAGCATCTCTTATGAAGTAAAAAAAATCATTCCATTTGACATGTTCCCTCAGACTCATCATGTAGAAGTAGTCGGAGTCTTAAATTTATTATGAATTCTTTAATATTTGCAACTAGTTCTCCTAGAAGAATTGAATTACTTAAAAAATTTAATTTGAATTTTAATTTTGTTCCACATGAGTTTGAGGAAAACAATAAATTAGATATGAAGCCTTATGAGTTGCTTATCTTCAATTCTGAAAAAAAGTCTAAAAGTATATTAGAAAAATTTCCAAAAGATATTATTTTTGCTTCAGACACTATCGTGTATAAAGATTATGTTATTGGGAAACCTAAAAATAAAATAGAAGCAACCAAAATAATAAATAAGTTGAATAATGCTTTTCATACTGTAATGACTTCAGTTGTAGCAATAAATAACTATGGAACAATTTATTCAGGAGTTAAGACATCTCTTGTAAAAACTAATAATATATCAACTGATAAAATAAAAAAGTATATTGAATCTGAGTATTATTTAGATAAGGCTGGAGGGTATGGCATTCAAAATAAAAATTTTGATTTTGTAAAGAATTACTACGGTTGTTATGAAAATATTCTTGGGCTCCCAACTTGTATGATTAAAGAATGTTTATCAAAAATAAATATAGAAAATGATTATTCTTTTTCAAATTGTATAGGAATAAATAAATGAATATATTAGGTATCGGTGGTTTTGAATTATTATTAATTTTATTAATAGCCTTATTTATTGTTGGCCCATCAAATCTTTTGATTTTTATCAGAAAAACAAAAATTATTTATTCAGAGTTCAAGCAAAAAAGAGACGAATTGATCTCAGTTGTTGAACAAACTATAGATATAGATGATGATATCGAAGAACTGAAAAACATAAAAGAAAGTTTATCTGATGTTTCTGAAAAAACCACAAAATCAATAAATAAATTGAGAAAAGATTTGGAAAAATAAATTTTGAATGAAGACAAGCCTGTAAATATTTTAGATCATTTCAAAGAAATAAAAAAAAGATTAATAAGATATTTTATTTTTTTGGGAATTTTTATTGTTGCTTCACTAATCTTTTTTAAGCAAATTATTAATATATTTATTGATCCTGCCAATAAAATTTTTATTGATTCAGGAGTAGATGGAAATATCGTATTTGGGAGGGTCACGGAAGCTTGGGGGGCTGCTGCTAGAACCTCTATAATTCTTGGTTTTTCAATATCAATTCCTTTTTTACTGTATGAAATCATTATGTTTCTAAGACCAGGGTTAATGGGACGAGAGAAATTATATGTATATTTATTAATTCCTTTTTGTTTTATATTTTTTATAATTGGAGCTGCATTCGGTTATTTTTTTGTTATTCCTAGCGCATTAAGCTTCTTAATTAATTTTGGAGATGATATTGCTCAGCCTATGATTAATATAGGCCCATTAACATCATTAATGTTTTCAATGATGTTTTGGATGGGTATAGTTTTCCAAATTCCACTTGTTATGTTTTTATTAGGTAGTTTAGGAATAATTAGTAGTAATTCTTTATCTAGATATAGAAGATGGATAATTCTTGTTGCTTTTATATTGGGAGCTTTGATCACTCCTACAGTAGATCCAATAACACAAATTATGGTAGCATTTCCTATAATATTGTTATTTGAGGTGGGTTTGATTCTAATAAAAATCAGCTCCCCTGAAAAAAAGTCAAAAAGATTCTACTTCAGTTTATTTGTAATAATATTACTGGTTATTTTGGTGATTTTCGGTTTGTTTTTTGCAAGATTAGGATCAGAGAATTATCTGAGCAATTTAATTAACTAATCTTTATCTTCTTTTTTTTCAGGCTTATTGATTGCAGTTTTGAACTCATTTATTGCTTGCCCAACTCCTTTTCCTACTTGAGGTAATTTCCCTACACCAAATAGAACAAGAATGACAACCACAATTAATACCAACTGTAATGGTCCTAAATTTTGAATAAATCCCATACTTTTCCTAATGTTTTTTAGAATTAATTTAATGATAGCAAATTATCAATAATCTATAACTTCTGTTTATTACCTGTTTATTGGCATGTATCTCCATACAGCAACTACTTTTCCTAAAATACTAATGTTTTTTGAAGGAAAGTACATTGCATCCATTAGTGGGTTCTCAGGTTGCAATCTTGTTTTTTCACCCTCTCTATAAATTCTTTTGAGGGTTGTTTCATTTTCAGAATTAATTTTTGCTGCAACCATTTCTCCATTTTTTGCATCATCAGTTTTTTCTAATATAATTGTGTCTCCATCACCAATTAATGCATCAACCATTGAGTATCCAGAAACTTTTAGAGCGAATATTTTATCTTCAATATACGAAAAGTTCTCAGGCAATTCTATTGTGTCTAAATCATCAATATCCCATCTGCTATCATCTACCATAGGAAACGGTTGACCTGCTGTTATTGTCCCAAGTACAGGAACTTTAATGTTTTGAGATTTTTCAGTATTTGTAAGACTTATGCTTCTTGAAATTTCTGAATCTCTATTCATTAATCCCTTCTCTTGCAAGCGGTCTAAATTATATTTCACTACAGATGTTGACGAAATATCACAATTGTTTTGTATATCTCTAATTGACGGCGGGTATCCATATTCTTCAATATAGTTTTGAATGAAATTTAGAATATCTATTTGTTTTTCTGTAAGAGGTTTAGAATTTCTCATAATTTCAACATAATTCACATTAGTGAAAAGGTCAAATATTATGTCCTTAATTAATGAGGATGGTCTTCAAAAGTTATTCCTTCAATATTTTTTGGAGGACTATTTTCATCTTCACTGAATCCAAAACCTATAAAATGAGGAGGAGGATTTTTGACAATTATTTTAGCAGGCTTGCTTTTGCTAATTGATTCAACCCCTCCTTTCACAATTACCTCTAATCCATCCTGCATGATTATCTTTTCTGTCTCAACGATACCTCTTGGTTTAATTATTTTTTTGGATTTTTCGATATATATACCCCACTCAATAATTCCATCGTATTCAGCAGGAAGTATAATTCTCCATTTAGAAATTAGCCCAGAATGTGGACTTATGGAAATAAAAATAGAGGAATCAGGATCGGAAGGATCCCCGTGATCTATTTCCCAGTTATATAGCGGACCGTTTTGCAATTATTTTGATTTATTAACTAATTGTTGTAGTCTAGATTTTTTTCTTGATGCGTTATTTTTATGAATAACTTTCTTTTTTGCAGCTCTATCAAGAACTTTAGATGCATCTCTAAGAAGCTTTTCTGTCTCTTCTGCAGAACCTTTTGCGGCAACAGTATTTCTAAGCCTTGTTATTGAAGATTTTATAGCAGTTTTAATTGATAAATTTACATTATGTTTGTTTATCTGACTTCTATTAGATTTTAAGCTTGGCATATCTTTTACTTTTTCCTTTTAACATTATAAACTCCAGCTATACTTTCCATTTTTCCAAGGAGTCTAATAATTTGACCTAAGTCTCTAGTATAAACTGTTAATTGAATTTTGCATGTACCATTTTTATCATCTTCTTGAGAATTTATTGAATGGAGATTTGTTTTTTCTCCCCAAACAACATCCGTTATATCTCTTATAAGTCCAATTCTATCGTATGCTTCTATTTGAACTATAGTAGGATTGAGATTTTTCAAATGCCCCCAAGCAGCAGGCTTGAATCTCTCGGTGTTTTCAAATGTTCTTAATCTTGAGCAAATTATTCTATGAATAATGATATCGTTTGAAGTGTTTTTATAACCTACTATTTCGTCTCCATACACTGGATCACAGCAATTTGCTAATTTTTTTTCTGAATCTTTTTCACCCATAATAATTACCGATGAGACTGAATCATAATTTTGCTTAGCAGTTTCTTTATTTTTACCATCCTCATTATTTTGAATTTTTCGAACAGTTTCTTCTAACTGTCTCTCATTTATTAGTTCAATAATTTTATGATTTCCTATGTCACCAGTTCCTACTTTGTAAGCAAAGTTTTCAAATGTGTCATTCTGAGCAAGGTAAGGCAAAAACTGATCAGGGTTTTCAATATTTGAAAGTCTTATTGTTCTTAAAATTTGTTTTTCTCCTCTATCAATATTTTCTTCTCTTTCTCTTTTTTTGAACCATTCTCTTACTTTATTTTTTGCGTTTGCAGACTTGAGGTAACCCAAGCTATCATTTAGCCAGTCTAGGTTTGGACCTTTATCATTTTCTGATTTTTGAATTTGAACAGTATCTCCATTGTTTAGAGTTGTATTCAATGGTTTTAGGATTCCATTGATAAATGATGCTTGGCAGGCATGTCCTAAATCTGTATGTAAGCTGTAAGCATAATCTAAAGGAGTTGATCCAATTGGTAGAGTGAAAATTTGGTTTTTTGGAGAGTAAACTATTACTTTATCAGAAAGTATATCGTTATTTACAGAATCAAGATAATCGCTATCATCAATAATTTCTTTCTCAAAATCAATCATATCCTTTAGCCAATAGGTATCTTTTGCGTCATTATCAATTTTTTCCTGTTCTATTGAATCTTTGTACTTCCAATGAGAAGCTACACCTTCTTCTGCAAATTTATGCATTTTTTCTGATCTGATTTGAAATTCTATTTTTTGATTATTTTCATTCATAACAACAGTATGAAGGGATTGATAATAATTTTCTTTTGGAGAGGCTATATAATCGTCAAATGAACCTGGTATAGGTCTCCATAAGTCATGTATTTTACCTAATGCCATATAGCATTCTTCCTTTGATTTAACTACGATTCTAATAGCTATTAGGTCTTCTATATCAGAGAAATTTCGCCCCATCTGTTTATACCTTTGCAACTTATTATAGACAGAATATAAATTTTTAGGCCTTCCTGTAACATTTGCAATTAAATCATTATTTTTCAAAAAATTATCTATTTCTGAAATCATATTTATGGTAGCAGCTTCACGTTCGCTTCTTTTTTGGCTTATAAGCCTTTTTGTCATTTTGAACTTATCAGGCATAAGATGTTTAAAACTCTCATCTTCAAGCCTCCATTTTAGATCATTCATGCCTATTTTTTGAGCTAAAGGTGCATGGATAGATAAAGTTTCTCTAGCAATTTTTTTTCTTTTTTCAGGATCTAAGTATTTAAGTGTTTCTACATTGTGAAGTCTGTCTGCTAATTTTATTATCATAACTCTGACATCTTTGGCTACTGATACTAAAAATCTTCTCATATTTTTTTGATCAATATTCTCAATAAGGTTATTTTCGTCAGCAGTAAGTTTTGTCAGTGACAAAACAATTTTTGAAACTTCAGGACCAAATTTTTCTTCAATATCTTTAGATTTATATTTAGTATCTTCAATAACATCGTGAAGTAGACCTGCGATAATTACTGTTGGTTCTAGTTCTAATCTTGCTAGATGTGTTGCGACCTCAACAGGATGAATAATAAAGTCATGCCCTGATTTTCTTTTTTGGCCATCATGTGCTTCTTTTGCAAAATCAAAGGCTTGAATTATATTTTCAATTTCATCTTTTGGAAGATATGATTCCAGTTTATTTATAAAATTATCTGTGAGCATTTATAATATTTTTATTATTTCATCTTGGTCAAATCTACCAAGTTTTATGGGTTTGCCATTATTAATAATGATATTACCTTTTTCTTTTTTTGTCGTTTTTCCGATAATCGATGATGGAATATTGTTCTGATTTAAGTCACTAATTATTTTATTTGAATTATCTGAATTACTAATAATTATTAAGCATCCAGAACTAATTACTCCCAATGGATTTATTTTTAATTTTTCACAAGCTTTTTCAAAATTTTCTACAAATTTAATTTTCTCAAATACTATCTGAGACCCAACATTTCCATATTCTGTAATCTCATTTATTGCAGTTGCTATCCCGCCTTCGGTGGGATCATGCATTTTAATCACTCCTCCACTTTTGAGTACACTTTCTGAAATTTTTTTTACAGATATGGATAAATCCTTACATTTTGTTTCTAGTTCTTTAAATAAAAATTCATCTTTTTGAATATTAGAGCATATAATTTTACTTCCCTCTATCCCAACCAGACCTCCAATTATAATGTCTTGATTAGGTTTGATTTTTTCATTTTCATTAAAATTTTTGTTATAAACTCCAATAATAGTTCCGGATATTATAAATTTATTTACAGAAGAAGTAACTTCAGTATGGCCTCCTACAATGTCTATACCATTGATATTTGCTTTATTAGATAGGCTTGATAATCTGTTTCTTAATTCTTCAAATGAAGTATTTAGTGGAATTAAACATGTAACTAAAAGCCATTTTGGTATTCCTCCTGATGCATAAATATCATTTGAGCAAATATCTATAAGATTTCCTCCAATATCATCAGTTTCAAAAGTAATCGGATCTGAAGAAACTAAAATCTTTTTATGATCTTTAATAAGTATTTCTGTAGAATCTTCGCCTATTTTTGGTTTTTTTGGACTAGAGTTTTTTATATCACTAAAAAGCTTTTTTAGTAAATTATTATTTAGCTTACCTTCAGGAAGTATACTCATTAGTTTGGTATCCCCGGGAACTCCATAGAAGAAAGAATATTTTCTACTACTTTTAATATTGTATTGCCTGGATTTATACTTTCATCAATGTAAACATAGTTTGGATTTTTATTGCAATATACTAGCATCTCAATTTTGGATGATTCATTTGTAAATATAAGCTTATAGTTAGCGTCACAAATATCTGCTTGGGTAATTGAAATTTTTTTGTTTATTGAACTGATGATCTCATCTATTTTCTCTTCATCATCGATAGAAGAAATAAGTTTTTCTCCTTGAATTAATATAAGTTCAATCTTATTTATATTATTTAAATCATATTTTTCTACAAAGTTGTAATTAGCATTTATATTTGATTTTCTAATAACACTGCAGTTAACGTAGTTTAAATTTAAGTCGGTATGGTATTGCTCAGTCTCATTTTCTTTTGAAATATTTAATTCATATCCATTAGTTATAATTTGAGCATAAAACATTTCATTTAATGGGCATCCTAATGCACTTGAATTCCATGTTCTTTCTTCGAAAGATTCTAAAGTTATATTTTGTGCATTCAAATTTTCGTCTGAAATTATTTTTGCCAAAATTAAACCTATAATTTCAGGAGTATCTTCAATTGATTCATTGGATGAATCAGTATTGCTGTTTTCTTTTACTTGATTGATTCTTTCTTGTATTATTTTTTCTGATTCCAGATCTGAAATTTCAAATTTCTTTTCTTTATTTGATGATACTATTTTTGTTTTATCCTCTTCTAATTGATCTACTGTTTCAATTTCGACTGTTTTATTAATTATTTCTACAGGCTTTTCTAATTGTTCTACTTTTTCGATCTCGACTGTTTTATTAATTATTTCTATAGATCTGTTTTCATTAGAAATATTTATTTTATCTTCTAAATTATTATTTTTTGTATAAAAATTATTTTCAATAATTAGGGAAATGATTGTTACAGTAAATAGAATAACTACAACTAGAGAAATTAAGTTTATATATCTTGTTAAAATGGTGTAAATGAAATACTCCTTATGTACGAATAGTTATTGTATACTGAATGGGTAGAATTAATATTATAATGCCAGCAGTCTCATTAAATTCAACCATAATAAATAAGATAAAAAAACTAGATTTAGGCCTAGGAGCCATTCATCTGTTTTCTTTGGTACTAGCGTTTTTTCTTGTACTCCCTTTATTGTACTTGTTAACAAAAATAACTTTTGAATTTAAATTATTTTTTGATTTTATACTTAATACTAATATATTGAGATTATCTTTTAACACAATCTCATTGATACTTCTTGTTGTTATTTTTTCAGTCTTGATTTCATTGCCTTTAGCTTACCTTAATGTCAGAAGTAATCTCCCTTTTGCGAAATACCTAACATCAATTTCAGTTTTACCTATAGCTTTACCTAGCTATGTAATGGCTACAACTCAAATTGAAATTTGGAGTAAAAACGGATGGGTTCATAATTTCTTGAAAATATTTTTTGAGATGAAAACTTTCCCTTCATTTTATGGATTAATTGGATCTGTTTTTGTTTTATCTCTTATTACTTATCCGTATGTATACATAGGTCTTGCTGCTATGTTTAGAAGATTTGATTATCAAATGATTGACGCTTCCAAGACCTTAGGAGATAGTCCATTTCAATCTTTTTTTAAAATTATTTTTCCTCTTGTAAGACCTACAATTGTTGGAGGGTCTCTTCTTGTATCTTTATATGTATTGAGCGATTTTGGCGCAGTTTCTTTGCTAAGATTTAATACTTTTACTATTGCTATCTTCAATCGAATGTATAACAGTATTAGTAATTATGGAGTTTTAGAAATTTCTCTTCTTGCAATAATATTTTGTTTTATAATTTTGTTTATTGAATCCAGGTCAAAAAATGAAGCAAGGCATTTTTCTAATTCAAAATTATCTGATAACAAAAAGGCTGATTTAGGCTTTTGGAAATGGATTCTTCTCCCTTTAACATTATTACCATTGATATTTGGATTTATCTTACCTATTTCTGTACTAATCTATTGGATAATTATTGGAATAGGAGAAGATATGGGTTTTATGGATGTAATTCAACCAACAATAAATACATTAATGATTTCTTCAGTTTCTGCCATATTTATAACTTTGGTTTGTATACCTTTGCTCATAACTATTAAAAAAAACGTTCGACTTCTTTCTTTTTTTGTAGATAAAGTCTCATATATAGGATTGTCCTTACCTGGTGTAATTGTTTCTATGTCATTAGTCTTTTTCTGTATAAATTATTTTGATTATATCTATCAAACTTTTATAGTTTTGGTTTTAGGATATTTCATTTCTTTTTTGCCTGCTGCATTAGGTCCAATAAAATCTAGCATGTCACAAATTGATCCAAAGTTAGAAGATGCGTCTCTAACTCTTGGTGCAAGTAAGATAAAAACATATCTTAATGTAGTAGTAAAATTGGCTAGCCCTGGATTTATTTATGGAGGAGTTTTGGTTTTTATTCTTTGTCTGAAAGAGCTTCCTGCAACTCTTATTTTAAGCCCTATAGGATTTCAAACTTTAGCTACAGAAATTTGGAGTAATGCTAGTGAAGCATTCTTTATAAAAACAGCATTAGCATCAATAGTATTAGTTCTTATTGCAGGGATTCCATCTTATATTTTTATGTCTAACGATTTATCAAAAAGGCTAGGTAATTAATGACAACCAATGATAATTTTGGAAATATTCCTAAACTGGAAATTGTAGATATGCATTTTTCATACAGTCCTTTTGATGAGGTTTTGTCAAATTTATCTTTGAAAGTTGAAGATAAAGAATTTGTTAGTGTGATAGGAGATAGTGGTGCTGGAAAAACAACATTATTTAGAGCTATCAATGGATTAGAAAAAGTAAATGAAGGATATATAAGATTAGATGGCTATCTTCAATCATCTTCTTTTTTCCATATTCCTGCTGAAAAAAGATCAATAGGAACAATTTTTCAGGACTATGCTCTTTTTCCTCATCTAAATGTAGAAAAAAATATAAAATATGCTTTGAAAGATTCTAATTTTGATAAAAAGTTTTATGAAAATATCTTAGATCTACTAAGAGTTGAAGGATTACTAGATAGATATATTGATGAGCTTTCTGGAGGCCAGAAGCAGAGAATTGCTCTCGCAAGATCTTTGGTTAGAAAACCTAAGTTATTACTTATGGACGAACCTTTTTCAAATTTAGATAGAAATCTAAGGGTTAAGATTAGGAGAGAACTAAAACAAATTTTTAAGGATATAGGTTCTACTGTACTATTGATAACCCACGATTCAGAAGAAGCTTTGAGCTTATCTGATAAAGTTGGGTTTCTTTATGCTGGAGAAATTATACAATTTTCAACTCCTCAAAAAATTTATGAAAGTCCAGATCATAGTATTATTGCAAAATCTATTTCTAATTCAAATGTTATTTTTGGAGAAGTTTCAAATAATAAAGTTATAACTTTTATAGGAGAATTTATCTTGGATGAAATTATTGATGAAAATAGCAAAGTTTATATAAATGTGAAGCCAAATCAATTATCAATTAATAAAGAAGAAGAGAATTTTATAATTAAAGACAAAGAGTTTTTAGAGGGAAGTCAGCTCTATATTATTAGCGATATTGATTCGGGTATTGAACTAAACGTAAAGATGCCAAATAGCTGTGAGTACCAAATAGGTCAAAATGTAGGAATAGAAATCATTAATAAAGAAGTTAATAAATTACTTGAATAGATAATTTATATCAATACTTTTTGATTATAACGCATGCATTTTGGCCACCAAATCCAAAGCTATTCGATAAAGCAACATTAACTTCTTTCTTTATTTTTTTGTTAGGGACATAATTTAAGTCACATTCAGGGTCAGGATTCTCCAAATTAATAGTGGGATGAATTTCATTGTGAATTGTGGATTGTATACATGCGATGATTTCTAGTGAACCTGAAGCTCCCAATGAATGCCCAACCATCGATTTAGTTGATGAAATTGGTATATCATATGCTATATTTTCAAAAAGATTCTTTATAGCTAGAGTTTCGATACGATCATTTGTAGGAGTTGAAGTTCCATGGGCATTTATATAATCTACATCACTTTTTTCTAACCCTGCATCTTCAATAGCTAATTTCATTGCTTTAGTAGCACCTAATCCTTCATTATGTGGTTGAACTAAATGATAAGCATCAGATGTCACTCCAAACCCTGCAATTTCTGCAATTGGTTTAGCTCCTCTATTTAATGCATGTTCTTCAGACTCTAGTATTAATATCCCCGCTCCTTCTGAAGGAGCAAATCCATCTCTGTTAGAGTCGAAAGGCCTACTGGCTTTTGAGGGATCTCCTTCCCAAGTTGTTAAAGCATGCATTGTACTAAATCCACCCATTCCAATCTCACAAATACCGGATTCAGCACCTCCTGTAATTACTACATCTGCTTTATTATTTTTTATTATTTCAGCTGCTTCTCCAATAGCTTGTGTTGAGGCTGCACAAGCTGTTATGCATGTATTGTTATAACCTGTAGCTTGAAATATCCTAGATATATTTGCTGATGCCATATTTGACAACATAGATGGAATATAAAAAGGGCTCATTCTCATTACTCCTTTAGATTCCTTAACGGCTGCTTGTTGATCTGTTTCGGGCAAACCTCCTGCACCGGTTCCTATTAGAACTCCTATTCGATCTGAGTCGACTTTTCCTAAAAACTTTGATTGTTCAACAGCATCTTTTGCGGCTGCAACTGCTAATTGAGAAAATCTTCCCATTCTCTTTGCTTCTTTAGGGTTCATCCATTCTCCAGGGATAAAATTTTGTACTTCTCCGCTGACCTTGCAAGGGAAATCTTCTGAACTTACTTGGGTTATTGTTCGTATACCTGAAACTCCGCTTGTCAAAGAGTTCCAATAATCATTTACAGTATTTCCTAAACAACTTTGTATACCTATACCTGTTACTACTACTTTTTTACTCATAATTATATTTTTCTGGTTTTATTTCTTTAATTATTTCTATTATTTCTGACGCTATATATAGGGAACCGAATGCAACGATTACACCATCTTTTTTGATAACTTTCTTTGCTTTTTCATATGCATCAAAAGTACTATTAGTTAATTCTATTATATTTAAATTCAAATCTTTTATTTCTTGCTGTATTTTTATAGGGTTTTTTGCTTTGGGAATCCTACTTTTAGTAATTATGAAATTTGGATTATACTTTGCTATTGGGCGAACTGTATCAAGAGAATTGTGACCATCTGAACCTCCATAAATCCAAATAATTTTTTCAAAATTTATTTTTAGGCTATGGATTACATCAATAAGTGCTTTAGATGAATTAAGGTTTTGTGCTCCATCTACAATGTTTAATATCCCTTTCTTAGTAATAATTTCACATCTTCCTATCATTTTTGTTTTAGAAATATTTTTTGTTATCAATTCCCAATCGGGGATAACACCTTTTGTTTTCATAAAAACTTCTATAGATTTTAGTGCAGTTTTTATGTTTTCAATCTGATGATTACCAAGTAGAGATGTTGAAAATTTATATTTATTATCTAATTCTAATATTTGATCAAATTTATTCTCTAGATTGTTTTTGTACTTAACCAAGTTAGTATCATTAGAAATAAATAATTTAGATTTATTTTGTTGGGCTGTAAATTTTATAACTTCAAATGCATTTTTTACCTGATTTGATGTGATTACAGGAATATTTTTTTTTATTATTCCTGCTTTTTCTGATGCAATTTTTTTTAAAGTATTCCCTAAAATCTTAGTATGATCTTTACTTATTTGCGTAATAACAGAAATTGTAGGTTCTATTACATTAGTTGAATCTAATCTACCTCCTAATCCCACCTCAATTACTGATAAATCTACCTTTTCATCCTTAAATATAACTAATGATAAAAGAGTCATAAATTCGAAAAAGGAAGGTCTTTGATTTATATCATCTTTCATGATTTTTACAATTTCCCAAACATTCTCAAAATATTTATTAAATAATTTTTTTGTGATGGGATTATTATCTATTTTTATTCTTTCTGTAACGGAGTGCATATGAGGAGAGGTAAACAATCCTACTTTATACTGACTAAGTCCATTTGAAATTAAGTTTGATGTAGAGCCTTTTCCTTTTGATCCTGCAACATGTATAAAACATTGATTTTTATTTGGATAATTAAATTTCCCCATCATGTAATTCACTCTATCTAAATGAAACCCAGGTGGATTAGCCTTAGTTTTTTCATACTCAAAATTAGTTAGGCTCATCAATTTATCGATATTTTTACTGTAAAGATATTCTTCATTCATGATTATTTCGTATGTGTTTCCTAATTAGGATTATAATTACTTTAAATGTTATATTTTTTTAGAGGTGTTTTTATGAAGTTTTTATCTATTCAAGAAAGAAATTATGAAATTGATGATTTATTAGTTTCTACTGATTGGTTAGAAAATAATTTAAATGATGAAAATTTAATCATTTTAGATTTAGACTCTAGTGAAGAATATCTTTCATCGCACATACCTGGTTCATATAATGTAAAGGATAATTATTTTAAAACTTCTTTAGAAGATAGAACTCATGTTCAAGACATTAATCAAATAACTAAGACTTTTTCTGATTTGGGAATATCCTCTGATACAACAGTAGTTGGTTACGATAGATCAGCTTGCTTGTACTCATTTAGATTAGCATGGGTCTTAAATTATTTTGGACATTCAAATGTTAAGGTCTTAGATGGAGGTTTCCCGAAATGGGATTTTGAAAGTAGAAAAAAAGAATCAGGGGAAACCTATCCAAAAAAAACTGGAAATTTTATACCCAAAGAACCTCTAAGTGAAATTTTTGTAAGTAAGGATGAGATTTTGCAAATTTTAGACAAAAATGAGGATATACAGATTTTTGATGTAAGATCAGATGATGAAAGAAATGGTATAAATCTTAGAGGAGGAAAAAGAGGGGGTTACATACCTACTTCGCTTCATAAAGAATGGGTAAATTTCAACACAGATGGAGATATCCCTGTACTAAAAAGCTCAGATGAGATTTTGGAAATAACAAGATCACTTGGGCTAGATTCAAAAAAAACAACCATAACTTATTGCCAAGGTGGAATTAGAGCTGCTCATGTTTTTTGGACTTTGAAACTGGCAGGTTTTAAAAATGTGAAAAATTATGATGCCTCATGGAGAGAATGGGGACAAGATGAAAGTTGTCCTATAATCAAAATGACAAAATGACAAAATGACAAAAATAAAAAATAAAATTCTAATACTTCTTGATGGATCAGAAGAATTTGAAAATTCATTAAATATTCTGACGGAAACTAATATTTTGAATTCTGACCAAATTGTACTATTCTTTGTTCTCAATCCATTCAATCCTGTGACTAAAGGACAGGAAAAAGAAGTTTTATACAATGATTTTGTTCACGATCATGGTAGACGCTTAGCCACTTTATATATTGAAAAAATTGAATCTTTGATACATTCTAAAAATTTAAATATAGAAGTTTCACATAATATTGTTAACTCCTATGAAAATATACAGAGAAGAATTGCTTTAGGTGATATAGATATTGCAATTTGTTCAGTTCAGTTCTCCAATAAATTAGACTATATTTTTAGAAAATCAAAAAAGATAAACTATTTTATAAATAAGTCAAAAAATATTTTAGTATTGCCTTATGAATTTACTCATAATCCGAATCATAAGAATAATTTTATAATTCCATACTCAGAATTTGCGATAGAAAATACAATTAATAAATATTTGAATTATTTTAATTTTGACAGAATAACATTACTATATGATAGAAAATCAAGTTTAGATCTTGATAATTTTATTCTAGAATTTTCAGATAAAAAATTTACTCTAGAAAAGATAGAAATCAACTCAGAAATTTATAAAAATTTAATGGAGTTATCAAAAGAATATAATTTGATATTTTTTAAGGAAATGAGCAAAAAAATAACATTTTTAGATAATTTTAAAAAATTTTCAAACTATTCTCTTTTTACCAAAAAAATCCCTGTTTTATTTAATAAATAACCTAGTTTGATTTTGCTCTTGCTGTATAACTAATTAATGCACCAACTAAGTTTCCAAACCAAGTGTAAGGAATTAATACTATCGCTAAAATCATGGCTAAAATAGGGTCCATTCCAGCAACTTGAGAATCATTTGAACTTTGAATTAAGGAATATATGATAATAAAAATACTCGGAATTGCTGTTATTCCTGTGGTTATAAAGCTAAAAAATATGATTTTTTCTTTTTCAGCTTTAGCTATAGACCCTCCAATAAATCCCCCTATAAAAGGACTTAATGGAACTGCAAAAAAATGAACTACTGGTATAGGAATAAAAATAAACATTAAAATTACCGAAGTTAGAGCGCCTTTTAGCATATTATTTGCCTTAAAATTATAGTAATTTAATTGTATTCTAAAACTTAAATTGTACAAGGATTTAATTTGCCAAAAAATTTGCCATACAAAGACATAGTTATAGTGGGATCTGGAGCATCTGGAGGGGCTTGCGCATGGAGGCTTTCAACCAGTGGAGCATCAGTCGTTATAATTGAACAGGGTCCTTGGTTTGATAAAAATAATTATCCTGGTGATTCAAATTCTTGGGAGATACATTCAAAAAATTCATTTGATTTCAATCCCAATGTCAGAAAATTAGAAGCTGATTATGAAATTTTAGATAAAGAATCAGATATTCACCCCTTAATGTATAGTGCTGTCGGGGGATCTACTCATCATTGGACTGCTCATACTCCTAGGTTTCATCCATCTGATTTTAGAGTGAAGACACTTGATGGAGTAGCAGATGATTGGCCTATTTCATATTGGGATTTAGAAAAATATTATGATATTAATGATGAAATGATGGGATGTTCTGGTATAAATGGAGATCCTGCAAACCCACCAAGATCACCTAGGCAAATGCCCCCTTTACCTTTAGGTCCAGATGGAGAAAGAATCGCTAAAGCGGCAGATAAGCTAGGATGGCATTGGTGGCCATCTGATTCTTATCAAGCATCTGAAGATTATAAAGGAAGAGTTGGGTGGAATAATCATGGTACATTTGCTTCAAAAAAGAAATGGCAATCTATAGCATCAACTGATCATACATATATAAAACCAGCTATGAAAAATGGTTTAGAAGTAAGAGAAAATTGTGCTGTACAAGAAATAACGGTGGATAATTCAGGGAAACTTAGAGGGGTAGTTTATGTTGATAATAAAGGAGTTCAGTATTTTCAAGAAGCAGGAAAAGTTATTTTAGCTTGTAACGGTATTGGAACCCCAAGATTATTATTAAGTAGCAAATCTAAAGCTTTTCCGCAAGGTTTGGCTAACTCAAGTGGGTTAGTGGGGAAAAATCTTATGTATCATCCTTATGCTAGTGTTAGCGGTATCTTTGCGGATGAAGATATAAATTATTCTTTAGGTCCATTAGCGAATATAATTATTGTTCAAGAATTCTATGAAACAGATGTATCAAGAGATTTTGTTAGAGGCTATTCCTTCCAAATGAATAGATCTCATGGTCCTGGGCACACATCTCTTGGCGTAGGTGCGGGAGGTAAAATTGTTCCTTGGGGAAAAGAACACCATAATGAATTCAAGAGAAGGTTCAAGAAATTTCTAGGTTTGGCTGTTATAAGTGAAGATTTGCCTGAGTTGCATAATAGAGTTGAAATAGACGAAAACCTTAAAGATAAAAATGGGATACCTTTACCAAGAATTTTTTATAAGACTTCAAAAAATACTAGAAATCTTTTAGATCATGGAATTAGATCAGCAGAAAAACTACTCAAAGAAGCAGGCTGTTATGAAACTCATGTTATCCCTACTCTTGAGTCTGCTGGATGGCATCTCATGGGAACAGCCAAAATGGGTGAAGATCCTAAAAATTCTGTGGTTAATAAAAATTGCGAAACACACGATGTTGAAAACTTATATGTCATTGATGGGTCTGTTTTTACAACATCAGCAGCTGTAAATCCAACCCCTACAATTCAGGCGGTTGCTCTAATGGCTGCAGATAAGATACTTGGAGTTTAAAATGGATATAAATAATAACGATATTTCTAACCTTTTTTCTTTCGTGGATACAGTAATTCCTTCCATTGATGAAATGCCTTCAGCATCAGAAGTAATTTCTAAAGAAGACTTAGTATGGATATTAGAAAATAATATTAAATATATCGATCCAATAAAAGATTTTTTGAGTTTTGTAAAAAAAGAACCTGCTAGTAGAGTTGTGGGTGGTATTCAAGAATTAAATGATGATCATCGAATTGAAATATTGAATTTAATGCAATCTATAATGCCAGTTCAATTTAATTTATTTATTGAAGTAATTTATCTTTTATACTATTCCAAAGAGAATGTACATGAAATTATTGGATGGAATTCAGATGAATTATCTGATGAAAATAAAATGAAACCTTTTGACAAAACTATTCTTGAAAAAGTAAGTAAAAGAGAACCTTTTTGGAAACAAGTTTAACTTGATTGAGATCTCCTAAGAACTTTCCCAGGTGTTTTTTTTGTATGAATACCATTAGATACTACAACCTCACCATTTACTATAACGTATTGAATTCCTATGGAGTATTGATGGGGATTTTCAAATGTTGCTAAGTCTTTTACTGTATTAGGATTAAATATAGTTAAGTCAGCAATATAATTTTTTCTTATTTCACCTCTTTGTTTTAATCCTAATCTCCAAGCTGGAAATCCTGTCATTTTATGGATTGCTTCCTCTAAAGATAAGCTTGACCTTTTTTCTCTTATGTATCTTCCTAGAATTCTTGGGAAAGTCCCATAAAATCTAGGATGTGGTTTGCCATCTTTATAGAAACCTTCTTTTGAAACTGCATTCCCATCAGAACCAAACATTGCTAACCTGTGGTCCATAAAACACTGTATGTCTTCTTCAACTCTATTATGAAAAATTACCGAAACCACAGCTTGCTCTTCTTCTGTAAGCTGCATAACTGTTTCGCCTATATCTAAATTTCTTTTTTTAGCTATCTCTTCTATAGAAAGTCCTATTACATTTTTATTTTTTGGATTTTTTACTGAAGATACAACTATTGTTTCCCACCTCTGAGGTAACCCATCTATACCGTCCATAGTTTCTTTTTTTATTTTTTCTCTAGTTTTTGGGTTTTTTAATCTTTCTAAAAATACTTCAATACCTCCAGAATGCGACCATAATGGCATAGTTTGGTCTAAACCTGCTCCAGCAGCAGTATATGGATACATATCATAAGTTATATCAAGTCCTTGTTTTTCAGCGTCTTCAAAAATCTTATGCATTTTAGGGCCTTCGCCATAATATCGCCAGTCAGTAATTGCCAGATGAGAAAATTGAACAGAAATATTACTTTTTATTCCTATTTCCACAGCTTCTTTTATTTTTGAAATATGCCTGCCTGCACCTTCTCTAGCATGAGTCACATAAAACACATTGTCATAATGAGAAATAGATTTACAAATCTCTATTATTTCTTCAGTGCTAGCAAAAGCAGAAGGTGGAACGGATAATCCTGTGGATAATGAAAAAGCACCTTGTTCAATAGATTCATTTGCTAATTTTTTCATTTTTACTAGCTCATCCTCAGTAGCTCTTCTATTTTCTACGGAACCTGAGGCAATTTGTAATGCTGCATAGCCAACTTGTGGAGCAATATTTAAGCTTGTTTGCTTTTCTTCAATATATTTTGCATATTCATCAAAAGTTGTCCATTCCCAAATAGTATTTGGATCATCAGCGTTACCTCTTTTTTCCCATAACTCCTCTTTTAATGTATTTGGATCACTATTTCCTGAAGGGAAGGGTGAATAACTACAATTACCAGTGACTTCGGTTGTAACTCCTTGAAAAATTTTACTTTCATTTAGAGGATCATTTATTACCGAAATATCTGAATGTGTGTGTATGTCTATAAAGCCTGGAGAAATTATAAGACCTGAAGCATCAATTATTTTCTTAGCATTGGTATTTTCAAGAGAGCCTATTTTTTCTATTTTATTACTATTGATTCCAATATCAGATTTGTATTTAGGTTTGTTGGTGCCGTCTATAACTATCCCGTTTTTTATTATGATGTCAAACATTTTTATATTTTATTTATAATTCTGTTTATATTATATTGATGTAAAATTAAATAATCTAAACTTATGCCCCTGTAGCTCAGAGGATAGAGCACCGGTTTCCTAAACCGGGTGTCCCGCGTTCGAGTCGCGGCAGGGGTACCAATTATTCAAAAAAATATATAATCAAATTATGAGTCAAAAACCTTATGAATTAGAAGAATGGCTTAAGCTGTTCTTTAGTATGTCTGATGATAAACGCTTAGATTTACTGCTTGTTTTAGGAATTATTTATAAATCAAGTGAAGGCGAAGAAGCATTAATGAATCTTGATTTCTCTGGAGATACTGTAATTCTTACTAGACTAATGAATAATAGTGCTAGTTTTGCCGAAGCGTTTGAGGGAATTGATATTGAAAGACTTTTTTATACTTATTTTTCTGAAAAACAGTATGAAGTAATGCTTTTAGATGAATGGTTGTCCGATACATGGATTAATTCTCATTTGAAACTTCATAAATATATCAAAAAATGGATAGATTTATTCAAATTATTTCCAAGAAGCCATGAATTGGATAAGAGATTACCAGTAGGAAATTTTACAGTCTACAGAGCGGGGTCAATTGATGGCATTTCCTGGACTCTTAATAGGGGTATTGCTGTTTGGTATTATAAAAAAAATAAAGCATCTAAAATTGAACCTAAATATAATAGATTATTGAGCTTAAGAATTTCATTAAAAGATGTATTTTTATACGTTGACCAATTAGGGGAAGATGAGGTTATTATTAATCCAAAAGTAAGTAATGTTCAAATTATTCCTTACAATGAGCATAGAAATTTTGAGGAAGTAATACCGAAGAAAAATATTGCTTAGGTGCCACAAAAATAGTTATGATAAAAACCTTATTACACATAAAATATTTATTTGAAATCAACTTATTTACCCTGAGTAAAAAAAATTTTTTATTGATAACTATAGCATTATTTATTATTTATTTTTTTATGACCCAGATTCTAATGTATGACCTATATGATTTGCCAAAGAGTAAAAGTAATTGTGAAGAAACCCGAAATGGTAGGGTTTGCGAACTTTCAGATTATTCATTTGAAACTGATGAATATAAGTCGAGAAAATAAACTAAATGTTCTTTAAGAATAATTTTGTATTTTTTTGCTTTAGAATTGGGGAAATCAATAATCTCCCCAATTCTTGTATTTCTCAGTTTACTAGTAGTAATTCTGATCTTCGATTTATCTAGCTATGAACTTATAAACCATTCCCTGCTCATAATGACCGGCTGTATTGCATATAAATGCATATGTTCCTGCTGGAAGATCATTTATTACTAATTCTGCAGTTTCTCCAGCTTGGATCCCTTCTATCTTTCCTAGAATATCAAGCTTGCTTTCATCTGCCATAGAACCATCTTCTGTTAGAGGCAAATCTTCATGAATATTATTATTTAGAAGTACTAGGTTGTGCTCTAAATTACCATCATTTGTAAGAGTTAAGGTAAGCTCTCCAGGTTTTATATGTTTTCCCATTTTATAGTTTGGATCTACCTTCACATCCCATTCACTCATTGATACATCAACTCTACTTTTTGTTATAGTTGTACCTTCGTCTGTAACCATAGTTTCGCCCTCGGTAGTGCTTGAACAACCTAATGCTATTATTGAAAAAATTGATAGATAGCATAAGCTTGATAAAAGTTTTTTCATTATTCTAACCTTTCTAATTAGATAAATTTTTTGAGCCAACAATAATATTTTAAAAAATCTTTTTTTTAGATTTTTTTTTTATTCAAAACTGTCTTATTTAAAGTACTTTAAACAGACCCAAAATTGAGAATATTAAGATCCAATAAAATTGTCAACTAATTTAGTATAGAATTTTACTTTTTTATAGTAATTTGCTTAATTCAACAAAACTATTACAAGAGTAATTGAATTTACTCTTTGGTTTTTCTTTAGGGGTATTTGAGTATTCAAATGGTCTGTGAATATAAGCTGTTTTCAAGCCCGACATTTCTGCAGCCAAAAGATCATTTTCATGTGCTGCAACTAACATAACTTCATTTGTATTAAGTCCTAAATATTCCGTTGCTTTTTTGTATACATATTTATTAGGCTTATATTTTAAGAAAATATCACCTGAAAAAATAAAATCCCATGGTAATTTAGAGTATTTGCTCATATTTAAAAGTAGTGAAAAATTACCATTTGAAAGTGTACCTATGCTGTATTTATTTTTTAGTAAAGAAAGTCCTTCTACTGAATCTTCCCATGGATCAAGCTGATGCCAAATTTTATTTAATTTATTTATATCTGATTCATTCATTAGATTTATTAATTTGAAATCCTTTAGTAACTGAATTAATTTTTTTTTGTGTATATCATCAATTTTTTCCCAACCTTGCTTATTATTATTAAATTCATTTATGTAATCCGAGTAACCTTTTCTCCATTCAATTGCAAATTTTTCTAACTCACATTCTGATAATTTTTTTGGTAAAAAAGAATTCAATCTTTTGGTTAATGTTTGTCTCCAATCAACAACTGTGCCAAAAACATCAAAAATTAAAGCTTTTATATTACCTGAATCCATTTAGATAAATATTTCCTCTCTTGATCCTATTGAGTTACTAAGTTTTGAATGATTTTTTAGTATCTCAATCTCTTCTTCATTAATTTCAGAGTATGATTCTACTGCCTCAACTCCTTTTAAAAATAAATCAGGATCTCCTGGGGGTAAAAAAGATGTGATATCTTGAGAAAGTGCAAATTTTACTGCTAAATTTATTAATTTGGTTTCAGACAGGGGTTTATACCAACAGTTTTTGTAGCTAGATTCTCTTTCTCCCTTATTTTTCCAAAGTCTGTCTGCCATAACTTTTAGAGCAAGAATAGAAACTCCTAATCTCTTACAGTTGTCTATGATTTCCTCTCCAAAATTATGACTTAAAATCAATTTCCAATTTACAGGAATCAATATTGAATCAAATTTATGATTATTTATTAATAATTTTGCGACTTCTATTGAATGGCAAGAGAAACCAATATGATTTATTTTTCCTTGTTGTTTTGCATCCTCAAGAGTTCTAAGTGCACCTTCTTTTCCTGTTACAATTTCATAATCTTCTTTTGTTTTCATCCCATGTAATTGATAGAGATCGAAATAATCTGTTTTTAGAGTTCTTAAGGATTCTTCTAAATCTTTTTTTGATTCCTTAGCAGTTCTAAATTTAGATTTACAAGCTAAAAAAATATTATTCCTTTTATTTTCTAGTCCTTTTCCCATTAATTCTTGGGCATCTCCATATCCAGGAGCTACATCAAAATAATTTACCCCTTTATCAATTGCTACATTTATAATTCTTGATGATTCCTTAAATCCTAAGCCTCTAATTGATATGCCGCCTAAACCTACTGCTGATATCTTCAATTTATTTTTACCATAATTTCTATATAACATTTGATTTTATTCTCATTTCTTTTATAAAAAGTAAAAAATTTAGTATTACTAGAAATACACCAAGAATTGAAGGGAAATAAATTTCATTTATAAAGCCTATAATTGAAAAAAAACAAATAACTAAATTTGATATCAACCTACTTTGTTTTTCTACTTTATTTTTTGAAAGGTATAATATTGTGAAAATAGGAATAGATAAAAAGAACCAGCCTAAGAAATTATGAGTTGGAATATCAAAATATGGGCCTTTCTCATCCCATGTCCAAATTTTTAGTCCATGTACTGCAATTGGATCAACTACTAAATCAATAATAACCATTATTGCTGATCCATAAAGTATAAAAAATTTATTTTTTATACTTTGTATGAATGTAAGGCAAAAATTTGCGATAATTATCCATGCAGAAATCATAACTAGGGGAACAGAAAAAAGTTTTATATTGAACACGTTTGTGTAGTTATATGAACCAAACAGAATTCCAATTTTCACACCTAATACTTCGTATACAAATCCTAATATTCCTATGAAAATTAGAGAATATAATAACTTTCCTTTTGAAAAAAACAATATAATTAAACTGCCTATTATCATGAAAAGATTGGGAGCCCATGAAGGCGTATTTTCTATTGTTCCAATCTCGGCTAAAATCCCTCCCACCAATAAGATTACAAAAAAGAAAAATACTATAAACTTTAATGTTTTTTTTATATCATGCATATTTTTTTAATATCTCTTTAGTTACAATTTTTGAAGACATGATTACGATTGGAGTCCCTCCTCCTGGATGAACCCCTCCTCCAACATAGTATAAACCTTCAATCTTTCTATCTCTATTTTGTTGCCTAATAATACTGCCTAAAATTCCATGAGAAACTTTCCCATACAATGAACCATAAGGCGCTGCAAATCTTTTTTCAAAGTCATTTGGGGTTATTATTTCCATAAATTTAGCTCTATCAATAATTTGCTCAAGTTTTTGTTTTTTTAGTGTATTTCTTATTTTTGTAATTGCATCTTTAATTTCTTTTTCTCCCCATACTTCTTTTGTTGCATGAGTATTACACATCAAGAAAATACTTTCTGAATTTTTGGGTGCTAAAGTTTTATCTGTTTTACTTGGACAGTTTATGTAAACAGTTGGATCTGAAGGGAATTTTTTTTCATTAAATATTTCTTCAAATTCTTTTTTATAATTTTTAGAAAATATAACATTGTGATGTAGTAGATCTGGAATTTCTTCATTTATTCCAACGAGAACTACAAAACCAGACATTGATAGAGAGTTTTCTTTTACTTCAAATCTGTTGTTCATCATAGTTTTGGTGATCAATGGGTCTACATTGCTGATTATAATGTCGCATTCCATTCTTTCTCCACTACTCAAAACTACAGATTTAACCTTTTTCTTTTCACTATTGATTTTTGATACTTTTATTCCTTTTAAAATTTTTACGTTTTTATTAATTAATATGTTTTCTATTTTTTCTATTAATTTATATAAACCTCCTGAAATGTACCACGCACCATAACTTAATTCCATGAAAGGAATAATAGATAATATCCCCGAAGATTTATATGGAGATGATCCAACATATGTTGGATATCTATTGAAAATTTTCCTTATTTTTTCATCTGAAAATTTATCCTCTATATATTTATTATATTTTTTAAAAAATAACTTAAACGGGCTCTTAAGTAATAATGATAAATTTGAAAATTTTGGCTTAGAAAAAAGTCCTTCCTTGAAAAATGTTTTTTCTGAAAGATGAAACAGCTTTGAACCCTTCATAAGTATTTCATAAAACTTATTTATGTCTTTATCAAATACTTTTTCTAAATCACTTATGTCTGATGAATATTTGATTTTTTCTTTTTCAAACATATACAAAAATAGAGGATTTATTTTTTTTAGACTTAAGTGATCATGTATGTTTTCTCCACATTGTCTGAATAAATCTTCAAAAATATGAGGTAATGTAATTAATGAAGGGCCAGTATCAAAAGTAAATCCATCTTTTTTGAAGATGTTCATTTTGCCACCTAAATTATCATTTTTTTCAATAATAGTTATATCAAAATTATATTTAGATAAATTTATTGCAGTTGATAAACCTCCTAATCCTCCTCCTATTATTATTACTTTTTTACGATTTTTCATATTTTCTTTCTTTCCAATCTAGTCCCTTTCCGAATTTCATACTTGTGAATGAACTTATGCCTAATATAATCATTACTAATATTCCAAAGGGATGTGTGAAAATCGATAAAAAGTTATATTTAAATTTAAATTTGATCAGTATGATTGGAACAAAATTTAAGCAGAATAATATGATCGATAGATTTTGTTTGTAATCTAGAAAATAAGAAACAGAATAAATTATGGGAGCTAAAAAATAACTTGTAATAAAAATAGTTTGAAATAGAAAAAATGATGAATCTTTGCTAAAGCTCGGATAGTAGTTTTTCTTAAATCCAGCCCATATAGATTTAAAAGAATCATACATCTTTACAGAAATGATATTTGATCCATTTATGCAGTAATTTTTTTCACCTCTTTGTCTAAAAATTCTAGCTAATCTTGTATCTTCAAAAAGATCATTTTTTACTAAATCATGCCCACCTAATTTAAAATAAGATTCCTTTTCAAATAGTATGCATGCTCCATGAGCAAGTCCTAAATTGTCAGAATTTCTCTTTTTAGATATAAGCATGGGGCATGTGGTAAAAACAATAAAATTTAATAAAGGCATAAATATTTTTTCAGCCATAGATTGCATTTCAATTTTGGGCCATGCAGATAACATCTTAAGATTATTTTCTTTAGAATAATCAATTAGTTGGCTTAATTCTTCCTTAATAATTGTGTCTGCATCTATAAAAATTATCCATTCTGAAGAGGATTGTTTTGCAAGTTGATAACATGCATAAGATTTACCTGTCCATCCTTTTTCTAATCGATGAGTCTTTGCTATTTTTACTTTTTTATTAGTTTTGGCTATTTTTTTTATTTCTTTATTAGTTGAGTCAGTTGAATGATCATCATATACTAATATTTCTTCATAATTCTCATTTGTAGCTAAGATTGAATCTATACAATTTTTTATATTTTTTTCTTCATTTCTAGCAGGTATAAGAATAGATAAATTTGAATTTTGACTTATTTTTGAGCTGAATTTCCTCCAAAATAGGTTAGAAAATGCTATTAGTATCGAGTAAACAACAAAAATACTTAATATTACATAAATAATCTCAATCATATTTCAATATCTTCTATAATTTTATCTTTTGTCATCTTTGAGCTAAGTACACACATTGGTACGCCTGTCCCTGGTGTTGTTGAGGCTCCAACAAAATATAAATTTTTTATTTTTTTAGATTTATTTGGGTTTCTAAATGGACCTATTTGGTTGAAGTTATGAGATGGGCCAAAAGCTGAACCATCAAATAATCCATATTGGTTCTTCCACTCTTTTGGTGTAAATATTTTTTCATAAATAATATCTTCGTTGCTTATATCTATATTATTTTCTCTAAATCTCTTAAAAACTAAATCTTTTAATTCTTTTGCTTTTTCTAAACTGTGATTTTCATTGAATTTTGAAATAGTTGGACATGGTATTAATACGAATATAGAAGATTTACCCTTGGGAGCTAAATCTTTATCTGTTTTAGAAGGAATTGAAATATAAAATGGGAGATCATCAGGAATGATGTTTTCACTAAATAATTGATTAAATGTTTTTTTGAAATCATCAGGTAAAAAAATAGTATGATGCGTTAATGAATCTACAGTCTTATCAAGACCCCAGTAATAGGTATAAACTGATGGTGTCATTTTATTTTCATTTACTCCTAATCCCAATAAATCCTTATATGTTGTTTCAGAATCTACATTTGAAATTATTAAGTCTGCGTACTTTATTTCGTTATCTATTGATACACCTATAGCTTTTTTATTTTCTATGATAATTTTTTTTATTTTTGAAGAAGTATTGATTTTCACATTAGTATCTAAATTTAATTTTTCTAACCCCTTGACTAGTCCATACATTCCACCTTTTGGCATCCATAGACCATATTGTAGTTCCCCGTAGGGAAGAATACTAAAAAATCCAGGAAGCTTATAAGGAGAATCACCTAAATACATACTGTATGAACTAAATGCTTCAATTATTTTTTCTTCTTCAAAAAATTTTTTGATTTCTCCGTGCATACTATTTGTTAGTCCCAACTTTAAAATATTTCTAAAGCCTGCATTTAATAACCAGCTGAAAACGTTTGAAGAATTTTTTGTCACAATATGCTTAAATGCTAGTTCATATTTTTTTTGTGAGCTCTTAAAAAAATCTATAATTCCTAACCTGTCTTTTGTTGAAAATTTACTTATTTCATCAGATAAAGAGTTTAAGTCAGAACTCAATTGAAAATTTTTTTTATCTCTCCATAAAAAATTTACTGCTGGATCTACTTTGATTAATTTAACATAATCATAAAAATTTTTTCCTAAACTCGAAAAATAATCTTCATAAACCCACGGATAGTTTAAGAGTGATGGGCCTGTATCAAACGTGAACCCTTCTTCTGAAATTATATTTGCTCTTCCGCCTACAGTTTTTTGAGACTCATAAATTTCGACGTTGAAATTTTCTTTAGAAAGTAGAGGAGCTATAGATAGCCCGCCAATTCCAGCACCTATAATTATTGCTTTTTTAGGATTTTTTTTCATATATAAAGTAATATTATCTTCCAAAACTTTTTTAATGGTAAAAAGGATATTTTTTCTTTTAAGGTTAAGCTGTAACGATGATCTGCATCCATTTCTTTTTCTAAGATTTTAGAATTTAATTTTCTGTATAATTTCAAGCAACTCTTGATAGCTATTTGACTATCAGGCGAAAAATTTTCCATTCCTTTATCAGCCTTTTGATACCATTTTTCAGCTTCTTGAGCTAGTAATTTTCTAGCCTCTAATACGTATTTAGGAAGGTCAGAAATTGTTTTGGGTTTATCAAGCATATTCGTTGGGGTATAAAATCTACCTCTGAAATAATCCTCATAAACATCTCTTGCAAAATTTGTTAGTTGCAATGCTATGCCTAAGTCTCTTGAAGGCTCTAGTAAATCACCAACAGTTTTATTTTTATTAGGGCCATAAATGTAAGCTAAAAAGTAACCTACTACAATCGCTGAACCATAAATATATTTATCAACTAGGATATTCATGTCTGGATATTCATAAACATCTATATCTTTCCTCATCGCATCAATAAATGAAAGATAGTATTCATCAGGGATATTTTTTTCAATAGCAGCCATTCTGTATGCAGATAAGATAACAGGTATATTTTTAGATGTTAATTCTTTAATAGTTGAGTATTTTTTAGATTCTTGAAACTTATTTTCCCATTTATTCAGCATAGAATTTTTTTCTTCTGAAGTCATATCAAATGTATCTACTATTTCATCAGGGAATCGAACAGAAGCATAAATTATTTCCACTAAGTCTCTTTTTTGTTTAGGCAAGAATCTGGTTACCGTAAAAAAGCTGTTGCTATAGTTTTTTAGGATTTTTTTCCCTAATTCTTTGCATACACTATACGCTTCATCATCATTTTTAGAAGATATTATTTTCTCTAAAGTATCTTCCTCTAATTTATTCCATTCATTAAAGTCCCATAAATTTTCATCAGAGGAATATTTGTAAGAATTATTCTCTTTTATTTTCCTAGGCATAACTTAATTCTAATCTAATTTTTTTTTCTTCACACAATATTCATAAACAGAGTTTACAATTATGACAATAATTGTAATTCAAAAGGCATTTGATGAAAAAAATAACTATCTTTATATTTTTGCTATTTATTTTTGCATGTTCTAATAATTCCAAAAGTTCTACAAATAGTAATTTTGTTGAAAATAAATCGAGTCAGTTAGTAGATAGTGAGTATAAAGTTGATAGAAATGATGAAGACTCCGAATCTTCTAATGATAATGAGTTTGGTTCAGGCCAGCAAAAAAGTAAATCTAGTGAAAATGAAGAATTAGATGATAACTCTTATGTACTTGCTATAGATTTTAATCCTGAATCTGGAAATTATATAAGGGCAAATTATAGAGTTAAGGAACAGCTGGCAAGACTACCTTCACCTATTGAAGCTGTAGGCTATACAGAATCTATAACAGGGGGGATTTATATTGATTCTGAAGGAAATCCAAGTGATAAATCAGTTATTAATATTGATTTATCTACATTAAAAAGTGACGAATCTCGAAGAGATAATTATCTCAGAGGAAGCTCTCTTGAAACAGATAAGTTTCCTAAAGCTACTTTTAAGGTTTTAGATATTCAAGGGTTAGATTTAAGTTCTTTGATTTCTTCGCAAAAAAATGATTTTCAAATACAAATGATAGGAGATCTGTCTATCCATGGTGTGACAAAAAGAAAATCTTGGAATATTGATGCTACATATGAAATGGGGAAGCTAAAAGGTAAGGGCTCAGTTGAATTTCCATTTAGTGATTTTGACATGGATATCCCTCAACTATTTTTTATTATTAGCGTTGAAGACAAAATTACACTAGAGCTAGATTTTGATGTTTTATTAAGTTTAGACTCAACAAT
>Ga0208130_1000036_pt1 | contig 68257 bp, 53 predicted proteins | sample ETNtaG_31_FD_185771 | JGI IMG/M metagenome (GOLD analysis project Ga0208130, IMG submission 185771) | Marine microbial and viral communities from oxygen minimum zone, Eastern Pacific Ocean - ETNP201310SV78 (SPAdes) (version 2) | ecosystem: Environmental > Aquatic > Marine > Oceanic ... | reverse complement strand
CGAAGATTTTCAAAAGCCTTTAATTGGTGTTGCAAGCACAGGATACGAAGGAAATCCATGTAACATGCATTTGAATGACCTTTCTATTCATATAAAAAAAGGGATAGAAAGCGAGAAAAATATGATTGGACTAATCTTTAATACTATTGGAGTAAGTGATGGTATTTCTATGGGAACCCCCGGTATGAGGTTTTCACTTCCTTCAAGAGATATAATTGCCGATTCGATTGAAACTGTTGTTCAGGCTATGTCTTATGATGCAGTCACAACGGTTGTTGGCTGTGATAAAAATATGCCTGGCGCTCTAATAGCAATGATAAGATTAAATCGACCAAGTATTCTTGTATACGGAGGGACTATATCTTCCGGTTGTCATAATGGTAAAGAATTAGATGTTGTTTCTGCTTTTGAAGCATGGGGAGAAAAAGTGGCTGGATCAATTGACGAAAAGGAATATAGAAATATTATCCAAAAGGCTTGTCCTGGTGCAGGAGCATGTGGAGGAATGTATACGGCAAATACTATGGCATCGGCCATAGAGGCTTTGGGTATGTCATTGCCATATAATTCATCAAACCCTGCAATTAGTAAAAATAAAATTTCCGAATGTAAAAAGGTTGGCAGTTCATTATATAATCTTATGCAAAAAGATATAAAGCCATCGGATATTATTACAAAAAAATCAATAACGAATGCTTTAAGGTTAATTTCTGTTCTTGGAGGTTCAACTAATGCCGTACTTCATTTTTTAGCAATTGCGAAGGCTGCCAATCTTGATTTAACAATTGATGATTTTCAACGTGTTAGTGATGAAACTCCTTTTCTTGCTGATTTAAAACCCAGTGGTAAATATTTGATGAAAGATCTTCATTTAATAGGTGGGGTTCCAGCAGTTTTAAAATATATGCTAGAAAATAAAATGTTATTTGGAGAATGTTTAACAGTTACTGGGAATACGCTTGAAGAAAACTTGAAAAAGATACCATCTCTAAAAAAAGGGCAGAAAATAATTAGACCTTTAAGCAACCCAATTAAGTCTAGTGGTCATATTCGCATTTTAAAAGGTAATTTGGCACCGAATGGATCTGTTGCGAAAATTACTGGTAAAGAAGGTCTTGTTTTTAAGGGTCCAGCCAAAGTATTTGATGGAGAATATGAAGCAAACCACGGAATTTATTCAGGAAGCGTCAAAAAAGGTGATGTTATAGTCATTCGATATGAAGGTCCAAAAGGTGGTCCAGGTATGCCGGAAATGCTTAAACCAACTGCAGCAATCATGGGAGCGGGTCTTGGAAAGGATGTTGCTTTAATAACTGATGGAAGGTTCTCTGGAGGCACTCATGGTTTTGTAGTTGGACATATAGTTCCGGAGGCTCAAGAAGGTGGTTCAATTGCGCTTATCGAAGATGGAGATATCATTACTATTGATGCAGAATCTAACACTATTGATGTTGACTTGACTGATAAAGTATTGGAAAATAGAAAGTTAAAATGGGTTCAACCAGAATTCAAATTTAATAAAGGTGTTTTATATAAATATATAAAAAGTGTAAGCAATGCATCTAATGGCTGCGTAACAGATGAATGTTAAAATATGAAAAATAATAAATCAAATAAAATTTCTGGAGCTGAAGCTGTTATAAGGTGCCTATTGGCTGAGGGAGTAGATTTAATTTATGGTTATCCAGGTGGAGCAATAATGCCAATTTATGATGAATTATATAAATTTCAAGATACTTTACAACATGTATTAACCAGACATGAACAAGGAGCTGCTCATGCAGCCCAGGGATATGCTAGAACTTCTGGAAAGGTTGGAGTTGCAATGGCTACATCTGGCCCTGGTGCAACTAATTTAGTTACAGGAATTGCCGATGCACAAATTGATTCAACACCCATGGTTTGTATTACTGGTCAGGTTGCTTCTCATTTATTAGGTTCAGATGCATTTCAAGAAACTGACATAATTGGAATTTCAACACCTGTTACCAAATGGAATTATCAAATTACAAGGGCTAATGAAATACCAAAAATTTTAGCAAAAGCTTTTTATATTGCCAAATCAGGTAGACCAGGTCCTGTACTTATTGATATAACTAAAGATGCTCAATTTGAAGAATTTATTTTTAATTACGAGCATTGTATAGGTATAAGAAGTTATAATCCTGTTATTGATGTTGATATGAATTCTTTAAAAAATGCTGCTGAAATAATTAATAAATCAAAAAAACCAATCATTGTTTGGGGCCAAGGAATTATTTTAGGTCATGCAGAGAATGAGTTTAAAAAGTTTGTTGATATTTCTGGAATTCCTGCAGTATGGACAATACTAGGCTTATCAGCCTTACCTACATCACATCCTTTAAATAAGGGGATGGTTGGTATGCACGGAAATTATGGCCCAAACATCTTGACTAATGAATGTGATGTTTTGATTGCCATTGGAATGAGATTTGATGATAGGGTTACAGGAAATCTAGAAACTTATGCTAAACAAGCAAAAGTAATTCACTTTGAAATTGATCCAGCCGAAATCAATAAAAATGTTTTTGCAGATATACCTATTTTAGGAAATTGTAAGGATAGTTTAACAAAAATCATCCCAATGATTAAAAAAAGAAAACATGATTCATGGATAAATCGTTTTGATTCTTTGATGGAAATTGAAGAAAAAGAAGTTATTAAAAGTGATCTATATCCAACAAAAGAAGGACTTACAATGGGAGAGTCAATCAAAACAATAAATAATTATACCAATGGGGATGCAGTAATAGTTACTGATGTTGGTCAACATCAAATGGTTGCATGTAGATATGCTAGTTTTATTAAATCAAAGAGTAATGTTACATCTGGTGGTTTAGGAACTATGGGTTTTGCTTTACCCGCAGCTATTGGTGCTAAAATGGGAGCACCTGATCGTGAAGTAATTGCCATTATAGGTGATGGTGGTTATCAAATGACAATTCAAGAACTTGGAACAATTTTTCAAACAAAAACTGCTGTTAAAATTGTTGTTTTGAATAATGATTTTTTAGGAATGGTTAGGCAATGGCAACAAATGTTTTTTGATAAAAGATATGCTTCAACTGAAATGGTTAATCCTGACTTTGTTGCTATTGCAAAAGGTTATTTTATAGATGCTGAAAGAGTGACTAAAAGAAATCAATTAGATAAAGCTGTGTCTAGAATGTTATCTACAGATAAACCATACTTTCTAGAGATATGTGTTGAAAAAGAAGATAATGTTTTTCCAATGATTCCAACAGGTGCATCAGTTTCAGACATAAGATTATCGTAAAATATGAATTTAAAAGAAACATATACTATATCAATTTATTCAGAAAACAATGTTGGTTTATTAAATAGAATTTCTGCTATATTTCTCAAAAGACACATTAATATTGAAAGTTTTTCTACTTCTTTATCAGAAATAGAAAATGTTTTTAGATTTATTATTGTTGTAAATATTGATCCCAATAAGATAAAAAAAATTATTCTTCAAATAGAAAAACAGGTTGATGTGATAAAAGCTTTTTACCATACTGATGATGAGACAATTTTTCAAGAATCTGCCTTATATAAAGTAAAGTCTAGTTCTCTTTTTGAAGAAAGACATATTCAGAATGTGATTAAAAAAAGTCATGCAAATATAGTGACTGTATCTCCCGAATATTTTGTTATTGAAAAAACTGGTTTTCGCCATGAAACTGAGGAGTTAAGAAAGAATCTAGTTGAGTATGGATTACTTCAATTTGTAAGATCAGGAAGAATATCAGTTACAAAATCAAAAATGAAAATATCAGAATTATTAAATACTTTTAATAAAAATAAATAAAAATTATGGCAAATTATTTTAATGAACTATCGTTAAGACAACAGTTAGATCAATTAGGTAAGTGTAGGTTTATGAGCTCTTCTGAGTTTTCAAAGGGGGTTTCAGTTTTAAAAAATAAAAATATTGTCATTGTTGGTTGCGGTGCACAGGGTTTAAATCAAGGTTTAAATATGAGAGACTCTGGCTTAAAAATTTCATATGCCCTGAGACAAGGAGCGATAGATAATAAAAGAACTTCATATATTAATGCAAGTGAAAATAATTTTGATATCGGAAATTATGATGAGATGATTCCAAATGCTGATTTAGTTATTAATTTGACTCCAGATAAAAATCATACATCTGTAGTGAATACTATAATGCCATTAATGAAAAAAAATTCAACTATATCTTATTCACATGGTTTTAATATTGTTGAAGAGGGAATAAAAATAAGAAAGGATATTACAGTTATTATGGTAGCTCCAAAATGTCCAGGCTCAGAGGTAAGAGAAGAATTTAAAAGAGGTTTTGGAGTTCCAACATTAATTGCTGTACATCCAGAAAATGATCCTCAAGCATCGGGTTTAGATCAAGCTAAAGCTTATGCTGTTGCTACAGGAGGTCATAGAGCTGGTGTATTGGAATCTTCATTTGTTGCGGAAGTTAAATCAGATTTAATGGGGGAACAAACAATACTTTGTGGTGTTTTACAAACAGGGAGTATTTTGTGTTTTGATAAAATGATTTCTGAGGGAATTGAACCTTCATATGCATCAAAATTAATTCAGTATGGCTGGGAAACAATTACTGAGGCTCTAAAGCATGGAGGTATTACAAATATGATGGATAGATTATCTAATCCCGCAAAGTTAAAGGCTTTTGAACTTTCAGAAGAATTGAAAAGAATTTTAACTCCTTTATTCAATAAACATATGGATGATATTATTTCAGGATATTTTTCAAAAACAATGATGGAAGACTGGGCTAATAACGACGAAAATTTATTAAAATGGAGAGCTTATACAGCTGAGACTGCTTTTGAAAAAACAATTCCCTCAACAGAAGAAATTAATGATCAAGAGTATTTTGATAATGGAGTTTTAATGGTAGCTTTTGTTCGTGCAGGAGTTGAGTTAGCTTTTGATACAATGGTTGATGCTGGAATTAAGGAAGAATCGGCTTATTATGAATCACTGCATGAAACACCTCTTATTGCCAATACAATTTCAAGAAAGAAATTATTTGAAATGAATCGAGTGATTTCTGATACAGCAGAGTATGGCTGTTACTTATTTGATCACGCAGCAAAACCCCTACTAAAAGACTTTATGAGTAATATATCAACTGATGTTATTGGTAAAAGTTATAAGACGGGTGATAATTATGTAGATAATCAAAAATTAATAGCTATTAATGAAGTCATCCGATTTCATCCGATAGAAATAATAGGATATGATTTACGAGAATCAATGACTGCAATGAAAAAAATATAACTTTAAAATCTATACTTCATCAAAATCAACGTCAGAAAACTCAGAATTTTGATTTTCAGATACAGGTTTTTCAGGAGAATAGTCTTTTTGGTGCCTATCACTAATTACTTCAGAGCCTTTTTCACTAATTATAAAATTAGTCATTTCTTCAAAGTTTTTCTTAAACTCGGAAAAATCTTCTTTGTATAAGTATATTTTATGTTTTTTAAAATGAAAACTTCCATCATCATTTGTAAATTTTTTACTTTCTGTGATTGTTAGGTAATAATCACCTGCTTTTGTTTCTCTTACATCAAAAAAGTAGGTTCTTCTTCCAGCTCTTTGAATTTTAGATGATATTTCTTTATGCTCTCCCTCTGCAAACATAATTGTGTTTTAAATATTTTGTCAAAAATGCAATAAATTATTAAACATAGCAAATTATTTTTTTTGTTCAGCTTGTTGTTTTTTATATATCTCGTTATAGTAGCCATTATTTTTAACAAGCTTTTTGTGCTCACCAAATTCAATTAATCTACCATTTTTAAGAACCATAATCCTGTCCGCCGATTTTATTGAAGATATTCTGTGACTTATTATGATTGTTGTTTTATTTTCAGAATACTTATTTAAATTATTTAATATTACTTCCTCTGTATCAGTATCAACTGATGAAAGGCAGTCGTCCAGTAAAATGATTTTAGGATGTTTTATAAGAGTTCTTGCTATTGAAATTCTTTGAACTTGTCCTCCAGAAAGGGTTATTCCTCTTTCACCTAAAATAGTATTATATTGAAATTTAAATTTTTGAATTTCATCATCAATAGATGCCAAATTTGCGGCACTTTTAATTTCTTCCAATGATGCGTTTTTTTTTCCAAATTTGATATTATTAATTATTGATTCAGAAAACAAAAATGGATTTTGAGTTACATATCCTATCTTTTTTCTTAGTTCGCTGAGTTTGTGTGATTTTAAATCTAGTCCATCAATAAAAATATTACCATAATTTGGATCATATAACCTTGTTATTAACTCAAATAAAGATGTTTTACCAGAACCAACTTCACCTAAAACACCAATTGTTTCATTATTTTTAATTTTAAATGAAACATTGTCTAAAGCTTTTATGTTAGTTTCTGGATAAACAAGCGTTACATTTTTAAATTCAATACTCCCATTTTTAATTTTATGATTGCTACTACCGCTTTTAATTTTCGGAATTTCCTTCAGAAAATCATTAATTCTTTTTTGAGAAGCTTCCGCTTGTTGAATAATCGAAGTTAACCAACCAACTACAGTTACTGGCCAAGTAAGCATATTAACATAGATTATAAATTCTGCAAGAATTCCAATTTCAATTTCTCCGTTTAAGTATTGTGTTCCTCCGATCAAAATGACAATTAAATTTGATAGGCCAATTAAAAGTAGCATTAATGGAAAGAACCAGGCCTGAAGAATTACAAGACTCATATTTTTCTCTTTTGAGACTTCTGATAGATGAATAAATTTTGAGAGTATTCTTGATGATAAATTGTATGATTTAATTACATTGATTCCTGAAAATATTTCTTGTGTAAATGAAGATAATTTTGATAACATCTCTTGAACTTTAGTGCTTCTTTTATGTATTGATTTATTGAGTTTGAATATTAAAAATGATAATATTGGCAATGGAAGTATTGTATAGAGAGTAAGTTTAGGGTCAACAGATGCCATATAGGATATAACAATTATGAAAAGTGAGATTGTATTAATACTATACATTATTGCTGGACCAAAATACATTCTTACTTTCCCAACATCCTCACTTATTCTGTTCATAAGATCTCCTGTTCTATTTTTTTTATAGAAATTTTGACTTAAACTTTGGTAATGAATAAAAATTTCATTTTTTAGATCAAATTCAATATATCTTGATACATTTATTATTGATTGTCTCATTAGAAATGTAAAAAAACCAGAAGCTAATGCAGTTACTATAATTATAGAAATATTAGTCAATAATACTTCTTTTAAGATTATGATATCCATATTTGATTTATTTAGGAATTTTTCTACCGCACTAAGTGAATTTCCAATTAATCTGGGTGCAATCAGAGAAAATATTCTTGCAACTACAGTTATAAAAAAACCAAAAAGTAATTTACTTTTATATTTTAATAGATACTTGTTTAAGTATTTAAGTTCTTCCATGTTTGTTTATTAAACAGCCCAAAGTTAATCAAATCAAGATTTCATAACATAATTAATATTTTCATTCAACAATATTCACAAGCTTTAAATTTTCCAAATAAATCCTTAGATGTGATGTTTTTTTATGTAAATTTGCAATCCAAAATTGTTCAGGGTTTTAACATATTTATAAACTACTACTTAAGCTTTCAATTGAAAAAAAACCCAAAGCTTGGTATACAAAAATTTTATGATGGCCAAAAAAGCTACTCAAAAGAAAGATCAAATATTGCATCAAGAAGATGAAATTAAAGATCCTAATCCAAAAACACAATCAGTCCCACCACAAGATTTTCTAGCTAATTTCAATTGGCACAACTATGAGGAGGGTATTGATGTAATTGAAGATGGTCAGTTAAAAGAATTTGAATCTTTAGTCAAAGATAATTTCGTAGACACTGCAGATGATGATGTTATTGAAGGTGAAGTCGTATACATGACTGATAGAGAAGCAATAATTGATATAAATGCAAAATCAGAGGGTGTTATTTCACTTAATGAGTTCAGATACAATCCAAATTTGAAAGTTGGAGACAAAGTTGAAGTTATTGTTGATCTTAGAGAGGATAAAACTGGTCAGTTAGTTTTATCTCATCGTAAAGCGAGAGTTATTAAAGCATGGGACAGAGTAAATCACGCTCATGATAAAGGAGAGGTCGTTAATGGTTTTGTGAAATGTAGAACTAAAGGAGGAATGATTGTTGATGTATTTGGAATTGAAGCTTTTTTACCTGGTTCTCAAATTGATGTTAAACCCATTAGAGATTATGATCAATATGTAGATAAAACAATGGAGTTCAAAGTGGTTAAAATCAATCATGAATTTAAAAATATTGTAGTTTCTCATAAAGCTCTTATTGAGTCTGACATTGAGGAACAGAAAAAAGAAATTATTGGCCAATTGGAAAAAGGTCAAGTTCTCGAAGGTTCTGTCAAGAATATAACTTCTTATGGAGTGTTTATTGACTTAGGTGGTGTAGATGGATTGATTCATATAACTGATTTGTCATGGAGTAGAATTAATCATCCAAATGAGATTCTGGAATTAGACCAAAAACTAAATGTTGTTATTCTTGATTTTGACGATAATAAGTCAAGAATTCAGTTAGGATTAAAACAATTAAGTTCTCATCCATGGGACAATTTAAGCGAATCCGTTAAGGAAGGTGAGAAGGTAAAAGGTAAAGTAGTTGTAATTGCCGATTACGGAGCTTTTATAGAAATTGAGGAAGGTGTAGAAGGGTTGATTCATGTTTCAGAAATGTCATGGTCAACTCATCTTAGATCTGCTCAAGATTTTGTAAAAGTTGGAGATGAAGTTGAAGCGATAGTTTTAACTTTAGATAAAGATTCCAGAAAAATGTCTCTGGGTATTAAACAAATTACTCCAGACCCATGGACTGATATAACTGATAAATATCCCCTTAAATCTAAACATAAAGGTATTGTAAGAAATTTTACAAATTTTGGTGTTTTTATTGAATTAGAAGAAGGAATTGATGGTTTAGTTTATATTTCAGATTTGTCTTGGACCAAAAAAGTAAAACATCCATCAGAAATACTTGCAATTGGTGATAAAATTGATGTCATCGTTCTTGAATTAGATGTTGACGGACGAAAACTTAGTCTTGGTCATAAACAAACTAAAGAAAATCCATGGGATAATTATGAAAAGGAATTTGCTTTGGATACAGTTCATAATGCGTCCATTTCTGAAATTGTTGATAAAGGGGCAACCATCAAATTTAATGATGATGTCATAGCTTTTGTTCCTTCACGATATATCTTAAAGGAAGACGGATCAAATTTATCAAAAGGAGAAGAAGCTAAATTTAAAATAATTGAATTTAACAAAGAGTTTAAGCGTGTTGTTGCTTCACACACCTCTGTCTTTAAAGAACAAGAACGAAAAAACCTATCAAAAGTTTCAAAAAAAATAAAAGCATCTAATAGTGAAAAAACAACATTAGGAGACTTAGATGTTTTAGCTGATTTAAAACAGCAAATGGATGATAAATAATATAAAATTTATTATTTTATGTTTAAACCACTTCTTTAAGGAAGTGGTTTTTTTTTCTAATATATTAATTTGGTATTTTTGGTACTATTAAATTTAATATGTCGAATAAGGTTTTACTTGATAGTTTAAAAATTAATGTTTTATTAAATAGATTGACATGCCAACTACTTGAGTTTCATGGTGATTTTTCTGACACTGTGTTAATTGGACTTCAGCCGCGAGGGGTTTTCTTGCTTGATAGAATTGTTTTTTTATTAAAAGATAAATACGGGATTTATGATATTAAAGTTGGGAAATTAGACACAACATTCTATAGAGATGATTTTAGAAGATCAGAAAAGATCCATTCTGCTAGACCTACAGAATTAAATTTTGAAGTTGAGGGAAAAAAAATTGTTTTAATTGATGATGTCCTCTATACGGGAAGAAGTATTAGAGCTGCTTTAACCGCTATTGACTATTTTGGAAGACCATCAATAATCGAATTATTAGTTTTAATTGATCGTAGATTCTCTAGACATCTTCCAATTCAGCCAGATTATCTTGGAGTCCAGATTGATGCTTTAGAAGGAGATAAAGTAAGAGTGGAATGGAAATCAAAAATAAGAAAAGATTGTGTATATATTGAAAAATAAAAACTAATGGATGAACTTAGTGTAAATCACCTTTTAGGTGTAGAAAATTTAACATATAATGATTTTGACCTAATTTTCAACACTGCAAATCAATTTAAAGAAGTAATAAATCGTCCAATAAAAAAAGTTCCAAGTTTAAGGGACATTACAATAGCAAATTTATTTTTTGAAAACAGCACAAGAACAAAATTATCTTTTGAATTAGCAGAAAAGAGATTGAGTGCCGATGTAGTTAATTTTTCGGCTTCACAATCTTCAATTTCTAAGGGTGAAACTCTGGTTGATACAGTTAATAATATTTTAGCAATGAAAGTTGACATGATAGTAATAAGACATCCTCACCCTGGATCAGCTAAGTTTTTATCAGAGAATATTAATTCTCAAATTATTAATGCTGGAGATGGCACCCATGAACATCCCACGCAAGCATTGCTAGATTGTTTTTCTTTAAGAGAAAAATTTGGCGATCTAAAAGGAAAACATATTGCGATTATAGGAGATATTATTCATAGCCGAGTGGCACTTTCAAATATATTTGCTTTGAAAGCTCTGGGAGCAGAAGTGATGATTTGTGGGCCAAAATCTTTATTACCAAAATATTCTAAATCACTTAAAGTAAAAGTTGAAACAGATTTGATTAAAGCTTTAAGATGGTGTGATGCTGCGAATATTTTAAGGGTTCAAAATGAAAGAATGAATTTAAATTTCTTTCCCTCAACAAGAGAATATTTTAAACTTTACGGTCTAAATAAAGAAAAATTAGAGTTAATAAAAAAACCAATTACAATATTACATCCAGGACCTATAAATAGGGGGGTGGAAATTACATCAGAAGTTGCTGATTCAGAAAACACAATTATTTTAGATCAAGTTGAAAATGGTGTTGCTATAAGAATGGCCGTAATATATTTATTAGCTTCCAAAATTAAAAATGTTACTAATTAATATGATTATTGAGCAAGAAAATAAAGTAATTTATTTCAAAAATCCGAATTTTAATTTTATCAAATCATTTGATTTAATTTCTTTTAAAAAAAAATATAATAATTATGATGTTATTTTGGAAATAAATTTCTCAATTACTTCTAATTTAATCAGAATTATTTTTAATTGGAATGAAGTTTTACAGAATAATAATAGAATTTTAATAAATGTAGTTCAATCAATGAATAAATTATCAGGAATAAATGAGTCTTTAATTTTTGTTCCTACATATAATGAGGCTATTGATTTTATTGAATTAGAAAGAATAAATAGAGATCTGACCTTTAATTTATGAATGTTACTATTTTAGGCTGTCATTCAGCTACACCGAGAAGCAACTATCATACAACATCACAAATTATAGAACAAAAAAACAATATGTTTTTGGTAGATTGTGGTGAGGGAACTCAAGTTAGACTTAGAGAAGAGAAAATAAAGTTTTCTAGAATTAAAAATATTTTTATTTCTCATTTACATGGAGATCACTTTTATGGACTTATTGGTCTCATTAATTCATTTAAACTTCTGGGAAGAAGTCTTGATCTAAATATTTTTGGTCCAAAGGGCATAAAAGAAATAATAACATTACAGCTGAAACTATCAGGCTCATGGACTAATTATAAACTTTTTTTTCACGAATTAAATAATACAAAATCAGAGATAGTTTATGAAAATTCAACAATAAAAGTTGAAACAATTCCACTAAAACATAGGATTTATACCAATGGTTTTTTATTTAAGGAAAAAACAGGTTTGAGAAGAATTAATATTGATAATGTAAAAAAATATAATATTCCAGATTGTGATCTTTCAAATTTAAGAAATGGAAAAGATTTTTCAGATATTAATGGTTTTATTATTAAGAATGATGTTTTAACATTATCTCCAAAAAAGCCATTAACTTATGCTTTTTGCAGTGATACTGCATATTATCCTTCTATCATTGATCAAATTAAAAATGTTGATTTATTGTATCATGAATCTACATTTTTAAATACTCACAAAAAATTAGCAATTAAAACTTTACACAGTACGGCCGAACAAGCCGGGAAAATTGCCTCATTAGCCAAAGTAAGTAAGTTAATGTTGGGTCATTTTTCCACAAGGTACAAGGATAAAAATCAATTCTTAGAACAGGCTAAGAAAGAATTTGATAATGTAGTTCTAGCTATTCAAGGAAAAAAGTATGACATCTAGTTTTTTTCTTTTTATTAATTTAGATACATGAAAAAAGATATTGGGTATTTAAGAAAGATATATAAAAAAGGAACTTTAGATATGGTTTCAGTTGGAAATGATCCTATTATGTTCTTTAGAAAATGGTTTGATGAAGCCCAATTAAACAAAGAAATTGAGGAACCAAATGCTTTTAATATTTCAACTATAAGTAATGATGGTTTCCCTGTATCAAGAATTGTTTTATTAAAATCTTTTGACTCAGAGGGATTTGTATTTTATACTAACTATGATAGTAATAAGGGAAAGCAGATTATCAATAATCCACAAGTTTGTATGAGTTTTTTTTGGCCATCTTTGGAAAGACAGATTATTATTAAAGGATTTGCATCTAAAATTGATGATATTTCGTCTGATATCTATTTTGAATCAAGACCATTAGGAAGTAAATTAGGTGCCATTGTTTCTAATCAAAGTAGTGTAATTTTAAATAGGAAGATACTTGAAGATAAATTAAATAAATTAAAAAAAACTTTTAAATCAAAATTACCCAAAAGACCCAATAATTGGGGAGGATTTAAAATCTCAGGAATTTCATATGAATTTTGGCAAGGCAGGGATAATCGTTTACATGATAGAATTTTATTTGAAAAAATAAAAGATAAATGGATAAAAAAGAGACTTTCTCCATAAATGAAAACACTTGTTTTATTGAGACATGCCAAATCTTCATGGGATTTCCCTATAGATGATATTGATAGACCATTGAAATTAAAAGGGATAAACAGAATAATCAAAACTTCAATTGAAAGTGCTAAAATGTTTAATAAGTCTGATATTATTATAACTAGTCCTGCTAATAGAGCAGTTCATACAGCAATCATTTTAGCCAGAGAAACTAATCTTGGTGTTAATAAAATCTCAATAAATCACTCGTTATACTCTTTTTCATCAATAATAATTGAAAAAACAATAAGAACAATTTCCAATAAATATGATTATATTACTTTTGTGGGGCATAATCCAGCCTTTACTGATTTAATTAATAAACTATCAAATAAAAAAATTCAAAATTTAAAAACAGCTTTTTGGGCAAAAATTATCTTTAAAGAAAATAAATGGGAGAATATTGGAATTGGAAAAGTATCTTTTAAAACCAATTAATAATTCAAATGGAAAATACTGAAAGATTTATAAATAGAGAGCACAGTTGGTTAGATTTCAATGAGAGAGTTCTAGAAGAAGCAGCAGACATTAGTGTTCCAATTATTGAAAGAATACGTTTTTTAGGAATATTTTCAAATAATCTAGATGAATTTTTTCAAGTAAGATATGCGACGGTAAAGAGAATTGCCCAGTCTGGTAAAACTGGAAAAAAGGTTTTAGGAGGCTCTGAAGCAAAAAATTTACTTGAGGAAATAACAAGCCGTGTTATTGAGCTTCAATCTAAAAGCAACAATATATTGAGTTCAATTGAGAAACATTTAAAGAAAGAAAATATTCATTTTATAAATGAAAATGAGGTTCTCCCTGAGCAAGAATCTTTTTTGAGAGAATATTTTTTAAGTAATGTGAGTCCAGAATTAGTTACTGTAATTTTAAATAAAGATAAAGAGCAAGATTTTACAGATAATACAGCTTTTCTAGTTGTTAAAATGGAGTTTGAAGGTATAAATAATGAATCTGTTGATAAACAATTTGCAATTATTGAAATTTTAAATGTTCTTGATAGATTTATTGTTCTTCCAAAGATTAATAATATTCAATATGTAATGTTAGTTGACGATCTAATTAGGTATTATTTTGATAAAATATTCAGTTTTTTTAATTATAAATCAATTGAGGGTCATATGATAAAAATCACTAGAGATTCTGAGTTAGATTTAGAGGGTGATGCATCAAAAAGTTATATTGAAAAAATTACAGAGAGTGTTAAGGATAGAATGTTCAGTGAGCCAGTCAGGATGGTATATGATAGTTGTATTTCAAAAGACACATTATCTTTTATGCTAAAAAAACTTGGACTAAACTTAAATGGAAGTATAATTCCAGGAGGCAGATATCATCACAGAAGAGACTATATGAAGTTTCCGAGTCTTGATCGTCCTGATTTACTATATCCAAGACAAAACTTTTTGACTATCCCCGGACTACCTCTAAGTAAAAATATGTTAGATGCAATTTCTGAGAAAGATTATATGATGTTTACCCCGTACCACTCATTTTCTTACTTAGTCAAATTTTTAAGAGAAGCTGCATTGGATCCAAAAGTTAAAAAAATAAAAATTACTATATATAGGCTTTCAAAATCTTCACAAGTTATCAGTTCGTTAATCAATGCTGCAAAGAACGGAAAAAAAGTATTTGTTCAAATTGAACTCCAGGCTAGATTTGATGAAAAAAATAATATTCAGTTTGCAACTAAATTAGAATCTGCTGGGGTTCAAATAACATTTGGAATACCAGGTTTAAAAGTACACTCTAAAATTTGTGTTATTGAAAGAGAGGAAAGTAGCAAAGTGAAAAGGTATGGTTTTATTAGTACTGGTAATTTTAATGAATTAACTGCAAAAGTTTATACTGACTATACTTTATTTAGTGCTGATCAAAGGATAATGAAAGAAGTAAATAAAGTTTTTAATTTTATAGAGGTCAGTTACAAATTAAAAAAGTATAAGCATTTAATTGTTTCACCTCACTACACCTTCAATGCAATAAATAGATTAATTGATAATGAAATATTTCTGCATAATCAAGGAAAAAAAACTGGAATTAAACTAAAACTTAATAATATAACTGATTATAAAATGATTGATAAGTTATATCATGCAAGTCAGCAAGGTATAAAAATTCAATTGATAGTTCGTGGAGTTTGTTGTCTTATTCCTGGACTTGAGGGGCTGAGTGAAAATATTGAGGTAATAAGTATAGTTGATAGATTTTTAGAACATCCTCGGGTAATGATTTTTGAAAATAACGATGACCCCAAAGTTTTTATATCTTCAGCAGATTTTATGACAAGGAATATTTATGAAAGAGTAGAGGTTGGCTGTCCAATTTATGATTCTGAAATTAAAAAACAAATTATAGAAATTTTTTCAATAGCATGGAATGATAATATTAAATCTAGAAATGTTAATCATAACAATAATATTTCCAAGTCAAATAAAACAAATAAAAAAAGAATTCGTTCCCAATGGGAGACTCATGAATATTTTAAATCTTTAGTTGTAGAAAGTGAGAATTGAAAAATATGCTGCAATTGATATAGGGTCGAATGCAATAAGGATGCTCATAGCAAATGCTATAAATAATAATGGTCATATTTTTTTCTCTAAAAATTCTTTAGTAAGACTACCAATTAGGTTAGGGAATGATACATTTACTTTTGGATATATTTCAAAAAAAAACATTAATAGATTATTAGAAGCAATGAAGGCGTTTAAGTTAATAATGAAAATACATAATGTCATTGATTACAGTGCTTATGCTACTTCCGCCATGAGAGAAGCTAAAAACGGAATAGATGTTGTAGAATTAATTAAAAATAAATCTGGAATCAAAATTGAACTTATAGATGGAGAAAGAGAAGCTAAATTAACCTCATCATTAAATTTATATAAAAATTTTAGAAAAGATATAAATTTCTTATTTGTAGACGTTGGTGGAGGAAGTACTGAATTTTCAATTATTCATAATGGTAAAAGAGTTGTTGAAAAGTCATTCAAAATTGGCACAGTAAGGAATTTAAATAAAACTATTTCTGATTTATCATGGGATAATATTAAAAAATGGATAACTGATCAAACTAAAAAATTTAAGAAACTATCAATTCTTGGGACTGGAGGAAATATTAATAAAATTCATAAAATCACCAGCACTGAGGATGAAAAGCCTATTAATTACAGAACATTAAATCTCCTTTATAAAAAATTGTCTGAACTGAGATATGATCAAAGGATTACCAACTATCAATTAAACCCTGACAGGGCAGATGTTATTCTTCCAGCATTAAAGATTTATTTATTAGCAATGAAATGGAGCAAATCCTCTGAGATTTTTGTTCCAAAAAAAGGTTTAACAGATGCTATGATTGAGGAGTTGTATAATAAAAAATTAAATATCTAAATCAAAAGTTTTTTTTAAAATTTTAATTGAAGGATTTATTAATTTCATTTTTTCAAATTTTTCTTTAGTAGTAAATACAAAGCTATCACTTAGATTTTCAACTATATTTATAATGAACTTGATTTTATGATTTTTAAGATTTTCTTTTAAAAATGGCAACATCGTTTCTAACTCTTTGTTCATCTCTACTTTGTTTATGGAGTTAGGTACATTGAATTCTATGTTATTTTTTTCGACCAGTCTTGGAGTATCCATTCTCAGGATAGCTAAAATATTTTGATTACCATTAGACTCAATTTTCTTTATATATTTTGTCCAATAAATCATAAAATCGTCAATATTAAAACTATTTTCTAATTCAACATTGGAACTAATTTTTTTATTTTGATTTTTAATATCTTTTTTTAGCTGAATGCTTTTTAATGAAAAACCAGAAAAAATATTTGATGAGTTTTTGTTCGAATGATTTTCTATTAGATTTTGAGATTTAGTTTCGTTAGAAGTCAACTTTTTTTCAGATGATTTATTTAAAACACCTTTAGTCTTTTCAATGTTGAAATCTTTGATTCTAAAATCTTTAAAAGAAACACTATTAATTATAAATTTTTTTTTTCTCCATTTATATGGAGTGAAGCTAGTTGCATTATACATAGTTCCGAATTAAGTCTTTTGTTGAGACTTGACTTGTTACTTATTTCTGCTTCTTTAAGAATATTTAAACTATTAATCAACCATTTTATTTCAAACTCTTTTGACTGTTCATGGTATTTCAATTGTGTTTCTTTACCATAAACTATAATATCTGATGTTTTATCATCTTTTGAAAGGATTAACATTCTTATATGATTTGATAGCCCATTAAGTATATTAATTGGTTCGTATCCTAGATTAATAATCTTATTAATTTCTATTAGTAGATCAGGTATTTTATTTTCTTTAATCAAATCACATATATTGAAAAATGACTCATGATTAAGAATGTTTAAATTTTTTGAAACTTCTGAAAGACTAATTTTACCTGATGTAAAACTTACCATTCTATCAAAAATCGATAGCGCATCTCTCATTGAGCCATCTGCTTTTTGACTAATTAAAATTAGTGCGTCATTATCATAGTTTAAATTTTTTAGTTTACATATATTGACTAATGATTCTTTAATTTCAGAAACATTAATTCTCTTAAAATCATAAATTTGACATCTTGAGAGTATAGTCGGTATTATTTTATTTTTTTCTGTTGTAGCTAAAATAAAAATTACATGTTTTGGTGGTTCTTCAAGTGTCTTTAAAAAAGCATTAAATGCAGATAATGATAGCATGTGTACCTCATCAATAATATATACTTTAAATTTTCCTATTTGAGGAGGAATTCTAATTTGTTCGTTTAATTTTCTTATGTCCTCAACTGAATTATTGGAAGCAGCATCTAGTTCAAAAATATTGTACGAAAAGTTTTCATCCAAAGTGCTATTATCATTTTCATTAATTTTCTTCGCAAGTATTCTTGCGCATGATGTTTTACCAACACCTCTGGGGCCACAAAACAACAAAGCTTGAGCTAATTGATTAGTTTTAATTGCATTTATAAGAGTAGAGGTGACATGAAATTGCCCAACCACTTCTTCAAATTTTTGTGGACGATACTTTAAAGCAGAAACTGTAAAAGAATCCATTAAATTTATTATTATATCCAAATATATAAATTGCCTTAATTATCATTTTATTTTTAGATATTAATTATCAACAATATGTACATTTGTATCAAAGCAGGCTATCTTATCGCTGTATTATTTAGTACAGAGGAAAGTCCGGACACCATAGAGCAATATAGCGGGTAACACCCGTCCTTTTACTTTTGTAAAAGCGGACCAGTGCAACAGAAAGCAAGTACAGTAAGGCTGTAGTGAAATCGGTAAACTCTATATGGTGAAACGCCAAGTAAATCTACAATTAAGGGTTGCTCGCCCGATGTGGAAGGGTAGGCGGATTGAATTAAATAGTAATATTTAATCTAGATAAATGATAAGACAAGACAGAATCCGGCTTATAGGCCTGCTTTATATTTAAAAAATGAGAAGCAATTACTTCCATATTTCCTTTCTTCTGTAAATCCTATGATTTTTTTAAAATTTATTTTAGTTGAGTGTTCAACAATAACTAAACCATCACTATAAATATTTTTTGATATTATTTTTGATATGATTATCTCATAATCTGAAGTATTGTAGTCATATGGAGGATCTAAAAACACAATATTGAATTTATTACTATTTTGTCTCAGAAAATCTAAAGCTTTTATTTTTTGAGTTTTTATATTAAAGTTAAAATCTAGACAAGTTTGATCAATAAAATCAATACAGGCTTTATTTTGATCAACTGCTATAATCGAATTTACACCTCTTGAAGCAAACTCAAAACTAATACTTCCTGTACCTGAAAAAAGATCTAAAACAGTTATATTAGACCATTCAAATAAATTATTTAAAATATTGAAAAGTGCCTCTTTTGACCTATCTGTTGTTGGTCTGGAAGGAATTTTTTTTGGAGGACGTATTTTTCTTCCTTTATGAGTTCCAGAAATTATACGCATAAAGGTCTTTTAAAAACGGAGTAGATGAGTTAGTGAATTTTACTTGATCTGATTCTTTAATAAATTCAATTTTATTGTGAAAAAGTTTTGCCCCATTATAGTATTTCTCATAATTTAAATATTGACCTAGAAAAATAATATAAAAATCATTCTCAGATAAGTCATTTTTTTCAACTATATAATACAAAAAATATAAAAAACTTTCGGGTCCTTTGTTAAGGTAACTATTAACCAAAATTAATTGCTCCCCAAAAAATAAAAATATTTCAAAAGATTCTTTTTGAATATTAATATATATATTTTTTTGATTATTATTTTTATTTTTTGAGATTAAATAATTGTAGAGTATCGTTTGATAATGAAAGATAATAGAGTTATTTAAATACTTTTTTTTAAGTTTTAAAAAATCATTGGGTAATTTAAAAATTATAGAATTAAGATGATTAGAAGACAAATTTGTTAATAAACTATCAGATTTTTTGAGAATATCAAACATATCATAATATTGTTCAATCATATTTTTATCAAAAATAGCATTAGGTATAAATAAGCCCGGTGTATTTGAAATAACTAATTGTGTATCATTAGTAATATTATTATTACTTATCCAATCTAAAAAAAATCTACTATCATTTAAACTGATAGCATCAAAACTTACCGAAGTAGAATTTTCTGAGCTAAAGTATGTTAGTTTATCCCCACTTATAATTATTGAGGATTTTTCATTTGATTTTAATTCAGTTTTTAGACGCATCAAATATAGTTGGCCAATTACCATTAATACTTACATTTGTCATTGACCCTAAAATAATTTCTGATCCATTAACTCCATCCACAGAAATTGTTTCGTTCTCTTGTTTGAGAAGATCTTTATTTTGATCATGTAATATTATATTTTTTGCAATTTTAACTTCAAAAACAGGGACATTGTAATTGACGCTACCACTATTTTTAATAATTACATCAGCATTAATTAAAAATTCTGCATCAATACCGTCAACAGGAATTTTTGACATATTTACATAATCAGAACTATTCCTAAAGAGTGAATCTTTTACACTCACAGTACCTAATGTATCAACTACAATAACTTCTTTTAACATATCTATTCTATATGTTCGATCGTATTCCAAATATGAAGAATCTCTTTTTTCTATTAATGTAAAAATACCCTGATCAATAAATTTAATTAAAGTGTCAAAATTATTAGAATATATGCCATTTACATCTTTATATGCAATTTGAGCTTTACGTATTTCTTTTAAACGGTTGATTACTTTGGAATACCTAATATCTCTAACTTTGTTAAAATTAATTGGACCCATGACAGAATTATAAATTTGATAACTAAAAAATATAGAAAGTATCCATAGGAATGCTTGAAGAGCTATTTTCATTTTAATTTATTTTTTTGACTAGAAACAAAACTACAATTTTTTTTTATTCATAAAAGAATTGCGTGTTAATTATAATACGTAGTTTTCACAAATGAATTCATCCGAAATTTATTCTGTCTTGTCTAATACATTTTCATTAGAACCAACATCAAAACAAAACGATTGGTTTAATTTAATGGCTGAATTTTTAAATTCCGCCAAAAAAGATAAAATATTTCTGTTAAAGGGGTATGCGGGAACAGGAAAATCAACCCTAGTCGCCCACTTAGTAAAGCAGCTTCATAAGTTTAATTTCAAGAGCGTTTTAATGGCTCCAACTGGTAGAGCTGCAAAAGTAATTTCTAATTATTCAAATAAAAATGCATATACAATTCACAAACAAATATATTACCCTAGAAATGAAAAGGGATCAGGAGTAAAATTTATTCTAAAATCTAATAATTTTAAAAACACCCTTTTTTTAGTTGATGAGGCATCAATGATTAGTGACAATAAAGAACAGTCAAAATTTTTTGAAAATGGTTCGCTTTTGAATGATTTAATTCAATATGTTTCAAATGGGGTTAATTGTTATTTAGTTTTGGTTGGTGATATAGCACAATTACCTCCTGTAAATCTTAATGTGAGTCCCGCTTTAAGTGAAGAAGAATTAAAAAATAATTACAATAAAAATGTTACCTCTCTAACATTAACTGAAGTTGTTAGACAATTATCAAACTCAGGAATTCTTTTTAATGCTACAACTTTAAGGGAGTTTCTATTTGATGAAGTTTATAATAATTTTAGTTTCAAAATAAATAATTTTAAAGATATACATCGAATACAAGATGGAGAGGAATTACTTCATATTTTAGATAACTCATTAAATGAATTTGGAATCGAACAAGTTGTTTTTATTGTAAGATCAAACAAAAGAGCAAATTTGTATAATCAAAATATTAGAAAGAAAATACTTTCTCTTGAATCTTCTCTTTCGGTAGGAGATCAATTAATGGTAGTAAAAAATAATTATTTCTGGATAAAACCTGAGTCTCAAGCAGGTTTTATAGCTAATGGTGATATAATTGTTGTAGATTCCATCAATAAATTAAATGAAATTTATGGATTTAAGTTTGCTGAAATTACAGCTAGATTAATTGATTATCCTGAGATGAGTTCTTTTGAAACAGTAGTTTTTACAGATACACTTATTTCAAATTCGCCTTCATTGACCTATGAGGAAAATCAATTACTTTATAGCTCAGTTAAAGAAGATTATAAAAATGAAAAATCATCTTTTAAAAAATTTTTAAAAGTAAAAAACAACCCTCACTTTAACGCTTTACAAGTTAAATATTCATATTCAATAACATGTCATAAGTCCCAAGGAGGGCAATGGGATAGAGTTTTTGTTGAATATCCTTATTTGCCTGAAGGACCAAATAAAGATTTTTTTAGATGGCTTTATACAGCTATTACTAGATCAAAAAAAGAGTTATATTTAGTTGGTTTTCCAAATGAATATTTTAATTGAAAATGATTTATTAAAATTTGCATCTTTGTATTCTAATTTATTTGTAAATGAAAATTATTGCAGTTATACCAGCTAGATATGAAGCAAAAAGATTTCCTGGAAAACTTTTAAAAATGTTAGGAAATAGAACTATTATAGAGCAAACATTTTTAGCTGCTTCTTCAACAAATCTTTTTGATGATGTAATTGTTGTGACAGATGATAAGAGAATTTTTTCAATAATTACTGAAATTGGTGGAAAAGCTATTATGAGCATGGGTGAGTTTAATTGTGGAAGTGATAGGATTGCTGCAGCTGTTGCTGACATGGATATTGATATTATAGTAAACATTCAAGGAGATGAACCTTTTATGGAAAAAGAATCTTTATCATCACTTATTCAAGTTCTAAAAAATGATTTAAATCATGATATTTCTCTAGCGTCTTTAATGACACCAATATATGAGCAAAATTTAATCAATGACCCTAATACTGTAAAAGTTATTGTTGATAATGATGATTTTGCTATTTACTTTTCTCGTCATCCAATACCATATAATAGAGATAATAATAAATTAGTTGATTACTTTAAACATATCGGAGTTTATGCATTTAGAAAGGATGCTTTGATTGAATTTTATAATCAAAGCATGACTCCACTAGAAAAATCTGAAAAAATAGAATGTCTTAGATATATTGAGAATTCTAAGAAAATTAAAATGATTTCTACTTCTTTTGAAGGTATATCCATTGACACTCTGGAGGATTTAAATCTTGCAAAATCTAAATGGCATAAAAAATGAATATAATCTATAAGTGGATATATTTTAGAGTCCTAAAGTGGAAATTAATTGGTGAGTTTCCCAAAATTGATAAGATGGTTTTACCTGTAATATCTCATACCCATTGGGTAGACTTTATAATGGGAATATTGATAAGAAATGTTATAAACGAAGAAATTAATTTTGTTGGTAAGAAAGAGATTTTTGGCCCTATTACTGGATGGTTTTTTAAAATTATGGGCGGATCTCCTGTAGACAGAGGAAGTAATTCAAATACAGTTGGAAGTATAGTTAGTATTTTCAAAAAGAAAACAATTTTTAGACTAGCTCTTTCACCAGAGGGTACTCGAAAAAAAGTTAAAAATTGGAAAACTGGATTTTATCATATTGCAAAACAAGCTAAAGTACCTATTTGTTTAGTTGCATTTGACTATGGTAAAAAACAAATAGTTTTTCATCCACCATTTTATCCTACTGATAATATGGATGATGATATGTTTTTTTTAAAAAATCAATTTAAAGGTGTTATTGGAAAAATACCTCAATATTCATGGATATTTGAAAATTAATTTTAGGATATATCCATTGAATGGTATACATTTTGAACATCATCATCTTCTTCAATTCGTTCAATTAATTTTTCTATATCTTGTTTTTGATCAGAATTCAATTTTTTTAAAACTTTCGGAATCCTTTCAAAATTAGAAGATAAAATTTCTATATTTCTTTTCTCTAATTCACCTTGAATGTCTCCAAAATTTTCAAAAGAAGCATATAAAAAGATATCATCTTGATCAATAAAAACCTCTTCAACACCAAAATCAATAAATTCAAACTCTAACTCTTCAGGATCCAAATCATCTTTAACTAACTGAAAGTTACAGGTTCTTTCAAACATAAACTCAACAGAACCAGATACACCAAGACTGCCATTAGCTTTGTTAAAATAACTTCTTATGTTTGCTACAGTTCGATTGTTGTTATTGCTTGCTGTTTCAACAAGAACTGCAATCCCATGCGGACCATATCCTTCAAAGAGTATTTCTTTATAATTTTCTGTACTTTTATCTGAGGCTTTTTTAATTGCTCTTTCGATATTATCTTTTGGCATATTTGCTGCTTTTGCATTTTGTATTACAGCTCTTAATCTTGAGTTGCTAATTGGATCAGGACCGCCATCCTTGACTGCTATTACAATATCCTTTCCAATTCGAGTAAAAGTTTTTGCCATAGCAGACCATCTTTTCATTTTCCTTGCTTTTCTAAATTCAAATGCTCTTCCCATTATTACTTTTTTATATCTTTTTATGTATTAACTCTAAATCCAATAACCCTTGACTAACATCATATTCTAAATGTATAGGTAATTTATTTTTTTTATTCAAAAGGGCTAAATAATTAATTTCATTAGATGAATATATATGCTTAAATATTGGTTTTACAAAATAACTTGAATTAATGATTTTTTCGATTAACTCTGCATGTGAGATTAAGTTTTTTGATCCAAGATGAAAAATCCCACTTAAATTATGATTAATTATAAAATGTATTTGTTGAGTTAATCTTAATAGACTACTAAAGTTTATTATTGTATTAGGAAAAATTTCGATCGGCTTTTTTTTGTAAATACACATTTCAATTTCTTTTAATCTTGGAGATTTGTAACCAAATATAATTGCTGTTCTTACAATAACATATTTTGCAACTGGAAGTTTTAGAACTAGATTTTCTAATTTAATTTGTAATTTTCCATACTTGCTTATTGATAAAGTTTTATCATATTCGTATGAGGGATAATTGTGAAATGCATCAAAAACATTTGAGCCTGAAATCAACATCAATCTGCAGTTATTATTATTACAATATTCAATAATAGTTTTTTGAGTTTTGATTACATTAAAATCTAAAATTCTTAGAGAATTTATTATCAATTTTGGTTTAATTTTCTCTAAAATTGATTTTAATGAATTATTAAATGAATTAAAATAAAAAAACTTATTATTTTTTATTAATTGGTTTTTGTAATAAGTTCCAAAAGTGTTGTAGTAGGGAGCAAGTTCCTTATATAACGAATTTCCAATAGTACCACTACCTCCTAATATCAAAATATTTTTCATAAAATACTATTCTAGGAAAGGAACTTTAACAACAACACCTTTCATTTTTTTATTTCTTTTTTCAATAAAAACTGTAGTATCAATCTGTGAATATTTAGTTTTAATATAACCAAGTCCAATACCTAATGTCAATGAAGGTGAGTGAGTTCCTGAAGTAATATAACCGATTTCAATATTTTCATAATTAAAAATCTTATAGCCAGATCTAGGAATTCCTTTTTCTAATAATTTAATTCCAATTAATTTTTTTTTTGTTCCAATCAATTTTTCTTTTTCAAACTGTTTACCATTAAGACATCCACTTAATGGTTTAGTTATCCAACCAAGACCAGCCATAATTGGGGAAGTTTTGTCGTCTATCTCATTTCCATATAAGCAATACCCCATTTCGATTCTTAGAGTATCTCTTGCAGCTAATCCCACCGGAACTATTCCGAATAGTTTTCCAGCTTTAAAAACTGATTCCCAAATTTCAATAACATCCTCATTTTTACAATATACTTCAACTCCACCAGAACCCGTATAACCTGTTGTTGAGATCAAAATATTTTTCTTACCTGCAAAGTTTGTAGTTACATGACTATAATACTCTAACAAACTTAAATTTTTTGATGATAAACTTTGAACTACCTTCATAGCATTTGGTCCTTGTATTGCTAATAAAGATGTTTCATCAGAAATATTGGTGATTTCAGCTTTAAATTTGGCATTCCATTTATTTATCCAATTCCAATCTTTCTCAATGTTTGAGGCATTTAAAACTAAAAAGTATTCATCATCTTCAATTCGATATATAATTAAATCATCGATAATACCTCCAATTTCATTTGGAAAACAATTATACTGTGCTTTTCCAATTTTAATTTTTGCAATATCATTACTACATATTTTTTGTAATAAGGGTAAAGCATTTGGGCCTTTAACAATAAATTCTCCCATGTGAGATACATCAAATACTCCTACACTATTCCTGACAGCTAAATGTTCAATCTTAACTCCTGAGTATTGTATGGGCATTTCATAACCCGCAAATTCAGCCATTTTGGCACCCAAGCTAACATGAATGTTATTTAGAATTGTTTTTTTCATCATTTTAGTTAAAAAAATTATTTTTATAAATAATTAAAATTAAATTCATTTTTACATATGAACAATAAAAGATTTTATAAAGTTTTAATTTTTTTTTCATTCGTATTAAGTATGAGTATAAATGCTCAAGAAAAATACGGTATTTCAAATGACTTTCATTCTAATAATAGAAATAATTTAAGGGATCAAATGCCAGAAAACAGTATTTCGATTTTATTTTCGAGTCCAACAAGAAAAAGATCAAATGATGTTTATTATCATTATCATCCTGATCCAAATTATTACTATTTGACAGGATGGAGAGAGCCACACTCAATTTTACTTATTTTTAAAAATTACATGAGAGATAGTTTAGGTAGTTATAATGAAATATTATTCGTCAGAGATAAAGATCCATATGATGAAAAATGGAATGGAAAAAGAGTGGGAGTAGAGGGAGCAAAAAAATTAGGCTTTGACAGAGTGTTTGATAAAAATGCATTTTCTGCTATGAATTTTAATTTTAAATCTTTCGATAAAATATTACTAAATAAATTCCTAACAGATGTTGAAGATATAATTTCAGATGAAAGCGATCTTTTTGATCTTCAAATTCAGTTAAAAAGTAAAATAAATTTCCAAAATGAATTTAATCCTGAGGTTTTCAAATGGTATAACTTGATTTTGAATGTAAGCGATGATGAAATTGATAAGCTTAAAAATCAGCTTATTTTTTATTCAAAAAGAAACAAATATCTATCTAATGATAAAATAATTCAAAATTTTATTTCAATTAATACTGATGAATTTAAAAAAGAGACAAACCGTAAAAAAAATTATTTTATCCCAGACTTTAACTTTGATTTTGAGTTATTAAAGAAATTTCTTACCAATCAAAGAGAAATTAAAACTGAGGAAGAAATAGAATTAATAAGAACAGCAGTAAAAATATCATCAATTGGTCAGTATGAGGTAATGAAGGCTGCTAAACCTGGAATGAGTGAGAGAGAAATTCAGGGTTTGCATCAGTATATATACAAACGCTATGGATCAGCACATGAGGGGTATCCGTCTATTGTTGGTGCAGGTGAAAACTCATGTGTTTTACATTACATATCTAATGATAAAACTGATATTAAAAATCAACTCATTTTGATGGATCTAGGAGCTGAGTATAGAGGTTATACAGCAGATGTAACGAGAACAATTCCAGTAAGCGGAAAATTTACATATGAACAAAAACAGATATATGAGATAGTTTATGACGCACAAGAAGCAGGAATAGAAATTGCTAAAAAAGGCAACTCATTTTCACAAATATATCAAGCAACTAAGAAAGTTGCTACTGAAGGGCTTATGAATTTAGGGATATTGAAAAACCCTGAAGATATAAAAACTTATTTTCCACATGGAGTAGCACATCATATAGGTTTAGATGTTCATGATCCAGGAAATTATGGACTTCTTTCTGAAAATATGGTTATTACAGTTGAACCAGGAATATATATTCCTGAGGGTAGTGATTGTGATCCTAAATGGTGGTCTATAGGAATTAGAATAGAAGATGATATTTTAATAACTGAGGATGGAAATGAAAATTTATCAAAATATGCACCAAGAGAATTAAACTTGATTGAAAAAACAATGAAACTAGACAGTGCATTAGATAATTTTATTTTACCTAAAATTAAAAATTAAGATTTTAATAAAAACTCTTTAAGTTCTGAGTAATTAGAGATTTTGATTGATTTTTTTTCGCGTTTAAATATATTATTTAGTTTATTTGGAAAATCTAATTTTATGTTTGTGTTTCTTTCAACAACATTAGAGAATTTGCAAGGGTGTGCTGTTTCCAGAAAGATTCCAGTTTCATTTTGAATGATTTTTGAATGTTTTTGTAGACCTAACAATCCGACAGCTCCATGAGGGTCAAGTATATAGTTTGATTTTTTATACGTTTTTTTTATTTGATATTTTGTTTCACTATCACTAAAGCTATAACCGATTATGTTTTTCTTTAGTTTATGAATGTCATTATTGAAAATTTTTTGAATTCGTATAAAATTACTTGGATTTCCAACATCCATTGCATTTGAAATGGTTTGGATTGTTTTATTTGGCTGAAAAATTCCTGAATCTAAATATCTAGGAACTGAATCATTAGCATTAGTGCATGCTAAAAAATGATTAATTGGTAATCCCAATTTTTTAGCAATTAATCCAGCACACAAATTTCCAAAATTTCCACTTGGAACTGAGAAATTTATAGGAAGACTAAACTTACTTGCACTCACATATCCTGAAAAATAATAAAACATTTGGGGAAGCCATCTTGCAACATTGATTGAATTAGCTGATGTTAATCTTATTTTTTTAATAATTTGAGGATCTAAAAAAGCTTTTTTAACCATTTCCTGACAATCGTCAAAAACACCATCAACCTCAAGTGCTGTTATGTTTTTTCCTAGCGTAGTCATCTGTTTTTCTTGGATAATACTTATTTTATTTTTGGGATATAATATCACTACATTAACACCAGAAATATTATAAAATCCATCAGCAACAGCAGCTCCAGTATCTCCTGATGTAGCAACTAAAATAGTAATGTTTTCATTTTCATTTTCATTAAAATATTCAACACAACGTGCCATGAATCTTGCACCCACATCCTTAAAAGCTAAAGTTGGTCCATGGAATAATTCAAGTGAGTATATATTTTTATCTAATTTTACTAATGGAAAATCAAAACATAGTGTTTCTTCAATTATGTTTTTAAGCTTCCTTTTAGGAATACAATTACCTATAAATTGTTGTATCACCTCAAAGGCTATTTCATGAATATGTAATTTTGATAATTCATTTAAAAGTTTTTGTTTTAAAGGTTTTATTTGCCTTGGAAAGAAAAGTCCTTTGTCAGGAGCAATTCCCTTTAAAACAGCATTTTTAAATGTCTCGGATTTAGACAAATGATTTAGACTATCATATAGCATATTCATATTTTTTTAACTCCGTCTAAGTTTATTTTAGATATATAAATATCAAAATCTAAACCTGTTTTTAAAATAACACTTCTAAAGCTTGCGGCAATACTTTCAGCTGTAATTTTACTCCTAGATAATGCATAAACTGATGGTCCCGAACCTGATATTCCACAACCTAATGCACCTGATTCCAGTGCTGCTGATTTTAGTTTGAAATATTCTGGTATTAGTAATGACCTATCTTTCTCTATTATTTCATCATTTAAACTTCTTGAAATTAAATCATAATCTTCAAGAAATAAACCACTTATTAATCCAGCAATATTTGCTGTTTGTTTAATCATATTTTTCAAAGGGACTTGTTTACTTAAAACTTCTCTTGCACGAGAAGTATTTATTACCAATTTTGGATGAATAATTGTTACTGTTAGCTCTGAAGGAACAGGAAGTCTAATAATATCTAGAGTTTTCACATCTCTAATTAATGATAATCCACCAAATAATGCTGGTGCTATATTGTCAGCATGTGCTTCTCCACTTGCTATTTTTTCTCCATTTATAGCATGTGATATTAGATCAATTTTCTTAAGTTTTCTTTCCAATAATTCATTAATTCCAAAGACAGCTCCGACTGCACTGGCTGCACTACTTCCTATGCCACTTCCAGATTTAATTTTTTTACATATTTCTATTTCAATTCCAATATCAGTGGGATACATATCAAGATAAGACTTGGCAGCTACTCCAGCTACATTTTTTTCTATGCTCAAGGGTAATTCTTCTCCTTCAATTTTAGTAATACGAAGTCCTGGAGTATTTGATTTTTTAATAATCATTTCATCACATGTAGTTTCTAAACATAGTCCAAGAATATCGAAGCCACAAGATAAGTTAGCAACACTTGAGGGTGAAAAAATTTTTATTGAATCCATTATAAATTATTTTTTTCCTATTCTTATTACATCTGCAAATATACCAGCAGCAGTGACGTCCGCACCTGCACCTGCACCCTTAACAATTAGGGGTTGTATAGGATATCGCTTGGTGTAAAATAAAATAATATTGTCGCTTCCATCCAAATTATAGAAATCATGGTTTTTGGAGATTTTCTGTAGGCCAACACTGGCTACTCCATTTTTTAATTGTGCAACGTATTTAAGTTTACAGTCATTTTTTTCTGCATCTTTTAAAATATTATTAAAATGATTTGACTCAATTTTGAGACTATTGTAGAAATCTTTTTTATTTTTTGTGTTCAGACAATTATTAGGAAGAAAAGAATTATTAATTACATCACTTAATTCAATATTTAATCCCGATTCTCTTGCAAGAATTAAAATTTTTCTAGCAACATCTATTCCGCTTAAGTCTATTTTTGGATCAGGTTCTGTATAACCCTTCTTTTCTGCATCCTTAACGACCTCTGAAAATGATTTGTTTTTTATAAAATGATTAAAAATATAATTTAGGCTTCCTGATAATATTGCTTCTATTTTTATGATTTTATCACCAGAGAGAATTAAATTATTAAGAGTGTCAATTACAGGAAGACCAGCTCCAACATTTGTTTCAAATAAGAAGTAACTATTGAATTTATTAGAAATAGATTTTAATTTTTTATAGTTTTTATAATTATCTGAGCATGCAATTTTATTACAAGTAACTACACTTATGTTGTTTTTTAGAAAACCTGGATACTCTTTTGAAATTAAATCACTAGCTGTATTATCAATAAATATTGAATTTCTGAAGTTTTTGGATTTTATGTGTTCAAAAAATACTTTTCTATCTGCTTTGATACCATTATTTAATAATTCTTCCCAATATTTAATGTCTATAGGGCTTTCTTCTAGAATCATTGTTTTGGAATTAGATATACCCATTATTCTAATGTTTAGATTATGATTTTTATGAAGGTATTTATTTTGAGTATTAATTTGTTCTAGTAATTTTCTTCCAACATTTCCAACTCCAGTGATGAATAGATTTATTTCTTTTATTTGAGATTCAAAAAAACTTTCGTGTAAAGTATTTAATGCTTTATTTGTATTTATTTTATCAATTATTATTGAAATATTTCTTTCAGAGGCACCCTGAGCAATTGCCCTAATGTTAATATTATTAGATCCAAGGCTGCTAAATAACTTCCCGCTTATACCTTGATGATCTTTCATTTTATCACCTACAATTGCAATATTTACTAATTTATTTTCAATTCTTACAGGATTAACATTACCACTTTTTATTTCAAATTTAAACTCTTCATCAATCGATACTTTTGCTTTGTTAGAATCTTTTTCTTTTAGACATATACAAATAGAATATTCAGATGAAGCCTGAGTTATCATTATTATATTTATATTATTTTTTGAAATTGATTCAATTAATCTATGAGAAAAGCCAGGAGTTCCAATCATTCCTGTGCCTTCCAATGTAACTAGTGATACATTATCAATATGACTAATACCCTTAACAATTTGATCTGTTTTCTTACTAGTTTTAGTTATTGTTGTCCCTTGATCATCTGGCTTAAATGTGTTTTTGATGATGATGGGGATTTCTTTTTCAATAATAGGGTGTAATGTAGGGGGATAAATTACTTTAGCTCCAAAATGAGACATTTCCATTGCTTCATAATAAGACATATTACTAATTGGTCTTGCTTGTTTGACTATATTCGGATTTGCAGAGAACATCCCACTAACATCTGTCCAAATTTCGAGAATTTTAGCATTTAGAATGTTTGCAAAAATTGCTGCTGTATAATCTGAACCTCCTCTTCCAAGATTAGTTGGTTCTCCATTACTGTTTGAAGATATAAAACCTGGAACTATTGTTAGTTTAGAATTATTTTTCTTGTAAAATTCAAGTATTTTTTTTCTAGTATTTTTAAAATTAACAATTTGGCGATTATTATATTCATATGTTTCTATCAAAATTCTTGAGTCACCATACAAAATATTTTTTTTTTCATTTTTAATAATTTCAAAAATAATTTGACTTGAAAGAACTTCACCAAAACTAATTATTTTCGCAGATGACTTTGGAGTTGCTTCCTTAAGTGAAAAAACAGAATCAAGAAAATTTTCTAGTTCATGTAGTTGTACTTTTAAAAAACTAAAAATTTTATCCTGCTTTTTGATGGGAATTTTAGCTTCAATTACCTCTAAGTGTCTTTTTTTGATTAAACTAATCTCACTTTTATAATTTCTTTTTCCCTCTGCAGCTTTCTTTATCATATTAGAAAGCATATTGGTAATTCCTCCTAATGCAGAAACAGTAACTGTAAGTGAGCAATCATTTTTTTTAATAATTTCAAGAACAGAATCAATAGATTTTGAATCAGCAACTGATGTCCCTCCAAATTTTAAGACTTTCATTTAACTGTAAGAAATAAAAAATTTATAAAACAAAACTTTAAATATGAATGGTTTTTAGTAAAAATGAAGTTTTGGATTAAAAATTAATTTTTGATCTTAACAACTTCAAAAAATATTGTCAAAAATATTTTTGTTAAAATTAGTGTAAAATGTTTTGTTTATAACAATGAGGGTTTATTTTTTTTTGAAAGATGTTGTTGGAGCATTTGAAATAGAAAGCTGATCATCATTATTTTCATGATCTATAATTAGATTATCACCGTCGTTAATTAGATTACTAACAATTTGTTCAGCAACCAAATCCTCAACATATTTTTGAAGAGCTCTTTTGAGTGGTCTTGCACCATATTTTACGTCGTACCCTTTCTCAACGATAAAATCTTTTGCTGACTTGGTTAGTTTTATTGAATAACCAAGTTTTTCTACACGATTAACTAATTTCTTTAGTTCAATCTCCACAATTCTAGAAATTGATTTTTTGCCTAAAGAATTAAAAATAATAAAATCATCAACTCTATTTAAAAATTCAGGAGCAAAAGTTTTTTTCAATGCACTTTCAATAACTCCTTTTTGTATTTCATCAGATTGAGATTTTTGAGATGATGTTTCAAAACCAACTCCAGTTCCAAAATCCTTTAATTGACGAGCTCCTATATTTGATGTCATTATTATTATTGTATTCTGAAAATTAACCTTTCTACCTAAACTATCGGTTAAAAATCCATCATCAAGAACCTGAAGTAGCATATTAAATACGTCAGGATGAGCTTTCTCTACTTCATCTAAAAGTATAACTGAGTAGGGACGTCTTCTAACTTTTTCACTCAGTTGGCCACCTTCTTCATAGCCAACATATCCTGGAGGAGCACCAATTAATCTTGAAATAGCAAACTTTTCCATGTACTCACTCATATCAATACGAATTAAGTTTTCTTCAGAGTCAAAAATTTCTTCAGCTAAAATCTTTGCTAATTGAGTTTTTCCTACTCCAGTTTGCCCAAGAAAAATAAATGAACCGATAGGTTTATCGGGTGCCTTAAGCCCAGATCTATTTCTTTGAATAGCTTTAACAACTTTCTCAACTGCTTCATTTTGCCCAATTAACTTACTGGATATGGTTGTTGAGAGTTTTGATAGTTTATTTTTTTCAGACTTCACAATCTTATTTACTGGAATATTAGTCATCATAGAAACAACATCTGCAATGTCAGATTCATTAACCTCAATTCGGTTCTGTTTAGATGTTTCATTCCAATTATCTTGAGCAATCAATAATTTTTTTTCAACTCTCTTCTCATCGTCTCGAAGTTTTGCTGCTTCTTCATATTTTTGTTTTTTTACAACAGTGTTTTTTTCATTTTTAATTTTCTCTAGTTCCTTTTCAAGCTCAATTATTTCTTTTGGTACACTCATGTTTTGAATGTGAACACGTGAACCTGCTTCATCTAGTGCATCTATAGCCTTATCGGGCAGAAATCGATCTGAAATATATCTGAAGCTAAGATCAACACATGCTTCTAATGCTTCATCTTTATAGGTTACATTATGATGGTTTTCATATTTATCCTTTATGTTTTTTAAAATTTCAAGGGTTTCCTCAACTGAAGCTTCTTCAACTAATATTTTTTGAAATCGTCTTTCAAGCGCTCCATCCTTTTCTATATTTTGTCTATACTCATCAAGCGTAGTAGCGCCTATGCATTGAATCTCACCTCTTGCTAGTGCGGGTTTAAACATATTTGAAGCATCGAGACTACCTGTTGCTCCACCTGCCCCTACAATTGTATGAATTTCATCAATAAAAAGAATAATATTGGAGTTTTTTTCTAACTCGTTCATAACTGCTTTCATTCTTTCTTCAAATTGACCTCTATATTTTGTTCCAGCAACTAGACTAGCAAGATCTAGTGTAACTACTCTCTTATTATATAAAACTCTTGAAACTTTTTTTTGTATAATTCTGATAGCTAATCCTTCTGCAATGGCTGACTTTCCAACACCAGGTTCACCAATTAATAATGGATTATTCTTTTTTCTTCTACTTAAAATTTGAGAAACTCTTTCAATTTCTTTTTCCCTACCAACAACCGGGTCTAATTTGTCATTGATGGCCATATTAGTTAAATCTCTTCCAAAATTATCTAAAACAGGTGTTTTAGATTTTATTTTTGATTTTGGTTCAGACGACGATACAAAAGGATTTTCTTTTTTATCTGAATTTGTATCGTCTTCCATTTCATTTGGGAAAGAGGAATTAGATGTTAGGTCGGAATATTCAGTATTATTTTCAGAAATAAGAAGCTTGAACTGATCTTTAACAGTTTCGTAATCTATATTTAAATTAATTAATAATTTTGTGGTAGGATCATTTTCATTCCTTAAGATGCAAAGAAGTAAATGAACGGTGTTAATTAAATCACTTTGAAAAAGTTTTGCTTCAAGAAAAGTTGTTTTAAGTGCTCTCTCTGCCTGGCGTGTTAAATGAAGATTCTTTTTTTCATTAGCTGATGAACTTTCAATATCTGCAGGATTTAGTATTTCGACCTTTTTCCTTAATGATTCTAAATTTACTTTAAGTGAAGTTAAAATGGATATTGCTTTACCTTCACCATCTCTTAAGATACCTAGCATTAAATGTTCTGTTCCAATAAAACTATGTCCAAGTCTAAGAGCTTCCTCTTTACTGTAGGCAATAACATCCTTTACTCTTGGTGAAAAATTATCATCCATATCAATTTTTTATATTTATAATAATCAATAAATGTACCATATAACAATATTTATTAAAAAGACAAAAAAAAAATCATTTATCAAAACTCTTACTGACATTAATTTATAAAATTATAACTATTAAATGTTAATAAAAATCATAATAAAAGATCAATTACTTGTATGTATGTAGACACTATTGGTTATTTTCGTAATTAGTGAAAAATACTTTTTAAAATGACTCAAGAAGAAAGATTAATTCCTATCAACATTGAGGATGAAATGAAATCAGCTTACATAGACTATTCTATGTCTGTCATTGTGTCGCGTGCTCTGCCAGATGTGCGTGATGGATTAAAGCCTGTTCATCGAAGAGTTCTTTATGGTATGCATGATATGGGAATTCGATCAACAACTGCATATCGAAAGTCTGCAAGAATTGTTGGGGATGTTTTAGGTAAATATCATCCACACGGAGATTCCTCAGTATATGACACCATGGTTCGCATGGCTCAGACATGGAGCTTACGATATTTATTAGTTGATGGACAAGGTAATTTTGGCTCTGTAGATGGAGACAGTCCTGCAGCAATGAGATATACCGAAGCAAGAATGAAAAAAATATCTGAAGACATGCTTGCTGATATAGAAAAAGAGACTGTTGACCATCAATTAAACTTCGATGATACTCTTAGAGAACCTACTGTCCTTCCAACAAAAATCCCAAATTTATTAGTTAACGGTGCTTCAGGTATTGCTGTGGGAATGGCAACTAATATGCCTCCACATAATTTAACCGAAATTATAAATGGTACTGTTGCATATATTGATAATAATTCAATAGATATAGATGGATTGATGGAGTTTGTAAAAGCTCCAGATTTTCCAACCGGTGGAATTATTTATGGTTATGAAGGAGTAAGAGAGGCATTTCACACAGGTCGAGGCAGAATAGTAATGAGAGCTAAAGCAGTCATTGAAGAAGTCGATGGTAGAGAAAGCATAATAGTTACTGAAATTCCTTACCAAGTTAATAAGGCTGAAATGATTAGAAAAACAGCTGAATTGGTGAATGATAAGAAAATTGAAGGTATTTCTAATATTAGGGATGAATCTGATAGAAATGGAATGCGAATAGTATACATTTTAAAAAGAGATGCGATTCCAAACATAGTTTTGAACAAGCTTTTTAAATATACCCCTTTACAATCATCATTTAGCGTTAATAATATTGCTCTTGTAAAAGGAAGACCACAAATGTTGAATTTAAAAGATATGATTCTTCATTTTGTTGATCACAGACATGAGGTTGTTGTCAGAAGAACTAAGTTTGAATTAAAAAAAGCTGAAGATCGTTCACATGTTTTAGAAGGCTTAATAATTGCCTCAGATAATATTGATGATGTCATTTCTCTCATAAGAAGTTCAAAAAGTCCTGATGAAGCTCGTGAAAAACTTATGGATAAATTCAAATTATCAGAAATTCAAGCTAAAGCTATTGTTGAAATGAGATTAAGGCAGCTTACTGGGCTTGAGCAAAATAAATTAAGATCAGAATTTGATGAACTCCAAAAAACTATTTCAAGTTTAAAAAACATTCTTGATAATAAGGATGTTAGAATGGAAATTATAAAAAATGAACTTGAAGAAGTTAAAGAAAAATACGGTGACGATAGACGATCAGAAATCGAGTATGCTGGTGGAAATTTCAGAGTAGAAGACATAATTCCTGATGAAAAGGTTGTAATTACAATTTCTCATGCAGGTTATATAAAACGAACCCCATTATCTGAATACAAAACTCAAAATAGGGGTGGAGTTGGACAAAAGGCTTCTACAACAAGAAATGAAGATTTTCTAGAGGACCTTTTTGTTGGAACAAATCATCAATATATGCTCTTCTTTACCCAAAAAGGAAAATGTTTTTGGATGCGTGTTTATGAAATTCCTGAAGGCTCAAAAACCTCAAAGGGACGGGCAATGCAAAATTTAATTAACATTGAACAAGATGATAAGGTCAAAGCTTTTATTTGTACTCAAGATTTAAAAGATGAAGACTATATAAACAGTCATTATGTTATTATGGCTACAAAAAAGGGTCAGGTTAAAAAAACATCCTTAGAAAAATATTCAAGACCCAGAGCTAATGGTATTAATGCTATTACCATAAAGGAAAATGATGAATTGCTTGAAGCAAAATTAACTAATGGTTCAAGTCAGATTTTGTTGGCAGTTAAATCAGGAAAAGCTATTAGATTTGAGGAGAGTAAAACAAGACCCATGGGAAGAGGAGCTTCCGGAGTTCGAGGAATAAGACTAAAAAATGAATTAGATGAAGTTGTAGGGATGATTTCTGTAAATGATATGGATGCTAATATACTTGTTGTGTCAGAAAATGGATATGGAAAAAGATCTAGTTTGGAAGATTATAGGATTACAAACAGAGGAGGTAAGGGTGTAAAAACAATATCTATTACTGAAAAAACTGGAGAATTAGTTTCAATAAAAAGTGTTTCAGATTCGGACGATTTAATGATTATAAATAAATCTGGTATCGCTATTAGAATGGAGGTGACAAATTTAAGAGTCATGGGTAGGGCTACTCAAGGTGTAAAGTTAATTAACCTTAAAGAAAATGACCAAATTGCCGCTGTTGCAAAAGTTATGAAAGATGATGAAGCGATTGAGGATGTTGAAGATATTGATATAATTGATGACGCTGTAATTGAGTAATTTCTATTAATTTTGTATTATAAAACAAGAAAATGAAAAAAATAATAAATCTATTTTTCGTTCTTTTGAGCTTAACTTTATATGCTCAAAAAAAAGAATATAAATCTGCTGAAAAAGCCTTCAAGAAGGGTGATGTTATTTTATCTGAATCAATAATTTCTGATAATGCTTCTATTTTTGATTCTGCTGACGAAAAAATAAAAAATCAAGTAAAATTCTTAATTGCAAGAATTAATCATCATAACAAGAAATATTCATTAGCTCTGAATGGATATAATGAATTAAAGGACAATCCTTCTTTAAAAATTCAAATTCAGGAGAAATTAAAAGTATTATCTGGTGACTTTATAACTGCTGCTATTGAGGAGAGTGAAGCTAAAGAATTTTTAAAGTCTTCTGAAAAGTTGTATTTAGCATATACAATAGATAATGAAGCAGGAATGGATTATTTATACTATGCATCTCAAAACGCAATAAATGGTGGTGATTATAAAATGGCTTTGGGTTATCTTATTGAATTAAAAGAAAAAAAATATTCAGGGTCTGTGACAAACTACTTTGCAACAGAAGTCGCTTCTGGTAATGAAATTCCACTTGATGCAACTCAATACAAATTTTATCAAAAATCAGATGACTATTCTGATTTCAGAGAAGAGGTAACACCTTCAAAATATCCTGAGATTGTTAAAAATATTGCTTTAATATATGCAAAACAGGGTGAGACAGAAAAAGCCTTAGAGGCCGTTAAAGAGGCACGTGTTGAGAATCCGGATGATATAAATTTAATACTTACTGCTGCGGAAATATATATAGAACTAGGTGAAAAAGAAAAATTTAAAGATTTAATATCTCAAGCAATAGAGAAGGATCCAAATAATGCAATACTTTATTTTAATTTAGGAGTAGTTAATAATGATTTAGGAGATACTAAATCTGCCAGAAGTTTTTATGAAAAGGCTATTGAAATTGATCCTGAATACGAGTCAGCATATTTTAATCTTACTTCTCTAATTTTAGCAGGTGAGGCTGATATTGTTGAAGAAATGAATTCATTGGGTACATCAAGAGCAGACAACGCAAGGTATGATACTTTAAAAACAGAAAGAGAAGCCTTATATCTTGAATGTGTTCCTTTTCTAGAAAAATTAATTGGTATTAATAAAAACAAAGAAGCTATTAAAACATTAATGAATATCTATGGGGTTATTGGAGATAATTTGGGATATCAGAAAATGAAAAAAATGTTAGAATAGTTAAATTTAAATTACGACTTTACGCTTTTATTTTTCCAATTTAATCTGATAAGGTTTTGTATGTATTTTAAAATACATTTGTTATTTTAATAAAAATTATATTTTGAAAAACCTTTATAATTATTTTATTCAAAAGCAATCAGATTTTTATAAACTTATTCTTTTTATAATTTCAAGCTTCTTAGTTGTATATGTTTTTCCTAAAAGTGGGCAATTTAAATATGAATTTCAAAAAGGAAAAATATGGCAGCATCAAACTTTATATGCTCCTTTTGATTTTACTGTTCTAAAGTCAGACAAAGAGTTAGAGGATGAAAGGAATACAATTTTAGCCAATCAGGTTAAATATCATAGATTTGATTCTTCTATTTATGATAACATCATAAAAAAATATAATAATCAAATAAAACTAGTTTTTCCTAAGATTGATTCGAGTGATAAACTTTATTTATTTGGAATAGGATTAATAGATAAAATCTATAGGTTTGGTGTTTTGCCTATTAATTTTAAGACAGAAAATAATACTTTATTTGTAATAAGAGATAATGAAGAAACTTCCCTAAGTGTTGACCAGTTTTTTAAGTTAAAAAATCTGGATAAGTTTGTTTTTGATGAAACTAATTATGCTTCTTTAGAATCCTTTAAATTAGAATTTTATAATCTTCTTTTTGATTTAATTCAACCGAATATATTTTTAGATGAAAATTTTACTCAAAAATCTTTGGAGGATGCATTAAGCTTTATTTCACCTACAAGAGACTTTATTCAAAAGGATAAACTTATAATCGCTCAAGGAGAATTAGTTGATGGGGAAAGTTTTCTACAATTAAGGTCACTTAAAAATGAATATATTTCTATAGATTTCTCTTCAAAACAACGTTACACCATCTTAATAGGATATACCATTTTAATAAGTTCTGTTTTTTTAATGCTTTTTTTATTTATCAAAAATTATAGATCAATAATTTATCAGAATAATAAAGATTTGACATTTATTGTTTTTAATATTTTATTTTTATTAGGAATTACATCTTTTATTCTAAGTTTTAATGGTAATTATTATTATGCTATTCCATTATGTATTTTACCACTTATATTAAAGACATTCTATGATGCTAGATTAGGTCTCTTTTCTCATGTATTAACTATTTTACTTCTTGGTTTTGTTGTTCCAAACGCATTTGAATTTGTTTTTATTCAAATTATAGCTGGAATAGTAATTATTCTTACTCAAACAGAGCTTCACAAAAGAGCAAGTATTTTCATTTCGGTAAGCCAAATTGTCTTTGTGTATATTATTGGGTATTTAGCGTTTTCTATTATTCATGAAGGAAGTTTAGAAATAATAAACTATAATGTTTTAGTATATTTTATTGTAAATGGAATGCTTACTTTATTTGTTCAACCTTTAATATATGTATATGAAAAATTATTTGGATTAGTTTCTGATATAACACTTTTAGAATTTTCAGATACTAACTCTAAACTTTTAAAAGAACTTTCAGAAAAAGCACCCGGAACATTCAATCACTCTTTACAGGTTGCTAATTTAGCAGAGGCAGCGGCAAATGAAATAGGAGCAAACACTCTTTTAGTTCGAGTAGGAAGTTTATATCATGATATAGGAAAGATTAATTCACCAACATTTTTTTCAGAAAATCAAAAATCTTCAGTTTCCCCACATGACGACCTTAAACCAGATCAAAGTGCTGAAATAATTATAAATCATGTTAGTGATGGAATTAAAATTGCAAAAAAAAATAAAATACCAGATAGAGTAATTGATTTTATAAGAACACATCATGGGACGAATACTGTTTTTTATTTTCATCAAAAAGCAATTGAACTATATGGTGAGGAATTTGTAAATAAAGAGTCATACAGATATTCAGGTCCCAAACCATTCTCTAAGGAAACTGCAATTTTGATGATGGCAGATTCTGTAGAAGCTGCCTCTAAAAGTTTAAAAACCCCAACTTTTGAAAAAATTCAAAAATTTGTAAATCAGTTAATAGATAATCACATGTTGAATAAACAGTTTGAAAATTCAAATATAACTTTAATGGAAATTGAGTTGGTTAAAAAAGTTTTGATTAAAAAACTAGTTAACATTTATCATCTAAGAATTGAATATCCTGAATAATATTTTAAATTTTATTTGTTGTTTTCAGGTTAAACTTTAGCTTTGCAAAGCTTAATCGCAAAACCATAACAGGAGGGGTGCCAGAGTGGTAATGGAGCAGATTGCTAATCTGTCAACGGGCAACCGTTGCCGGGGTTCGAATCCCCGTCCCTCCGCAAAAAAAGGTCGCGTAGCTCAGCTGGATAGAGCATCTGCCTTCTAAGCAGACGGTCACAGGTTCGAATCCTGTCGCGATCACATTCTTAACCTCAACTTTTGTTGGGGTTTTTTTTAAATTTTTTTACAAAATTTTATATACTTTTACCAAAAAAATTATCAATGAAAATTGGTGTTCCTTCAGAAATTAAACCTCAAGAAGCTCGGGTAGGATTGACTCCATCAGGAGCTGAAACCTTAATTGCTGATGGTAATGAGGTTTTCATTCAAAATAGAGCAGGATTTAAAAGTGGCTTCAGTAATAATGATTATCTAAAAATTGGATGTACTATTTTGAATTCAGCAGAAGAAATTTTTTCCATTTCCGAAATGATAGTTAAAGTTAAAGAGCCACTGCCTTCTGAATATTCTTTAATTAAAGCAAATCAAATTATTTTCACTTATTTCCATTTTGCTTCAAGTGAAACTTTGACTCATGCGATGATTAAAAGTGGATCTATTTGTATTGCTTACGAAACTGTTGAGAAAAATGGAAGCTTACCTCTTTTAGTTCCCATGTCTGAGGTTGCAGGAAGAATGGCAACACAGCAAGGTGCAAAATTTCTAGAAAAACCTCAAGGGGGTTTAGGAATTCTTCTTGGTGGTGTACCGGGAGTAGCACCAGCTAATGTTTTAATATTAGGTGGAGGTATCGCTGGGACTGAAGCTGCAAGAATGGCTGCAGGTCTTGGAGCTAATGTAACGCTTTTAGACAACAACTTAGATAGATTAAAAACTTTAGTAGACATTCTTCCTCCAAACGTTACTGTTCTTTATTCCGACTCATTAACAATTAGTAAACAAATTAAAATATCACATTTAATTATCGGGACTGTACTAATCCCTGGAGCTAAAGCCCCAAAATTAGTTACTAAAGAAATGCTTAAGGAAATGCAAGAAGGGACTGTATTAGTTGATGTGGCAATTGACCAAGGAGGATGTTTTGAATCTAGTATTCCCACAACCCACGCTGAACCTATCAAAACTATAGACGGTATTGTTCATTATGCAGTAACAAACATGCCTGGAGCTGTTCCAAACACTTCAACAAAAGCTCTAACTAACGCAACCATTTCCTATACTCGAGAACTAGCTTCAAAGGGGTGGAAAAATGCATGTATTGAAAATCCAAATTTACTTAAAGGCTTAAACATCATTCAGGGAAAAGTAGTTTATAAAGGGGTAGCCGAAACTTTTTCTCTCCAATATGAAAAAATAGATAATTTATTGAAATTAAATTAATTATATTTGAATGTGAAGGTTACCCCAGCTCGCTTTAATTTATTCATGTTTTTTAAACTTCCTTCTGCATGGTGGTCAGGTGTTAGATTAAATGAAATAACAAATGAAAAATGTGTTGTAAGTGTAAGGCATAGGTGGATTAATCAAAATCCATTTAAATCAATGTTTTGGGCTGTTCAGGGTATGGCTGCAGAAATGACTACAGGAGCTTTCTTGACTCGTGAAATAAATTTAAGTGGACAAAATATTTCTATGTTAGTTGCTAATAATACAGCTAAATTTACTAAAAAGGCAACTGGTAAAATTCGATTTGTTTGTACACAAGGAATAGAAGTAAAAGAACTTATTAATAAAGCCATTTCAACAGGTGATGGCCAAACACTATGGATTGATTCTAAAGGATACAATGAAGATAACGTTATGGTTTCTCAATTTTCTTTTGAATGGTCTGTTAAACTAAGAAAAAAATGAAACCATCTTTTTATAATGATTTATCAATACCAGTAATTGCTGCTCCAATGTTTTTAATATCAGGACCAGAATTAGTAATTGCATGTTGCAAAAGTGGAGTAGTAGGAACATTTCCTGCCTTAAACCATAGATCAACCGAAGGTTTTGAACAATGGATTATCCAAATTAAAGAAGAGCTTGAAAAATTTGAAAAAGAAACAGGAAAAAAAGCAGCTCCATTTGGAGTAAATTTAATTGTTCATGCAACAAACATGAGAGTTCAAGCTGATTTAGCTGTATGTGTAAAGCATAAAGTTCCCATTATTATAACTTCTTTAGGTGCAGTTCCAGAATTAGTAGATACTATTCATAGTTATGGTGGATTAGTCTACCATGATGTGATAAAAAAACGTCATGCTGAAAAAGCTTCAGAGGCTGGTGTTGATGGTCTTATTCTGGTTGCGGCTGGAGCTGGGGGTCATGCTGGAACTTTGCATCCAATTCCATTAATTAATGAAATCCGAAAGTTTTTTAAGAAAACTATACTGCTTTCAGGATGTTTGAGTTCAGGAAACGATATTGCTAGCGCTTTACAAATGGGAGCTGATTTTGCTTACATGGGTACTAGATTTATAAATGTAACTGAAAGTAATGCTAGTGAAGATTATAAGCAGATGATTATAGATAGCTCTGCCGAAGATATCGTTTATACAGCCGCTGTTTCAGGAGTTCATGGAAGTTTTTTAAGACCAAGTCTAGAGGCTATGGGTATAACAGAAGAACAATGGTCTAAATCTAAAAAAGTTGATTTTGGAAGTGAATTAGATGCTGCTAAAGCAGAGGCTCAAGCATGGAAGACAATATGGTCAGCAGGACAGGGTGTAACTACTATAAATAATGTTCAGTCAACAGATTTATTAGTTTCACAGCTAAAGGATGAATTTAAATCTTCAATCAAGAAACAAGAAAGTTTACTAGAAATTTTTAAATAAACCTTATTTGGGATCTATTAATTTATAAATAAATATATCTGTTTGTGGATATTTTATAAATTTTTTGTTAATGATTTTACAATTTTATTCTCTTCGAAAAAAGATTGTAGCATTACTTTTATTGCAGTATATGAGGGAATAGCAACTATTAATCCAATTGTTCCGAAAAGAGTTCCAGCAATTACAATTACTATAAAAATTTCCAATGGATGAGATTTGACTGTTTTTGAAAAAATATAGGGCTGACTGAAGAAATTATCTACTAATTGTCCAAAAGTAAAGCCCAAAAGAACATATATTGTTTTTGGAAGAATAACATCTGTAAATGAGGTCTCTATAAAGCTTGTCATTGTTAAAATACTAATTAAAACTGCACCAATCATTGGACCCACGTATGGAATTAGGTTTAGGATAGCGCATAAAAAAGCAATTATAAAAGCATTCTGAACTCCAAAAATTAAAAGGACTATAGTGTAAATGATTAGTAGAATTGTAATCTGAAAAACAAGTCCAACAAAATATCTTGAGAGTAAATCTTTAATCTTTTCTATGGCTTTCTTAAATTTTCTTTCCTGATTATCCTTAACAAATACTAAGGCAGTTTTTTCAATTATCTTACTATCCTTAAGAAGAAAGAAAGCAGCAAATATTACAGAAAATAAACCAATAGTAAAGTTACTTAACGCACCAAAAAAACTATTTAAAAATTCAGGAATACTATTCAATCCAATATTTGAAAATAAATTATTTGACAATGAATTATTTATAGATATATAATCTAGACCAATAAAATTTGAAATTTGGCTACTTAAAAGAATAAAATTATTTTCTAATTCTTCAACATTTAGAAGTGACAAATTATCTCCCTGCTTAAGTAATAGAGGGATAAATAGTGAGAATATGCCAAAAAACAACATTAAAAAAATCAACAATGTTATTATTGCAGCCCATAATGAAGAAAAATTTAATTTTTGTTCTAAAAACAAAACTAATGGTCTTCCTAATAGAGCCAAAACAGCAGCTATTGCAATGTGAATGATTAATTCTTTAAGGGAGTATATTAAAAAAAAACCAATGACAAAAAATAAAAGTTTGTAAGTGGCAATTAAAATTCCTTTAGCAATAGTTTGTTGATCCATGGATATAAAGATATAAAACTCTTATAATATTTTTTTTCTAAGATGAAAAAGTATTGAAAATGTTTGAGTAACAGATATTGCTGCTGTTTCACTTCTAAGTCTATTTTCACCTAGGCTAATTGCTAGATAATTGGCTGAAATTGCTAAATCAATTTCTTTTTTAGTAAAATCCCCTTCAGGACCAATTAAAACTATAACAGGTTTTAAATCTAATGGAATATTGGCAATATGTTCTTTTGAGCTACTTTCACAATGAGCAATAAATTTCTGCTCACATTTGGTTTTTTTTAAAAAATCTTCATATTCAATTATATTATTAATTTCTGGTAAATATAATTGATTTGATTGTTTCATGGCACTGACTGCAAGCTTATAAAGCCTTTTAAAATTTATTGCTTTACGTTCACTATTTTCTGTTTTAATGAAATGTATTTTTTGAATTCCAATTTCTATTGCTTTTTCAACAAACCATTCAATTCTATTATTACTTTTTGGCGGAGAAATAGCAATCTCAAGATTGTAAGATTTGTTCTCATATATTTTAGCACTAATTTTTTTAACAGACACGGTTTTACTTTTAACTTCAGTTAACTCACCCAACCACTTTAAGCCTTTTCCATTTGTTACTAAAATTTCATCTCCTTTTTTTTTTCTTAAGACCTTATATATATGTTTACTCTCATCTACTGAAAAAGTAAAGACTACAGTTTTATGATCTATATTTTGGTTAAAAAATAAATTCATTTAAATAGACATTCTTGAATTAGAAACAGAATAATAATCGGTAAATTCCTTATACTTCCATTTAAGATACCCAACAATTCCAATCATTGCTGCATTATCTGTTGAATATTCAATTAGTGGAATATGAACTTTCCATCCGTTATTTATTTCTTTTTGAATCAAAAACTTCCTAATTTCACTATTAGCTGATACACCTCCACCAATAGCTACAGTTTTTATGTTTGTTTCTTCAACTGCAGCCTCAATTTTTTGTGTTATTATTCTTATTAAAGTTGATTGAATACTACTGCACAAATCATTAAGATTATCAATTATAAATTTTGGATTTGTATTTAGTTCTTTATCAATAAAATTCATAAAGGAAGTTTTACATCCACTATAACTTAGATTTAATCCATCAACTTTAGGAATTGGAAATTTAAATCGTTTTGGATTTCCTTTTTTGGAAAGTTTATCAATTAATGGTCCTGAAGGATAATCAAGTCCCATTTTTTTTCCACATTTGTCAAAGGCCTCACCAATAGCATCGTCTAGTGAAACACCAATTAATTTCATTTCAAAATAATTATTCACAATTAAAATTTGAGTATGTCCTCCAGAAATATTAACACCTATGAATGGAAACTTCGGAGGCTTTTTCGATTTATTTTCAATAAAATGTGCTAAGACATGCGCTTGCATGTGATTAACTTCAATCAATGGAATATTGAGACCCATACTCATTGATTTTGAAAAACTATTACCCACAAGAAGAGATCCTAGCAGTCCAGGACCTTTTGTGTAAGCAATTGCATTTAGATCATTTTTACTAATATTTGCCTCAGCAAGAGCTCTATCAACAACTGGAATTATATTTATTTGATGGGCCCTGGAAGCTAATTCAGGAACAACACCGCCATATTGATTATGAATTTCTTGGTTGGTTACACAATTTGATAGAACTTTGTTATGATTCAAAACAGCAGCTGCAGTATCGTCACACGAAGATTCAATTCCTAAAATGTAGCACGGTTTTTGTTTCATAAATGAATAGTAACTTGACAAAAATAAACGATTAACATTAAACGGAGATATAAAATTTTAGTTGGAATTTGTTTAGCACTAATTGTTTTAATGCTAACTATTCTCTATTCCTTAAGATCAAGCGTTATTCAAAATAAATTTATTAAAAGTATAACTAAAGAAATTAGTGAAAAATACGAAACTGACATTAGTATTAAGTCCTCAAAGATATCTTTTGAGGAAGGAATAACATTAGAAGACATTTTATTAAATGATCATTTTAACGATACTTTAATTTTTATTAAAAAATTAAATACCAATTTAAGCTCATTTGAAAAACTTATTGAAGGTAATATTAGACTTTCTGATCTTAATATAGATGGTTTGATTTTAAATATAAAAAATCACTCAAAGAATCAAATTAATAGCCTTGAATTCCTAATAAATAGTATTCGATCAAATAACAATAGTTCTAAAATCTTTCCTTCAATATTTATTTCCAACTTAACGCTTAAAAACTGGAAGATTCGTCATCCTAAACTTACTAATCTTCTTACAGTTAATGATTTAAGCTCTAAAAATCTTTTGATTGGACCAGATTACATTGAATCAAGTCTTCTAAACGGAAAATTTGAGCTTGATCAAAATCAAAATTTCATTTTGGATTTTAATTCTTTTCAATTTTTAGGGTGTTCATTGTCAACTGAATATTATTCATTAATTTCTAGCCATGGAGAATTAAATGGAGCCTTTAGTTTGAAAAATAATAAAGGTTCCTTATTTGATAATATAAATTCAAATATTAACTCTAAGCACAGATTATCTAACTTTAGACCTTATAAATTTGGTTTTAAAACTGATTCATTAAAGATTTTATCAGCTGAGTTTGACTTGTCGGGTTCGTTAGATTCAATTAGCTTTAAGAAGGTAAAATTAGATCTAGGTTTTTCAGAAGTTAATTCCGAGTTTAATGTAACAAATCTTTTCTCAAATAAAGAAAACATATTTTCAGGAAATATTATTACTGATGATATAGCAATTAATGATTTAAATGAAGCTTATACATCCTCGACTATTCCATTAAAAATTTTTAAAGAACAAAGGATTAAATCTTTTAAACTCAAAGGAGCTTTTTCTTTATCAAAATGGAATTTTAATATTGACTTAAAAACAAGTTTAGGTAATTTAAAAGGTGATATTAAGAAGAATTCGAATATTAGTAATTCGAGCTCAATCTTTTTAAAAATTTATAACATGAACTTGTCAGATTTAAATAGTTCATTTCCTAATGGATTATTATCTGCTGATTTAAATATTAAAATGACTGATGATAATGCAATTTGGACCCTTTCAAAAAGTGTTTTTGTTGGAAATAAAATGAAACCAATAAATTTTTTAGCCAGTGGTATTGGTGATTTTGAAAAAGGTAATATCATATGGGAGGCATCAAAAGGACTTAGGGTTTTACCAAGTAAAATTGATTACGATTTTTCAAATAAAATCAATCAAATAAGCTCAATTCTAAATTTATCATCACTAAACCTGTCAGATTTTAATAATAAAATAGGAAATGGAAAGGCTGAATTAAGTGGAATTTTAAAAAGTAAAATTGAAGTTGAATCTTTTGATGAAGCATCACTTATTCTTACCGTACAGGATTTAAAAATTAAACATAAAAACGGGACTCTAAGTTCATCTGATTTCTATGTTAATAGCTTTTTAAACAATCAGTCTCGTAATTTCTCAATTATTAATTCAACATTGGTTTCTGGAGAAGCTGTTGGAGAATTTGATTTAACAAAAATTAAACCATTGGTGAATAACGCATTAGCAGAAACTTTTCCAATAATACCTAAATTAAAATTGTCAAAGGATCAAAATATGAGTTTTGATTTTACCTTATCAAAGGATCTTGTTAATATTTTAAATCCAGATATTCAAAGTAAAGAAGATTTCATCTTATCAGGATTTTTAAGTAATGAAAATTATAAGTCCTATTTGAATATAGAAGTTCCTTTTTTCCAATATTTAAACTTTTACGCCCAAGATTTAAAAATTAATATCGATAACAAATCATCAAATAGAGATAGTCAATTATCAATTGGTAAGATAATTTATAACAGCTCAAATCTTGGTAGTTTTTCATTATTTAGTAAGCGTTATAAAGATAATTTACTTGTAAGCACTCAGTTAAATTCACTCGAGAAAGGTGATTATGGATTTGATTTAAACTTCAATTTTGATAAGCTAACAAACAGAAGTAGTGTATTTCGTTTAACAGACTCATCAATTTTATATAATGGTTTTAGTTGGACCTTGGAAGGTTCAAAACAAGAACATATAATTTATGACTTTATTAAGAATTCAGTTGAAGTCAAAAATTTTGAAATACTTTCTGATAAATCTAAAATAGAATTTAAAGGTTATTTTAATAATTATGAAGATTATGACTTTGGTATAACTCTTAAAAATTTAAAACTTAATAAAATTTTAAATCAAAATAAATATTTTAATACTCAGGGAAATATAAATTCTAATTGGAAGATCAAACGATCTAATATTGATAACAACCTAAATGGATATCTTAAAACATCTGATATCATAGTTAATAAAATCCTAGTTGGTGACCTGGAATTTAATATAAAAGGTAATAATTTATTGAAATCATATTTAATTAATTTAAATGTTATTAAAGACTTTAAAGAAACATTTTCTGGAAAAGGAAGTTTAATCTTTGACTCTAAAATATCTAAGGTTGATTTAGATGTTTTATTATCTGATTTTGATATTTCGTTTTTATCATCATTAGGAAAAAAATCTTTATCAAATATTTATGGGCAATTAAATGGTAATTTTAATATATGGGGGGATTTTTCTAATCTTCAAACTAATGGTCAAGTTAATTTGGTAAATTCAGGTTTTTCAATTCCATATATAAACACAGATTATACTTTATCTAATGATTCAAAAATTAAGTTTGATAAGAATATTTTAGAGCTTTTACCAACTAAAATTTCTAATAAAAATTTAAAAACAAAATCAAATTTAACAGCGGAATTTTCTCATTCAAGTTTTAAAAATTGGAATATGAATCTAAATGTAAATTCTGAAGGTCTTCTTCTTTTAGATAAAAAGAAAACTCCAGATGCACTTTTTTATGGTAAAGGTTTTTTTCTAGGACAAATATTAATGTCAGGGTCTACAAAAAATCCACAATTAGAACTTTTTGGATCAACAGCACCTGGCACTTCAATCAAAATTCCATGGAGAGACACACAGGAGCTTTCAGATCTAAGCTTTATAAAATTTGTAGATAAAAACGCTGTACCTAACGAAAATAATATAAATGAAAAAATTCAAGAAATAAAAGAATCTAGAGGTTTGGAAATGTTTTTTGAACTAGACATAAATAATAATGCAGAGGTTGAAATAGTAATTGATCAGTCTTCTGGAAGTTTTCTAAGTGGAAGGGGAAATGGAAGACTGTTGATGGAAACAAATACCAAGGGAAAATTTAACATTTTTGGAAATTTCATAACTACTGAAGGTATATATAACTTTAAGAATTTTGGTATTCTTGATAAAAAATTTAATTTGGAACAAGGTGGGACTATTGTTTGGGATGGAAATCCTTTGGGTGCTCAAATGAATTTAAATGCATTATATGAGGTTCCTGGAGGTGCAAATCCAGCTCTGTTGTTGGATAATCCAAATTTTAATAAAAAAATCCCCACAAATGTTGGAATTAACTTGCAAGGAAATTTGTTGAAACCTGACAATCCAAATTTTGAAATTTCTTTTCCAAACACAAATGCTACTGTAGTTTCAGAAATTAATTATCGTTTATTAGACCCCCAAACCAGACAGCTTCAAGCTATTTCTCTTTTGTCTCAGGGAATATTTATTAATGATGTAAGCCTGTCTGTTCAGGGAATAACAAATAATTTATATGAGAAAGCGTCTGATTTATTCAATTCAATAATTGGTGATAGTGATGAGAAGCTTAAAGTTGGTATTAACTATCTTAAAGGAGATAAAAATAATAATTTGGATGTTTTTTCTGAGGATAGACTTGGATTAACTCTTTCAACTCAAGTGAGTGATAAAATTTTAATAAATGGTAAAATCGGTGTACCGATTGGCGGAGTGAATGAAACTCTAATTGTTGGAGATGTTCAAATTGATTTTATTTTAAATGAAGATGGCTCACTTAAGGCCAAGGTTTTTAATAAAGAAAATGAGTTTAGGTATATAGGAGATAAATTAGGATATACTCAAGGCATGGGTCTTTCTTATAATGTTGATTTCAATAACTTTAAAGAGTTAATTAATTTAATAATTAAAGAATCAAATAAATGAGTGATTCAAGAGTCTAGGCTAGATTTAAATTAGAACTTAGTTTTTTTTTGCCATGTAGAATAGCTAAATTTGCAATCTGTTTGATTTAAATGAATAAAATAAGAAAAATTGGAGTTTTAACTTCTGGTGGAGATGCGCCTGGAATGAATGCGGCAGTTAGGGCAGTTGTTAGATCAAGTGTTTTTAATGGTATTGAATGTTTTGGTATTTACAAAGGCTATCAGGGAATGATTGATGGGTTATTCAAACCTTTAAACGCAAGAAGTGTAAATAATATTATTAATAAAGGAGGCACAATTCTTAAAACTGCAAGATGTAAGGAGTTTTATTCCAAACAAGGAAGAAAAAAAGCATTTAAAAAAATAAATGAATATCAAATTGATGCTTTGGTTGTGATAGGAGGAGACGGATCTTTTACAGGTGCAATTAAGTTTAATGAAGAGCACAAATTACCAGTAATAGGAATTCCTGGTACTATTGATAACGATATTTTTGGTACTAGTTTTACTATTGGATTTGATACAGCCATTAACACAGTAGTTGAATCGATTGATAAAATTAGAGATACTGCTATTTCGCATAATCGATTATTTTTTGTTGAAGTAATGGGTCGTGATGCTGGACACATTGCCTTAAATGCCGGTATAGGTGCTGGTGCCGAAGAAATTTTAATTCCAGAAGAAGATATGGGTCTAGATAGGTTGATAGATTCTCTAAAAATAAGTCAAAAGTCTGGAAAAACATCAAGTATTGTTATGATTGCAGAAGGTGATAAAACAGGAAAAAATATTTTTGAAATTGCTTCATATGTAGAAAATAATATGCCAGATTATGAAGTTAGAGTTTCTGTCCTAGGACACATACAAAGAGGTGGTAGGCCTACATGTTTTGATAGAGTTTTAGCTTCAAGAATGGGTGTCCATGCAATCGACTCCCTTTTAAAAGGAAGTCATAATGTTATGGTTGGAATAAATAACCAGAAAATGGTTTTAAGCCCTTTAGTGGATGCGGTAAAAGGTAAAACAAATATTAATAAAAATTTAATACGAGTTTCAGAAATTTTATCGATATAAAAAAATTTAAATTTTAAATTAAAAATATAATATGTCAATAAGAATAGGTATAAATGGTTTTGGTAGAATAGGTCGAATGGTTTTTCGATCTGCAATTAGTAAAGATGATATAGAAATAGTTGCAGTCAATGATTTATTAGAAATTAATCATTTAGCATACCTTTTAAAGTATGATTCTGTTCACGGTATATTTAATGGGACTGTTGAAGTAGATGGGAATTATCTGATAGTTAATAATAAAAAAATAAAAATAATTGCTGAACGTAACCCCAGCGATATTAATTGGGGTGGTTTAAATACAGATGTAGTTGCTGAATGTACTGGTATTTTTACATCTCTTGAAAAGGCAAATCTACATATTGTAGGAGGAGCAAAAAAAGTTGTTATTTCTGCTCCATCTCCAGATGCACCCATGTTTGTAATGGGCGTAAACCACAATAAGATAATTGCTAGTGATAAAATTGTTTCAAACGCCTCATGTACCACAAATTGTTTAGCTCCAATAGCAAAAGTATTAAATGACAATTATGAAATCAAAGAAGGATTAATGACAACAGTCCATGCTGCAACTGCTACTCAATTTGTTGTTGATGGACCATCTAAAAAGGATTTTAGAGGAGGAAGGAGTTCTTTGTTAAATATCATACCAGCTTCAACTGGAGCTGCAAAAGCTGTTGGAAAAGTGATTCCAGTTCTTGATGGAAAATTAACTGGAATGTCATTTAGGGTTCCAACTGCAAATGTTTCCGTTGTTGATTTGACAGTAAAGTTAAATATTGCAACTAGTTATGATGAGATTAAAGAGAAAATGCTAAATTCCTCTAAAAATGAATTAAAAGGAATTCTTGGATATTCTGATCAGCCTATTGTTTCTCAGGATTTTATTGGCGACTCTAGAACATCAATTTTTGATGCTACAGCTGGAATGGAGCTAAATGATAGTTTTTTTAAAATTATTTCTTGGTATGATAATGAATGTGGTTATTCTAATAAGTTAATTGATTTAGCTAAGCATATAAATCATTTGTAATTATGATTTTAGTTGTTGATAGTGGGTCTACAAAGACTGATTGGATAGCAATAGATGACAAAGGCTCTGTTTTATTTTCAACACAAACTTTAGGTCTAAATCCACAAGTTTTATCAAGCTCTATTTTAAATGAAAGAATAATTAATAATTATGATCTTTTTCAAAATAGAAATGAAGTCTCTCAATTATTTTTTTATGGAGCAGGTTGCGGGGTAGAGTCATCTTCTAAGAGAATTGAGAAGATATTTAAAGAAATATTTTGTAATGCTAAATTAGATATTAAAGAAGACACTTATGCGGCTGTTTATTCTGCTTTTAAAAAAGGAGATCCTTCAATAGTTTGTATTTTAGGCACTGGGTCAAATTGCACATATTATAATGGTAATGATATAGAACAAAGAATAGTTTCTCTTGGTTATGTTTTAATGGATGAAGCTAGTGGAAATTTTTATGGAAAACAGTTATTAAGAAGCTATTATTTCAATGAATTACCTTCAGAATTTATAAAATCTTTTGAAAAAGAATTTAAAGTTGATCCGGATACAATTAAAGAAAATATATATAGAAAAGAAAATCCCAATACTTATCTAGCTACATTTGCCAAGTTTTTAATAGTTCGAAAAGATCATCCCTTTATGAGAGAAATAATTAGAAAAGGACTTAAGAGATTTATTGAACATCAAATCTTGCAATTTGACAATTGTAAGGAAGTTCCAATTCATTTTGTAGGATCAATTGCTTTTTATCTTAAAGATGAAATTAAAGAAATCTTAGATGATTATAATCTAAAAATAGGAAATATAATAATGAGGCCAATCGATGGTTTATTAAAGTACCACAAGTTGCAAATTGATTCTCAGACTTGATTTCATTTATATGCTATCATACTTATTTCCACTCTAACGTTTTTTGGTAAAGTTTTAACTGCCACAGTCTCTCTTGCTGGAGCTAATTTATTTTCAAAATACTGTCCATAGATTTTATTAACCTTTTGAAAATTGTCCATATTATCTAAATAAATTGTGCTTTTAACAACATTAGTGAATTCCATCTTAGCAGCATTTAGAATAGCTCCAAGATTTTCCATTACCTGCTTGACCTCATTGTTCAGATCATTTTCTATCAAATTCATTTTAGGTGTCAAAGGAATCTGACCAGAAATATATAATGTGTTGTCAATCAATACAGCTTGATTATATGGCCCTATTGGAGAAGGAGCGTCATTGGTTAATATAATTTTTTTATTCATATGTTTTAGTTTAATTTTCTATCTGGTTCTCTATTTTTCTCATACTTTATATCACTCAATAAGCCTGATTTAATTCCGATAAAAAAGTTCCAAGAGGCTCTATTTGAAAAAGGTACCCAATCAAAACTCATTCTCCAACTTTTTAAATCCCTATCGAATCCCAATGAAGTATACGTAAAACCTTTCCCTTTAAAATCATACCCAGACGAAGCTGAAATTTGCCATTTTGGAGTCAATGTTATGTTAGAGCTAAACATCAATGAATTATTTGAAATTTCACGTTCTTGTTTTCGATTACTATATGTAAAGGACCATGCGATTCGAAAATCCCATGGTATTTTTGACTTATAGAAAGGATATTTATTCTCTGACATAGATTGTTTGAATTGATTTGTTCTACTACCGTCAAGTTTAACAGCTCGACCGAAAAGTCCATCACCTCTTCCTCCGCTAGATGAAGTTTCTTCATCATCATCATCATCATCTTTGGTTTTATCATCTTGATCAGAACTATTTTTCCCTTTATTAAAGTCTTTATTAGATATTTTAAAATTCATATTAATATTGGCACTTGTCATTCTTAGTAACGAACCTCCATTTTTAAAGTTGAATGTTCCGTATCGTCTTTTATTTTCATCTAAAGCATAGGGATCAAAAGTTGCTCCAAGGTTTAAGTTTAATTTATTTTTAAGTGCTGCAAATCCTGTGGTCATTCTTACAGGCGACCAATTTAATGAATCTGCAGCTATATTATAGCTGGTAGATAAATTTAAATTATTTAAGAGTTTTATTTTTTTTGGTTCAGCTTTTGTAGTGTCTTTGTCTGTAATTTTTGCCTCAAAAGTATTATTAATAGTTATCCCTAAACTGCTTGAAAAAGAATTTCCTGGCGCTCCAAACAAACCTCCTTGAAATCTTGTATATGAGGCTGTATTTCCATTAGCATCAATTATGTATTCATCATAGTATTGATCCTCAAAGCTGGGATTATAGCTATAAGAAACTGAAGGGCGAATAGTATGTCTAATTGATTGTATTTTTTTATCCTCTCCAAAATTAAATATCCCATATATTGTGGTTCCTATACTTGAATTTAGATTATATGTTCTAAATGCATCAAACTCATTAATTGTATCTTTAACAGCCATATCTAGCTCCTCATTGTAGTCATTATATCTTATTGTTTGTGGGGTCCAAACCTCTTGGTAAGCACTACCAAGACTAAAACTTAAATGTTTTAAAACTTTAAAATTCGTACTCAGAGGTATATTGTGTACAATACCTGATCTAGCCTCCTTGAACATATCAGACTTAAATAAATTATCTTCTGTGGTAATTATTCTGTTTTCAGCTCTTGAAGTATATTGGAAATTGATATTTTGAATTATACCTTTTTTCCCACCTTCTTTTGGAGCAAATGGAAAAATTCTCTCCATATTGGCTTGGAGTGTTGGTAATGTTAAATTTACGTTTTGTGTTTGTGAATTTTGAGACATTGATGATGTAAGGGAAATATTAACTCTAGGGCTTCCCGGAAATGTTTTAGAATATGATATTGAGGAACTTAAATTATTATTTAGAAAATTAGGATTATTTAATTGATTTACAGATTGCTGATAATAATCACTACTACCAAAATTAACTGATGCAGAAAAATTAGAATATGGAGAAGCTTTTTGATCTTTGGAGTGGGACCATCTAAAATTAAAAACAGTAGATTTAGAATAGTCTGAAAACCCTCGTTCTCCAGTGACTAAGTTTTCATATCTAAAACTTAAATTCCCATTATAATTATACATTTTTTTATATTGAGTGTCTGCTCTAATACCATAACTTCCATTTGTATAATAGTCACCAATAAGGGCTAAGTTAAAATAATCAGATAAATTAAAATAGTACCCTCCATTTTGAATTGCATATCCTCTATTGTTGTTTTCACCAATAGAAGGAAAAATGAAACCTGATGATTGATTTTGAGTAGTTGGGAAATAAGCAAAGGGTAGCATCAGTGGTGTAGGTACATCTGCAATATACATGTTTGTAAATCCAGTAACTATTTTGCCACCCGGCACAAGCTTTCCTTTTCTAACCCTGAAATAATAATCAGCATCATCTAATTCTCCTCCAGTAGTTACTCTTGCATCTTTTATGTAATAAACAGAGTCGTTTTGTTTTTTTGTGTAATTTGAAAAAACATTCATTCCTCCCTGTTCTGTCTTAGAATTCCATATTAAAGCTTTTTGAGTATCAAAATTGTATCTGATTGAATCAGGATTTATTTCATTAATACCTTGTTTAAAAAATGGATATTGAACCAATGTTCCACTGGTATCAATTATTCTCCCTGCATAAACTTCCTTTTCTTTATAATCAAGAACTATAATACCTGAACGAAGTGTTATATCACCATAATATAATTCTGCTTCGTTATATAAAGAGATTTTGTTTTTAGTTCTATTAATTCTAACAGAATCTTTTGCTTTATATGTAATCATATCAAGAAGGAGTGGTTCATCCTGTGAAACATCAGTACTGTCAATTATTATTTCTTTTTTTAGACTTTTATCACTTACAGACAATGAATCAGACTGTCCCTGGACAAATGCGTTCCAAAAAAATATAAACAATAATGATGTATAACTAAACTTTGACCGCAAGATGAAACCTCTTAAATTTGTATAGGAGCTAATATAAATTCAAAATTAAGGATATTTTTATAGTTCAATGGTAAAGTAAAGTTAATGAAATGAAAATTGTCATACTAAATTTCATATTTATTCTTTTATTTTCATTTTCAGTAATGGCAAATAATAATGATAAATTAAAAGATAAATTTATTGTTGTCCTTGATGCAGGTCATGGTGGTCATGATTCTGGAAATAGAGGAAATGGATATTTAGAAAAAGAAATTGCTTTAACGATTACTCTAGAAATTGGAAAATTACTATCGAAGAACAAAGATATTGAAGTTATATACACTCGAAAAGATGATAGGTATGTAGACCTTTTAAAAAGAGCACAAATAGCTAATGATGCAAATGCAGATTTATTCATTTCTATTCACTGTGATGCTTTTACTTCACCAAAAGCATATGGTGCTGGAACTTTTGTCTTAGGACTTCATGCTAACGAAAGAAACTTTGAGGTTGCAAAGAAAGAAAATTCTGTAATTTTTCTAGAGGATGACTATGAAAAAAATTATGATGGTTTTGATCCAAATAATCCTGAGTCAATTATTAGTCTATTACTTATGCAGGAGGAGTATTTAGAACAAAGTATCATTGCAGCAACATCAATTCAAAAGAGTTTTGTTAGTGTTTTAGGAAGAAAAGATCGTACTGTAAAACAGGCTGGTTTTATTGTTTTAAAATATACATATATGCCCAGTGTATTAGTCGAAACCGGTTTTTTAACAAATAAGAAGGAAGGAGCTTATTTAAATTCAAAAGAAGGCAAAAATTCTATGGCAAAAACCATCTCAAAAGCTATTATTGATTATAAAAACCAGCTAAATACATTTGTTTCAGCCGAAAAATTTACTCCATCGATTACTGGCTCAATTTCTAAGGATAAAGTCAAATTAACAAAATCATTATCCTACAAAGTTCAAATTTCTGCAAGTAAAAATAAAATTGAAACTAAATCGTATAATTTTAATAGATTAAATTCAATTACCCGAATAAAAAGCGGAGAAACATACAGATATTATTATGGAAATTCATTAAAATATAAAAGCGCAAAAAAAGATTTAAAAAAAGCTAAGAATAAAGGTTTTAAATCAGCCTTTATAGTTGCTTTTTTTAATGATAAAGTTATTTCTATTGAAGAAGCTAAAAAAATTGAATAAAATATTAATTCACAATCGAATTTACCTAGCTTTGTGATATGATTAAGATTTCTAAAGAAATTAAGGCTTTTATTCTAGTAGCTTGTGGCCTTTTAATGTTTATTTTCGGTTACAACTTTTTAAAGGGACAATCTCTTCTTAAAAGTCAAAAAATAATTTATACTATCTATCCTGAGATAGAGGGTCTAATACCTGGGGCTAAAATTACCCTAAATGGTTTATCTATCGGTTCTGTTACTCAAGCAGACTTTCTTCCTGGATCCACAAAAATTTTAATTACAATGAATATAAGAGGTGATATAAATTTCTCAAACCAAAGTAATGCTGTGCTTTATGAGACTGGACTTATTGGTGGCAAGGCAATATCAATAATTCCAAATTTTGATTCAAATAAATTAATTAAGACTGGAGACACACTAAAATCCTCTATTAAGCCTGGATTTACAGAACTTGTAAATCGTCAAATTGCCCCACTTCAAGAAAAGATAGTTAGTACTCTCACTAGTGTTGATTCATTATTTGTTGGAGTTAGTAATGTTTTAAATGCTGATACTCAAAATAATTTAAAAAACACTCTAGAAAACTTAAGTATCTCATTAGAAAATATAAATAATGCTTCCTCTGTATTGACTGAGTTATTAATTGCAAACCAGGATGCTTTTACAAATACAATGAATAATCTAAATGTCACCTCAGAAAACTTATCAGTAATTACTGATTCTATTTCCGCTATAAATTTTAACTCTACCATAAAAAAGTATGAAACTGTAGCTAATAATATTAATGAGTTGTTAATATCACTAGATAAAGGAGAAGGTTCAGTTGGTAAGTTTCTTAAAGATAATTCATTATATAATAGATTAGATGAAGTATCAAATTCTATGAATGTCCTTATTAAAGATCTAAAGCAAAACCCAAAACGATATGTTCATTTTTCAATATTCGGAAAGAAGGAAAAATCCAAAGATGAATAATTGATTAATTAATTAAATGGAATTAATGCCAAACTTATTATTCTTTATACTCTTTTCGATAGGAATAGGTTTTTTTGTTTTAAACATTAAAAAATTAATCTATAACATCAAGTTGGGGAAAGATATTGACAGGTATGATAATAAATCAGAAAGATGGAAAAACATGATCCTTTTAGCCCTTGGTCAATCTAAAATGATTCATAGACCCATATCGGGAGTTTTACATGTAATTGTATATATTGGTTTTATTTTAATCAATATAGAGTTACTGGAAATTGTTACTGATGGACTGCTTGGAACTCATAGAGTTTTTGCTCCATTCATGGGAGGTTTTTATGATTTTCTAATAGCAACATTTGAAATATTAGCTTTTTTAGTGATAATATCAGTTATTGTTTTTTGGATCAGACGAAATATGATTAAGATTAGAAGGTTTATGAAACCAGAGATGAAAGGGTGGCCTAAATATGATGCTGACTTCATTCTTTATTTTGAAATTGTTTTGATGTTTTTATTTCTTTCTATGAATGCCACTGATTCTTTGTTACAGGACTTAAATACCCCAAATTATATAAATGCAGGTTTATTTCCAATTTCAAAATATTTACAACCTTTATTTAATGATTTTTCTCAATCTAATTTAATTATTTTAGAAAGGGTTTTTTGGTGGTTACATATTATTGGAATTTTAATTTTTGCAAATTATCTATATTACTCTAAGCACCTGCATATACTATTAGCATTTCCAAATACATTTTTTGCTAATCTTGATTCAAAGGGTAGGTTTAAGAATAATTCTAATGTTACAAAAGAAGTTAAATTAATGTTAGATCCAAATGCAGATCCCTATGCTGTAAATTCATCTGATTCTCCACCAGAAAAATTTGGTGTCTCCGATGTAATAGATATGAACTGGTTTCAACTATTAAATGCTTATTCTTGTACTGAATGTGGAAGATGCACTAGTGAATGTCCAGCTAATCAGACCGGTAAAAAACTATCTCCCAGAAAAATAATGATGGATACTCGTGATAGATTAACTGAAGTTGGAGATAACTATAGAATAAATAACAAGAAATTTATTCCTGATGGAAAAGAACTTCTAAATGATTATATTTCCCCTGAAGAACTTTGGGCTTGTACATCTTGTAATGCATGTGTAGAAGCTTGTCCTATTGGAATTGATCCTTTATCTATAATAATGGATATGCGACAATATTTAGTTATGGAACAATCTTCCGCTCCTGGAGATCTAAATAATATGATGGGAAATATTGAAAATAATGGGGCTCCATGGCCCTTTAATAATCAAGACAGATTGTTATGGGCAAATGAAAACTAATTAATTATTAAACTTATGCAAAAAGAAGAAGCAGAAAATTATTTACATAAAAAAGTTGAAGATGGTGAAGTTGTCAGTCCTGTTTTACCTGATGGAGTCAAAAACTATTTAATAGATATTGACGGTACAATATGCGATGATATTCCCAATGAGGAGCCTGAAAGAATGGCAACTGCAACTGTTTATCCTGATGCCTTGGTAACATTAAATAAATGGTATGATGAAGGTCATTTAATTTGTTTTTTTACATCTAGAGTCGAATCACATCGAGCTGTAACTTCAAAATGGCTAAAGGATAATGGTTTTAAATATCATAGTCTTCTTATGGGCAAACCTAGAGGAGGAAATTATCACTGGGTAGATAATCACTTGGTCAAAGCCACTCGCTATAATGGAAAATTTACCGATCTAGTAGAAAAAGAAGTTAAGATTGAAGTATTTGATGATGGTAAATCTTAATTTTAAATCATGAATGTAAATACACTAGCTGATTTGACTGCACAGGGAAAAAAGCCTGATGTTCTTTTTTGGGTAGGTTGTGCTGGTAGTTTTGATGAGAGAGCTAAAAAAATCACAAAAGCATTTGTTAAAATCTTAAATAATTCTGGAATATCATATGCTGTTCTTGGTCCCGAAGAAAGTTGCACTGGAGATCCAGCAAAGCGTTCAGGAAACGAGTTTTTATTTCAAATGCAGGCAATGGCTAATATTGAGGTCTTGAACTCCTATAAGATTACAAAAATTGTAACTACTTGCCCTCATTGTTTTAATACTTTAAAAAATGAATATCCTGAATTAGGAGGAAGTTACGAAGTTGAGCATCATACTCAGTTTTTAAAAAAATTACTTAATGAAGGAAAAATTAAAATTCAAGGTGGTGTCTTTAAAGGCAAAAGAATAACATTTCATGACCCTTGTTACTTAGGCAGGGCAAATAATGTATATGAGGCTCCTAGAGATTTGATTAAAAAATTGGATGCTGAACTTATTGAAATGAAAAATTGTAAATCTAAGGGTTTATGTTGTGGAGCTGGAGGTGCTCAAATGTTTAAAGAGCCCGAAAAAGGAAATAAGGATATAAATATTAAAAGAACAGAGCAAGCTATTAATGTAAAGCCAGATATTATAGCTGCTGGATGTCCATTTTGTAATACAATGATGTCGGATGGAGTCAAAAGTAAAGAAAAAGAGAATATCCTGCCAGTAAAAGATATAGCTGAGCTTATTGCTGAAGCTAAAGATTTATAAAAATGGAAATACCTTTTAAAACTCTTTCAGATAATGCAAGGATATGGATATATCCATCTAATCGTAAACTAAGTGATAATGAAGTTATAGAAATTAAAGAATTGTGTAGTGATTTTTTAGCGAAATGGACTTCTCATAACAATACTCTTCTGGCATCATTTGATATTCCATATAATAGATTCATCGTTTTTGGCTTGGAAGTTGATTTCAATTCTCCATCTGGATGTTCAATTGATTCATCTGTTCATTTTATCCAGTATTTGGAAAATAAATTTAATATTTCTTTACTTGATAAAATGAATGTTACTTTTAAACAAGGTCAATTTTTAACACACAAGACTTTAAATGATTTTAAGAGTATGGTAAAAAATGGATCAGTTAATTCTGAAACAATTGTTTTTAATAATTTAGTTAATGATATGGCTGGATATAGATCTGAATGGGAAATTCAGATGAAAGATAGTTGGCACTCTCGATTTATTAAATAGAATATGAAATATTTTCTGAAATTACTCACAGTTATATTGATTTATTCAAATATTAATGCTCAACAGCCTGACCCTCTTGTTTCGTCTGATTATTTACTCCAAAAAAAATGGGTCGATAGTATTTATAATTCAATTACATTAAAGGAAAAAATTGGACAACTTTTCATTCCAATGGTTTTTTCTAATAAAGATTCTACTCATTTAAATAACACTTTAGATTTAATTAAATTTAATAATATTGGAGGTGTAATTTTTTCAAAAGGGTCAGTGATTTCACAAATTTCATGGAGTAATATTTTTCAATCAAATTCTAAAATTCCTTTATTAGTCTCTATGGATGCAGAATGGGGAGCAGCAATGAGATTGAAAAATGTTTTGGCATATCCTTGGAATATGACATTAGGAGCTATTGATGATGATGAGTTAATTAAAAAGATAGGCATAAGAATTGGTGAGCAACTTAATCGACTAGGAATACATATGAATTTTGCCCCAGTTATAGATATAAATACAAATCCAAAAAATCCAATAATAGGGAATCGATCTTTTGGTGAATCTTCAGAAATTGTTTCACGTAAAAGTCTTTCAATCATGAAAGGTATGCATGAAGCAAATATTTTAACATCTGGGAAGCATTTCCCTGGTCATGGAGATACTTCTAAGGATTCACATAAAACTCTTCCAACGATTAAATTTGAAAAAAAGAGAATAAAAGAAATTGAATTAGAACCTTATAGAGTTCTTATTCAGCAAGGTCTTTCTTCTGTTATGATTGCACATTTGAATATTCCTAGTCTTCAGGAGAAAGGATTGCCATCAACTCTTTCAAAATCGGTTGTCACAGATTTATTGAAAAATGAATTAGGTTTTAATGGACTAATTTTTACTGATGCTTTAAATATGAAAGGTGTTACTGAAGTTAAAAATATTGGTAATGTTGATTTAGCAGCATTTTTGGCTGGAAACGACATTCTTTTAATGTCTGAAAATATTTCTGAAGGTATAAATTCTATTCAAAGAGCATATCTTTCTGGTTTAATATCAGAATCTAGACTAGAACACTCGGTAAAGAAGATTCTCAAAGCTAAGTACAAGTCTAATTTAAATAATTATAAGCCAATAGAAAGGTTGAATACTTCATTGAGTTCAGCCCAGGATTCACTTTTAGTCTCTAAAGTTTTTCAAAAAGCCATAACTGTTTTGGAAAATAAAAATGGTATACTACCATTAAGTAAAGATAATAAATACGGTTATTTATCTATTGATAGTGGATCTGGTTCTTTCTTTAAAAATAAATTAAACTTATATGCTCATGTTGATAAAGTTATTGATTTAAGTTCAAAAGAAATTATTGATCAAGCTAAGAAAAAAAAATGGAGTGCAATTATAGTTGGGTGGCACCCAAATGCAAAAGATGACAATCCATATTTAATTAGTAAACTTCCCCTTAGAACAATTCAAAAATTAAAAAAAGTAAGTGCTGCTATTCCAGTAGTAATTAATATTTTTTCTAACCCATATGCAGTCTCTCAAATTAATAAAATAAAAGATTTAAAAGGTTTAATTGTTAGTTATCAAAACAGTCAAATTGCACAAACTACTAGTGCTGATGCAATGTTTGGAATTCATAAAATTGAAGGTAAAATACCTGTTTCAGTAGGAAAAAAATATCCAATGGGAAGTGGCATCATAATTCCTTCAAAAAAAATATTAGGATATTCAAGTCCTGCATTAGAGGGTTTTAATAGTAAAAAGTTACTAGCCATTGATAGTCTAGCAAAGATTGCAATTGACTCAATGATGACACCTGGAATTCAAATATTAATCTCTAGAAACGGAAAAATTATTTACAATAAAAACTTTGGACACCACACTTATGAGAAGTTAAAAAAGGTTACTGACAGTTCTGTTTATGATGTTGCATCCTTAACAAAAATTTTAGCTACACTCCCTTTAATAATTCAAGATGTTTCAGCTAATAAAATCAATCTTAACACTAAAATTGGTGAATTATTGCCTAAATGGAATAATTCTAATAAAGCTAATATCACCCTCAAAGAAATGCTTTCTCACTATGGGAGATTGAAGCCTTGGATACCTTTTTACAAAGAAACATTGGATAGAAATGGTAACCCAAAACGAAAATTTTATAATTTAAAATATTCTAGGTCACATAGCTTAAGAGTAGTTGATAATTTATTTTTGAAAAATAAATATGAAAAAAATATAATTAATCAAATTAAAGAAAGCGAATTAATTGATGAGTCCAAAAGAGAATTTTATGAATGGAAAAATAATTATTCAGATTTACCTTACTATATTTTAAAGGAGTATTTAGAGACGACTAAAAATAATGATTTAGATGTTTTGGTAAAGAAATATATTTATTCCCCTCTGGGCTTAAAATACACAACATATAATCCAAAATCCTCTTATTCTAAGGACCTAATTGTACCATCTGAAATTGATAATTATTTTCGTAAAATAAAACTTCAGGGTGATGTTCACGATATGGGTGCAGGAATGCTAGGTGGGGTTGGTGGACATGCGGGAATTTTTTCAAATGCTTACGAAGTTGCAGTAATAATGCAAATGTATTTACAAAAAGGGGTTTACGATGGTGTACGACTGTTTCCAAGCTCAACTTTTGATTTATTTAATAAATGCTATTATTGTAAAAACGGAAATAGATTAGGAGTGGGGTTTGATAAGCCTCAGATAGAAGGTAATGGGTCTACATGTGGATGTGTTTCTAATGAGAGCTTTGGTCATTCTGGGTTTACAGGAACTTTTGCTTGGGCTGACCCTGAAAAGAAAATAGTATTTGTATTTTTGTCAAATAGAACTTTTCCAACTATGGAAAATCGATTACTGTTAAGTCATAATATTCGTACAAGAATTCAGAGTATTTTATATGATGCTTTAGAAGATTAAATTGTTATATATGAAAATTGCAATTGTTTGTTATCCTACATATGGAGGCAGTGGAGTAGTAGCTACAGAATTAGGTCATTCTCTTTCAATGCGAGGTCATGAGATTCATTTCATAACATATAAACAACCAGTTAGACTTGACACATTAAATAAAAATATTCACTTTCATGAAGTTTTTGTTCCAGAATATGATCTTTTCCATTACCAACCATATGAATTGGCTCTTTCAAGTAGAATAGTTGATGTTGTTAAAGCTCACAATATTGATGTTTTGCATGTTCATTACGCAATACCCCATGCCTATGCAGCATATATGTCGAAAATGATGCTTAGAGATATTGGAATTGGTCTCCCGATTGTTACTACCCTCCATGGTACTGACATAACTTTGGTTGGTAGTCACCCGTTTTATAGATCAGCAGTTACTTTTAGCATTAACAATTCTGATTACGTTACTTCAGTTTCAAAAAGTTTAAAAGATGATACCGAAAGCTTATTTGATATTAATAAATCAATTGATGTGATTCCCAATTTCATTGATGTTAAAAAGCATGCCCATCTTGACAGACCATGTCACAGAGAATCTGTAGCTGAAAACAAAGAAAAAGTTATAACTCATATTTCTAATTTTAGACCCTTAAAAAGAGTTAAAGATGTAGTTAAAGTTTTTGAAATTGTTCAAAGGGATATTCCATCAAAATTATTAATGGTTGGGGAAGGGCCTGAAAGAATTAAGGCACAGAGGTATGTTAAAAAACATAATTTAAGTGATAAGGTTCTTTTTTTAGGAAAGAGTAATGAAATAAATGAGCTATTATGTTACAGTGATATATTCTTACTGCCATCTGAAAAAGAAAGTTTTGGTTTGGTTGCTTTGGAGGCAATGATCCACAAAGTTCCTGTTATTTCTAGTAATGCAGGTGGATTATCGGAGGTTAATATTGATGGTGAATCTGGTTATTTATCTCCTGTTGGAGATGTCAAGGAAATGGCAAAAAATGCTATCAAAATATTAAAAGATGAAAATGAATTCAATAGACTTAAAGAAGGAGCATTCAGAAGAGCAAAGACTTTCGATATTTCTAATATAATCCCAAAGTATGAGTTAATTTATAAGAAAGCTTTAGATGGTTCTATTTAGGGCTATATATTTTAATCGCTTTTTCAAGAGCTTCTTTTTTGCTTAATGACATTTTTTTTGTTTGGAAAGATGCATACTTATCCATTTGATCATTATAATGTTTACTATTTGGATTATCGGAACTCCCGTAAGAAATTATAGACTCTATTTCAGGTCCATTGGGAGTGAATTTAACTAGTTCTATGTAAGATTCACCAGCGTTAACTCTTGTCATACCATCTTTATATGGAACCGATTTCATCGCAGTTAAAACATCTCTTAGTCCATAAATAGGTATTTCTTTATCACCCCTAACAAGTTTTTGAAATTCCCCTAATTTTATCTTTTCCTTTCCAAAATATTTCAACATGTGTTTTTTAGTATCTTTTAATGCTTCAATTAGAAATGTTTTAGGAAAAATTTTTGGAGCAGGAAGTTGATTGTAATATTTTCCCAATTTACTATAAAATATCGCAAAAGCTCCAGCACCAATGGAGTTTATTTCAGCTTTTCTATCCCATTTTTGGATATCAATTAATATGTTTTTAATATATGGGTACTTTTTTGGATCAATTTCAAATAATTCATTTATATCCATCCATGAATATTTTAGTGGAGTTGGGAGTGTATGGTCATATTTAATTTTTTTAAAGTCATTGAAATCTAACTTTTGTTTTTCATCGATCAAATATTTTAATCTAATTGATCTATTATTATTATAATTTTCGAACCCCATATCTTCAGAAAAATTATTTTTAATAGGGTTTTCGTCAATAGACGTGCATAAAAATGGAGAATGATTTGTATTATAAAAATACCCTGACTTTGGCTGAAGAACTTGCGGAAGATCCTCTACGTTATAAGTAGTGGTCCAAAGAGTCTTTTTTGTATTCCCTGGCACTACATTTTTCCAATCGTAACCTGCTTTTCTTTTTGGAATCAATCCATTAGATATGTAAAAAATTGTGTCATTTTTATCTGCATAACCTATATTATATCCAGGAATAGCTTTCATCTTCAGTGTTGAATAAAACTCTGTGAAATTTTTTGATTTACCCATTTTCCACCATTGTTCCAGTCCACGAATTTCACTTAAAGCAGGAGTTTTGATTGAAAAGTATCCAGACTTATTTTTCAAAGTCGGACCATACATACTTTTATAATAGCGTTTTTTGATTTTGAAAGGAATACCAAGAATTTTAATTCTTAATTCTGCTTTATATTTTTCTAGATCATAATACTTTCCATCAACTAGGTATTTGTTTTTATATTTAGGATGCATTTCAAGAGCAAACACATCTGTTTTGTCTGGTTGATTAACAGTATGGCACCAAGCAATATTTTCATTTACACCAATTAAAACACTTGGACTCCCTGCAAATAATGCTCCCAATATATTGGTGCCTTCTTCACTTTGCAAATGAGCTTCATACCATGATACTGGTCCATCTAAAGGCTGGTGAGTATTAATTGCAAGATATGTATTACCGTCTGAAGTTTTATTGCTGTTAAAGGCAAATGTGTTAGACCCTTTTTCTTGTTTTGAATATAGTGAGTCAGATTCATTTATTTTTTGATATTTTAAATCATTTCGAACTATTTTACTCACCCAATAATCACCCCTAGAAGAAATAAATAGCTGTAATTGGCCATATCTCAACATTTTTTTTGGAGTAACAGGAAATAAATCTGGATGAAGAACTTTTTCAGGGTTTTG
>Ga0208130_1000035_pt1 | contig 69020 bp, 61 predicted proteins | sample ETNtaG_31_FD_185771 | JGI IMG/M metagenome (GOLD analysis project Ga0208130, IMG submission 185771) | Marine microbial and viral communities from oxygen minimum zone, Eastern Pacific Ocean - ETNP201310SV78 (SPAdes) (version 2) | ecosystem: Environmental > Aquatic > Marine > Oceanic ... | reverse complement strand
ACTGAGGATGGTCACACAACCTCTGTCGCACACTGGTTGGAAGAGGATGATTTCCGTAAGAATGGTGGAGTGATGAATCACGAAACTGTCGAATCCATTCAGAAGCGTCGTAAGCCATTTACTGTTGACTACACAGGATTTGGTTGGGTATTAATTAAGAAGGGTGTCTTTGAGAATCTGGAATACCCTTGGTTTGCTCCTAAGATGCAAGTCTTTGAGAGTGGAAATGTTCAAGACATGTGTGGTGAGGATGTCTCATTCTGTCTTGATGCAAAAGAGCAAGGATTTGAAATCTGGTGCGATCCTCGTATCAGGGTTGGTCACGAAAAAACTCGCGTAATCTGAGGTACTGAATTATGATGATGAAAGGCGGCACTTACGTTAAAGGTAAGCCAAAGAAAACTCGGCAAGGAAACTCGCAGTATAGTTTGTTATCCGCGACTTCTCGCAATGGACGTAAGAAAAAGTATCGTGGTCAAGGAAGAGGATAAGATTCCACTATGGGTATATGCCATGGGGTTATCCCTCATGGTATTCACAATAATTTGTTTTTTAATTATGCTTCTAGGAATGCTCTAGAGGCATTTTTACTGTATAGATATATTAATTGATTATATTAGTATGCCTGCTCTTATTTGTAACCTCCCCTCGGTGGAGGTATGGGTTCGTAAAGAATACCTTACAGATCATCAGTCTGGACATGGAGAATTTGTCAAAGGTGTTTGGGTATCATGTAAATCGATTCCTGGCCGCACTTTTTATTTTGAGACATACTTACCAGAGTATGCAGCAATGTACGATAAATTGCCTATCAGTGCGTTTGTAAGCGCCCCTGAGACGCCTGAACCTGATATGAACCTACCTAACCTACAATTCTGGAATTGTATGGATTACGGCGTTGTATCGGTTACTAAGCAATTCATTGGTTCTATGGATTATGAACTGTATACACGGGACTATGGTATTCAAAAAGGAACATATATCTGTACAATAGACAACTATCATCAAGATCCTGAGGTAGTTGACTATGCAACAAGTGAAAATCCAGCTGAACACAAGTCACATAACTTGATTGAACTTGAAAATGGTCAATATGCACTGTATCCTAACAATAGAATACGCATCTATGACAATAGTTTGACTCCGGTCGAACCAAAAATGCCAGATTTTAAAGTTTCAACTCAATATTATCAAGTTGAAAATGGTTTTGAGCGACTTGGAATGGGTCGTGAGGACGAATATTTCTGGAAAACAGCAAAAGAACGCGAAAATTTATCCGAAGAGGAAGAAAATGGCACCAAGTAATGACTTTTTAGACAATTTAGCTGCACACCAACACGAAAAAATGCTTCGTGAGATCTCAAATGATGAGTTAACACCCAAAAAAACTGATAAAGTCAAAGAATCAGAGATTTGGGACCCCGCAACTCAAAAATCAATCCTAATTGAGGACTAAAATGATTGATAAGAATGGGTGGTGGCAACGTGATATGATTAGTGATAATGAATGCATCCTAATTTCACTTAAAAATGCTCCTATTGGCACAAATAAAAAGCAAGTTGAACGATTAATCAAAAAATATGAAAATATAATTGGTAAATTAGTTGATAAATAAGTTATATTTGCCGTATTATTGTGCCTTTAGAAAGGGTAAGTCAAGGTTTTAGAGATGTAAGTATGTCATTCAAGAAAAATCCCTTGAATGATGATTTAATCTTGCTTAAAAATGCAAATGCGATTGCCCGTTCTGTTAAAAACATAGTTTTTACCTTTCCCGGCGAAAAACCTTTTAATGAAGATTTTGGTTCAAGAGTATCGAGGTTGTTATTTGACAATCTTGATGAATTAACCGCATCCAACATCAGAGATGAGATCGAATCTTCAATTACTAGATTTGAACCAAGGGTAAATTTACGATTAGTGAAGACAACACCCGATTTTGAGGGTAATGGTTTTGATGTAAAAATTGTATATGACATTATAGGTGCGGATATACCGCCACAGCAATTAGAATTCGTCTTGCAACCAACAAGGTAACATGCCATTAGTAAATTTCGCTAATCTGGACTTTGACCAGATCAAAACATCACTTAGAGAATATCTAAAGTCAAATTCCAACTTTACGGATTATGATTTTGAGGGATCAAACCTTTCAACGATTCTAGATCTTTTAGCCTATAACACATATATTACCTCATATAATGCAAACATGGTTGCAAATGAGGTTTTTATTGATAGTGCAACTTTAAGAGAAAATGTTGTTGCACTTGCAAGAAATATTGGATATATTCCTAGATCTCGGAAGTCTGCATCAGCATCTGTTAGTTTTAGTGTTGATGTTTCGGATGTATCTCCAGCACCATCGACAATTACACTAAAAAAAGGTGTTGTTGCATCATCATCAGGATCTTTTGCAGGACAATCTTTTATATTTTCCATTTTAGAGGATACTACAGTTCCAGCATTTAATGGTATTGCAACTTTTGATGATTTAATCATTCATGAGGGTGTTCTTTTAGAATCAAATTTCACAAAATCTACTAGAGAATTAAATCAAAAGTATATTTTACCAAATTCCGGTATTGATACGGATTTAATTCGTGTTACAGTTAGAAATAATCAGTTTAATCTGACGGGAGCTAAATATGCTCTTCAAGATAGTCTTTTTGATATCAATCCAGAATCAAAAGTATATTATCTGCAAGAAATCTCAGATGAGAGGTATGAACTAATTTTTGGAGACGGTGTTTTTGGAAAAGCACTTGAAGAAGGTAATTATATTACTGCAAACTATATTGTAAGTACTGGTGATTCTGCAAATGGCATCTCAGACTTCAATTTTGCCGGTAGATTGGTATATAACAGGAATGCGGTTGAATATAATGTAACTTCTGGTATATCACCTCTTTCTACAGGACTTATTTCTTCTGGTGGTGAGAATATCGAAACAGTAGAGTCAATTAAAAAGTTTGCACCAAGAATATATGCCACCCAAAATAGAGCATTAACTTCTAATGACTATGAAACATTAATTCCAGCAAAAATTTACCCTGAAACAGAATCCATTTCAGTTTTTGGTGGCGAAGAATTAGTTCCCCCTCAATATGGAAAAGTTTTTATTAGTATTAAACCAACTTTTGGTGATTATTTGCCAAACTTGATCAAAGAAAATATAAAGATGAATCTGAAGAAGTATTCTGTTGCTGGTATTGTACCGGAAATACTTGATCTTAAATATTTGTATCTTGAGAGTAATAGTAAAATTTATTATAACACAAATCTCACAAACACAGCTGAATTAGTCTCAACATTAATTCAAAATAACATTACAAGATACGCTGAATCAACTGAGTTAAATAAGTATGGCGCAAGGTTCAAGTATAGTAAATTTTTGAAAGTAATTGACGATAGTCATGAATCAGTCACATCTAATATTACAACTATTCAGATGAGACGTGATTTGAGAGTATCACTCAACTCTTTAGTTGAATATCAAATTGGTTTTGGAAACTCTTTCTATATTAAAAGAATGAGCGGATATAATATCAAAACTTCTGCATTTAGAGTTGATGGTATTGCATCCGATGTCTATATTTCAGATGTACCTAATTCGGATAGAGAAACGGGTGAATTATTCTTATTCTCTGTCCCGTCTATAAATTCATCAAGTCCTACTGTAATTAGAAGGAACATTGGAACAATTAATTACAAGAGAGGTATATTGACGTTGAATCCGATAAATGTTTTATCTGGCTTACAGAGAACAGGTCAAACAATTATTGAAATTTCAGGCACTCCTGTTTCAAATGATGTAATTGGATTGCAAGATTTATATCTACAATTAGATGTTGCAAATAGCACCTTTGAGACTGTGCCTGATGAAATCGCTTCTGGAGTCGATCCTTCAGCGTCTAACTATATTGTATCTTCGAGTTATGCAAATGGCGTCTTAGTACGTCCTGGTGGTAGAGGTAGCGTTCCAGTTTCTACAACAACCACCACCACTACACCAACAGGCAATACAACACTTGCTTCTGTATCTGGTAGTGCATCCTCAGGAACATCTACACCTACACCAACATCTACATCCACACCTTCATCTAGTTCTACTTCATCTTCCGGCAGCGGCGGTGGTTATTCATCAGGTTACTAATATAAAAAATGTCAGAAAAAAGAGTTCAGTTTAACAACATAGTTCAGAACCAGCTCCCCAATTATGTTAGGGATGAGTTCCCACTTATTTCTGAATTTTTAAAATCATATTATCAGGCGCTAGAATTTAAAGGTGCTCCTATTGATTTGATTCAAAATATTGATCGTTATATTAAACTTGACGAAACAACAAACCTACAAGATTCTGTTGTTCTGCTGTCAGATATAACTGCATATGATACTACTATAAATGTTGACTTTGGTAGTAGTAGAACAGGAACTAATGGATTTCCAGATTCTTATGGATTAATCCAAATTGATAATGAGGTTATAACATACACGCAAAAAACTGATAACTCTTTTACTGGTTGCATTAGAGGTTTCTCTGGCATCACTTCACAAAAAGAATTAACAAATCAAGAGAATTTAGTATTTACCGAATCGGATAGAGAAAAACATAAAGCATCTTCTAAAATTATAAATCTGAGCAATTTATTTTTAAAAGAATTTTTAGTAAAAACAAAAAATCAATTTTTACCTCTTCTCAATGAAAGATCTTTATCTGAAAATCTGAATGAAAACTTATTCATAAAGCAATCTAAAGATTTTTATCTGAGTAGAGGAACCGACATCTCATTTAAAATTCTGTTTAGAGCATTATATAATCGAGATGTAACAGTAGTTAAACCAAGGGAGTTTCTTTTTACACCATCAAACTCTGATTTTAGAGTTACCAATGATCTAGTTGTCGAATCTGTAGAAGGAGATCCTTTAGATCTTGACCAGGCAACTCTTTTCCAAGATGAATTTCCTGAAGCCGGTCTTGTAAAAGCATATGCTCCAATTACATCAGTCGAAAAACTACAAATATTCCAAGTAGGAACAGCAAAAAGTTTTTACAAGCTAAGACTTGATGGTGGATATGATAGAGACGTTGAGGTTCAAGGAGCGATTCGTGGAGCATTTGGTATCCATCCTAAAACTAGAGTAATCGGGGAAGTTGGATCTGGTACAACTGTCCTCTTAGTTGACTCCACTGTTGGTTTTGGAACAGCAGGAGAATTGTCTGTAACTTATAATGATACCACTACTGGAATTGTATCATACACCTCAAAAAACTATACTCAGTTTTTTGGATGTTCAAATATCACAGGAACGATATCTGATGGAGAAACTGTCGGTATCAATACTTTTGCTTATGGAAGATCTTTCTCTAATCAAAATGAAACTATTAGAGTAAGAATTAACTCGGTACTTAGTGATTTTGTGTATCCATCAGATACAAAGAATTTTAGAACTGGTGATATTGCACAGATTAAAACTTTAGGCAACGCTAAAGATGAATCTACATTTGACAATTGGTTTTATAATTATTCATCAAAACATCTTATTAATACCCTTTCACTGATAGATTCTTCCGACAACAGTTACGAATTAATTTTAAATAAAAAACACTTTTTTAGAGAAAATGATAAGGTTACTGTAGCTGATTTATCCGGAGCTGCTCAAGCTGGAGGTGTGGTATATAGAATTGGTTCAGAAAAATCAATTTTTATAAAAGGATCTGGTTCTTTAGATACAAGCAAAACATATTCAATTCAAAGAAATATATTAAGTGGGGATGCCGCTAATTTTCCATCATCTCAACAATATCAAGCAAATATTCAAGGTGTTTTTGATAATTCGGAAAATTTCCTCGTAGCATCTTCATCAATCCCATCATACTCGGGGTCAAAACTTAATGCCACAGATAGATCAGTAACTTTCTCTGGAACATTTTTGGGAGAGGAATTGACTATCTCTCCTGGAGCAAAACACAATTTTTACTCAGGTGATGCAGTTTATTATTCTGCAGGAATTACAACAGAGTCATATATTGATTATGACGGAATAAGTAAAGTAAGAGAAGTTAGAAATCAATCACTAGGATCCAACTTTCCGGATGGTTTATACTATGTTAAAAGACTATCCGATACAAGTATCAAGTTAGCAAAAAGTAAAAATAATGTCTACAATAACAATTTTGTAAGCGTAGAATCTTCAGTTACAGTATCTAATAATACATTAAAACCATATGTTTTCCAAGGTAAGGATTTACAATCACAAAAACTTGTAAGAGAGATTCCAAAACGTGCTCAGCATACCGGACAGTTAACACCTACTGAACCTGGATATACTGGTATTTTAATTAATGGTGTTGAAATATTAAATTATAAGGCACCAGATGTTGTTTACTATGGCAAAATTGAAGACGTTGAGGTTCTTTCTTCCGGACAAAATTTTGATATTATCGATCCACCACAACTGCTCATTAGTGATAGTGTTGGAACAGGTGCTACCGGAAACATTGCTGTTTCTGGTTCTTTAGAAAGTATTAGGATTAACGATCCAGGATTTGATTATGATGAAGTTCCAGTTATCACCATTACTGGAGGTAATGGTTCTGGAGCGGTAGCAAAACCCAATATGAAGTTGATTGATCACTCAGCTTCGTTCTTTGCTGATGTAGCGTCTGCTGGTATCAGCACTGGGGAAGCAACGTCTACGATTGGTTTCTCAACTTATCACAAATTAAGAAATGGCGAACATGTTATATACAGAACTAATGGTCAGGCCGGTGTTTCTGGATTAACAACGGACGCAAAGTATTTTGCAAGAACCACTGATAATACTACAATCACGCTTCATAATAATCTTTCTGATGTTATCTCTGGAATTAACACAGTAGTACTGACAAAATATGGCGAAGGAACTCATAGTTTTCAGACAGTAAATAAAAAATCAATTGTTGAGTCTATTTCAGTCATTTCTGGTGGTGAGGGATATGAAAACAAAAAAAGATCTGCTGCTGCAACAAGTGGTGTAAGCACCTCCCAAAATTGTATTGAAATTCGTAATCATGATTATCAATCTGGAGAAATATTAAAGTACACTGCAGGTTCAACTCCTATTGGTGGTTTGACAGATGGGACTGAATATTATGTTATTGTATTAGATACTAACAAGTTTAGACTGACAAATATTGGATTAACCACGGCAACAAAAAAAGTTTTTTATGATACCAATCAATATGTTGAATTTAGTTCAAAAGGCGTAGGAACACATAGTTTTAATTACCCTGACATTTCCGTATCAATTTCTGGTCAAATTGGTATATCTTCTATTGGTTTAGAAACTTTTGAGGCAGAATTGCAACCAATTTTTAGAGGAGAAATTACATCTGTTAATTTAACAAATAATGGTGTTGGTTATGGTGCATCTGAGGTTTTAAATCTGGATAGGCCTCCTTCCGTCATAGCAGTTTCTGGAGAGGACGCACAATGTCAAGCAATTATTAACCAAGGAAGAATAGATGAAATTCTTGTATTAAACCCAGGTAGACAATATATTTCTCCTCCTGATGTATCAATCGTGGGAGATGGTATCGGTGCTGTTGTTACTCCAATATTGAATAATGGTGTTTTAACAGAAGTCAAAGTTATTGAGTCTGGAATTGGATATAATCAAAATACAACTGCAGTTAATATCATTCATCCAGGTGATGGTGAAATATTAAAGGCAAAATTACAAACCTGGAGAGTTAATTTATTCCAAAAATATCTGTTCTCACTTTCGGATGATGATGGAATCATTGAAACTGGAACCAATGAAGACTTTGGAATGCAATATTGTCACATATATGCTCCAAGGAAGTTGAGACAATTAGTATACTCTGTTGATGGTGATGGGAATCAGCTTTATGGAAAGTCTGATTTGGAAATAAACGTCAATACTAAGCAAGAAGCGATTTCGCAAAACCACTCTCCAATTATTGGATGGTCATATGATGGCCATCCAATTTACGGACCATACGGATATTCCTCTAGATCTGGTGGATCAGTTACCCCTATGGAAACTGGGTATGTTGAGAGAGCAACGGCAGAGCAAAGACCTCCTTTGACAATATGGCCATCAGGTTTCTTCATTAATGATTTTGTTTATGAGAATAAAACTAGTGAATCTGTTCTTGATGAGAACAATGGAAGACATTGCGTAACTCCAGAGTTTCCTAACGGAACTTACGCATACTTCGCTACCATCGCAACTGATGAGGCAGATACTCAGTCTCCATTTACTAATTTTAGAAGACCAAAATTCCCATATCTGATTGGAGAAAATTTCCACGCAAAACCAAATGAATTTAATTTTGCAAAAGTATCAAATCAAGATGACTTTAAAATTAATACAACAAATTATTTAAAGAATACTACCCCATATAACTTATTTGATGATAGAGATGTTCAATATAAGTATCTTTCCTTACCATCAAATCTAAATCAAAAAATTGAAGTTGTAAATGCTGCGAAAGGTGGAGTTGATGCTGTTGGTATTATCACTGGTGGTGATAATTACAAAGTAGGAGATCCGATTGTATTCAATGAGTCTGAAACAGGTGGTGGAGGCGTTTCTGCAAGGGTCTCACACCTTTTAGGAAAGTCTGTTGATAGTGTAAGTGTTGCCACTAGTTCTATCGAAAATGCAGAAATTTATCCTAATGGGAAAGGCAAGTGTCTATTATTTGCAAATAATCCACATCAATTCTCAAATGCAGATTTAATTTCAATAAGTGGATTATCAACAACTACATCAGGTATTGATGGAGTACACTTTGCGGGTATTAGTTCTGATGTATTTAAGATTGCTGGTGTAGGGGTTGCAACTAATGGTATTGGAACTGCTGAGTTTACTGGATTTATCACATTCTTTAATTTAACTGGAAATCTTAATTATCCAAATATTAGAGAGAATGATATCCTTGAGATTGGGACTGAGCAAGTAAAAATTCTTAATGTTGATCAGAGATTATCACGGGTCAGGGTTGAGAGAGCTATAAACGGTGTTGTTGGAGTTGCCCACACTGTTGGAACTGCGGCAACAATTACCCAAAGAAAAATTAGCATACCTGTTGGATTTAAAACAGATGTTGATTATCGGGTGAATAAAGAAATATATTTCAATCCAGTAGAGTCTGTTGGATTAGGAAGCACTGGTGGAGTGGGTATTGGTAGCACTATTTTCTTCAGTAATCCAGGTGCTGGTGCATCATCCATTGTAATACCAACTAAAACCATTTTTATTAAGGATCATGGTCTTGAGACTGGTGATAGAGTTACTTATTCTTTGAATGGCGGTCAAGGAATTATTATTCAGGACAATCATACCGCTATCCTTGGGAATAATAGTGAGGATTTTGGATCCATTGGTATAGGAACAAGAGCTGTTGATGGTTCTACATTCTTTGTAGCTAAGATTAGAGATAATTTAATTGGATTAGCAACTGCAAGGGTCAGTCTTGGAAGCACCGGAATATTTGAAGGCACGGTCGATTCTGATACCATTACTACTGTTTCTTTCCTTGGAATAGGAACTGGAGTTAAGCATAGTATTAAAACCAATCACGATGTTATTACCGGAGACGTTAGCAGAAATACGGTTACAGTATCCACGGCTACGAGTCATGGAATTCATATTGGACACGATATAATTTTAGATGTAAATCCAGGAGTAACATCTGCATTCAATGTTTCATATGATGATTATAATAGAAGAATAATTATAGATCCAAAATCATATACTTCTACTGGAATTAACACTGACACTAATGTCATCACAATTAATAATCATGGATTTATTCATGGCCAAAAAATTATCTACAATGAAAGTGTTATCAGTCCTACTGAAGGACTTTCTAATAATTCCATGTATTATGTTTCCATAGTTGATAGAAATTCTTTTAAACTTTCTGAGACATTTGAAAACGCTACAAATTCAATTCCAAGAACAATTGGAATTGGAAGCACTGGTGATGGTGGTGTAATTAATCCAATTAACCCTCCATTAAAACTGTATAAAGATTCCATTGTTACATTTAATCTAACGAGTTCAACTCTTTCACATGAGGTTCAATCTACACAGTATCCCTCATTTGAATTTAATCTATATGCCGATAGTAATTTTACTAACAAATATGTTGGGAAAGTTGGTAACACTGGATATGATTTAACTAGGACTGGCAGGGTTGGTATTGATGGAACTGCAAAAGTTACTTTAACTGTCAATGATAAAACTCCCCAGGAACTTTATTACAGACTTGATCCAACATATGAGAGTGGTGATGTTCCTGCGGTAAAATCAGAAATTACCATTGATAATGAGGTTCATGAACACAACACCTTATCCGTTATGGATAGCCTTTACAACGGGAAGCATAAAATTTCTGTTGCTAGACCAAACTCTTTTGGATTTACCATTGCTCAAACCCCCGAAAAATCTTCCTATATCTCTTCAACTTCTTCTGCTCAAATCACTTATGAAACAGATTGCACTCATACTGAAGGTTCAGTTACAAGAATTGAAGTTATTAACAGCGGAAAAGATTACTCATCATTGCCAGGCATTACCACAGTTACAACTTCTAGAGGTACAGGTATAATTTTAGAGGCACAAAGTAATCAAATTGGAAAAATAACCAAAACTCGAATTAAAGATATTGGATTTGATTTCCCATCAGATAAAACACTTAGACCATCTATTACACTACCAAACATCATTAGCATTAAATCTTTAAAATCTTTTGATTTTATTGGAATATCTTCTGCTGGAAGAGGTTACTCTACAGCACCAAGATTACTAGCGTTTGATGGAAAAACAGGTCAACGTATTACTGATGTGGATCTTGATTACAATCTTGGCGATGATCGGGTAACTATCCTTAAGAATACAAAAGGAATAAGTAATACCCTTCCAACTATTATACCAATTAATAATACAAATGGATGTGGAATTAGTACTATTGGATTTAATACAGAGACTAATCAGGTAACTGTCGAACTAGACACTGGATTTAGTTCTAGTGATGTTTTTCCTGTCGAAGTTGGTGATAAAGTTCTTATCGAAAATATTAGTATCGGTATTGGATCTACCGGAATAGGATATAATTCCTCAGACCACAACTATAAACTATTCCCTGTTATCCAAGTTGATAAAAATTTGGGTGGAGTTGGAGCTACTTTTAGTTATTCACTTGATGGTTTATTTGATCAATCTATAGGTGAGTTTGTTGGAGTATTTGATAAATTTAACTCTGGAGGAAGAGTTATTTCGGAAAGACATTTCCCAATTTTCAGTATTGATCTAAAAGATAATGAATTTCTTAATGGCGAGGAAGTCAAATCATCTACATCATCAGGAATTGTGGAAAGTTGGGATAGAAAGACTGGAACTCTTAGAGTTTCAACATCTAAAAACTTTATAAAAGGGGATACTATAGAGGGACTCGATTCCAAAACTCAAGGAATTGCAGATAAGGTGACAGTATATGATTCTATCCTTAACACAGATTCGTCCTCAAGAGTTATTAAAGGATCTACTACTGATTCTGGGTTCCTTAATGCTAATATGCAGAGAATTCAGGATAGTTTCTACTATCAGAATTTTTCATATTCATTAAGATCACGAATTGATTTTGATACTTGGAATGATGTAGTAAGTACAACAAATCATACTGCAGGATTTAAAAAGTTTGCCGATTATCAATTAGAAACCCCATCAGAGTATATTGAAATTGAAACAAACTCAATGAAGGTTGGATTATCCACAGAACTTTCATATTTTAGTGTGGTTAATGATCTTTACAGTATTGGGGACTTTAATTGTTTCTATGATTTTGATTTAGCATCAGAAAATTCTCTTAATACTTCCAATAGTATTTTTTCAGATGAAATTATTTTCTCAAGTAGAATTTTAACAGATTTCTTTGAATCATTCGGAAACAGAGCCGTTGAATTTGATGATTTTAGTGGTCAATTTAATAGTAATCCAAGAGCAACTAGATTCCAATTAATTGATGAGTTTAATGTTAATACCAGTAGATTCATAAAGTATTTCATCTACTTTAAAGATGAGAGATTTGATAGTGAAAGGCAATTTGGAATAGTATCCATGCTTCAAGATGGTCAAATTGCATTTATGAATCAATATGGAAGAATGGTTAGTGTAGGTGATCTTGCAGACTTTGACTTTAAAGTTGCCGGAACTCAAGGATCATTACAATTCTTCCCAAGAAATTTTGCTGTTAATGATTATCAAATTGTCAGTTTGGCATATCATCTGGATGATAACGTTGTCGGTCTTGGAACTTCTATTGTATTAGGTAATGGTTCTGTAGACATTCGTACAAACAGTCTTGCTATTCCCGCAGGTGCTGGGTCTAGAACAACTGTTGTATCAACGGCTGCAACAACTAGGTCAATGAAGGTCATGTCGCTCATTTCAGATGAAAATGGTATTGATCACCAATATGACGAATTGAATATTATTCATGATGATACTGAGGTTAGTATAACTGAATTTGGTAGATTAGTATCAAATGAAAATAGCACTTCATTTACTGGTCCTGGATTTGGAACATACTTTGCATATCTTGATAGTGGTGCGTTAAAAGTTGATTTTATACCAAGTGTTGGTACAGCACTAACTTGTAATAATTTAAAGATTGGTTTTGGTACTGATGGTATAAGTGGAATCAGTACGGATCAAATGAAACATGCCCTTCTTGAAGGAGCTTCAACAACGATCTCTGCTTCCGGAACTCCAGGTATAACCACAGTTGCTGATTATATTAACGAATATGATTCTGCATACTTTATGGTATCAATTACTGATACAACAAATAATACTTATGAAATGAGAGAAATTATTCTCATGGATACTGATAGTAATGAAAATGGGACTGGAGAAGTAGAAGTTCAGGACTTTGGTATTGTAGAGACTGACACAAACTTACCATACATAAGTGGACTTGGAACTTTTGGTGCCAGACTTAATGGTAGTAGTGGTGGTATGTCTTTGACATTTACTCCAGAAGCAAATATTGCTGTTGATGTTAAGGTCTTTACTCAGGCATTAAGACTTGAAGATGATGGTAGAGATCAAAGAAATTTTGGTAATGGATTATTCCTAACAAATTTTTCAAGATATGAAGGAACAGAAAATGCCGTCAAGAAGACCTTTACTCTGGAACATAGATCTGCACCTGTCTTTGAAAAATATTTCTTAGGGAATGACTCTACCATTGTCAGTGTTGATGCAAATACAATTAGAATTCCAAACCACTTCTTTGTTTCTGGAGAGAGGATTCGTTATGACAGAAATGGTGGGATTACTTCCTCCATTGGTATTGGTTTAACAAATATTCCTGGAGTTGGTAATACTGAATTCCTACCAATCAATACTGATCTGTACGCAATTAAAATTGGTGATGACAAGATTCAACTTGCATCCAGTGCAGAAAATGCATTGAAGAGAATTGCAGTTCCCATGGAAATTGCAAGTGTTGGAGTTGGAACCTCACATAGATTTACTGCAACCAATCAAAACTCAAGATGTTTATTGGCACTTGATAACTTAATTCAATCTCCTGTAGTTGCAACCTCGCAAACAACAGGTCTTTCTACCAATGTTACCACTGTTGATAATGTTATTAAACTAAGTGGTATACAATCATATTTTGGATCCGATCTCATTAAGATGGGTAATGAAATTATGAAGATTACTGCCATTGGTATCGGAAGTACAAATTCAGTTAGAGTTAAAAGAGGTCAACTAGGAACTATAATTGGATTTGGAGCAACTGGTGATCCAATTACTAAGGTTGTTGGAAATTACAACATTACTGACAGTATTGTTCATTTTTCTGAAGCACCCTATGGTATTGTACCTATTGGTAGCACGACAAATCCACCAGATGAAAGAGATTGGGAAGGCATTTCTGCAAGTTCCTCTTTCCAAGGAAGAATGTTTATGAGATCTGGTGCTATAGGAGCCACCACTGATACTTATCATACAAACTATATCTTTGATAGTGTTGCAAATAAGTTTGATGGTAACACCTCAGTATACACATTGACTTCTAATGGATCAGATGATATTAGTGGTATTTCTACCGGAAATGCAATCATTTTAGTTAATGATATTTTACAGGGTCCTGGACTTACTAGGGACTTTACACTAGGTGAGAGTGCTGGTATTACCACTGTCGCTTTTACAGGAGCTGCAAGTTCCACAATTACAGATGCCAACACTTCCGGATTACCTGTAGGTGGCGTTCTTCTTTCCGTTGGATCATCAGAGGGATTTGGATATCAACCTTTGGTTTCTGCAGGTGCAACCGCTAAAGTAACTAATGTAGGAGTTCTTACTGATGTTGCAATTGGTAATACTGGATCTGGGTATAGAGCTGCTGAAAGTTATGAATTCCTTGTTGATACAAATGAATTTGTAGGAATTGGATCTACAGAAATATTCATTCCCAACACGGGAAGCGTTCTTGATCTCTTACCTCAACTGAATACAGGAACTAACTGTACGATTGAATTTGGAAGAATTGCCGATCCTTATTATGGAGGAACTATCGTATCTTCCTCATCAACCTTTGCTAGAGTTCTTCAATCTCAGGCACTGTCTATAGGAATTCCTACAGGTACTCAGGCTCGTATTGTTGTAGATAATCCTCCGATTGGATTTGTTAATATCAGTGCTGCCTCTACAAGTGTTGGTGTTGAAACCTCAATATATCATGTTGGATTTGCGACCATTATCAATGGACATGTTTCAACTGCTATTTCAGTAACAAATAATTCTACTCCAAGGTTCTATCCCACAAAATCAATCACTAACGTTGGATACAGTTCTATTACAGGTATAACAACTGTTACCACATCCACTGATCATGGATTGACTGAAGGTGAGGCTATTCAATTATCGGGTATAGCATTCACCTGTACTTATGCACCACCTGTTAATGTATCTAACGTTGGTTACAGCACAGTAAGTGGTATTACAACGATTACCACTGCAACAGCACATAATTTGTTGGTAGGAAAAGGTGTTGTTCTGACTAGTATTGGAATGACCTGCGAATATGACGCTGTTAATCCACATTATTATCCAAGGACAACTGATCCCGCATATTGTGGAGTTCCTGTTCTTCAAGTTCTGAGTTCTACTCAGTTCGTTGTTAATACTGGTCCATCTACGGTTCCAACATTTTATAAGACTGGCGGAACAGTACAAGGTGCGATTATCAATGCACCTAGAAAGAAAAACAAGTCTGCTAGTGGAAATGATTTTGCATCTGGTGGTTCTTCTGTCATAGCAGTTCTTAGTCCTACTACTTTTGTAGTCAACACAGGAACTTCAACCTGCGCCCACTTCTACAATAGATGCGGCAAAGTCAATAGACCACTATCTCTGTTTGTTGATGATCCACTTTCATACACGAATATACCACTTAATTATGTTGGTGCAGCAAATTCTGGACAACATGGAACTGTTGATGTTGTTGTTGGTAATGGTTCTAGCATAATTGATTTCTCTATTAATAATAAGGGTATAGGATACAAAGAAGGTGAAATTCTTACTATTCCAACCGGTGGACTTACTGGAATTCCTACAACTGGTTCAATTAGTGACTTTAGAAGTTTTGAACTTACAGTTCAAAAAGTATTTACCGATGAGTTTACTGGATGGAGTATTGGTGTTCTTCAACCACTCGATGATCTATCGGTTCTTTTTGATGGAGTAACTAAAGCATTTAACCTTACCCTTGCAGGTTCACAAATTTCTATCAGAGCACCAAGAGGTTCTAAAGTTGATGTTGAAAAAGTTCTTATTGTAACGGTTAATGATATTCTTCAGGAACCTGGTAAAGGTTATGAGTTCCCAGGTGGTAGTGTAATTAAGTTTACTGAGGCACCGAATCCTGGTGATAGTGTTAAAATTATCTTCTATAAGGGAAGTGGAGATGATCAAGATGTTATCTTTAGGGAAATTATTGAAACTGTTAAAACGGGTGATACACTAACCCTTGGATATGATGATGTTGCTGGACAATCTTCAACATTACAAGAAGAAGCAAGAACAGTAACTAATGTCAATTCTACAGATCAGGTTCAAACATTCCCGTACTTTGGTCCAGGAAATACTGAAGATGAAACTTTAACAAGAAGAGTTAAATGGTGTAGACAAACTGAAGACAAAATTATTAATGAAAAACGTGTTAGTAAAGATAGGGAACTTTATGAACCCCAAATTCACCCATATGCATATATTATTAAATCAGTTGGTATTGGATCTACAGTAATATATGTTGATAGAGCAAGACCTTTCTTCAATCCACAAAACGAAAATAACACTTCTGTGGAGTTCCAAAAGAAAGTTAAGTTTGCATCTCAAAAGGTTACTTCAGGAGCAGCTGCAACTGCTGTTGTAAGTGATACAGGTACTATTTCATCCATTGTTATATCTGATGGTGGTGTTGGATACAGCACTGCTACAGTTACGATTGGATCAACTTCGCATCTTGTTCCACATCTTGGACTGACAACTGCATTGGCAAATCCAGTTATTGGTGTAGGAGGAACAATTGCTTCTGTCATTATTAATAATGCTGGAACTGGATATACAAACACAAATCCACCAACAGTCTTGATAAGTGAACCAGGGTATAGTGAGGAAGAAAACCGAGTTACTGATTTTGCAGGAGATTCTGGAATTATTGTTGGATTTGGAACTACTACAACTAGTGGCCTCACTACCCAGTTTGTCTTTGACTTACATATTCCATTCACTTCCCAATTAAGAGATGAATCTATAGTTGGAACAGCAGTAACCTTAAGTGGATTAGAGCAGGGAGATTACTTCATTGTTAACAATTCTAATGTAGGATCTGCAACCACATCAATTATAGCACTTAGTCCTGATGGTTCAACAACTGGTGTTGGTAAATCCTTCGTTGATAATGTATATGTTGTTTCTCGCGCTATAGACGTTCAAAGAACAATTCGTTTGAATTCTTCTGGTGTAGGAATTGGAACAACGGTTTGCAGAAGAGTGTTTGTAAACATCAATCATCCAAAATTTGATACTAGTGGAATCGGAACACAATCCACATCAACCGTTGCTGGATATGGTGATTATAGTTGGGGTAAGATTATATTGCCTGAAAGAGCAGGGGTAAATACTTACACATCATTTACTAATAATGGCATTCTTGGAATTACTACATCAATGAGAGTAGAAAGATCTGTTCCATTTAAATTTAAGAACTACATCACTTGATGTGTGATAAATAAAAAAAACTCCATTAAACTGGCACAAAATGGCTGCAATTATAACTGATCAAATTAGAATTTTGAATGCGAAAAATTTTGTATCTGGAGTTAGTTCCAGTTCCAACGCATATTATTCTTTTATTGGATTACCTAATCCAACAGATTATCAAAGTGATTGGGATTCATCTCCCCCTGCACCAAAGGATAATTTCTCCGAAGAGAATGATTATTGGGATACAATGATCGCTTTGAAGAAAATTAATTCTTCTGACGTTAGACAAGTAATACCTAAAAGAACTTGGACATCAGGAACTACCTATGACATGTATCGTCATGATTATAGTGTTACTAATACTGCAGCAGTGTCTGGTGCCACAAATTTATATTCATCATTCTTTTATGTACTGAATAGCGATTTCAGAGTTTATATTTGTTTGCAAAATGGAACTAATCCAGATAATCCAAATGGCAGACCATCTCTTGACGAACCAACTTTCACTGATTTAGAACCAAGATCTGCTGGGTCTAGCGGTGATGGATATATTTGGAAGTATCTTTATACTATTAAACCAAATGAGGTTGTAAAATTTGAATCTACTGATTTTATGCCAGTCCCTGCTAATTGGGAATCTAGTAGTGATAATGCTCCAGTGAGAGATAATGCTATAGATGGATCTATTAAGATTGTAACTGTAACTAATGCTGGAGTTGGTATTGGAACTGCAAATTTAACTTACACAAGAGTTCCTATCGAAGGTGATGGATCAGGAGCAGAATGCACTATAACAGTTGGAGCAGATTCTAAAGTTAGTGGAGTCACTATTTCAAATCAAGGATCGAACTATAGTTATGGAAGCGTAAATCTGGAAGCTGGTAACGTTCCTACAGGAACCACTATTCCAAGATTTAATGTTATCATGTCTCCTCAGGGTGGACATGGAAAAGACATTTATAGAGAATTAGGTGCATATAATGTCTTAATGTACTCTAGAATTGAGAATGATAATGAAAACCCCGATTTTATCACAGGAAATCAAATTGCCAGAGTAGGTGTTATTGAAAATCCAGAGGTTTCTACTGGAAATGTATTAACTTCGGATAAAGCAAGTGTTCTTAGCGCACTTAAATTAACGGGAGTTGGATACAGCTCTGCAACATTCGATGCGGATTCAACATTTGTTCAAACTATTGGAACGGGAGCAACTGCTGTTGGTAGGGTAGTTAATTACAATCAGACAACAGGTGTTCTTAAGTTTTGGCAAGATAAATCCTCTTTTGGATTTACATCTGCTGGGGTTGGAGTTACAAACCCAACTTATGGATTTAGTGTAGAAGAATTTACATCTACACCAGCAACTGGTGGTTCTATTACAATTACACCTTCAACTGGATCTAATTTACAAATTGATGAAAACTTTAGTGGTATTACAACCGTAATAAATAATCGTACATATTATCTTGGTCAGTCATTTACCAGTGGGGTTGCAGGTCCTGAAGTTAAAAAACATGCAGGCAATATTATTTACGTAGATAATAGACCTTCAATTACTAGATCATCTAACCAAAAAGAAGATATCAAAATTATTTTGCAGTTCTAAAGAATTATGCCACAGCAAACGAACCTCAATGTAGCACCATATTTTGATGACTTTGATCCGGTAGATGATTACCATAAGGTGCTTTTCAAACCTGGATATCCGGTCCAGGCAAGAGAATTAACTACCTTACAATCTATTCTTCAGAATCAGGTTGAAAAGTTTGGTCAACACTTTTTTAAAGAGGGTGCAAAGGTAATTCCAGGTAATACTGGTTATACTCAATTATATTATTGTGTTCAATTACAGAATAATTATCTGGGGGTTCCTGTTGCGGCATATGCTGAACAATTAGTTGGAACTAAAATTACTGGAGTATCATCCGGAGTAACTGCGGTTGTAGATAAGGTTCTTTTACCTGAAGATTCTGAAAGAGGAAATCTTACTCTTTATATCAATTATTTAAGTTCAAACACATCAAATAATTCAACTCAAAATTTCTCTGACGGAGAATCTTTAACTTGTAACCGAATTATTGCTTCCGGTCTCCTTGGAAACTCCACCATTGCCGCTGGATCTCCTTTTGCGGTGACCGTTGCAAATCAGGCAGCTGCCACGGGATGTGCTTTCCAAATTCAGGAAGGAGTATATTTTGTTCGTGGTAACTTTGTTAATGTTAACACAGAAACTTTAATCTTAGACCAATACACCAACGTACCTAATTATAGGGTCGGTCTATTTGTAAGTGAGACAGTTGTAAATGCTGATGAAGATGAAAGTTTAAATGATAATTCTCAAGGATTTAATAATTACGCTGCACCAGGTGCAGATAGACTAAAAATTTCTTTAAGTTTATTTAAAAAATCTTTAACCGATTATAACGATGACCAGTTTGTTGAACTGGCAATTATTGAAAATGGAAACATAAAAACTAAGGTTGATAGAGGTGATCTTGGTGGAGGACCAGGATATCTCGCTCTTAGAGACATTATGGCAAAAAGAACTTTTGCTGAGTCTGGAGACTACTATGTAAAAGCATTTGATTTAACAGTCAAGGAATCACTTGACAATGGTAAAGGAAATAGAGGAATATACAACGCAGGCCAATTAACTTATGGCGGACAAACTCCATCAGATGATCTGATGATTTACAAATTCTCTCCTGGTAGAGCATTTGTTCGTGGTTATGATCTTGAGATCACCAATACAACTTTTATTGATGTTCCTAAACCAAGAACGATAGCAACTATTACCGATCAATCTATAATTTATAATACTGGTCCAACATTAAGAGTTAATAGAACTTGGAGATCACCAGATGTTGGTGTTGGTAACACATATATTCTCAGTTTAAGAGATGAAAGAGTTGGTCTTAACACGGATGGAACTGGTGGAACTCCTGCTCCTGCAGGTAGAGAGATTGGTGTTGCTAGGGTATATGATTATAGATTAGAATCTGGATCTTATGATACTACCAATAGTAGTCTTAATGAATGGAATCTTTCTCTATATGATGTTCAAACAACAGTAGATTTGGTTCTTAATCAGGCGACTAGTCTTTCTATCCCAACTTTTGTTGAAGGTTCTAGAAGTGGCGCAACTGGATTTCTTAAGGATGCTGTTACTGATTCAAATGCATTATCAATTTACGAAGTTGAAGGAGACTTTATTCCCAATGAACCTTTAGCATTTAATCGTGTTGCTGATGGCAGAATTGCAATAGCGGTAACAGCTTATTCATTGTCAGATGTAAAATCTGTTTTTGGAAGTAATAATAGATTGACTGGTATTAACACATTTGCTGCCGATGTTGTTCAATCTCCAGTAGTTAACATTGGTGTGGCAACTATTTCTGCTGCGTCTGGTGGTATAAGCACGGTAAGAAGCACCAGCAATGCTCTTCCAGGATTATTTAAAGTTGGAAATCTTGTAGAATATACAAATACTTCATTAACCTTAACTGATATATCAGTTGCAAGAGTTGCAAGTGTTGGAATCGATAGTATTGGACTCAGCGCGGTAACACCAGTTCCAGGAATTGCATTTGGGGCTCTTCCGACTGCTAATATCGATGTAAGTGACTTAAAACTTGTAACTACAAAACTTGATCCTTCTTCTGATAGCACCCTTTATACAAGGTTACCAAGAACAGATATTGAATCAATAGATTTTACAGATGCAAGTTTGACAATAAGGAAAGTATTATCAGTTGATATTTCCAATGGTCAACTTTCTGCTAATATAACAGCAGGGCCTAATGAAACATTCCTGCCATTTGATGAGGAAAGGTATGCTCTGATTAGATCAGATGGTGAAACTGAGGCATTATCCGCCGATAAACTTACTATTGTTAGTGGTGGAAAAGAAATGAATATCTTTGGTCTTGGTGCCAATGATACAGGTGCTTCTCTAATAGTATCTTTGAGGAAAATTAAACCGACATCAAAAGTTAAGATTAAAAATAGTGTTAAATCTATAGTTGTTGAAAAATCAAACAATCCAGCATCTGGTATTGGATCAACAACCCTAAACGATGGGTTGGATTATGGAACTGGTAATTTTCCATACGGAACTAGAGTTCAAGATATCACTATTTCTCTAAATGTTCCTGATGTTATTGAAGTTCATGGTATTTTTGAATCTTCAGATACTAGTTCAGCGTCAGCGCCAAAAGCATCTTTGTCACTCATTAGCAGTACATCAACCACAACTGGAGAGTTGGTGATTGGTGAAGCATTTATTGGACAATCTTCGGGCGCAAGCGGAATTGTTGCAGAAAAATTAACCTCAGCACAGATTTCATATATTTCCAAAAATGATAAGAAATTTGTTGAAGGAGAAACTGTAATATTCCAAGATACTGGAACATCAGCAGTATTGTCGGTTCTTGCTGATGATAGTTTTGATATCTCCGATAGTTATAAATTTAGAACCGGTCAAGAAGAAACTTTCTATGATCAAGGAAGAATTATACTTAAAGAAGGTAAATCTTTCCCATCTAAGAGAATAAAAATTTATTATAAGAGTGCATCTTTTGATTCAACTGATAATGGAGATCTAACCACTGTTGAATCTTATAGAAACTTTGATTATTCAACCGAAATCAAAGCAGTTAATGGAGATGCAAATACTGATATAATTGATATCAGGCCAAGAGTTTCTGAATATACCGTCTCTGAGGGTTCAAGATCTCCTCTTGAGTTCTTTGGAAGAACTTTTGATGGTGATGGTAATTCTGCAGCAAATGCGTTGGCATCGGATGAAGCAATCCTAACATCATTTACACATTATCTTGGAAGAATTGATAGAGTTTTCTTAGATAAGACAGGAAAGTTTCAAATTGTATATGGATCTCCATCCGAACTACCGCAACCACCTAATCCCATCGATGATGCTATGGAGGTTGCCACAATAACTCTTCCACCATATCTCTATAATGTTAACCAAGCATCCATAAGATTCTTGGAACACAAGAGATATCAAATGAAAGATATCAAAAAACTTGATAATAGAATTTCAAATCTTGAGTATTATACATCACTTTCCTTACTTGAAGTAAATACGGCAAATCTTTTCGTTCCCGATGGTGATGGATTGAACAGATTTAAGTCTGGTTTCTTTGTAGATAACTTTACTGATTTCCAGAGACAAGAAAGTAAAGCAAGGATCAAAAACAGTATTGATAGGGCTCATAAAGAACTAAGACCAAGACACTACACGAACTCAATTGATCTTATTTTTGGACCAGTTGTAAATGTAGATCCCAATAATGACTTGTTATTTGCTCAGCCAGAAGGTATTAACATAAGAAAGTCGAGTGATGTAATTACTCTTGATTATAGTGAAGTTGAATATATCAATCAACCTTTTGCAACTAGAACAGAAAGTGTTACTCCTTTCCTAATTAGTTTCTGGCAAGGCACACTAGAATTAATCCCTGCATCTGATACTTGGGTTGATACCGTAAGACTTGAACCTAAGATTATTGATGTTGAAGGTGATTATACTGCTCAAGTTCAATTACTTCAAGAAACAGAAAATCTTGATCCACAAACTGGTTTTGCTCCTGTGGTATGGAATTCATGGCAAACAAATTGGACCGGTTTTGAATTTAATGATACAACCACAAGAAGAACAACTACCACCAGTGGTGGTAGAAGAGGTGTTGGTGGTTGGATTAATGGTGGCAGTGGTGTAGCAAGATGGGTCACAGACACAACTACAACAACTATTGAAGATACTGTAAGAGAAACAATCCGAACTGAGGAACAGTCGAGGACTGGTTCTCAATTATTTGTTACTGAACAGTTTGATCGTGAATCTGTAGGAGACAGAACTGTAAGTAGAGATCTTGTAGCATTCATGAGATCAAGAAATGTTGAGTTTATTGCTAAGAGAATGAAACCTCTTACAAGATTGCATGCATTTTTTGATGGAAAGCAGGTTGACGAGTATTGTGTTCCAAAACTCCTTGAAATAAACATGACCTCCGGAACCTTTCAGGTTGGAGAAACTGTTATTGGAAGAATGCCGGATATTGGATTTAGACCAGTTCCTAGTGAGTTAGTTGGAGAAATACCTAGAATATCCTTTAGGGTAGCTCAATCTAATCATAGAGAAGGTGAATACAATGCACCTGATCGTGTTTTCCGTGAAAGTCCTTATGATGGAACACCACTATCTGCAATATACTCTGCAACCTCATCAATTTTAAATGTTGACACATTTGCATTATCTAATGAGCCTCAAGGAGAATATTTTGGTCTTATTGCAGAGGGAATGGTTCTCAGAGGATCCACAAGTGGTGCAGAAGCAGTTGTAACAAATCATAGACTTGTTACTGACCTTGCTGCAAATTTGACGGGTAGTTTCTTTATTCCAAATCCAAATAATGCAAATCATCCAAGATTTGAAACTGGTACTAAAACTTTTACCCTCACTAATGATGAAGATAATGATCCAGATGTAGCAACAACACTTGCTGAGGAGACATACACTGCTTCTGGAACACTTGAAACAGTTCAAGAAAATATTATTTCTGTTAGAAATGCAAGAATTGAAAGAAGACAAGAATTCCAAGAGAGAAATGTAAATACAAATCTTGGAACTCAGGTTGTTGGATCTCAAACAATTGCATCAACAACTACAGAAACTATTGTTGGTTGGTATGATCCCTTGGCACAATCATTCTTGGTTGAAGAAGATACGGGAGTGTTCGTTACTAAGTGCGATGTTTTCTTTAGAACAAAAGATGACATGGATATTCCTTTGGTATTCCAACTGAGATCCATGGAGAATGGTTTCCCAACACAGAAAATTCTACCTTTCTCTGAAATCGTTCTTGATCCTTCAGATATTGAAGTCTCTAATGATGGATCAGTTGCCACGACAATTCAATTCAAAGCACCTGTTTTCTTAGAGGGTGGAGGGGAATATGCAATTGCACTTGCATCTAACTCCACGAAATACAGTGTGTATATATCAAGAATTGGTGAAAATGATCTTCTAACTGATGCATTTATTTCTAACCAACCATATCTTGGATCACTGTTTAAATCTCAGAATGCTTCTACTTGGGAACCAAGCCAATGGGAGGATCTTAAATTTATCATGTATCGAGCAGACTTTATTGAATCTGGCACTATTAATTTTTATAGTCCAGAACTGACAGAAGGTAATAGACAAATACCAGTTCTTCAACCCGATTCTCTTGTTGTCTCATCTAAAAAAATTAGAGTTGGACTTGGCACCACAGTTCAAGATGCAAACTATGAAATAGGTAACACATTCTTCCAGGGTATTGGAACTATAAACCCATCTAATGCTAGTGCTACCTTGATTGGTGTTGCTGGTACTATTGAAAGAACGGGCCTGACGATTTCTAATGCAGGTATTGGATTAACCCCAACTGATGGATCGTTTACATTTACTGGAGTTAATCTTGTGACCCTCTCTGGAAGTGGCAGAGGTGCTCAGGCAACTGTAGGTGTCGCTAACGGTGTAGTTAATTCAGTGGTTGTTACTGGATCTGGTGGTAATGGATATCAAACGGGTGATGTTGTTGGAATTGATACAATTGGTGATGCATCAGTTGGTAGAAATGTAAGACTCACTGTTTCTGGCATTGGTAAAACTAGTGAACTTATTTTTGATAATGTTCAGGGTGAGTTTAAAATAGGTGCCGGTGTTGGTGTTATCAATTACTTTGATAGTGTTGGTATTGCTAGAACTCTGAATAATAATTTACCTGCCGCACCTGGCGGAGATGTTACAATTGACACCATCACTGAAATTTCTGATGGACTTCATATTAAGGTTTTACATCAGAATCATGGAATGTATTTCCCTGATAATAAAGTAAAGATATCTGGCACTCGTTCCGATATTAAACCAACCAAATTATCTGCTGCTTATTCAGCAAATTCCACAGCAGGTATTTCTGTGCTGGATGCATCTAAATTCTCCACTTTTGAGAATGTTAGTGTAGGAACCACAAATACTGGATATCTGCAGATTGGTGATGAGATTATTGAATATACAAGTGTTGATGGTAACGTTATTGGTGGAAGTATTACTAGAGGAAATAATCCTGTCACATATCCAGCAGGAACATTAGTTTATAAGTATGAAATGGGTGGAGTTAATCTTCACAGGATTAATAAAACTCATGACCTAAATGATGTTTCTATTGGAAGTTCTGTAACGTTTGATTCTTACAATATTAAACTTGACATGTCTGAGAAATTCAACGCTTCCAATGATGATAGAAGTGTTGATACTTCTGGATTCCCCAAACTTTCTATGGGTATTACAGGAAACTTTGGAGGATCAAATATTAAGGCATCTCAAAATATGCCCTTTGAAGTTATTACTCCAATTATTCATAATGTAACTACAAGAGGTACATCCATTAGTGCAGAAGCTAGAACTATAACGGGTCAAAGTTTGAGTGGTAATGAAATTGCTTTTGTTAGTAATGAATTTGAGGATATTGTTCCAAATATTCCAAATTATTTGAATAGCACAAGATTAATTGCTTCTAAAGTTAATGAAGATGCTAAGTTATCATCTATTGAGGGTGCTAAATCCATGCAGATGAATGTGAATCTAGTTACAACAGATTCACGCATTTCTCCAGTAGTTGATGGTCAAAGAGTTAGTGCTATCCTTACTACTAATAGAGTTGATAATCAAATTGAGGATATTACTACCGATGCTAGAGTGAAACAAATCTTGACAGATCCAAGTGCTTGCCAGTATATTTCTAAGGAAATAAAACTGGAAAATCCTGCAACTTCCTTAAAAGTTATTTTAGATGCTCATATCAATGATTTCTGTGATATTAGAGTATTATATGCTATTAGCAACAAAGATGGATTTAATCCTATTTTTGTTCCTTTCCCAGGATATAAAAATTTAAATTCTAAGGGTCAAATTATTGATATCGCTAATAATGATGGCACACCAGATTCCTTTGTATCTAAAACTCCTACATATGGATTTGAGTCCACTCAAATTGAATTTAAGGAGCATACCTTTAGTATAGATCAATTACCAACATTTAAGTGCTATAGAATTAAAGTTTTATTACTTGGAAATTCGCAAACATATGTACCTAGATTTAAAAACTTAAGAGTTCTAGCCCTAGCATGATGTATAAAGTTAAAGGTCATGTGGATCTTGCAAGAGATCCACAAACTGGTGCCATATTGAATCTAAACTCTTTAGACCATGAAAAATACGTTGAGAGACGTAAAGTAAAAAATAAAGAGCATCAAAAGGTACAGAATATTGAAGAAGAAGTTGCTAATCTTAAAGAGGATATTTCCGAAATTAAGTCACTATTAAAGGAGTTAATCAATGGACCCAAATGATATAAGTTTAGATAATCTTTCTAAGAGTTTTGAATATACCAAGTTGTCCGGTGAAATAGATAGTTGTGATGATATCGAAGAACTTAGAAATATTGCTAAGTGTTTCTGTAAACTTTATTATAAACAGCAGGAAACAATGCAAGTAATGGGTTTAGCAAATGGCAACTAAAAACGTAACTTTTGATCCTGATTCTGGAGTTCCATATGGAGCAAATTTAAGCATCTATGGTGGAACAGATTTTTCAACTACGTTTAATGTAAAAACCACTTCAAACGCGGCTTTTGATTTAACAGGATATTCAGGTGCAGGTGCCATAGCAAAAAGTGTTGCTGTTGGTGCTACTCTTGGAGCTACCGATACATTTACAGTTGGATTTACCAGTGCTTATGATGGGAAAATGAAAATATCTCTTACAGACACTGAAACTAGTGCTTTAACTGAAGGTAGATATGTTTATGATGTTCTTGTGACAGTTGGATCTTCCACATATCCATTGGTTCGTGGAAACGTAAATGTATTTAATACAATTTCATCCTGAACCTAAATACAATTAAGGAATTAGTGTATACATGGCTCAACCAGCAAGTAGGTCTGACCTAATAAACTATTGTAAGAGGCAACTGGGAGCACCAGTTTTAGAAATCAATGTTGCTGATGAGCAAATTGATGACCTAATAGATGATGCCCTTCAATATTTTCATGAAAGACATTTTGATGGTGTGGTTCAGACATACTTGAAATATAAAATAACCCAAGGAGATATTGATAGAGGAAGGACTAGAGGGGATAATAAGACTGTTGGTATTGTAACAACAACTGCCGATTCAACTATAGATGGATCTACAGTTACATTTTCTTTTGAAGAAAATAGCAACTATCTTCAAGTTCCCCCACAAGTTATTGGAATAAACAAAATATTCAGATATGATGGTTCACAAACTGTGACCAATAATATGTTCAGTGTGAAATATCAGATGTTCTTAAATGACATGTACTATTTCAGTTCTACTGAGATATTGACATATGCCATGACAAAGAGATATCTTGAAGATATGGACTTTGCATTAAACACTGAAAAGCAAATAAGATTTAATCAAAGACAGGACAGACTCTACCTAGATGTTGATTGGGGAGATGTTACAAAGGATGATTATCTTATTATTGATTGTTACAGATTGTTAGATCCAAACACATTTACTAGGGTTTGGAATGATTCATTTCTTAAGAGATATGTCACTCAACTTATTAAACGGCAGTGGGGGCAAAACTTATTAAAATTTCAGGGTGTCAAACTTCCCGGTGGAATTGAATTGAATGGTAGACAAATATACGATGACGCTCAAAAAGAACTAGATGTTATTAGAGAGATTATGTCAAACACTTATGAACTCCCACCACTTGACATGATCGGTTAATCTTATGCTTAATCCATATTTTCAGCAAGGGGCAAGGTCCGAACAAAATTTAATACAGGATCTTATCAATGAACAATTGAGAATGTATGGTGTTGAGGTGCATTATCTCCCAAGAAAGTATTTAACTGAAAAAACAATTATTAGGGAAGTAATACAATCTAAATTTGACGATGCATATCCAATTGAGGCTTACATAGACAACTTTGAAGGATATAATGATAACACAACAATATTATCAAAGTTTGGAATACAGCAAGAACAAGAATTAAATTTAATTATTTCAAAGGAAAGATTTGAAAGTTATATCTCTCCCTTGATGAAGAATGAAGAAAATATAAAATTATCGACAAGACCAAAAGAAGGAGACTTAATTTATTTTCCTCTTGGGGATAGACTTTTTGAGATTAAATTTGTTGAGCATGAAAAACCATTTTATCAACTACAAAAAAATTATGTTTATGAATTAAGATGCGAACTCTTTAGATATGAAGATGAGGTTATTGCCACAGGTATTGATGATATTGATGATGTTTTAATTGGTGGAGAATCTGATGGATTAACTGAAGATGGTATATCCACGATTATTGGAAGCACTCAAAGACTTACTTTAATTGGTGCAGCTGCAACTGCAACTGCATCTGCTGGTCTTGTAGATGGAGCTATTAGATTTATTAGATTAACAAATAGAGGCGGTGGATATCTTGCTCCACCTAGAGTGGCAATATCCTCCGCTCCAGCTGCAGGAGTTACTGGCATTGCCACTGCAATAATGATTGGTGGGATTAATGTTTGTAATCAAAGTGCAAATCCAGGAGCACAATCTGTTCAACAGGTTCAAATTTTAAACTCAGGTAGTGGATATACAAGCCCACCTGGTGTTAGATTCGTTTCTAATAGTGGAACTGGTGCTGCAGCAACAGTAGGTATTTCCACAACAGGTGGTGTTGGAATAGTTACAATATCCTCAGGAGGGTCTGGTTACACAACCTCACCCACAGTTACCATATCTGCTCCAAAGCATGTTGGTGCTGCTGCTACAGCAGTCCTAGACAGTCCTGTAGTCGGTGGTGGTGTTAGTATTGTATCTGCCCCTATAAGTATTGGTGCATCTGCATTCCTGTTCCCAGGAGGAACAACTGGTGGAGTATTCTATAAAACAGCACCTACAGTTACGTTTGCATTACCTACGGGAACAGGAAATGTTGCTCAAGCAACTGCAACTATTGCTAACTCTAGTCAAGCTGGAATTATAGAAAATGTTAGTCTAGCCAATGCTGGTAGTGGTTATCAAGCAAATGAAACAGTTAGTTTGGTTCCAAATAATGTAAGTATGGGAGGAACAGATGCAGTAATTCGCATTGATTCTGTTAATGGAAGTGGTGGTGTAACTGGATTTACAACTGTCAGTGGTGGTATTGACTTTGAAGTAAGTTCCAATCCATCCAATGATTTTTATGAAGCAAGGGGTGGAAGCGGAAGTAATAACTTCCGTGTAATGGTAACTTCTGTCACAAGAGCACTTGGGGGAGTAATAAATTCCCTTGCAATTACCACGGGAGGTAGATTCTATACTAGTGCTCCAATAGTAGTGATTGATCACCCAGGAACAAGCTTTGCATCTGCGACAATTGGAATCGCCGGATCATCCGTTAATCCGGGGTCCATTGCCTTTAGTACAACTGGTAGAGCATATACAACTGCTCCAACAGTTGCCATATCGACTTCATCTGGACAAGATGCTCCTACTCAGGTTGCTGTTGGTATTGCAACAATTCATCCAGTATCAGGCATAGTTACAGCAGTTGGATTCAATAGCACTACAGATCCATGGTGTGTTGGTACTGGAGCAACCATTGGTCTTGGATATACTGCAGCACCTGTAATATCTTTCAGTGGAAATCCATCACCAGTTAGAGCAACTGCTACAGTCACTATTACAGATGCTGGAGTGGTTAATGGAATTACAACAACTAATATTGGATTTGGATATCTAACCGCACCATCGATTTCTATAGCAAATCCTGGAGGAGCAGATGAAAACTTTAGAGCACTTGGTATTGCAACCATTAGATCCACATCAGTTAAGACTGAGGGCACTGTTGGTATAGGATCTAGCGTTATTACTGGAATTACTACAACTAATATTATTGTAGGAGATAGAGTAAGAATGAGTGTTGGATATAACAAACCATATAACTTTATACCTGCAGATATCTTTGTACAATCTATTGGGTCTAATTCTCTAACCATGTCAGAGTCTGCCACAAATGTTGGCATTGCTACATCTGTATTTGAATTTGGTATTGAGAATTGTGGTATTGTAACTGGAATTGCTGTTACTTTTGGTGGTGGTGGATATTTGACACCTCCTACTGTAACTATTTCTAATGAAGTATCAGAGAAGAATTATCTTGAAGAAGTTGTTGGTATTGCTACTGCTACAGGAATTGCAACTGTAAGTACAGCTGGAACAATATCACATTTAAATATTCTAGATGCTGGTTATGGATATTTAATAGAACCAGAAGTGACCGTTTCTGCATCCGAATCAACTGGATCGGGAACATTCCAACTTAATGAAATTGTAACTGGATCTGTAAGTGGATCTACCGGAAGAGTTAGAATTTGGAATTCTGATGATAGTGTGCTTCAAGTTGCAACTGTAACTGGAGAATTTATTGTGGGCGAAACAATTACTGGATCAACTTCAGGTGCCTCTTACGATCTTAGGTTGATTAATATCGATCCATCCGATGATGGTTTTGCTGATAATCTATCTATAGAAAATGAAGCAGATTCTATCATAGACTTTAGCGAACAGAACCCATTCGGTATTCCCTAAATAATGTTACTTTTACTGTAGAGTAATTCCATAGGGATCAAAAATGTTTGAATATTTTTATAACGAAATTTTAAGGAGGACCATCATATCCTTTGGTACTCTTTTTAATTCTATAACCATCAAACAAACTAATGCCTCTGATGATATAGTCAATACCATCAGAGTTCCTTTGGCTTATGGTCCCACTCAAAAGTTTCTGGCAAGACTTGAGCAATCGCCAGATTTAAATAAACCAACAGCAATGACATTGCCAAGAATGTCATTTGAGTTTACTGGATTAACATACGATGGTTCAAGAAAGGTAACTACAACACAACAATATACTGTAAAAGATCCGAATGATGGATCTGAATCAAAAAAAGTATATATGCCAGTTCCATATAATATGCAATTTGAACTGAGCATTATGTCCAAATTAAATGATGATGCTCTACAAATTGTAGAACAAATTTTACCGTACTTCCAACCATCATATAATTTGACTGTTGAATTAGTTGATGTGATACAAGAGAAACGCGATATTCCTATCATCCTTGAAAATATTACGATGCAGGATGATTATGACGGAGATTTTACAACTAGAAGGGTTCTTCTTTACACCCTAAGATTTACAGCAAAGACATATATGTTTGGTCCGGCAACATCCGCAACCAAAGATATTATCAAGAAATCTACTATCAGTTATCTCACTGGAACAGATACTGCAAATACACAAAGATCTCTCAGTTACTCTACTGAGCCGAGAGCGATTAAAAATTATACGGGTGATGCTGCTACAACAGTTTCGGTAGACTCTACTAAGACTGCCAAGTTGATTGAGGTTGAGAGTGTAAGTGGTTTGACCGCCAAGTCTTACATAGTAATTGATGATGAGAGTATATTTATTAAGTCTATCACAGATAATAAACTAACTGTTTTAAGAGGACAAGATAAAACAACTGCAACAGAGCACCTTAGGGGTGCTGAGGTACACGTAGTCAATGCTTCCGATAATTCCTTAATTGAAGAGGGTGATGACTTTGGATTTAGTGGGTCAATAACATGACAAATAAGTTTGATAGTTTAAATGATGAATTCAATATCAAAGGGGATATTGTGCAACCTGAAGTTGTTAATGCTAAAATTCAAAAAGTAAAAGAAACCTCAGATGACATCAAAAAAGATTATGACTACACGCGAGGCAATCTTTATAGTATAATTGAAAAGGGGCAAGAAGCAATCAATGGTATTTTAGAACTTGCACAAGAAAGTGAAATGCCTAGAGCATATGAAGTTGCAGGTCAATTGATTAAAAATGTTGCTGACGCTACAGATAAATTAATGGATCTTCAGAAAAAATTGAAGGATGTTGAGGAAGAAAAACAATCTCGCGGGCCCTCTACTGTCAATAATGCATTATTTGTTGGTTCTACAGCAGAACTTGCTAAGATGCTAAAACAGGGCGTAAAAGAGGAGAATAAATAATAGAGACGGAGTTATATTAAACGTGGCATTAAAGAAGCCTTCAGATTTTTTTGGTAAGAATAAAAACGATTTTGATAAAATCAAAGATACTGTTTCTTCGGAAAAAATTGAAACTGTATCTGAAGCTTTTAGTGCCTTTAAAACTAATTTAAATCATATTCAATCTATATCAGATTTCTCAGATACAGTTGAGAACTTTAAGGAAAATGTTGATAGAGTTGAGAGTATTTCTAAAGAGATATCAGAAGTAAAAGAAGATATTCAAGGATTAATTAGTAAAGAGGATTTAGATGAGGCAATGGTTGCTCATCTTCTCTTTGTTGAGGAGTCCATTAAAAAAATTGAAGGAAGGATAAAGAGTATTAATGGAGATACTATTGAAAGAATAAAAGAAGATTTTACAGATCTTTCTCAGACGGTAGAAAATTTTGTAGATGTTGATATTCCAAATTATAAAAAATTAGTATCAGAATCAGAGATTAGATTTGATACTAGATTTTCTAATTTTAAAAATATTGTAGAAGAAAATATTGATGCTATTCGAGAAGACGTAAATAAAGAAGTTACAATTGCTTTATCTGATGTTGAAACATCCAATGAAAATATTGTATCGGATTTAAAGAAAGATTTAAAACGGACAACAAAAGATATTAATGAGACCGTAAGCAATCTTGTTAATGAAGAGTTTCCAAAGTACAAAAAACTTTTTGCTGAAACTGAGATAAAGACTGAGCAGAGAGTTTCTGCTTACGATGAGGTCATTGAAAAATTAACCTCTATGGTTAAAGAATTTACTGAAAATGAAATTCCAAAATATAGTAATTTGTTGGTAGAAACTAAGCTTAAATCTGAAAAAGAAGTAAAACAATTAGAAAAAAATGTATTAGAAGAAGTTGAGATTATCAAAGAAAAAATTAAACTTCTGTCTAATGATGTTACAGAAAAAACCTCTGATATTGATTCATTAGTTGAATCGAAGGTACAAGAATTACAATCCACCATTGATGATTCTAAGCAAAAAATCGGAGAGATATCTAATGTATATACTTCTCTCTACAAAGATTTTAAAAATAGAGAAATTCATGAAAACAAAAAATTAGAGGAATACTCCGGAGAACTTGATAAATTCTCAAAGAAATTTTCTTTCTTTGAAGAAACCATAGCAGAAGATGTAAGGGAACTACAAAATGTTCTAGACATTAGTACGACAAAATATTATGACATTCTCAAAAATGAAGTAGGAGAATTTGAAGAGAGTATGTCAAATCAGATCAAGGATTTAGAGCTTAATCTGGTTGTCAATGAAAAACATATTAAGAAACAAAATGAAAGCATTGACAGTATTAAAGAAGAGATAAAAGATGTTATAGAAAAACTTCAGATTGAATCTATTGAGGAAAAGAACAAGTCTTTATCCGAAAAAGTAGTATATATTGAAAAAATTCTTTCGGAGTTTAATGAGAAAGCAATATTAAAAGAGGACAATCCAACCCTTCCAGGAGATGCATCAACAAATAACTCTACAGACCCATTAACTCCTCTTGATCAAAATTTTGTAACTATTGATCAGTTACAAAATCACTATAAACTATTCATAAACAGAATTCAACAGCAAATTGCTACCATTGGTGGTGGTGGTGCTGGATTTATTAAAGATCTGGATGATGTTACCTTTGATCAAACCACTGGAACTAATGAGCTGCTTATTTACAATGGGGCAAAGTGGGTTGGTATTGCTAGCACAGCACTTGGTGGTAGTGGTGGAGGTGCAACACAACTAATTGACCTTACTGATGTTGACACTGCAAATCTTGGTGATGGTAGATTTTTAAGATATGATGCTTCGTCAGAAGAATTTACATTTGCTCCTGTTTCAGCAACTAATCTTGAATTGATCGCTGGTGACATACAGTCGGGTATTTTAACTACGACAAGCACAAATGCTGCAGTTGTAATGTCCATAAGCGCATCAACTTACAGATCTGTAAATTATCAGGTTCAGGTTACAAGAGGAAGTAATTACAATATGTCAACTATTAATATTATTCATGATGGAACTAATACATATCAGGCTGAGTATGGCATAATCAATCAACCAATTGGAGTTGCCACATTCTCATCTGATATTAGTGGTGGAGCACTTAGATTGATAGGACATCCAGCATTCTCATCAGAGACAACTTTTAAAGTAGTTTTTACCGCATTAGAAGTTTAAGAGGGTTGGAGTGATAAATAACAAGGAGTAGGCACTCTTTTAGTTGAATGGCTAAGAACGGCAGATGTAAAGCAGGACAATATTACTGCTATACTGATAAAGTATGCAAACCAATTCCTAGGGGTTTCATGGTAGACCCTAAGGGAATGCTTCGTAAAGAAAACGGTCATTCCGTTGATGACAATAAGAAAAATGGTAATGGGAACGGAAACGGAAACGGGAACGGGAACGGCAGTGCGGTCTCGGAGGGGAACAAAAGTGGTGATTCTTCTTTGCGTGACTGGTTTGGCAAGAGTCGCTCTTCTGATGGGAAGCCTGGTTGGGTTCAACTGGGCGGTAAATACGCAGGGAAACCCTGTGCAAAACAACCTGGACAAACCACAAAACCAAAGTGCGGTTCCAGTAAGATGAAACGCAACCTCAATAAAAAAGAAGAGGACGCAGCATTTCGTCGTAAGCAAAAACAAGATCCAAATCCAAATCGTTCCGGGAAGGCAATCAACGTGAAGACTGAAGAATTTACGACCTTACCGCTTAACATAGAGATTCCTAATAACATTAGAGATTTTAATCTGGGACTCATGTTCCGTGAGAGTTTGGATATTAATAGTGGAATGCTATTCATCTTTGATGAAGTTGATCAGCAGTCCTTCTATATGAAAGAAACAAAAATTCCTCTTGACATCGCTTTCATCACAGAGGATGGAATAGTAGAAAGCATCAAACAATTAGAACCATATGACGAAACTCCAGTAACTTCTGAAGGAGAAGTTCTGTGTGCTTTAGAAGTAAATCGTGGATGGTTCGCAGAAAATAATGTTGAAGTAGGTGACGAAATTGAAATTGATGAGGCAGCGGGAGAAAAAGACGCTTGCTATCATAAAGTCAAGTCACGCTACAAAGTTTGGCCAAGTGCATATGCGTCAGGAGCACTTGTCAAATGTCGTAAAAAAGGTGCCGCTAATTGGGGCAACAAAACAAAGAAGGAAGAATTCTCCAACTGGAGAGATAGTTATACTCCAACAGATTACGAAACTGTAGATGTCATCACACCAGAACCCTTGGAAGCAACAAAGGGTATTGGAAGTGAAATGCTCGATGAAAAATGTTGGAAAGGTTATGAAAAGAAAGGTATGAAGACTATGTTTGGAAAGAGATATCCAAACTGTGTCAAAAAAGAAGAAGACGAACTCAAACTCATATCAAAAACTCCTTTGGATGAAAAGAAAGGTTGCATGCACAACCACAAAGGTGAAGAGTGTCCGGTTCATGGCATGAAAGAATGTCCTGGACCTGTTGAGGAAGCCGTAAGAATGCCAGCAAAGACTGGTAATATTGTCAACGTCATCTTCAGATTTAGAAGTCAATCTGTCATGTTGAAGATGTTCTTCCCTCAAGTATCTTTACCAAATAGATCTGATATTCAAGATCAAATTGATAAGGTGTATCCTGGCGCGAAACTATTAACTTACACAGTTTCGGACTATGAACCAGGGCAACCAGTCCTCCATGCAGAAGCAGCAGCTTGGACAAGGAAAGCAGGGAAAAACAAAGAAGGTGGTCTCAACGAAAAAGGAAGAAAGTCTTACGAAAGAGAAAATCCAGGATCTGACCTTAAGGCACCAAGCAAGAAGGTTGGAAATCCCCGCCGCGCATCGTTCTGCGCTAGAATGAAAGGAATGAAAAAGAAATTGACTTCTTCTAAAACTGCAAACGACCCAGATAGCAGAATCAATAAATCTCTTAGAAAGTGGAATTGCTGAGTAAATTATGTCTGATAATGTATATCTTGGTAATCCAAATTTAAAAAAAGCAAATACACCGATAGAATTCACCCAGGATCAAATCCTCGAATTCATGCGATGTAAGGAAGATCCTGTTTACTTTGCCAATAACTATATCAAGATTGTTTCCCTTGATGAAGGATTAACACAATTTCATCCTTATGATTTTCAAGAGAAACTAATTAATAATTTCCATAATAATAGATTTAATATCTGTAAGATGCCACGACAGACTGGTAAGTCCACCACTGTGGTATCTTACCTGCTACATTATGCTGTTTTCAATGACAGTGTTAATATTGGTATTCTGGCGAACAAAGCAGCCACGGCAAGGGAACTCTTAAATAGATTACAAACTGCATATGAGAACTTACCTAAGTGGATGCAGCAAGGTGTGTTAGTATGGAATAGAGGTTCACTGGAGTTAGAAAATGGATCCAAAATTCTTGCTGCTTCAACTTCCGCAAGTGCTGTCCGAGGTATGTCATTCAATATACTCTTTTTGGATGAGTTTGCATTTGTTCCAAATCACGTTGCTGATTCGTTTTTTGCCTCTGTTTATCCTACTATTACTAGTGGTAAAAATACGAAGGTTATTATTGTCTCGACGCCACACGGAATGAATCACTTCTACCGCATGTGGCACGATGCGGAGAGAAGTAAAAACGAATATATTCCTACAGATGTTCATTGGTCAGAAGTTCCAGGTAGAGATGATGTCTGGAAAGAGCAGACCATTGCTAATACATCTGAGCAACAATTCAAAGTTGAGTTTGAATGCGAATTTTTGGGATCAGTTGATACGCTGATTGCACCAAGTAAATTAAGAACTTTAGTATATGATGCTCCAATCAAAAAAAGTGCTGGATTGGATGTATACGAGTTACCAATAGAGAATCATGATTATGTTTGTACGGTTGACGTAGCTAGAGGTGTTGGTGAAGATTACTCTGCTTTTATTGTGGTTGACATTACCCAGTTCCCACATAAGATAGTCGCAAAGTACAGAAATAATGATATCAAACCAATGCTTTTTCCAAACATCATTTATGATGTATCTAAAAATTATAACAATGCATTTGTATTGTGTGAGGTAAATGATATTGGTGATCAAGTTGCAAGCATTATACAGTATGATTTGGAGTATCAGAACCTACTAATGTGTTCTATGAGAGGTAGAGCAGGACAAATTGTTGGACAGGGTTTCTCTGGAAAGAAAACTCAACTTGGAGTCAAGATGAGTAAGACCGTTAAAAAGGTTGGATCACTTAACCTCAAAACAATGATTGAGAGTGACAAAGTTATTTTTAACGATTATGAGATTATCTCAGAACTAACTACATTCATATCAAAACACAATTCATTTGAAGCGGAAGAAGGTTGTAATGATGACCTTGCAATGTGCCTGGTAATATATGCATGGTTAGTTGCACAAGATTACTTTAAAGAACTGACGGATCAAGACGTTAGAAAAAGATTATATGAGGAACAAAAAAATCAAATTGAACAGGATATGTCACCATTTGGATTTATGAGTGATGGTTTAGATGATTCAAGTTTTGTTGATGGAGATGGTGATAGGTGGTTTAGTGCTGCTATAGATGAGTATGGAGATAGATCTTACATGTGGGAATATAGATGATGGATTTTGATGGTCAGATTAAGCTGGGTCATCTATTACTTCAGGATAGAAAATGTAGAGTATGTGGAGAACTAAAAAATTTGGTCGATGGATTCTACAGAACAAGAAAAGACAGGGGAGCAGTTGCCTCTTCTTATTCATATGAGTGTAAAGAGTGTTGTAAAACAAGGGTAAAAAAATCTTCAGTCAAGTGGGAGTATCCTGATTGGTAGTTCACGTCAGGATTCCCCTGTGAAAACACTTTTTTTAATAAATATTCCTAGACAAACTGAGATTAACGGAGAAACAAAACATGGCGACTCCTCAACTATCTCCCGGTGTATTAATCAGGGAGGTTGACTTAACAGTAGGAAGAGCTAGTAATGTACTGGATAACATTGGTGCTATTGCAGGACCCTTCCCGCTTGGACCAGTAGATGATCCTATTGATGTAACTACTGAGCAAGATCTTATCAATGTATTTGGTAAGCCACTATCAACGGATTCGCAATATGAGTATTGGATGAGTGCATCATCTTATCTCTCATATGGTGGAGTTCTGAAGGTAGTTAGAACCAATGGCGCTAACCTTAAGAACGCAAATGCTGGTGTTGGCATCGCAAGCACCACCACTCTGTGTATTAAGAACTACGATGATTATATCAATAATTATGACGAAGCAACAAACTATAACTATGCTGCTAAGAATCCTGGTTCTTGGGCAAATGGTTTAAAAGTTTGTACTATTGATGACATTGCAGACCAAATCGTTGGTGTTGCAACAACTGCACCAAGTCAATCCGGTGCTACTATTGGTTTCGGTGTAACCGCACCAATTAACACGACTCTCGCTGGACTTGGAACCACTACTGCTTTTGTAGGATACCTGAAGGGCATTATTACCGGTATCACCACTGACGCTAGTGGTGGGGCAAGCACACTTGATGTTAAGGTGGTTTCTCGTGTAGAAACTGTCGGTGGTGGAGCAACAGAGACCAGAATTACTTACGCAGAATCAAATGCTGGTGCCTCATTTGTTGCAGGAACAGCACTGCATTATGTTAATTCCTCTGGTATTAATAGCACTGGACTTGGACATGCCACCACGGTAGCAAGTGTTAAGGACTGGTACGATCAACAAACTGTAAGTTTGAAGAACAGCACCCTTTTCTGGAAGTCCATAGCACCAAAACCGATTGCCAATAACTATTCTACTGCTAGAAATGGTTATGGTGATGCTATGCACATTGTCGTCATTGATGACGAGGGAACAATTAGTGGCGTTCAAGGTAACATTCTTGAGAAGCACTTAAGTCTTTCTAAGGCAAAAGATGCCGTATCGAATGTAAATTCACCCACGAAGGTATACTACAAAGATTACCTGGCAGATTTCTCAGCAAATCTGTTTGCTGCTGGCAATCCTTCAAATTCAGCAGATACTTTCCATAACACTGTACCTAGAGCAGTTGGTTTCACCTCTGTTTCTGGAACTAAGGCTGACTCTTTCACTCCCGAAACTATCGGTGGTGGTCTCTGGGGACAAGCAGCGCAGGATGTACAATTTAGCGCACTTGGTAATGTTTCTTACACCTTAGGTGGTGGTAGAGATTACTCTGGTGGTATTCCTGCTACTGGTAACAATGGTGGAATGTCTACTTCCATCGGTAACCTCCAAACTTCATATCAACTCTTTGAAAATAGAGATGAGATTGCTGTTGACTATCTGATCATGGGTCCTGGATTGGGATCACTGCAAGACAGTCAGGCAAAAGCAAACTATCTAATTTCTCTCGCAGAAGGAAGAAAGGATTGCATGGCAGTTGTTGGCCCTCATAGAACAAGTTTGGTTAACGTAACCAATACTTCGACTCAGACTGATAATCTGGTTGAGTATTTCTCTGTACTGAATTCTTCCTCCTACGCGACATTTGATACTGGTTACAAGTTTACTTTTGACCGTTTCAATAATAAGTTCCGCTACATTCCAACCAACGCTGACGTTGCTGGACTGATGGCAAGAACTGCACTTGAGGCATATCCATGGTTCTCTCCTGCAGGTGAGCAGCGTGGAATTATCAATAATGCAATCAAACTTGCATATAACCCAACCAAGGCACAGAGAGATAAACTGTATCCTCTGAGAATTAACCCAATTATCACTAAACCTGGTATTGGAACACTTCTCTTCGGTGATAAGACTGCACTTTCTTATCAATCTGCATTTGATAGAATCAATGTTCGCCGTCTGTTCCTGACAGTTGAGCAAGCACTTGAAAGAGCAGCAGAAGCACAACTCTTTGAACTCAACGATGAGTTAACAAGAGCAAACTTCAGAAACATTGTTGAACCCTATCTCCGTGATGTTCAGGCGAAGAGAGGTCTCTTCGGATTCCTGGTTGTTTGCGATAGTTCAAACAACACACCTGATGTTATCGATAACAATGAGTTCAGGGCGGATATCTTCCTGAAACCTGCGAAGTCCATTAACTTCATCACTCTTACCTTCGTTGCTACCCGTACTGGGGTCAGCTTTGAGGAAGTAGTTGGTAGAGTTTGATCATATTATCTAAATAACACTAGGAGGATACACAAATGGCCGATCAAAGAAGAAGTGGCAGCAGACCACTAACATCAATCTCTACCTTCAAATCCAAACTGATTGGCGGCGGTGCCCGCCCCAATCTATTTGAGGTTGAGTTGGCAACGCTACCACCAGCAGTTGCTCAAGCATCATGGAATGCAGATAACTTTAAATTTATGTGTAAAGCAGCTGCTATTCCTGCACAAAACATCGCTTCAATCGATGTTCCCTTTAGAGGTAGAACTTTTAAGGTTGCTGGTGACAGAACCATTGATACCTGGACAGTAACCATTATTAATGATGAGCAATTTGACCTTAGAAGGGCAATGGAAGAATGGACTGAGCAGATTGCTAAGTTGGACAACAATCTTGGCGCTACTAATCCTGGATCTTACATGACAAATGCAGTTGTTTATCAACTGGGTCGTGGTTCCACTGTTTCGAGTAAGAACAATGAGGGAAGTGCAAATGCTGTCTTAGCACAGTATGAGTTTGTTGATATTTTCCCAACAAATGTCTCTCAAATTGATCTTTCTTATGATTCTGGTGATACGATTGAGGAGTTCACCGTAGAATTCCAAGTACAATCGATCAACATTCTGGCACCTGGAGTCAGTCAGTCTACTGCACCTCCAGCCGACGGCTAATAAATAGTCGTAGGAAAATTTATAAAATAAATCATGTCCAAGTTATTTGGGTTCTCGATTGAGGACACAGAACCACTATCGCCGTCAGCGGTCTCCCCCGTTCCTCCTAACAATGAGGACGGGGTTGATCACTACGCGAGTAGTGGTTTTTTTGGTTCATATGTAGATATTGAAGGTGTATTCAGGACTGAATTTGATTTAATTAAAAGATATCGTGAGATGTCACTTCACCCTGAGTGTGATAGTGCCATTGAAGATATTGTAAATGAAGCAATTGTTTCTGATAGTAATGATAGTCCTGTAGAAATTGAACTGTCAAACTTAAATGCTAGTGACGGTATCAAAAATACAATACGTAAAGAATTTAAATATATTCTCGACCTTTTAGATTTCGATAAAAAAGCACACGAAATCTACCGTAACTGGTATATTGATGGTCGTATTTACTATCATAAAATTATCGATTTAAAGAATCCTGAGGCAGGAATCCAAGAATTGCGTTACATTGACGCAATGAAGATGAGATATATTAGACAAGAAAAGAAAAAACCCGGAGATAAAGCTAACGCTACTTTTAGATTAAGAAGCGATAATCCAATGGATTATAACTTCCCAGAGATTGAGGAATATTTCGTTTATAATCCAAAGTCACAATACCCGATGAGTAATCCCACGGTAAGTGGTGGAAACAATGGGGTTAAGATTGCGAAGGATTCGATCACGTATTGTACATCCGGTCTTGTAGACCGTAACAAAGGGTCAACCCTTTCGTATCTTCATAAAGCAATCAAGGCCCTCAATCAGCTTAGAATGATTGAGGATTCACTGGTCATTTACAGATTGTCCCGTGCTCCGGAACGTAGAATTTTTTACATTGACGTTGGTAATCTACCTAAACAAAAGGCAGAGCAGTATCTTCGTGATGTGATGATGCGTTATCGCAACAAACTCGTATACAATGCTGACACAGGAGAAATCCGTGATGACAAAAAGTACATGGCAATGCTTGAGGACTTCTGGCTCCCAAGACGCGAAGGCGGAAGAGGAACAGAAATCTCAACTCTCCCCGGAGGACAAAACCTGGGCGAAATCACTGATATTGAGTATTTTAAAAAGAAACTCTACCGTTCGCTTAACGTTCCTCCCTCAAGGATGGATGGAGAAGGTGGGTTTAACTTGGGGAGATCTTCTGAGATCCTGAGAGACGAACTCAAATTCACAAAGTTTGTGGGTCGTTTGAGAAAGAGATTCTCCAACATGTTTAATGACATGTTGAAGACCCAATTACTCCTAAAAAATGTAATTACTCCTGAAGATTGGGAGGTAATGAGTGAACATATTCAATATGATTTCTTATATGACAACCATTTTTCTGAACTGAAAGAAGCAGAACTGATGAACGAGAGACTAACTCTTGTTCAAACTGCTGAGCCATATGTTGGAAAATATTACTCTCAAGATTATATCCGTCGTAATATTCTCCGACAAACAGACATGGAGATTATTGAACAAGACAAATTAATCAAAAAAGAAATCAAAGACGGTACAATTCCTGATCCTGCAACTATTGATCCTGCAACTGGATTACCGTTTGCCCCAGAGTCTGCTGGAGGTAATGATTTAGGAAAACCTCAAATGGAGCCAGAGATTGATGGTTCATCAACTGAGGCACCAGAGATGCCCAAAGGTGGAGAGATATAAATACTCATTAGTCGTATATAATACACTTAAATGGATGACCTTTTAGATATGATCGCCGCTGATGAGTCACCCTCTCAAGTTAGTGACAAGATCAAAGAACTTCTCTTTGCAAAATCTGCAGAAAAAATTGATGAATATCGTCCTTCGGTAGCATCTTCATTGTTTAGTGATGAAGAATCTGTAGAGGATACAGAAGAAGAAATCACTCCCGACGAAGAGTGATTATAAATAACTTTTAAATGAACTTTTTAGTTAAGGATAATGTCGCATAAACCAGTAGGAATAAACTCCGCCTTTCCCATTGCTAGTGCAGCTAATAGGAGAGGTCTTGACAAAACTGCACATCAATCCGAGTATTTGAGGGTTGTTGCAAAAGGTGCCGGAGCACACGTTGCTATTGGAACTCTCCCAACTGCTGCAGCAACTAATTATTATGTTCACTCTGGTGAAGCTGAAGTGATTAGTCTCGGCAAACCACAAGCAAATAGAGTGACTGGTATTACAACCGGGGCAACAACTACTATTGATTTTGCTGAAGGAACAGGAGCTCCATTTGGAGTTGGTGACGCTGTTACTCTTTCTGTGACTGGACAAACTGATTATAATTTCACTCATAAAATTGTAAAAACAGTTGATACCACTGCTGGTAGAGATGGATATCACGGTACAAGAATCGTGGTTGATCATGATTCATCTGCAGGAAACCCTGCTTCATTACTATCTACATCATATGCAGAATTAAGAGGATCATTTATGGTCGCTGCTTTTGGTGATGGTAGTGGAACACTTCATTATCAACAAATTCAATCTGCTGGAGGACCATCCTGATGAAACTTATTAGAGAAGAAATTGAATCAGTCAAGTTTCTTGTAGAGAAAACAAAATCTGGCAAGAAATCTATGTACATTGAGGGAGTTTTCCTTCAGGGTAACATTAAAAACCGTAATGGTCGTATGTATCCCATGGAGACTCTTCGCAAGGAAGTTGCTCGTTACAATGAAAGCAACATTGTATCTGGTAGAGCTCTTGGTGAACTCGGTCATCCAGATGGTCCAACCGTTAATCTCGATAGAGTTTCGCACAAAATCGTCTCTTTAAGAGAGCATGGTTCTAACTTCATTGGTAAGGCAAAGATTCTCAATACCCCAATGGGTAATATTGCATCTTCTCTTATTGATGAGGGCGTTAAACTCGGCGTTTCTTCTCGCGGTATCGGTTCATTAAAGGCTACCCGTGAGGGTGTTAATGTTGTTGGTGATGATTTTATGTTAGCAACTGCTGCTGATATTGTTGCCGATCCTTCTGCTCCCGATGCATTTGTTGAGGGTATTATGGAAGGTAAAGAGTGGGTTTGGGAAGGAAGTCTTCTCCGTGAGAGAAAGGCAGAGGAGATTAGAAACTCCATCGATAAACTCACAGTTCAAAGAAAATTAGATGAGCAGAAATTGAATCTGTTCAATGATTTCCTTAATAGTATCTAATCTGATACATTAAATATTATAATTTATAAATAAATATAGATTTTATCCAGGATAATCGGAGCGTTCACATGTCTCGTGGAGATTTACAAGAAATGGAAGTAGGCACAAAGCAATCCAAGACTGCTGTCAATGCCGGAGCGAAAGCAGCAGAAGGGATGGACACGTCCATCGCCGGTTCTTACGAAGATCTCGGGGGTCCTTCTCCTGAGAATTACAAACCAGACGATGATTCAGCAAAGCTGAAAACTCCTGGTTCTACCCTTAAGGGTGTTAAGGATGTAGTCAACAAAGGTGCAAAACCTGCCGAACCCATGAAGGGTATGAAGGAGGAAGAGGACCTGGATGATGAAGATACTATTGAAGAAGGCGAAGAAATCGTAGATGAAGTAGTATCTGAAGAAGAAGTTTCTGAAGAAGAAGTAGTAGAAGAAGAGGACGAGGCAACTTATGCCGAGGCACCTCAACTAACCGAAATTGACATCGAAGAAGATGTCAATGCACTTCTTGGCGGTGAAGATCTCTCTGAAGAATTCAAAGAGAAGGCTAGAACAATTTTCGAGGCCGCACTTAAGTCCAAGATCGCTGAAGCAACCGAAGTTCTTGAAGCTCAGTACGCTGAGAAACTGGAAGAAGGAGTTGCCGAAGCAAGAGCCGAACTCGCAGAGCGAGTTGACTCATATCTGGAGTATGTTTCAGACGAGTGGTTCACTGAGAACGCACTTGTTATTGAGCATGCACTCAAGACTGAGATGACCGAATCGTTCCTTTCTGGAATGAAGAGTCTTTTTGAAGAGCATTATGTACAAATCCCTGAAGAGAAGTATGATGTTCTTGAGAGCATGGTAGACAAACTTGATGACATGGAGACAAAACTCAACGAGCAAATCGAGAAAAATATCGCACTCAACTCCCGCCTTTCTGAGTCGGTTGCTGATGGCGTTCTGGATGAAGTATCTGAGGGTCTTGCACAGACCCAAAAAGAGAAACTCGCCTCACTTGCAGAAAGTGTAGAGTTTGAAAGTGAAGAAGCATATCGTGAGAAGCTGAACACTCTGAAGGAGTCGTATTTCAACTCCAAGAAAGAGAGCGCAGCAGCTAAAACCGAAACCCTTTCTGAGGGTGTAGACAACGCAGCACCTGGTGAGCAACACTCAGGTCAGATGGCTGCATACCTGAAAATGCTGGGTTCGACCTTAGCAAACTGAATATATTAAACTCAAACCCCTAAACTTTAAAGGAAAAGCAAATGTTCCAATCCGAGCATCTGCAGGAAAAGTGGGCACCTCTCCTCAATCATGAGGGATGCGACAAGATCACAGATCCCCATCGTAGAGCTGTAACCGCCGTCCTGCTGGAAAACCAAGAAAAATTCGCTCAAGAGCAAGCCGCCTTCAACGACGGCGGTATGCTTACTGAGCAACCTACCAACTCTGTTGGTGCTACTGGATATCAATCCGGTGGTGGTCAAACCGTCGCTGGTTTTGACCCTGTTCTGATCTCCTTGATCAGACGCTCCATGCCTAACCTGGTTGCTTATGACCTCGCTGGCGTACAACCCATGTCTGGTCCTACCGGACTGATCTTTGCAATGCGTTCTAAGTACAGCTCTCAGAGTGGTACTGAAGCACTGTTCAACGAAGCAGACACCGCATTTGCAGGTCAGAACGAAGGATTTGACCTCACCAACGGCATGACCGATGTTGCCGCTGGTCTGGGTACTACCGCACAGTCTGGTAGCAACCCTGCTGCACTGAACCCCGTCGCAACCGCCTCTTCGACCGGTTATGATGTTGGTCAGGGCATGCGTACTGACGACGCTGAAGATCTTGGCACCTCTGGTGACAACTTCAACGAAATGGCTTTCTCGATTGAGAAGGTTACCGTCACTGCTAAGTCTAGAGCACTGAAAGCAGAATACTCTCTGGAACTGGCACAAGACCTCAAGGCAATCCATGGTCTGAACGCTGAAGCGGAACTCGCCAACATTCTCTCTTCTGAGATTCTGGCTGAGATCAACCGTGAAGTCATCAGAACCGTCTACAAGGTTGCTGAGCAAGGTGCCGTTTCTAACACCGCTACCGCTGGTGTATTCGACCTCGACATCGACTCTAACGGACGTTGGAGTGTTGAGAAGTTCAAGGGTCTTCTGTTCCAAATCGAGCGTGATGCGAACGCAATCGCACAAAGAACTCGTAGAGGAAAGGGCAACATGATTCTGTGTTCCGCAGATGTTGCTTCCGCACTCACCATGGCTGGTGTACTTGATTACACCCCCGCACTCAACGCTAACCTGAACGTTGACGACACTGGTAACACCTTCGCTGGTGTTCTGCAAGGTAAGTATCGTGTATACATCGATCCTTATTCTGCTAACCTTACCTCTGCTAACGCAGCAGGCGGCAACCAGTACTACGTTGTTGGTTATAAGGGTACTTCACCTTATGACGCAGGTCTGTTCTATTGCCCCTACGTTCCTCTTCAGATGGTTCGTGCAGTTGGAGAGAACACCTTCCAGCCCAAGATTGGCTTTAAGACCCGCTACGGCATGGTCGCAAACCCATTCGCTGAAGGAACCACCGTTGGCGCAGGTCGCCTCAGAGTTAACAGCAACCGCTACTACAGAAGAGTTGCAGTTAAGAACCTCATGTGATTTATACTCACAAGAGTTAATCAAGGACCCTTCGGGGTCCTTTTTTTATTATGAGGATAAATAGTAAAAAACTGTATTAGTAATGGCGACCCGAAAGAAGGCTAAGGAAAGGACAGGTACTCCTTTAGACAATAGAAATTTTCTTTCACCAACTGGGTTTAAGTTTTCCCTGAAAAGAAGTCCTGGAGCAGCATTTTTTTGTAATCAAGCAAACATTCCATCTCTTGATCTTGGCGTTGCTGTTCAATCATCATATCTAAAAGATATTGATGTTCCTGGAGATAAGATTCAATTTGGAGATTTATCAATCCGATTCTTAGTTGATGAGGATCTTATAAATTATATGGAACTTCAAAATTGGATACGTGGTCTTGGATATCCAGAATCGTTAAAAGAATTTGATGATCTGGAAAGTGAAGCTATTGGAAAAATGTATGCAGATGGTGATAACATCTATTCAGATGGAACATTACAAATTTTAAGCAGCAACTTGATAGCAAAGTTTAACGTAAATTTTAAAGATTTGTTTCCCGTTTCTTTATCAACCATTACGTTTGACGCTACTGACACAGATATTGATTACTTTACAGCAGATGCAACTTTCAAGTATACTATATACAACCTCACTGATTTGAACAATAATCCTTTATGATCGACCTTGATAAACTTCAAGGGATGTGGGAAAAAGATTCTAAGATTGATAATGACAATTTACATACAGAATCTTTAAATATTCCCTCCCTTCATGCGAAGTATTTTGAATTATATAATACTATCTTTCTAATGAGAAAGAAAGCAGAACAACAAAGAAAGAATATTAGACATGAACGCTATGAATACTTTAGTGGAAAAGCAGACCCAGATGTTTATGTCGAAAATCCGTTTCCTAAAAAAATTAGAGATAAGGAAACTATGCAAAAGTATCTTGACGCAGATGAGAAACTCTCAGGAGTTTCGTTAAAGATTGATTATTATGATACGATGCTTGTATATATTGAAAGTATTTTGAAACAAATCACCAATCGTACTTTTCAAATTAAAAACGCAATAGAGTTCATGAGATTTAATTCAGGATTAGGCTAATGGAACAGGACGATCAGTATTATCGTTTAGAACTACCAATAGAAGCAGTCCGTGTTATTCACACAGGATTATCCCAGGCCGTTAACAAATGGTCAGGTGGTGATCCTATGGAACAAGAAGATTTGCTTTCCATGAGAGATCATTTTTATAGAATTATGTTAGAGCATCAGTTTGAGAATACGTAATAAATATTTGTAGATGAATGGATCTTTGTGATTGACACGACAGCAAATCTTGTTATTTCTAAATCCAATGAAGTATTTTTAAAGATCAATACAGAGCCTCATATCGAGTATGAGTTAAGAGATCATTTTAAATTTGAGGTTCCAAATGCCAAGTTCATGCCACAGTATCGTGGTAGAAATTGGAATGGAGAGATACATTTATATGATATGCGTTCTAAACAGATCTATGTTGGTCTGTTAGATAAGATCGTACAATTTTGTAAAAATTATGGATATACTTATAAATTTGAAGATAATCAATGGTATGGCACCCCTTATGAAGAGAACGATGGTATATCGTTAGAGGGTGTCAAAGATTATATGCACTCCATTTGTGCCCATACTCCCAGGAAGTATCAAGTTGAGGGAGTATACGGTGCCCTAAAGCATAATAGAAAACTATTGATATCGCCCACTGCAAGCGGCAAATCTCTGATGATTTATTCGTTAGTAAGATATTACGTTGAGAGAGGAGAAAAAATTCTCTTAGTTGTTCCGACGACATCTCTTGTAGAACAGATGTATAAGGACTTTCTTGATTATGGTTGGGATGCTGATTCATATTGCCACCGTATCTATTCTGGTAGAGAGAAGAGTAATAATGCTCCAGTAACGATTACAACGTGGCAATCTGTCTACAAATTAGAGAGATCTTTCTTTGAGGACTATGGTGTTATTATAGGTGATGAAGCGCATTTATTCAAGTCTAAATCTTTAATTCAGATTATGACAAAGCTTCATCATGCAAAGTATCGTTTTGGGTTTACTGGAACTTTGGATGGTACTCAGACACATAAATGGGTTCTTGAGGGATTGTTTGGACCATCATATAAAGTGACAAGAACTGATGAGTTAATGAGACAGGGACACCTATCTCAACTTGATATACAATGTCTTGTACTTAAACACTCACCTCAAAAGTTTGATACTTATGAGGATGAGATACAGTATTTAATCAGCCACGAACAACGCAATAGATTTATAAAAAATCTTACCCTAGATCTTAAAGGAAATACACTTGTTCTTTTTGCAAGAGTCGAAGCACATGGTGCCATACTCTATGAAGAGATAAATAAAAACAAGGGTGATGACCGTAAGGTATTTTTTGTGCATGGTGGAGTAGATGCAGAAGAAAGAGAACAAGTAAGAGAAATTACAGAAAGAGAAAACAACGCTATCATTGTTGCTTCTTATGGAACTTTTTCTACAGGTATCAATATTAAAAATCTCCATAATGTCATCTTTGCCTCTCCAAGTAAATCCAGAATCCGCAATCTTCAGAGTATTGGACGAGTTCTTAGAAAAGGAAAAGACAAAGTAAAAGCAACTTTGTATGACATCTCTGATGATTGTTCCACTAAATCAAGACGTAATTACACACTTAATCATTTTATAGAAAGAATTAAAACGTATAATGAAGAAAATTTTAACTATGAAATAATCACTATTCAACTAAAAGTATGATAGAAGACGATTTTTACTGTACACTCAAATTAAAATCAGGTGAAGAAATTTTTGCAAAAGTTGCTGCTTCTGATGAAGATGACAGAACGATGCTATTAGTATCTAATCCAATTATTGTATCTGAGGTAAAAGGTAAAACAGGAACAATGGGGTATCGTATAGAGCCCTGGCTAAAAACTACAACTGAAGACATGTTTATTATCAGCATGGATAATATTCTTACAATGTCTGAGTCTTCTGATATTGAAATGATTGTGATGTATCAAGATTATGTCCGTCAGGCAAATAAAGGTGGTGGCACTCCAGAGAATAATTCTAAACTTAATAGAAGAATGGGATATTTAGGTAACACCAGAGATGTTAAAGAAATACTAGAGAAGATCTTTAAAAGTAGCTAATATATTTCTTATCAACCTCCACAAAGGTAATTGTACAGGTATTTGAGTACCTTGTCAACTGTTCGTTAAGATGATATAATCTATACATATTATGAGATAAACTTATGATCCAGCCGGGTATGACTAGAAGAAAAAGATCCGAGCATTATGTAAACAACAAAGAATTGCTTGCTGCTTTAGTTGCTTATCGTAGTGAAGTAGAGAGAACCTTTCTTGTAAAATACGGTAGAGAACCTACGAAACAGGATAGATCTCAACATTGGGATACCAAACCACCTATCCCACGATATATTGGAGAATGTTTTTTAAAGATTGCCAATCATTTGTCCTTTAAGCCAAACTTTGTCAACTACATGTTCAAAGAGGATATGATTTCTGATGGTATTGAGAATTGCGTCCAATACATTCACAACTTCAACCCAGAGAAATCACAGAATCCTTTTGCTTATTTCACTCAAATTATTCACTATGCCTTTCTCCGTCGTATTCAAAGAGAGAAGAGACAGTTAGAAATCAAGAATAAGATTATTGAACGGTCTGGTTATAGTGAAGTGTTTGATGATAACAATACCCTTGACGGATCGAATTACTCCGAGTACAATAGCATCAAAGATGCAGTGCATTCCAAACTCCGTAATTAATGAAAGTTGCAATTATCACTGATCAACACTTTGGTGCTCGCAAAAACTCTAAGTTATTTCACGACTATTTCCTAAAGTTTTATACTGATGTCTTCTTCCCTTATTTGGAAGAGAATGGTATCTCAGTAGTTGTTGATATGGGTGATACTTTTGATAGTAGAAAAGGTATTGATTTTTCTGCATTGACATGGGCAAAGAATCATTACTTTGACCGTTTAAAAGATATGGGCATCACAGTTCATACCATTGTAGGAAATCACACAGCATATTATAAAAATACGAATGATGTTAATGCTGTAGATTTACTTCTTCGCGAATATGATAATGTTGTAGTTTATCCAGAAGCAACCGAAGTCAATCTGGGTGGATTGAATACACTGTTTATTCCATGGATTAATCAGGAGAATGAAAAAACTACTCATCAACTTATTAAAAAGACAACTTGCAAGTGTGCGATGGGGCACCTTGAGCTCAACGGATTTAGAGTTAATAAACAAATCGTCATGGACCATGGTCATGAGAGCGAATTATATTCAAAGTTCTCCAAGGTCTACAGCGGTCACTACCACACTAGATCGGATAATGGACGGGTCTATTACTTGGGAAACCCATACGAAATGTTCTGGACAGATGTTGGTGATCGGAGAGGATTCACCATCTTTGATACAGAAACTCTTGAGCATTTTCACGTAGATAATCCATATAGATTATTCTATAATATCTACTATGAAGATACTGATCATCAAACATTTGATGCTCGTGAATATGAGAACAAGATTGTAAAAGTTATTGTTAGGAAAAAAACTGACATCAAAAAATTTGAAAAATTTATTGATAAACTTTATGCAGTAGGAATTGCAGAACTAAAAGTTACTGAGAATTTTAATTTTGCTGGATGGTATGGTGATGATGAATTTGATCCTCTTGAATCAGAGGATACCATTTCTATTTTAAACAGATATATTGAAGAAGCAGAAGTGTCCCTTGATAAATCTTTGGTTAAAAATATCATGCAAGAAGTTTATCAGGAAGCTTGTGAGTTGATCTAATGTACATCCTAACCATCTACGGAAAAGAAACTGAGGGTGCATACTCCGTATCAGATGATGATGGAGAAGATATCTTATATCTCTTTGAGGATGAAGATGATGCCACAAGATATGCTATGATGCTGGAGGATGATGGAGCACCTGAAATGCACATCATTGAAGTTGAAGATAAAGTTATGATAAAGACTTGTGAGATACATGACTACAAGTACACCATTATCACAAAACATGACGTTGTAATTCCACCTAAAGAAGAAAAACATGATTTTATTTGAGACAGTTCGTTGGAAGAATTTTCTCTCTACGGGCAATCAATATACTGAAGTTGATTTTACTAAACATCATACAAACTTAATCATTGGAACAAACGGTGCTGGTAAATCAACTGTTCTCGATGCATTGACTTTTTCTTTGTTTGGAAAACCTTTTCGTAAAATTAATAAACCTCAACTGATAAACTCTACAAACGAAAAGGATTGTAAGGTAGAGGTTTGTTTTTCTATTAATAATACTGATTGGAAAATTGTTCGTGGGATTAAACCAAATGTATTTGAGATTTGGAGAAATGGTTCTGTAATGGATCAGTTTGCCTCAGCCGTAGATCAACAAAAGTGGTTGGAGCAAAATGTCATCAAAATGAATTATAAATCATTCACCCAAATTGTTATTTTGGGTAGTAGTGCCTTTGTTCCATTCATGCAACTGTCTACTAACAATCGTAGAGAAGTGATTGAGGATCTTCTTGATATTAAAATTTTCTCTACAATGAATAGTCTTCTTAAAGAGAAATTACGTGATCAAAAAGATAATGTAAAAGTATTGACTTTGAAGAAAGAATCTCTAATGGATAAGGTTGAGATGCAAGAAACCTTCATTGGAGAACTTGAAAACAGAGGAAAGCAAAATATTAAAGATAAGGAATCTAGTATTCAAAAACTTCTTAATGAAGAAAATAATTTAATGAACGATAATGTTAAACTTACAGAAGAACTTGATGATTTTGAAAAACTATTAAATGTTCATGTTGGTGCTACTGAAAAACTTCGTACTCTTGGTAATCTAAAAGGTAAGATTTCTAATAAAGTATCAACAATTACTAAGGAACATAAATTTTTCACAGAGAATACGGTCTGCCCTACTTGTGGACAGGATATAGAAGAGACCTTCAGAATAAATAAAATTACCGACGCTCAAAATAAAGCTAAAGAGTTGCAATCCGGTTATAAGGAACTGGAAGAAGCGATTAATAAGGAAGAAGAGCGAGAGCGTCAATTTTTACACTTAAGTAAGGAGATTACTTCCCTAACGCATGGCATTTCTAAAAACAATACTAAGGTCTCTGGATGTCAACGACAGGTCAGAGATCTGGAATCGGAAATTCAAAGAATTACCGATCAACTTGCAAATAGAAATATTGAAGATGAGAAGTTAGAATCCTTTAAAAACAATTTAAAAACAACATACGACGAACTCGCTCAACGTAAGGACACGATCAACTACTACGATTTTTCGTATAGCTTACTAAAAGACGGTGGAGTAAAATCCAAAATCATTAAGAAGTATCTACCGCTGATAAATCAGCAAGTTAACCGTTATCTTCAGATGATGGATTTCTATATCAACTTCACACTTGATGAGGAATTTAACGAAACCGTCCAGTCCCCAATTCATGAGGATTTCTCATATGCTTCTTTCAGCGAGGGAGAGAAGATGAGAATTGACCTGGCACTGTTGTTCACTTGGCGTGAAGTTGCACGGATGAAGAACTCTGTCAATACTAATCTGTTGATTATGGATGAGGTGTTTGATAGTTCTTTGGATGGATTTGGCACAGATGAGTTTATGAAGATCATTCGTTTTGTCATCAAGGATGCCAATATCTTTGTGATATCTCACAAAACAGACTTACACGATAAGTTTGAAAATGTCATAAGGTTTGAGAAAGTAAAAGGTTTCTCCAGTATGGCGTCTGGACTGTAAAGAAGAATTGCGTTACTTGACAATAACGTTAAATTTAACAAAAACTTCATTAAGTTAGCATACGCTGACTAAATATTGGTAGAATTGAGAGGCATGAATGATTTAAAACCCATTCGTCATGAATACGATACACGGAGAACATTATGCATAATCTGTTATCACATAACCAATTGGCAGGATGGAAACAAAGTGTTATGAGACTTGAAAAAACTTTGGACCGAACCGTAGAGGAGGCCGATGTAATTAACGATTATTATGATTGTTTAATAGAATGTGATGAGTCACAATCAACTTGTAAAAAAATTTGTAGGTCAATTTTAAAAGATTAGAAAAGTACAAGGACACCTGGAGAACTGTCACCTAATACCCCGGCCGGAAGGTCGGGGTTTGGTATTATAGGGTCATACAAGAAAAAACACATGGCAGTCAAGCACGAAATCAAATCTCAACTTGCTAAACTTCTTGCTACTGAAGACCTGATTGTAGAGCACAAGCACTGTGAAACGGCTTGTTTCAATGTCCACACCCGTGTATTGACCCTGCCTATGTGGGAAAAGGCAAGCAACACTGTTTACGATCTCCTGGTGGGGCATGAAGTAGGACATGCACTTTTTACCCCTGATGAAAACTGGTTGGAGAAAGTTGCTGTCCCTCCTCAATTTGTGAATGTGGTTGAGGATGCTCGCATTGAAAAAATGATGAAAATTAAGTATGCTGGACTTGCTAAAACATTTTTCAAAGGATACCGGGAGCTAAATGACGAAGACTTCTTCTCTTTATCTGACGGGAATGTTGATGATTTTAATCTTGCTGATCGTGCAAATCTATACTTTAAGATCGGTAATTTTCTAAATCTCAAATTCACCGAAGAAGAAATAGCAATCATTCGTATGATCGAAGATTGTGATACTTTTGATGAGGTTCTTTTAGCAGCAGAGGTTTTATATAAGTTTTGTAAAAAAGAACAAGAGAAAGAACAAGAAAATATTCCTGACATGCCCATGCCTGCCGAGATGGGTGGTGAGTCTGATCAACCAGCAAATGAATTAGTAGAACAACCTCAAGATTCTTTTGGAGAAAGTGAAGGATCTGGTGATGACAACTCTGGTGAACAAAATATGCCCGGAGATCAACCTGCTAGTGCTCCTTTGAGTGAAGAACCAGAGGTGCAAACTGCAGAGGCTTTCCAAGGAAACTTAAAAGATCTCATAAATTCAGAATCAATGGAGAATGTGTATGTTGAGATTCCTAAGGTTGATCTGAAGTATATTATTGCTCAGAACAATGAAGTTCACAAAGATATTGATATGTGGTTCAATCATCAGAAGAATAACTGTTCCGTCAGTATTTTTGAAAGAGTTGACGAAGAGTTTGTTAAGTTCAAACGTAACGCACAGAAAGAAGTCAACTATTTGGTGAAAGAGTTTGAGTGTCGCAAGGCAGCAGATTCCTATGCCCGTGCCACCACGGCTCGCACTGGTATTCTTAATACTTCCAAACTGCACACCTACAAGTACAATGAAGATCTTTTCAAGAAAGTCTCTATACTTCCTGATGGTAAGAACCATGGTCTGATTTTTGTTCTTGACTGGAGTGGTTCCATGAGCCGTGTGATGTTGGATACGATCAAGCAACTCTACAATCTGATCTGGTTCTGTAAGAAAGTTTCTATTCCCTTTGAGGTTTATGCTTTTACTAATGAGTGGAAGAAACCTGAATATGATTATGAAACAGGTGAGGTAATCAACCCGGCAGATTTTACCTGTTCATATGAAAAGAAAGAAAATCTCCTTGCTGTGAGTGAGCATTTCTCTTTGATGAATTTGTTGACTAGCAAAACAAATGGTAAGCAACTTGAACATCAGATGATCAACATTTGGAGAATTGCTAGAGCATTCTCTAATTTCTATGGAGCACCTTACTCTGTTCCCACCCGCCTAGGATTGTCTGGTACTCCTTTGAATGAGGCATTTGTCTGCCTTCATCAGATTCTTCCTCAATTTCAGAAGCAGAACAAACTACAAAAGGTTCAGTGTATTGTTCTGACTGATGGTGAAGCAAACCATCTTTCCCGTCACGTTGAGGTGAAGCGTCACTGGGAGAGTGAACCTTACATGGGGTGTCGTCAGTTGTCTGGTGGTATTACTTTCCTTCGGGATCGTAATACTGGTAATACATATCAAGTTCCCTATGGTTGGCATGGTTTCTCTGATCTGATGCTCCGAAACCTTCGCGATAACTTCCCCACTGTAAACTTTGTTGGTATTCGTGTTCTTGAAAGTCGTGATGCAAATCATTTTATGAAGCTGTATGCTGTTCCTGGTGCTGATCTCTGTAAAATTCAAAATGATTGGAAAAAACTTCGTAGTTTTACCATCAAGACCTCTGGATATCATGCATACTTTGCTATGTCTGCTGCATCACTCTCTCAGGATGCTGAGTTTGAAGTTGATGATGGTGCAACTAAAGCAAAGATTAAGACTGCATTTATTAAATCTCTCAAGACTAAGAAACTAAATAAGAAAGTTCTTGGTGAATTTATTTCTTTGGTTGCATGATGAGAGATTATTAAATATGTTATTTTGGATTGTAATTACTATTTTCTTTTTATGGTTGATTTATCTAGTAAAGACACTTTGATGAGTAGAAGAGACAGTCTACGATTAAAACACATTGTGTTAGAAGATACCAAAGAAGTTTTGGTAGTATGCACCAGTGCCATTACTGCAATGGGTATTGGTGCCATGGTAAAAAGATACTATCCTGGATATGCTGCAAAAATAATTTCAGAAAATTATTACCGACAGATGACAGACGACTAACTGTCCACAGGGGTCCTTAGACCCTTTCTTTTTGCCTTATAATAACTTCAGTACAAACAAAACAAATGGCACTCTCTCCTGAGTACATCCGCACCTCACTCCAAGCACTTTATGGTTCAGAGTTTACCGCTGCTGATGTTCGTGCATGGTGTATGATGAATGATACAAACTATCAAACTGTTACTAATAAATTGACTGATTGTAAGGTTGGTCGCGGTAAGTGGAACCTTGAGGTAACACAAAAGAAAGTACAAGAATTGGAAGTATCTTACACTGCTCCAGCAGCACTGCCTGCAATCGAACAAAACCTTATTCCCACAAAAGATGATTCCTTCGTCAGCTTTGGCAATTTCGTTGATATTAAAAAAATTATTAAGTCCCGTGTATTCTATCCAACGTTTATTACTGGACTCTCCGGTAATGGTAAAACTTTCTCAGTGGAACAAGCTTGTGCTCAATTGGGTCGGGAACTTATTCGCGTCAACATCACGGTAGAAACAGATGAAGATGATCTTATTGGTGGTTTCCGTCTTGTTAATGGCGAAACCGTCTGGCACAATGGCCCAGTCATTGAAGCACTCCAACGCGGAGCAATCCTGCTCCTTGACGAAATCGATCTCGCCTCAAACAAAATCCTCTGTCTTCAGTCTATTCTCGAAGGAAAAGGAGTTTTCCTCAAGAAGATTGGCAAATTCATTACGCCCGCAGAAGGTTTCCAAGTATTCGCAACCGCCAATACTAAAGGCAAAGGATCCGACGATGGACGATTTATTGGAACTAACGTGCTTAACGAAGCCTTCCTTGAGCGGTTCCCAGTAACCTTTGAGCAAGAGTATCCCACTGCTGCCACAGAGCAGAAGATTCTTGGCAAACTCTGTGATGATGAAAACTTCTGTAAGCGCCTTGCTGACTGGGCAGACATCATCCGTAAGACCTTCTATGATGGTGGTATTGAGGAAATCATCAGCACTCGTCGCCTGGTCCATATTGTGAAGGCATATAGCATCTTCAGTGATAAGGCAAAGGCAATTCAGGTTTGCGTCAATCGTTTCGATGATGAAACTAAGCAAGCATTCATGGAACTGTATGATAAGGTTGACGCTGATTTTGTGATGCCAGTTGACGAAACTACTATTTCTTGATAAACTATGGTGAACGCATGGAGTTTAGCAAGCTCAATTATGAATGGAACATTTGAGGAAGATTATCCTATGACAAATGATGGAACACTAAATTTGGGAAGTGTGTTGCCGGGTGGTATGGCTGATGACTATATTACCTTTAATGTAGATATCCCGGATCTTCCAACAACAGATAATAATAATGGTCGTTGGAAGTACAATGAAGATGTTATTTTAAAAGAGGTAACTGAGTATTTGGGAATGACCTATCGTTCCCACTACACTTCACAAGAGTCAAAAACTCAAACTCTTGATCTTATTGAGGGTATCGGTGATGCAGAACCTTTCTGCAGATCCAATGCTATTAAATACCTCTCTCGCTTTGGTAAAAAAGATGGTAAGTCAAAGCAAGATATCTTGAAAGCAATTCACTATTGCATTCTCCTCTACCATTTCGCTGGCCTTTGTAATGAAAATTCGCAACCCTATGAAACTTTCTGATAAAACCCTTTCTGTCCTGAAGAACTTCTCTTCCATTAATCAATCAATTCTCTTTAAAAAGGGTAAAAAACTTCGCACTATTAGTGTGATGAAAAATATTCTTGCAGAGGCAACTATTAGTGAAGAGTTTGTTAGAGACTTTGGTGTCTATGATCTTAATCAATTTCTTAATGGAATGAGTTTGCATCAGAGTCCCGAACTTGATTTTCAAAATGAGGGATATGTTGTTATCCGTGAGGGTAAGATGCGATCTAAGTATTTCTTTGCCGATCCTCAGGTAATTGTTACACCACCTGATAAAGAAATCACTCTTCCTAGTGAAGATGTTTGTTTTGAAGTGAGCACTGATCAACTGGATAAACTCCTTAAAGCAGCTGCTGTGTATCAACTTCCAGACTTGTCTGCAGTTGGTGAAAATGGAGTTGTTAAACTTGTTGTTCGTGACAAGAAAAATGACACCTCTAATGATTTTGCTATTGTTGTTGGAGAAACTAGTGCTGAGTTCTCCTTTAACTTTAAGGTAGAAAATATCAAAGTTCTCCCTGGAACTTATGAGGTTGTTGTCTCTCAAAAACTTCTCTCTCGGTTTACTAGCACAAGTCATGATCTTACTTACTACATCGCTCTGGAACCAGATTCCACTTTTGCTGTATCAGCATGATTGAGGTAATTGATAATTTTGCTCCTAAAGAATATTTCGACCTAATCACCTATGGGTGTTTAGGTTGGAATCAAACATGGTATTATCAAGAGAATATTACTGCTGGTGTATGGGAGTCAGAAGGTCTTGGAAAACATGGATTTAATTGTTGGATAGTACAACAACCAAATACTTTTTGTGATAATTACGCTGCTGGCCTCCTTACTGACCTCATTGTAAATATGCAGAGATCCTTAGGATGTGAAAACGTCATGAGATCCAGATTGGATATGACAATGTATACTCCTGGTGGAAGGTTATGTGATGCTCACATTGACAATCCAAATCAACATACTGCCACAATTTTTTACCTAAATGATTCTGATGGGAATACTGTCATTTACAACGAAAAATTTGAGGGAGATATTAATATTGATCAGAGTAAGTTAACAATTAAACAAGAGATTGAACCAAAAGCAAATCGACTTGTAATATTTGATGGATTTCATTTCCATACAGGACATGTTCCTCAAAAACACAATACTAGAGTATTATTAAACTCTAACTTTAATTAGATGAATATTTTCGTGACCTCTCCTAGTCCTTGGGAATCTGCCAGGGTGCTACCTGACAAACATATTGTCAAGATGCCTCTAGAGACCTGTCAGATGCTTGCTATTGTATGCTCTAACAAGTGGGGTCATGGATTTGGCACACTTCCTAAAGCAGACGGCACTCCCTATGCCACTGAGAAGGGTGCCTTTCGTCATCATCCTTGTACCGTTTGGGCAAACGACTTTGTGATGAACTGGCAGTGGCTACTCTCTCATGGACTTGCTATGTGTGATGAGTACACTGCCCGCTATGGCAAGGTTCATACTTGCCACCATACGCTGCTAGCAGCAAAGGAGATACTGCCCACAGGAGACCCTACAGGACGCTCTGGTAAAGATCCTAAACCATTTGTATTTGCGGGACCTGATGAATTTAAATTTGACACAAGCATTGACACTTTTACTGCTTACAAACGTTATATTGCGTCCAAACCTTGGGTTGCATCTAATTATCTTCGTATCCCATCCCGTAAACCAGATTGGGTATAATTAATGAAACACATTCTCTTTACCTTAAAAGAATGTTCTGTTGATTTGTTGGATGATGAAGAGTTCATTAGAAAACTTCTGTATCGCACAACAAAAGAATGTAAGGCAACTCTACTACACCTAGCAGTTCATAAATTTGAACCTCAAGGTGTGACTGGATTTGCATTACTTGCTGAGTCTCATATTAGCATTCACACCTGGCCTGAAAATGGTATGGCAGTGTGTGATGTTTTTACATGTGGAGATACCGCTATGCCAGATATTGGTGTAGAATATATGAAAGAACAATTAAAGGCAACTGATATTGTATCTAATGAATTTGTTCGACCCTTAGAATGAAGACTACTTTGACAGTTGATGACAATGGGATTCTAACCTTCCCCGATGAACTTCTTGAAAAGACTGGATGGAAAGAGGGTGATGTGTTAGAATGGATTCCTAATAATGATGGTTCCTTTACTTTGATGAAAAAAGAACATGCGTGATGAATTTCTCTGGGTTGAAAAGTATCGACCTAAAACTATTGAAGATTGTATTTTACCAACAAATATTAAGAAGACTTTCCAAGACTTCTTAAATAAAGGTGAGATACCAAATATGCTCCTTGCTGGTCCTGCAGGGTGCGGAAAGACCACGGTAGCTAAAGCACTATGCAACGAACTAGGAGTTGATTTTTATGTCATCAACGGATCCGATGAAGGACGATTCCTTGATACCGTCAGAAATACTGCGAAGAATTTCGCTTCGACCGTCTCGCTTTCTTCAACTGCGAAACACAAAGTCATCATCATTGATGAGGCAGATAACACAACGAACGACGTACAACTCCTCTTACGGGCGTTTATTGAGGAGTTTAGTAGCAACTGCAGATTCATCTTTACCTGCAACTTCAAAAACAAAATCCTCGAACCACTGCACTCCCGAACCACAGTGGTTGAATTCGGAATCGGTGGAAAACACAAACCTGCCATTGCCGCATCCTTCTTCAAACGTATCCAAGAAGTCCTGGCTGCAGAAGGTGTTGAATATGATAACAAGGTCCTGGTAGAATTAATCAATAAACACTTCCCTGATTGGCGTCGTGTTCTTAATGAGTGTCAACGATATTCCTCTAGTGGTAAGATTGACTCTGGCATTCTTGCAACCTTCAGTGATGTAAAAGTAAATGACTTGGTTAAGAAACTTAAAGAGAAAGATTTTCCCGAAGTACGTAAATGGGTCGTCAATAACCTGGACAACGATACTAGTGTGCTTCTGCGTCGTATTTACGATGCTTGTTATGATTCCATGGTTCCGAGTAGTATTCCTGCTGCTGTGCTTACTCTCGCTAAGTATCAGTATCAAATGGCATTTGTGGCGGATCAAGAAATAAATATGCTTGCTTGTTTAACAGAAATTATGGTGGAGTGTGAATTCAAATGAAAAAGAAATTAATTTTACATTTAGGAGGCAATCTTCAAAGAGCTGATAAGGCTATTGAACTTGCTAATGAAAATCCCGATGCACTGATTCTTATCTCTAGTGAAGGTGGAGATTCAGTTAAGTATTATACTGACAGAGGTATTAGTCCTGAGAGAGTCTTTAATGATATGACTGCTTGGGATACAGTGACTAACTTTACTGCCACGTATAGAAGGATTAGAAAAATTTTTAAACCCAATAAGATCTACGTGGTTACAGATGGTTTCCACATGAAGAGGTCAATGAGGATTGCAAAAGCAGTTTACTTTTTATCTGGAATTCAATTAATTCCATCAAATTCTAGTCCAGTCAATCGTGCCGAGAACCCAAATTATGTTAGAGATGATACTATTCGTTCCTGGATTTGGAAGTTTACCCGGATTCTTTTTTACTGGAAACATGTGAGAGAGAGTAGAATCAAATATGGTATTGGTTATCCGAAAAGGTGGAATGAAATTGCAATTCCTTTCCAATGAATGAAAACGAACTTGAAGAATTGAGATATGATGTAGCACATCATTTACTTAGTAAGATGAGTGCAGGTTCTCAGTTTCAATATGCCTTAGATCGTATGCTACAATTGTGTGAACATTACTCAGAGAAAGAACTAAAAGAACTATTACCCAAATCAAAGAAAAAAACTAAAGGAGGAGGATTCTAATGAAAACTAAAATTAAGGCACAAGTCAAATCCAGATTCTATTATATCTTCTGGGGAACTGCTACTGTAGCAGTTGTTTTAGGCCAACTTTATGTTGGCACTGGATATCGTGTTCTGCACGGCAGTATTCAAGATTTACTTGATAAAGTAGATGGGGTTCTTCTTCATAAAAATGATAATTCCTATGGAGATTTCTTGTGATTCTATCTGAGGATGATGCAGTTTATGCTGCAGATAAGTTCATTACTTATTACTCTCAGTTCAATCGTATTGATGATTATCTTCGTTTTGTAAAAAAAGATCGTATAAGCGAAAGGTCTGGGTCTTTATTTGGAGCAGACACTGAATTTTTTGATGTATTTGGGATGCACCCGAATGACATGAACTTTGAGGTTCATGTTGTTGATACTGATCCTAAAACATCATCAAGATATAATCAGTGGTTGTATTCCGAAACTCTAAATCTTACTGCGTCAAATCCCATTGAGGAAGCAATTCCTGGCAGAACTCATAAGTGGATTGTGATGGAAACAAATACTGACAAAGTTGTTGGTGTTGTTAGGTTTGGATCTCCTACTATTAATAGTAAACCTAGAAACAATTACTTTGGTAAAGTCCTTCCTCTTTCCGACATCAATGCCAATTTTGTCATGGGGTTTAATATTGTTCCTACTCAACCTTTTGGTTTCAATTATTTGGGTGGAAAACTTCTTGCTCTCCTATCATGTTCCAAGGAACTCAAGCAACAATTTGATGAGAAGTATGGAACAGACCTCAAATACTTTGAAACTACATCTCTCTATGGAACAACTAAGGGCGTATCTATGTACGATGGCCTTAAACCCTTTCTAAGGCACATAGGAGACACTGAGAGCAACTTCCTCCCACTCTTTCATGATGATGAGTTCCGTGATTTCTTCTGGTGGTTTAATGAGCGTAATGGCGGGGAGCGTTTGATTTCTGCAGACAAGTCATCTAAGAAACTTAAGATACAAGTCAAGATGATTTCTATAATTCGTAAATCTCTCAGGGATGAAGATAAACTCAACCAGTTCAACGAATGTATTGAACATGCGAAATCTTTAACTGAAAAGAAAAGATATTACTTTAGTAAATTTGAACACACAAGCGAAGAAGCAATTACTTGGTGGAAGAAAAAAGCAACTAAGAGATATGAAAAATTACAATCTCAAGATCGAGTCAGAACTCAACTTGAGATTTGGGAACCTGGAGTTGACTTGGAGATCATTCGATAATGGAACTTAAAGACTGGCTTAATTCAATTAACTTCAACAAAGAAGACCTAAAAGAACATACGAAAGATTATCCTCCATATATCATTAATCGTTGTTTGTCTGGGCACCTTGATTGTGTCATGTTTGCTAATGAGATGAACAAAAATTCTCACTTGGATAAAGATATGCAATATTCTTTTTATCTAAATAGCCTGAGGAAAAAGAAGAGATTTTCTCCCTGGCTCCGTAAGGATAAAGTCACGGATCTCGAATGTGTCAAAGAATACTATGGTTATAGTAATGAGAAGGCATCACAAGCTCTGAAAATTCTGACTAAAGAACAGATTAACTTTATTAAACAACGACTTGATATTGGAGGCACAAAATGACTTCTACAGTTGAACCTACTGTTGAATGGTCACAAGACCAAATGGTAGAGGTTATGCTTAATGAACCAGATGATTTTCTCAAAGTCCGTGAAACACTGACGCGCATTGGAGTTGCATCACGGAAGGAAAAGAAACTCTATCAATCCTGCCACATTCTTCATAAGCAGGGAAGATACTTTATTGTACATTTTAAGGAACTGTTTGCTTTGGACGGCAAACATGCAAACCTTACATTGAATGATGTACAACGTCGCAATCGAATTACTCGTCTCTTAGCAGATTGGGGACTTATTTCTGTTGTAAAACCAGATGCCGTTTCCGACATTGCCCCTCTTAATCAAATCAAAGTCCTGGCATATAAGGACAAATCCGATTGGGTGCTGGAACAGAAATACAACATTGGTAAAAAAGGAAAGACCCAGGAAACCGAATAAATAAATCTGCGATCTTTCGTGCGGTCGCTTCAAAAGTCGGAAACCCGAAGACCTCCCTTGACGAGGAGGTCTTTTTTTGCTATGATCGTCTTGAAATTAAATTTGTCATGAGAGACCTATCCAACATTCCTCCTGGACAAACTCAGTGTAGTGTTTGTGGAGTATTGAAGGAGAACACTGAGTTTACATTCTATAAGAATCGTCATACTGATAATGGTTATCGTTTGATGACTAACACGAATTGCGTATCCTGTCAGAAAGAAAAGAGTAAAGAAAGGAGTGCAATCCGAAAAAAATTTAAAAATATCAAACCCCCTGAGTTTGGAACCCCATGTGATTGCTGTGGTAAACCAGTTCATAGAAACTGGCAATTAGATCATTGTCATGATACTGGAGAGTTTCGTGGATGGTTGTGTAAGCAGTGCAACACTGGTTTAGGAAACCTTGGTGACACTTTGGAATCTCTTAAACTTGCTGTAGAATACTTAGAAAGGTCAAAAGAAAATGCAAATCCCGGTCAACTCAATAATCTGTCAAGACAACGTATCCTTCTTGAAGACCCTTCCTGACAGTTGCATTGATATGGTGGTTATGTCTCCTCCATACGACAATTTAAGGGACTACAACGGATATGATCTGGATCTTCATGGTCTTGGAGTAGAACTCCTTAGAGTCCTTAAAGACGGTGGTATATGCGTCATGGTGATTCAAGATGCCACCAAGGATGGAGCAAAGACATTGACCTCTTTTAGAACCATTGTTGATTGGTGCGACAATATTGGATTCCGTCTGTTTGAGTGCAATATCTATAATAGACAAGGAACTGAAGGAGCATGGTGGAAGAAGAGGTTTAGGGTTGATCATGAATATATGCCAATCTTTTTGAAAGGTAAAAGACCTCAATACTTTGATAAAGAGAACATCAAGATTCCTTCTAAACATGCCAATAAGGTAATGACTGGTGCAAACATCAGAACAAAGAATGGAAGAACTGGTTCTAGAAAAGTAAAGATTAATCCTACCAAATGTCCTGGAACTGTTATGACATTTGGAAATACTTGTGGTGGTGAAAGTAAATTAAAGAGTCAGCATCCAGCAGTATTTCCAAACATGCTAGCTTATGACATGATTGAATGCTTCTGTCCCCCTGATGGAGTAGTTTTAGATCCTTTCAATGGTAGTGGAACTACTACACTTGCAGCAAAATGTCTTGGTAGAAGTTATATTGGTCTTGATGTAAGTGAAGAATATAATCAGATTGCAATTCAAAGATTGAATAGTGAAAAGATTGAAAGAAAGAAGGTAGAAAAAACCCAACAAAATAGTTCGGACAACCTTATGCAATTTTTTTGATAATCTTGTATAATTAGTAGTGGATGCCTTCGGGATCCACACAATCTAATCTCGCTTAATAAGGAGAAGTACAAATGACTAATCTCGCACGGTTTACTGCGTCAGATCTTCCTGAGCTTTTGGATAAGATCTCAAAAAATAGTATTGGTATGAATGAATACCTAAATAGGGTATTCGACTTACATGAAACAACGTCGAATTATCCCCCATATAATCTAGTCACGGTTAGTAATGTAGAATCGAGACTAGAATTAGCACTAGCAGGTTTTAGAAAAGCAGAAGTTAATGTCTACACACAAGATGGAAAACTCTTTGTCGAAGGACAAAAAGAAGACAAAGAAAGCAACACAACATATGTCCACCGAGGAGTGGCTCAAAGATCTTTCACCAGATCTTGGACCCTCAGTGATGAGACGGAAGTTAGATCAGTTGAATTTGAGGATGGGTTGCTAAGTATTGTTCTGGGAAGAATCGTTCCAGAATACCATCAAAGGAAAGACTGGTTCTAAATAGTTGCGGCTACCTTGTTAAATATCGTCGCCGCAGAGGGGCAACTGGCAAAATCCAGTTGACGCCCCTCTTTTTTCTTGGTAGAATACTCTTGAAGTTAAAACGTCTCATGGCACCCAAGAAGAAAGAGTACGTCGATGTTGTCCTACCTGTCTCAGGTGATGGTGTTGACTATGAAGTAATCAGTCGTAAAATCACTGAGAACGCACATCGTCAATGGGATGACATCAAATCAGATCCTTATGATGAGATTGTAGAGGTCCGTAAGAAGACTTGTTACGGTAATCCTGAAGAGGTTTTTGAAACTTTTGAAACAGTACGTTATCGTAAGTACAAACCTGTCCCTGAACTTCCTACAGAGGTCAAAGTTGAAAAACAAAAAGTTAAAAAAGAAGTAAAAGTAGAATCATGACTATTAAATTAATGCTACTTAAGTCCGGTGAGGACATCATTGCTGACGTTAGTGAAATGGCTGTTGGTGAAGATGATGATAGGCGAGTTGTTGGATACTTTCTGAATAAGCCTTGTATCGTCAAGATGCGTCAACCAGAACTTCTCACAGAGCAGTGTGATGGTCCAAAGAAAACCGCAGGGTATGAAGTTTCTCTCTTTCCCTGGATGCCTCTTGCTGTAGAGGAGACAATTCCTGTCGTTGCTGATTGGATCATTACAATGGTTGATCCGGTAATCAAACTTAAAGAAATGTACACCACTGATATTGTAAATTACAAAAAAGATGGAACAACAAGAAAAGATAATCAAACTGATAGTTCTGACAAACCAGTCAAAGTTGATCTCGCAGGTTGATCAAGTAGGAGCCGACATTGGCGAACCAGATTGTAAACTGACCAAACCATATGAGGTAATTTTGCAAGAAGATGGTAAACTATTTCTAACCCGTTGGTTGGAAGGTTTCACTCCTGAGGATACTTTTATGATGAGTTCTGATAAAATTCTAACTCTTGCCGAACCCACTCAACAAATTCTCGATAGTTACAAAGGTCAAATTTAATGGCATTATCTAAAAATACACTTGAACACTTGTGTGATGCAGAATCTCACATGCGAGCAGCAATCAAATCTGCCGCAGTGAATGAAAAACCGTTGGTTGTAAAACAACTAGCTGAGATTCTCATGAGCATGGAGCAAACTAAAAAGTTTGACGAAATCATGGATATGTTAGATAATAGAGAACCTGGTAGCAGCGGCAACTTTGGTCCATTTTTTAATAATGAGGATGAATGAAGTTTTACACTAATGTTCAATTAATTGGAAATCAAGTTCTAGTTCGTGGCGTTGATAATGGACAAAGATATGAGTACCGTGATGAATTTTGCCCAACATTATTCGTAAAAACAAAGAAGAATTCTAAGTATAGAACATTAAGTGGAGAATTAGTAGAACCCATCAAACCTGGAAGTGTTCGTGATTGTCGTGAGTTTTATAAAAAGTATGATGAAGTAGATGGATTTGCTATCTACGGCAATGATAGATACATCTATCAATACATCTCTGAAAAGTATCCAGAGAATGAGATTAAGTTTGATATTAATCAAATCAAACTAGTAACTCTTGATATTGAGACAACTGCTGAATATGGATTTCCTGATGTAGAATCTGCAGCAGAAGAAATTCTTGCGATTACAATTCAAGATTACACCACTAAGCAGATTGTTACTTGGGGACAAAGACCTTTTCTCAACAAACAAAAAAATGTAACTTACCATCATTGTCCCACTGAACAAGAACTTTTAAATCACTTTATCAGTTATTGGATGCAGGATGTTCCTGATGTGGTGACTGGTTGGAATATTCAATTGTTTGACATTCCATACATCTGTAAGCGTCTTAATAGGGTGCTTGGAGAAAAGTTGATGAAGCGTTTTTCCAACTGGGGACTTGTGACTGAAGGTGAAATTTATATACAAGGTCGTAAGCATGTTACCTTTGATGTTGGTGGACTCACTCAACTTGATTATTTGGATCTCTATAAAAAGTTTACATACAAAGCACAAGAGTCATATCGACTTGACTACATAGCTGAGGTGGAGTTAGGTCAAAAGAAACTAGATCACTCTGAGTTTGACACCTTCAAGGATTTCTATACGAAAGGGTGGCAAAAGTTTATTGAATATAATATTGTTGACGTGGAACTTGTTGACCGTTTGGAAGACAAGATGAAATTGATTGAACTAGCATTGACTATGGCATATGATGCTAAGGTCAACTATGCAGATGTGTTCTATCAAGTTCGCATGTGGGATAATATAATCTATAATTATCTAAAGAAGCGGGATATTGTTATCCCTCCTAAGATTAGGTCCGATAAAAACGAAAAATATGCGGGGGCATATGTCAAGGAACCGATTCCGGGAAAGTATGATTGGGTGGTGTCTTTTGATCTTAATAGCCTATACCCTCATCTTATTATGCAATACAATATCTCGCCAGAGACATTACTCGACGAAAGACACCCAACGGCTACAGTTGATCGAATCCTTAATGAAGAGATAAACTTTGAGTTGTATAAGGATAATGCGGTATGTGCTAATGGTGCAATGTATCGCAAGGATGTTCGTGGATTCCTACCAGAACTCATGGAGAAGATGTATGGTGACCGTGTGATCTTCAAGAAGAAAATGCTTCAAGCAAAACAAGCATATGAAAAAACACCTACTAAGGCACTGGAGAAAGAGATCGCCCGTTGTAATAATATCCAGATGGCTAAGAAAATTTCGCTCAACTCTGCTTATGGTGCAATCGGTAATCAGTATTTTAGGTACTATAAACTGGCCAATGCGGAGGCGATTACGCTTTCTGGTCAAGTCTCTATCCGT
>Ga0208130_1000033_pt1 | contig 69948 bp, 56 predicted proteins | sample ETNtaG_31_FD_185771 | JGI IMG/M metagenome (GOLD analysis project Ga0208130, IMG submission 185771) | Marine microbial and viral communities from oxygen minimum zone, Eastern Pacific Ocean - ETNP201310SV78 (SPAdes) (version 2) | ecosystem: Environmental > Aquatic > Marine > Oceanic ... | reverse complement strand
AGTGCCAGGGCTGCCTCCATGGTCTCTCTCTCTGATCTGAATCTCCTCTCGAGCTCCGAGAGTACGTTCCTCTCCGATGCCTCCTCCAAGACCTTCACACGAGCATCCACATCGGATCTCATCTCAGACTCCAATGAAGAGCTCTCCTCATCGAGCTGCTTCTGGAACTGCTCCTCATGGCCTCTTCTAGACTCTGCGAGCCTCTCCCTCATCTGGATCTCCTGCTCTAGCCTGTGTGCCTCGATCTTTCGATGAACCTGTGCCTCGGATGACTCTCTGAGGTCCATCTCGACCCTTCTCTGCATCCTCTCCTCGGCTTGGGAAGCCTCGAGTTCCAGACGTTCCTTCAGGAATGCCTTTCTTCGATCCATCTCGACCTCCATCTCATCCCTCAGCCTACCTCTGAGCTTGGCTGTGTGAGCCTCGAGCCTGCGATCCCTCTCCAGGTCAAGCTGCTCCCTTAGTCGATTCTCCTCCCTCCTGAGGCGATGTAGCATCTCCTCCCTCAGAAGCCTCTCTTCCCTCTCCAGGGCCTCGCTCTCCAATCTCTCGATCTCATCCTCGAGCTCGGCCCTAAGATCAGCCTCCAGCTGTTGGAGCTGCTCGTCGAATAGTATGTCGTTGGCCTTCCTCATGGCGCCATGCATCCCAGATAGCCTCTCGGTCATCTCCGCTATGCGCATTCTGCGCTCTCTCCTGACACCGCTCCTGACCCTTGACTCCTCATCCAGTAGGTCCCTGGTCCTGGCCATGGAGTCCATACTAGGAGACGTAGCCAGGCGATGCTGAGCCCTGAGAGCCGCTAGCTCATCAGCGCTCTCCGAATCATCAGGAGTTGTCGACTTGCTCTCACTCACGGGTACCCATCCCTGGACCTACGCTAGTTTCACCCTATTTGAGAGAGGGGGGTGGCTGGAGGTCGATTAATGCCATTTGGCGACACGTGCCGTAGGCACGGTCAGAATGTTACGTTGAACGCGGCATCGCACGCTGGGCAGTTCAGTTGCTTGGTGCCGGGCTTGGGCCTGATCCTCAGTTTTCTCTCGCAGCTCGGACATTGGATCTCGACCTTGTATGGCTTCTCGGTAATTCTGAAAAACTTGGAGCACGCTGAGCATGCGACTTCCAGAGGCCTTTCGGCACTACCTGCCTCTACAACGACATTGCAGTGGGGACAGGGCAAAGTCTCCGAGATTAGTGCGTCTACGGTGGGTTGGTGGGAAATCCTACACACTGCACCGCAGATTAAGCATGTTTTCTCGCCCAAGCCGTGTGGGAGCATGTGGTCACAACTCGGACACTCCGCTGCTGGCGGGGTGTGCTTGGACTCGACTTCGGGCATGTCGGACATGGCTACCCCTCATCGACCGGATTTATCAACAGGACCCAAACTGGTACCTGATTGGAGGCCAAAAAGGTCCCTAAATGCTTCAACCGTATCCTTGAGCACGTCCTTGGCGAGATCCATCAGAGTGCTGAGCCTCTGCATGCCTGTTCCACCCACCCACATCCCATTCAGGATGACAAGTAGGGCGCTGGCCTCGTGAAGAGCGACTCCTGCAGCCAGATTCATCTCGAAGCCAAACATGACAGCAGCCACTAGTATAGCAGTCACTCCAACCGAAATCATGGTGTTGGCTAGTACGACGCTTCTCGTGATCTTGGCCAGAGAGATTAGCTCTGCCAATGCCCTCGGGTCTTCGCCCGGGATCAATACATCTGCAGCATCGAGATTGACTTGTTCTCCACTTCCTACTGCGATTCCGACATCGGCAGCAGCAAGAGCTCCTGCGTCATTGAATCCATCTCCTGCCATTAGCGTCTTGCCGGACTTCGACTTCTCTGTCACCCAGAGGGCCTTTCCCTCAGGATCGACCCCTCCTCTGCAGGAGGAAGACGGGATTCCGAATGTCCGTGCGAATGCCTCTACACTGGACTGCTCATCCCCACTCAGTATCTCAACTGAAATCTCGGCCTCCTGGAGGTATTTGAGGAGTTCCGGCACTCCTTCCCTCGCATCGTCATGATAGAAACTGAACGACGCAATCGCCTTCTCTCCGACGGAGAGGACGCTTGATCCATGTCCAGCCATTCTTGACTCAGTGAGTGCCGAGTCTATTTGTTCTGGGAACTCGATCCCCTCGGAAATTAGCCAGTCGGCCCTACCCAACATCACTCTCTGGCCATCGAGAGTACCCATGACTCCTGCCTCGCCATCTGAGATTTCCAATACATTCGAGGGGACGATCGACCTGCTATCTGCCTCCGCTATAATGGTGGATGCATACGGATGGTTCGACATTCCCTCAATCCCTGCTGCGATCATCATCGCATATTCGTCTGTCTCGCCGGGCGCTGTGACCATCCCAACCATCTTTGGCCGGCCGCTGGTTAGGGTTCCTGTCTTATCCAACAAGACCAGTTTGACATCCGCAGCAGCCTCCAGAACATCTCCGCCCCTAACTATCACCCCAGTTGAGGATGCGGATGATAATGCAGCAGCATGAGGTATTGGGGCCGCCAGTAATAGTGCGCAGGGGCAGGACACCACCCATAGGAGGAGTGTCGTGAGGAATCCTTGGTCGGACCACCCATGAGTGAGAAAACCGATTATCGGCGCTCCGAGAAGGACAATGGGGACCCACCATCTGGTGAAATTCTCTATTATTGTCTGTGTCCTAGTTGGCCTCTCCCTGTACTGTCTCACCATATCGACCAGCCCGGAAAGTCGAGTATTCTCACCGGTGGCTTCCGAACGCACCACAATCGGGCCCCTCACAAGTATGAGGCCCGCCTCGACTTTGTCCCCCTCTGATACCGAGATTGGTACTGGCTCACCAGTTAACGGTGCTTTATCGATCGAACCGTTCCCCTTAGTGACTGTGCCATCGACGGGGATGACTTCTCCTGAGCGGACCTCAACCAAGTCACCAATCAGTACTGCTTCGACTGGTGTTTTTCCTGACTCATTCAGGGTGGAATGCTGAGAAGAGCTCTGGATAATAGTGAATTTTTGAGGGAGAGTGTTCCTATTGATCTGACTTACTATCCTTGCAGACCTCGGTATCCTATCCAATCCCCCCTGCATTGATTCGCGAGCTCTAGTAATTGCTCTGTCCTCTAGATGTGAGGCAAATGCAACGAGTCCCACAACTGATAGTGCTTCAACCCATTCCCCGAGCATTGAGGCCCCAATTACCGCTAGAGAAGTAAGGACCTGGAACCCCAGGATTCCATTCTGGATACTGGCTATTGCCTCTTGGAACATTCTAGCACCAGCTAGGATCACCCCGAAGAAGCCGAGGAAGGAAGGAATTGAGCTCGGTAGGCCCATTGCCTCGGAAGCGATTACTGCGAATAGTACTGGTATGGTCATTACAGCAGCGATGAGCTTCCATTGGTCAGTTCTGAGCTTCTTCCTCGAGGATACGGCGAACTGAACATTTTCTCCGAGAATAGAAGTGATCATAGATTGGGCGGCTAGCCTTAGATCTGAGTCCTTGATCCAGACATTCCTAATCTCTATCAGGCCATCATCGAATCTTACTGATAATATCCCCGGAACCTCCATGAGAGCATCTCTGAGGCCCTTCCGATTGGTTCCCATCTTGTTGGCAGCCTCTCCCGGAGTGATGCCTATGACTTGCATCCAATCCAATTTAGGACTGTGGCCAAGGCTCTCCAGTACAGCACTAGTCTTGGAGACCCTTCCCCTAGATATGTCAAGCGATATTCTGGCAGCACCCTCTGTAACTGATATGTTACAGGATTGTATTCCGGGGAGTCTGCTGACTGCCTTTGTAGCCTTCATCGCACAATCAGCACAGTCCATGCCTCTGATCTTCCAGTCGAATTCATGGATTCCATCGGGGACAATAGAGGATGCTGAAACCGTCCCCTCCATGGTCCTCGGAAAAGGCTGGGTACCTTCAATATGATGAGAATGTATACGATGATATCTTCAGCAACGTCCATTCTCGAATAACATGGTCGAGCTACCTGAGGATTGTGAATGGGACATGATCGTACTAGACATAGATGGCACACTTCTCGATAGAGAGGGAGTGATCCCGGAAATGATTCATCTGGTAAGGGAGTTGGAAAGAAGTGGCATGACTGTGTCCCTTGCCTCGGGAAGGACTCTTCCGAACATCACCCCTATTCACCAATCATTGGGGATTTCAGGATTCATTGTGGGCGAGAATGGTGGGATGGTCTGGGATTCAGCGCAGGGACATCCAATCAAGGCTCTGGCGGACGGTTCGAGGCCTAGAGAGGCCGCCCAATGGCTAGGGACCCAGATAGAGGGCCTAAATCCAGAAGGGATAGAGTCCAACAGATGGAGGGAAACTGAGTGGTGTCTTACGGAAGTTGAGGACTGGCGGGAAGTCAGGGACGCTATCGCTTCATCCGAGTGGTCGGATATCTCCGTGGTCCCTACTGGGTTCGCCGTCCATCTAACAATCCCCGGGCACGACAAGGCTTCCGGTTTACGTGTAGCATTTGAGCAACGGGGAATAGACCCGGTCAGAGTCATAGCCTGTGGAGACGCTCCAAACGACATTCCGATGTTCGACTTAGTTGGCTTCAGTGTCAGCGTCAGTGAGAATTATCCTGAGGTTGTGCAAGCTGCTGACTTAGTCACTGATGCCCACGGTAAAGAGGGCTCTCTAGAGCTCCTCAAGGCACTTTGTGAGAGAATCGGCAGTTAGTGGTGCAGGCGGCAGGATTCGAACCTGCGAAGCACTACGCAGAGGATCTTGAGCCCTCCCCCTTTGACCACTCGGGTACACCTGCGGGGGTTGCGAGGATAGTCTCACTCTTGATACTCGCGCTTCTAGAGAGATTGCAGTTTGAGAGGAGAATTGTTCAAGTGTCTCCTTGCACGCACTAGGCCCGGGTACCGAGGATGATGGACGACGGAAGCTTGCCTAGGCTCAGTCCAAGCCGTCTTATGGCAGTTGACAGGGCCCTCGATGAGCTTGCTAGAACGCAGCGAAGATCATCGATTCCAATCGAGCTGCCGATGCCAGGATTCTGGAGCGCAGTAGGTCAGTTAGTTCAGCATCTGGAGGCTGAATTGGCTGAGACAATCAGGTCGGAGGGTATGACTGCGAAGGCCCAGTTACAATCCAGAAAGCTTGGCGTTGTCAGGACTGCGGTGAAGGACCTGACGAGAAACAGGCTCAATGCTTTCACTCAGCATGCCGTACTGATGAGCCTGATTCAATCACCTGAAGAGGGCGCTCTCGCTCCTGGAATGCGTCCGGATCCGATTGAGTGGGAGAAGCACGATCCATCTGAGAGAGCTTTCTACTCTGGCGTTGGCCATCTGGTTGACAAATACAAGCATGATGTCTCGTGGAGATCTCTGCTCAGCAACAATTGGGATACACCTGCACCGCCCCCTCTCTCTTCCGTCCATACCCCTCTTACAGAATTCGTTCCCGGCGAGGCCGTGGAGGAGCCACCCATCGTGGAAAGCGAGGGCCCGGAACCTCAGGAGCAGGGGTCGCATTGGGAAGACCCTGAGTACGATGAAGAGGACAGGATAAGGGAGATAGATGACTTCCCTGAGATATCAGGGGCTGTAAATCCTCACTCAGAGACGAGGGAGGAAGTTCGAGAGGAGCCCGAAATGAGGAGGATTCTGATACTACAGGACCTCGATGACCCAATAATTACTGAAAATGGCGAAGAAATAACTCTCAAAACGGGAGACATAGAGTTCTGTCCTTCCATCATAGCTGACACCCTCATTGCTGCAGGCATAGCAGAGGCTGCGGATATTTGACGGATTGAAACAGTTGTTGAAAAGTACATTCTCTTAGTGAGGTGTATGCTAGACTACTTGCTAGCTCCGAGGAGGGACCACAGAGGTTGGAAAACACCCAGTGAAGCTTCTAGAATACTGCTTGTAGTGGTTGTGCTAGGTGTCTCATATTGGGCTTGGCCAGTCACAGAGGGGAATATCGTGATGTGGGTGGGGACTGTCATAATGGTTTCAACCGCCCTACTGACGGTTGGTTGGTGGATTCTTTCCCTAGCAGCTAGGGGAAGAGAACCCCGGATTTTGACAACGTCTGTCGGAAAAATACAGAATAAGGGGCGGGGCAAGATACGACTGGACGATTAGGGTTGGCGCCTAGCAGCAACCGTTACATCCACAGTTTGCGCCACATGGGCTGCAATCACAGCAGTCACAATTCATGATACTTTGTCTATTCATGGATTATTTAATATTATTTAGAGATCGAACAGTATGGCTTAGTTTTCCATCTCACCACCATCATCATCGATCAAAAAAAGATGTCATCATCGTTCCACTCCAAGACATTCGGCTCGACCCACCACAATTCAATTAGGTATTCAATTGTGACAGTAGAATCTTGTCTATCACATTGAAATGTCGAATCTCCTGATTCCACATTCCCCGTAAATTCAAATGAATAGTCCCCAACAACCGAGTCGCTAGTATCGAAGCTCATTTCTATTTCCGCTACAGTATAGCCAGTTATGAAGGGAAATGTTTCAAATTGAGGGAAAGCCATCAAGTCAATCCAATCGTATACTGAGGACTGGGTTTCCAAAGAGGATGTATTTGAGGGGGCACTCACGAAAAGAGATACCGAATCGGCTTCATCTTGGCCGGGATCAACGACACACCCAGGGCCATTTGTTTCCTCGTTATCATCAAAGCTATCTAGGACTGTTACGGTATAATCTACGGAGAATATGTTCCGTTCTTTGGCCTCTTCTGGGAATTCCTGATCTGTCAACGAGAAGGAGAAAACCTCACCGTCACTTAGTTCGACTGTGGTGTTATCCACCCAAGTAATCATCCCCTCTTCGAAGTCAATCAGATACTCATTATTCCTCTGATACTCATAGCTATCGGGTCCAGCTAAGAAATATGTTACCTCTATCGCGCTGAATGGTATGATTATTGAGGCTGCTATTACTTTCAATTTCTGACCTTCTGGTAGGTCGAATCGACCAAGTGGAGAAACATCAGAACTACGAATCTGATTCATCACGAAATGTGTGACGAATGCAGCCCCCATTCCTGGTATGGACTCGAATATCTCGTCGTTGAGTCCCATCAACCTCCACGCAATGACCCCTGTCAATGCTGCAATCATCATTGCCGTGGTGTGAGTTGTATCAGGCTCGTAACCAGACCATCTGATAATTAGAATTGGAACGAAGATGGATCCTAGTCCGTACACAGCTAGGACTACGAGGGAGAAGACCGAATCCCCTCCCGGGACATAGAGTCCGAAGATGGATATGGCAGTGGCGAAAGCTGCCACAACTAGAGTAACCATCTTTGTCTTCTTGTGATCTTGGCTTATCTCGGGCATTACATCATCAGTAAATGCAGCGGTACAAGCCAAAACCTGACTGTCTGCAGTTGACATGGTAGCTGCAAAAATTGAGGCTAGGATCAAGCCAACCCAGAATGGCCCCAGTGTCTCCATAGCAAGCATAGGAAGGCCCAGCTCTGGATCAAAATCTGCTCCTGAGAAAACTACTCGGCTGGACAGTCCGATTATTGTCATGATGAGCAGGAAGGGAGTCTGCCAAGCGAAGAACCACAGCATCGCAGTCTTCCTGTCTCTATCTGTTCCAAGTGTCATAACACGAGTGACAACCTGGGGTTGCCCAGCTACGCTGAGCCCACCCAAGAAGAATGCGAATGCCCATAGGGTCACGCCGAATCCCAAATCTGCAGGCACAATGCTGGTTAGATTGGCATTCTGCCCGTCCAACCCTGAGTGAAGTCCAGAAAACCCACCTATCTGTTCCAGTGCCACCCAGCAAAGTAGTGAGGATCCGAGGATCATGACGCTGGATTGGGCTGCGTCAGTCCAAATCGAGGCCCTTATCCCTCCGGCATAGCAATAGGCTACGACCAATACAAATCCTATCAGGATTCCAACTACTTCGGACCATCCCAGCATCACGTAGAGGGCCTTTCCCCCACTAGTCAGCTGAGCAGCAGCGTAGACGGATAGGAAAAGAATGGATAGAACGGCAGCTAGTTTCGCCTCGGGCGACCCTGTCGCCTCTGAGACGAGGGAGGATAGAGATCTGAGTCCACGTTCATTGGCCGATTGCTGAATGAATTTGTACAACCATATCCATGCCAATATCTGTCCCGCCATAGATCCAAAAGCTATCCACACAATAGAGTAGCCCATTGTGAAAGTAAACCCTATGTAACCAATGAACATGTATCCAGAGTTCCATGTACTGACGGCTGATAGTGCAGCTAGCGCTGGATGCATGCCCCTGCCAGCAACTAGGTAGTCGTCTGTGGTGTCTTCTTTGACCAACATGCTGGCAAGTCCGATTCCAGCGAATGCAGTCATGAAGAGGATGAAGGAGCCGATGAGGACTAGGTCCATGGCATGATGCATGAGGCTCTTGACTATCAATAATGGTACGAATGTGGCAACATAGGAAGAAATAGCAGCAATAATGAGCGTACTTACCCTAGAGTTTTCCCCTAAGAGTCTCCATCAGAGAATCTGCCACTCCAAGTGACTTCAAGCAATCCTGAATCCTCCCCTCTGCAAGACTTCTCTCGGCTTTTGCTATAGATCTGAGGCAGGAAGCCCTGTCCGGATTATCTCCCCTGATCCCCCTAGAATCCATCCTCTTGGTTAGCCCCTCCCACTCTGAATTCACGAAATCCATCAGCTCCCTAGCATCAGATAACTCGGATTCGAATGCGCTGAGATCTGATGTTAGGGATTTTAGCTCTGAGTGGGCATCAGACCACTGAGATGACTCATGAAGTTGGGCTATGAGGTTCATTCTCTCTTGCCAGTTGCCGGACTTCGGGAATCTCGACTCTAGTTTCTTCCTTTGTCTGAGCGCCCTTGTGACCTCATTTGAGGATTCCAGAGATTCCCTTACGTCTCTAATGATGCTGTCTGATATTCCCTTAGAAAGGGAAAAATTTCCTTCATTGTATGCATTTCTAGAATTTGCAATCATCTCAAGATATCTTGGTGAAGCCTCACCCTCCAGTGATTTTACTGCCTTTTCAGCATCTTCCAAGGACTTGGTCGATTCCACTTCCAATCCAGATAGGCTCTCTATGTGCGAGGGGATGTTCGACGCGATTTGAATTGCGCCTAGTGGGTCTTCAGACTCTAGAGCTTCCTTGGCGGAGTCTAGCATGCTGACTATGCTTTCCGCCGAGTAACCGGACAAATCTGAAATTTTTTCCTCGGCTTCTAGAATGGTATTGTACGCCTCTTGCCAATTTTCAATGATGTTTTCAGCCTTTATCTTGGCGGTTCTAAACAGAGTCTCTGCCTCTCTCAAGGACCCTAGCTCTGCTTCCCTTATACCCATATCATATGCTTTTCTAGGTGATTTCGCACTGTTCGAGATTTCCTCTGATTTGATTACCGAATTGAGGGCGTCGCTCTGTATTTCTTCGAGATCGTTTGATATTGCAATAATTCTCCTAGCCTCGCTCTCTGCCTCTTCGATTATCCTAAGGCCCTTCTGTGGATCTTTCCATCCAATTTCCCTGGCACTCTTCAGGAGAGAATTTGGTTGTTCGAGTCCTGTATTCTCAGACCTTAGTTTCATCATGGAAAGCTCGGCCTCCTCCAGTTTCGTCGAGAACTGCTTCCTGGTCTGATGCATTTCATCTTTGGATAATAAATCTGGAATCATGGTGTATGAAACTGAGACAAAAACCAAGACCCATACATAGACATTGGAATCCATTGCTACCATTGTTGCCGATGCTATTGCTAGTGAAGCGATACTGGACATTCCCCTAAGTCTGCGTGTTGCAAGTGAGTGTCCGAAAATCGATTTTGTCGTAATCCACAGTGAGAACACTATAATCACCATCAGTGCAGATGATATCTTTTCGTCTACAGATGTGAGATCTGTTCCAGCAAGTGCAAATAGGCTGGGCCAAGATAAATTTGATGCGATGCCGATTCTTGACCTCTCCACGGGACCAAAATCTATCAAGTCAGAGAGTAATAATGCAATGGTGAAAAGTAAGAAAACGTGACCTGATCGTGAGAGCATTTCGACTTGTCCGTCCACCACCGGCCAGAGCCACCAAGCCCCACCGAAGATTATGGTAAGTAGGCCCAACAGAGCAGCTTTCTCAACTCTCATCCTATGCTCATTGACCACCCTGTTGGGATAGTCGGGAAGCAGAACCATGTCATGCGAGCCAGTATTCTCTCTCATGAGGTTCACGGAAGAATGTGCTAAGCTAAGGCTTCATTGAGTCGATTCCCCAAATGCGATTTGCCACCATCGTCAGAATGAGTAAAATCGAGAGCACTAAGAAGAACGCCTGAATTTGATGATTGGAAGTATCAGCTTGAGTATCTATGACATTAACTACCTCTAATAATTCAACAGTCCCGGACTCTCCATCCTCTGTCCCTATCCATTCAATACTCATATCCAAAACACCAGCCTTGTCTGGTGTAACTTCCAATTCTAGTGTGAAGCCACCATATGGGGCCCCGGGCATGAGAACAAAGTCAGAACATTCTGCCAGATAGCACAATCTGGCCGATCCTACGGATGAGTGTGAATTCTCGGCGAACACGGTGATTGTGACGGGGTTTCCTATTGAGGGCCTCTCCGAAAAGAAGGTGTCAATTACTTTTATTGAAAAGCCCAAAGGGGGCTCTATCGAGATTTGGAATGAAAGATTGCCGGAATTAGAACTTGAATCCGTGGATTGTATGTTTATTGTATGACCCCCTATTTCAAGAGGGGGGAGTAGTATCTTTTCCGCCTCACTCCAGTTCAAATTTTGACGGTATATTTCGCCATCTAATGAAATATTCCACATTGTGTCTTCGATGCTATCCAGATCGTCAAAAGAGTCTGAGAGGTAAAGCGAGAGATTGTCTCCCAGACGTGGTGGGTTTGAGGGCGTCATAGGATCCGAATTTACGAATATTGAAGGTATCACGACGGGAGCTGACGAGTCCTCCACGAATACTTGCCACGTTCTCATGATGGTGTTTCCAGCCTCATCAGTAACATTGAGGATAAGTCTCCAAAGACTGTTCTGCCTCTCTAGGTGCCTTTCTTCCACAGGCAGATGCATCCCATTTACTTGGGCCCCTTGGATGAAGGAGGTGGAGAAGTGGAGTTCGTCATTGGAGAACTGCCTCCACCCTTGTGACTTATTGGAGGCGACTATTATGGAAACAGGAAGATTTGAGGAGTCCATTGCAATTACATCAACAAATAGCTCACTGTCCGACCTTATCTGAATAATTTCCTCAGATTCGTTATGTACTATTACTATCCCAGAATTGGTGATCTCGGTGAACCTTATTTCATATTCTGGATCATCACCATCAACGATGACGTTTTCGTACCAGCTAGACGAGGAGCCGTGGGAGTCCCTACAGATCAGTTCTGCAGCAAGCACATCCTTCGATGAGTATCCATATGTCTCCGGAATGACTGTTATGATCGTCTTCTCGCCCTTCGATTGGTTGCCTGAAGTGCTGTAAGCGACGGTTCCATTGTTCCTGAATACCCATTCGAAATAAGGAGTCTCCAGAGCACTGTCATTGCATTCTGTGAAGAAACTAAGAGGACTATCGAGAGGGACTGAGATTGACGTCCCCCGCGTTCTGCTCACGTCTGTTGATGGGACGTCGTTCTGTCCGATTGCGATTCTGATTGTCGAGTACACGGGAGAGTCGGATCTCTGGATTGAGAAATTCGATGGTTCTCCGGAAATGACTTCCTGCATGGCACTGAACTTGAATTCCCATGGACTCTGTAAAGACACCAGAAGGGGGATTTCCTCAATGAGGGAACCCGTTCGTGGCAGGTCCAAGAGACGTGTCGTTCTCTGGTCGCTGGTGGCCTCTAGATCTGCTGATTCGCTCCATCCCCATCTGGATTCGCTTTCAGTGACGACTGGGCCAGCAGAGGGAGGGGAGATTGATATCACCACAGGATTCGAGAGCGTCAGAAGGCGATAGTCGAAGATACAACATCCGGCCAGTTCAGAATTATTCCATGACCTTGCTGCCAAGATCATCTGCGAGAAAGAGGAAATCTCGTTCTCTGACAGGTAGCCATCTTCATCTCCCAAATATCTGTCAATCTGGGTTCTAATTCCTAAGGACTGATTCGGCAGTAGATCTGTACCATAGTTCTCACCAATTGATATCTGTAAATCCCATGTTGTATTGATGATGGAGTCGGAGGATAGTGGTCCGAGGAAAGTGAGTTTGGAGTAACCGATGATTTCGAGTGGTTGGGCGGGCTGCTCCTCTTGACCGTCTGACTCAGCGAGAACGAGAGGGGATAGGGATAGTAGGAGAATAATTGCGAGGCAAATGACTGTTTTTCCCGATTTCATTCTAATCATCCTTCATAGATAATCGTGGAGCCTTTGTTGTCCAAGCCTACAGGGATTAGCTTGTTACCCCGTTTCAAAAGGTTGAGGTCTTTCCTGAGTGACACAGTTCCGTGAACAAGGAAGAATCCGCCGCCTCCTGCCCCCAATAGCTTTGCACCTGATGCACCTACTGACATTATTTCCTGATGCAGTAGATCTATCTCATCTCGTGTTACACTGGAAGATATTCCTCTTTTTTCCTCCCAGGCCTCACCAATGAGGAGACCTAGGTCAGACAGGTTACATGACTCAAGATACTCCTCGGCTAAGTCTGCTTGAATCCTGATTTTTCTCATTCTAGAGAGTTTGTCTTCTGGATCTTCTGGTTCTTCCTTTAGCACATCTGAGGCACTTCTAGATAGACCGGTAAAAACTAATGTGAACTGCTCGCAAATCTCTGATTGGCAAGATACCCTCAGGGGCTTTACTGTTACTCCATCAGTGCCAAAAGAAATAGAATTGATGCCTCCGAATGCTGCAGCGTACTGGTCCTGCCTCCCTATTGGTTGCCCTAGAACCTCAATCTCTATCCTGCAAGCCTCTTCGGCCAACTGCTTCGGTGATGCATCGTGACCAGCGAATTTGTGAAGGGCGTTTAGTAGACCTACTGTGACTGTAGAAGAGGAGCCTAGCCCGGTCCCTCGGGATGGGATGTCAGCTATTGTCGTGATCTCGACTCCGGAGGTTACTCCCGTGACTCTCATTGCTTCCCTGACCAGCTCATGACTCAGGTTCTCAAAATCATCAACAATCTCAAGTGCCGAGTATGAAACCCTGACTTTATTGTCGAATCTCCTGTTCACGATGACGTAGATGTATTTGTCCAAGGCGAGTGAGACCACCTTGCCTCCGTCTTGATGGGATTTGGAGAACTGGTCTATGTCCGTTCCTCCGCCACAGAAAGACGCCCTGAGGGGTGTTCGGCTGATTATCATCAACCAACCCGGGCCGCTCACCACACATCAAGACAACGGTTTGAGGGCAATATTCTAGAATCTCCCTAATGGCAACACATATGACCTAGTTATCACCGCAGCGAAAGGAGAGCGATGTCCGACGTAGTGACTATGGATGACCTTAGCAATGAAGAGATATTGTCCATACTCGATGATTCCGAGAGATTGGTGCCAGTGGCTAGAGGTGATGTTCACCTACCACTTCTTCAGGGGAAAGTACTCGCTAACATGTTCTATGAGAACTCAACGAGGACTAGGATGTCTTTCGAGACAGCTATGAAGCGTCTAGGTGGTTCGGTCCTGAACTTCACGTCCGTAGGAACATCTGTGGCGAAGGGAGAGACTTTGTATGATACAATGCAGATGGTCGAAGGCTATGCTGATATCGCTGTGATTAGGCACCCGAGACAGGGTGCAGCCCAGTACAGCGCAGATGCAGTAGACATCCCGGTCCTAAATGCGGGGGATGGGGCGGGAAATCATCCTACACAGACCATGTTGGATCTTTTCACCATAAGAGAGGCACACGGAACAATCGAGGGATTGAATGTGGTTTTGGTTGGCGACCTAAGATACGGCAGGACCGTGCATAGCTTGTCTCACGCCCTAATCCGTTTCGGGGCGAAGCTGACTTTGGTTTCCCCTGAGGCACTATCTATGCCTGATGAAATCGTCAGTGACTTGCGGAGCGCTGGAGCTGAGGTTTTCGAGACCTCGGACCTTGGCGACGCTGTTCCAGATGCGGACGTCATATACATGACAAGAATTCAGAAAGAGCGGTTTCCTGATGAGGACGAATATGCGAAAGTTGCAGGAATCTACATGCTAGATGCTAATGACATGCACGGGGCAAAAGATGGGATGATAGTAATGCACCCACTTCCAAGAGTTGGAGAGTTGCATCCAAGCCTAGACTCCACTCCCAATGCTAGGTACTTCCAACAGGCGTTCAATGGGGTGCCTACTAGAATGGCACTACTGTGTAGAGGTCTGGGCGTTACGATTCCAAAGGAGGTGAATACATGAGCGAGATGAGGAGAGTCACTGCCATATGCAATGGAACTGTAATTGACCATATTCCTGCAGGCCACGCTCTGCAAGTAATCAGGATGCTTAGAATAGACACGAACAGATCAAATCCCGTTTCCTTGGTCATGAATGTCCCCAGTGACAAGATGGGGAGGAAGGACGTACTGAAGATCGAAGATTTGGAGCTAAATCAAGAGGAGCTAGATAGGCTAGCTTTGATCTCTCCTCACGCCAGTGTTGCAATAATCAGAAACTACGGTGTTGCTGAGAAGAGAGTAGTAGAGCTGGCTGATGAGCTTGTCAATGTGGCTAGATGCACATTTTCAAACTGCATTACCCAGAACGATAGGGAGCCTCTGCCGCAGAAGCTCAGGGTAGTCAGTAGGGATCCGATTGAGATTAGGTGCTACTACTGTGGCAAGGGGCAGTCTATGGAAGCCATAGTAGAGAATGTTCTGTGAAATTCTATTATTTCCTGCGGGCGACTCTCTCGAACCATGGTATGGAGATACCTGTGATCCGTAGTCGGAAGCTTGCAAAGGAACGAGCAAGCCAGTCGGCATTTGCCAGATATACTACTACAGTGAAAATAACGGCGGAAACTAGTGCGATCATTGAGCCGCTTCCCGTATCGAGCTCTGCAGAGAAATAAAGGCCCAAGATAACGGAGCTTATGCCGAAGACCTGTGTAAACATCAAACATGAACGAAAGCTCCTTCCTACTTGTTGTGCAGTGGCTGCGGGAGTTACCAGCAAAGCTGTGACAAGAAGAGTGCCTACGACTTGCACCATGCTCACCACGACCGCCGCAGTTATGGCACTGAAAACCAGGCCGATTAAGCGAACAGGGATTCCCTGAACTGATGCTGCCAATGGATCAACAGTAGTTGCTAGCAATGGATCTTTAATCAGGTAAAGAAGGACGAAAGACATCACACTGATAGCTGCAATCAAATCTAGATCTTCGGAGGACGTGAGTAAAAGGCTCCCCCATAGGTAGCTTTCAACCTCAACTGTAATTCCCACACCATAGTATCTGAGAACCACGAGTCCGAGTGCCAACATTCCAGTCAGAAAAATAGCAATAGAGGCATCTCCAGTTAGAATTTCTCTTGCTTGCATTTCGTAAATCAGAATAGAAGCAGCGAGGCTGAACATGAGGGCGTACCATAGGGGAGAAGTTGCTCCGAGAACGATTCCGATGGCGACTCCACCGAACGAAACATGAGCCAGTCCGTCTCCTATCAATGCAAGATTACGAACGAGAAGGAAAGACCCTAGGAATCCTCCCACAATAGCTACCATTAAGGCTGCAAGCATTGAACGCTGGAACATTTCTAAAGTGAAAAATTCGGGGAAAACCTCTCCCGGCATGTGAGGTGCAAGTGACTCCATGATTGGTGCGAGAATCTCTAAAATCTCTATGCCTAGGCCCATCACAATTCCTCCTTATGGTTTGATGTGGTTTCCCAGTAAACTTCCTTATCACCATGAACTGCCTGAATTCCTCTCAAATCGGCCAGCCTCTGAAAATCCGGGAAGCTTTTGGTGGGGCCATCAAATCTTACAGATCCCTCGAGGAACACCATCCTGTGTGCAGTCTGACGTATCGCCGTCAAATCGTGAGAAACCATCAGAATCGTCTTCCCTTCGTCGTGACAGAGTCTGTCTAGCAGCCTTAGCAGAGAGTTTCTGGAGTCTCGATCGACTCCCACCAGTGGCTCATCCAGCAGAATGAAGTCTGCCTCTGATGCCAACGCTCTTGCGATGACGGCACGTTGTCTCTGACCACCCGATAATCGACCAATGTCAGTATTCTCTACTTCCTTGAGGCCTGTCATCTTGATTGCTTTGTCGACTCTCTCTCTACGCCCGTTATCAGCCCAATCAAACATATTTGCCGAGTTTATCGTTCCGAGTCTGACCAGCTCGCGTACGGTAATTCTGACATCCTTGGGAAGATTTGCCGCGGCTTGAGAAACCCAGCCAATCTTTCTATGGAGCTTTCTTGACGTCGGAGGAAGGCCGTATATCTCAACAAAGCCACTTTCTGCCTTCAGAATCCCGAGAACGGATAGCAGGAATGTGGACTTGCCACTTCCGTTAGGACCCACTATGCCAACGAACTCTCCCTCATTTACCGTTAGACAGACGTCTTCCAAGATTTGCTTACCAGACCTCACCACGGAAAGATCGCAGACGTCAAGTATGGGCTTTCCCAACATCATCACCCTACGAACTAAGCTCCTGTCGAATGCATGTAGAATCGTTCCAACTCTGAAGACAGAGGGATGACAAAAGGAGATTTGTTGGTTCAAGCATACTTAGCCCTTACGTATTCGTATCCTAACCAACATGTAAGAAGGAGGAAAATAGAGCCCACGAAAATTATGGGTAGTCCATCGGACAAATACATCTATTCCCCCCTCCTTCTTGTTAAACATGGTTCAGATCTAGCAGCCAATTCCGCTAGATATGTTTTCGATGTTCTTGTTCATCATGGACAAGTAGTCATCCGAGGAATCACTGGGTCGCATCTCCATCGTGTATAGGACCTGGACCTCCACGCCAGTCTCCTCAACGATGCTCTGAACGGCTGTCTGGTCAGTGTATTCCTCAACGAAGAGGGTTGTAATTCCCTCTTCCTTGATGTGCTCAATGACCTCAGCTACTTCGGCTGGTGAAGGCTCTCCTTCTGGATCTAAGCCATGTATGGTGAGTATGTCTAGATTGTACCTCACCGAGATGTACGAGTAAGCGTTGTGATTGGCCACAATCACCCTTTGCAAGCCTGCTGTGACACAGGTTCCTTGATTCCCCAGTACCTGCTCGAAGCGATCATGAAGCTCAGTTAACTCGATCGAGTATGCATCAGCGTTTTCTGCGAATGCAACAGCCCCATCTGGGAAGGCCATGGTCAGTTTTTCCTGAACCAATTTGAGTTGCTCGTTGAACGAAACTGGATCGAGCCAGCTGTGTGGATCGTAGTCGTATGACTCCTCATCCTGGTCAGCCTCAATCTCATCGTCATGGTCATCGTGATCTCCATCCTCGTCAGAGTGGTCGTCATCGTGGTCGCCCTCGTCGTCTGAGTGGTCGTCTCCGTGATCGTCATGGTCTCCATGGTCGTCATGCCCTCCTTCTCCCATTACGACATAGAGTTCAATGTCGCTGGGCATGGCAAATCCATAGTCACCTTCTTCCTCAATATGGATGATTACTGCTCCAATTTCATGGTGTTCGTCATGGTCATCCTCGTGGTCTGAGTGGTCGTCTCCGTGATCGTCATGGTCGTCATCGTGGTCGCCCTCGTCGTCTGAGTGGTCGTCTCCGTGATCGTCATGGTCGTCATGGCCGACTTCTTCCATTAGGCTCCACGGGAATCCACCACATCCGGCCGCTAAATCACTAGCGTTAGCGCTCTCGGCAGCCAATGCGTCTGCCTCTGTATCAGCGCCGAATGTGGACTGGCAGTAGTACAGCTCTTCTAATTCCCATGTCCAGTCGTACTTCGACCAGAGCCCTGGGTAATACTGATCATCCTCACTGTTCTGAGCGACGGCCCACATCTCATGATTATCATAGTGTGTGATGGTGTTGTCATTCCATGAGTCTGAGTCGATGGAGTGTTCACCTCCCCACTCGTCTACCCAGTCCCCAGCTATGTGAATTGGGAAAGAGAGGGTGTGGGCAACTCGGTCCGCGTGGATTTCTGGCAGATCATGATCTTCATGGCCCATCCACATATGGCCTGCGGCCTCGCAGTCTTCCTCCGTCGACTCGTAGTTCTCATGGGTGTCGGTGTTGTGACACAATCCCTCACCATGGTCCCCATGGTCGTCATCGCCCATCCAAGCATGACCAGCAGCCTCGCAGTCTTCCTCCGTCGACTCGTAGTTCTCATGGGTGTCGGTGTTGTGACACAATCCCTCACCATGGTCATCCTCGTCGTCCGAGTGATCATCATCGTGGTCGTCGCCATGGTCATCCTCGTCGTCCGAGTGATCATCATCGTGGTCGTCGCCATGATCATGATGGTGATGAGCGTGCCCTCCTAGCATCTTTAGAACCGCCATGTTGAACTCCTCCCCATGCTCTGACTCGAACTCTAGTACGTGCTCACCTTCTTCCATGTGGAATACCTGGATGGTCGTATCAGCCGGGCATGCCTCTGGATTCTGGATTACCTTCTCAGCCATAGCGTGACCATGTCCTTCATGGTCATCGTGGTCATCGTGGTCATCGTGGTCATCGTCATCTGAGTGGTCGCCATGGCCCGCTGCAGTCTGCATACCGCCTTCGTCGTCGTGGTCATCGTCGTGGTCATCGTCGTGGTCGTCGTGGTCTTCCGGCATCGATCCCAGAGTGGTGGCTTCGAATGGTCCTTGGTTCAACAGCTCACAAAGGTCAGCAACTAAGAGAGACTGGTAATCTAGAGTTGTTTCTCCGGATGCCATTTTGTGCGTCATGAAAGAGAGGGGTGCATCGGAACCCAGTGACTCCAAAGCTGAGTCAACCCAAGGTTCTAGGTTCAACCCGTGATAAAAGAAGACATCGGCCTGTTGTAGTCTGATTAGATCAGAAGCTGATGGGTCGTAATCGTGCACAGGGATATTATCCTGGCTCATGTAGTCGATCTCTACATGTTCTCCGGCTACTGCCTTTACCAGCTCACCAACGTGATATGTGGAAACCATCACTGAGCCGAAGACAGTGATAGGATCCTCGATTTGATTGGTATCATCAGTACTATCTTCTTCAGTGTCCCCTAGACAGCCTGCAAGGCTTGATGTAATCATTAGTACGCTTAGCAATATTGACCTGTATGCTACACTCTTCATACCCTTTCGGGTAGCTATTACATATTTAATTAAAGCTAATAATTACATAATTCAAAATTATTATTACTAATTGCTTTGTCGGAGTTCTATGAGTAGAATAATTTCATTCAGTGCTGACAAGGAATTCGCTGAGTCATTCGAAAGTCTAATCGAAAAATCGGGCTATCAGAACCGGAGTCGCTTTCTCAGGGATGCATCGATGTACTTTGCGGAGATCCAGCAGAGAGGGGATTTGATGAATATGGATGATGGCCATATTGTCGAGGGGCATTTGGTCGTTCATTATCAGGAGAAGAGTGAGCAGAAGTTGATGGTGAGTCGCACTGATTCTGTTGAGGTAGCGGCGTATCATCACAGCAGTCGGCTAGGACATTCGTGCCATTTGTGTGTAGACGTGGTTCACGTCAGGGGTACTGCATCGCATGTGAGGGCGGTCTATGAGCAGCTTCAGAATACGCCCCATGTGGACAAGGTATCCTTCATCAGCGCCCCGATGAAAGAAGAGGGATGCTGTTAGCCCAGAGATGGGTCTCACTCGCTTCCCAGGACTATTGGAGAAGATGACATGACGGCTTCACTGCACCCATCTTTGTACTGGTCGAAGTTCTCGATGAACATTTGAGCGAGAAGATCTGCCACGTTGTCGAACTTCTTCTTGTCATTCCAAGTCTCTCTTGGCTGAAGGATGCTGTCCGGAACTCCCTCGCAAGTCGTTGGAACTGAGAATCCGAATCTTCGATCTTTAACGAAGACAACGTCGTCCAGATCTCCCTTCAGTGCAGCATTTAGGAGGGCTCTTGTCCACTTGATTTTGATTCTGCTACTATCACCATATCCACCGGCAACCCAACCGGTGTTAATCAGCCAGCACTTGGCATCGTTATCTCTGATTTTCTTTGACAATAGATCCGCGTATACTGAGGGGTGTCTCGGCATGAATGGAGCGCCAAAGCATGTTGAGAAGGTAGCCTGCGGCTCAGTTATTCCAATCTCTGTGCCAGCGACTTTAGCGGTATAGCCAGATATGAAGTGATATGCGGCCTGCTCAGGAGTGAGCCTGGAAAGTGGGGGAAGGACGCCGAATGCATCACATGTGAGAAACACGACGTTCTTCGGGTTGCCAGCCATGGAGTCAGGTGTCCTATTCTCGATGGATTCTATCGGATATGAGCCCCTAGTATTCTGAGTTAGTGAGTCATTCGTGAAATCTGGCGTACCATCCGCATTAAGCACTACGTTTTCCAGAATCGTACCTTTCATCCTAGTAGTGGCGAAAATTGCTGGTTCGTCCTTCTTTGATAGATTGATTAGTTTGGCATAGCATCCACCTTCGAAGTTGAATACTCCTTCATCTGACCATCCGTGTTCATCGTCCCCTACAAGGGCCCTTTCTGGATCTGCGGAAAGAGTCGTCTTTCCAGTTCCGGAAAGTCCGAAAAACAAAGCTGAGTTGATTCCGTCGGTATTCGCCGAGCAGTGCATTGGGAGAAGCCCCTTGGCTGGTAATATGTGATTCATAATAGTGAAAATGGCCTTTTTTATCTCACCTGCATAATGGGTCCCGCCAATTATCACAAGTCCCCTATCTAGGGCAAGGACGACGAAGACCCCTGAATTCGTGCCATCTTGGTTTGGAACTGCCCTCAGATTTGGGGCATGGAGTATTGTGTACTCCGGGGCATGTTCCCTCAAATCTTCTTCAGAGGCCCTCACGAACATGTTGTGCATGAAAGCTGCGTGCCACGCTTTCTCGGTAACCAGCCTTACTGGCATGGTGTGTCTAGAATCGGCTCCACAGAATGCATCTTTCACAAAAAGGTCGCTACACCCATTGAGATGCTCCCTAGTCTTATCCAAAAGTCGCTCAAATTTTTCGGCGGATATTGGTCTGTTTACTTGTCCCCACCAGACATCGTCCGCAAGCCCTGGTTCTTTGACAATAAATCGGTCATTGGGTGATCTTCCCGTTCTCTCCCCAGTTGTCGCTAGTAGAACTCCGTGAGATGTATACTTGGCCTCCTTCCTAGAAACTGCCATTTCGTGTAATTCTTCCGACCCTAGATTCCAATGGACTGTGCCCCTCACATTGAGGCCGTGCTCCGACAATGGAGTATGTGCCATGGGGCTGGAGCCCGAAAGTGCTCGGTCCCCCATGGGTCCCGACTAGTACATCTAGCTTCAAGGGTTACGGAAGAGATGGAATCAGAATCGAACTGATGTCAGAATGAATTAATCGGGGATGTCATTATCCCTCATATGCTCTACGCAGTACGATGGTGGATGACGCCTCGGAAGACGAAATCATCCGAGAACGGGCATTTAGGATCAGTGACAAGTTGGATATCGGGGACCTTGTCGATACTGCCCTATTCGACGGGGACGATGTAGGGAGTGAAGTCAACGAAGAAGTCGATGAGGCCATTGGAGAGCTCTTCGATCCATTCTCAGACAAGAAGAGCAAGGGGGCTATCGAGAGGGATGGGACTGTAAAATCGGCCCCAGAATCAGACATAGTGACTGAGATATCTGTCGATGGTGAGAGGGGCATTAACTGGATTCTTATGGGAGCCATGATTTTAGTTTACAGTGCCATAGGATTTCAAATTGGTTTCGTTTTCGAACCAATGCTTGCATCTTTCTCATTGGTTTTTCTCGCAGTAGTTGGTTTCTTCTTCGGAGAGAGATGGTCGAGTGACCGAAGGTTGAGAGTTCTGGGAATAACATGGGTCATCATCTCCATGAAGGTACTTTACGGTTTATCTCTAGAATTACAGAGGTGGGGAATTGTTGGAGTTGAGGGATTAGGCGCTATTTTGATTGTCGTAGTATGCCTCAATATCGCTGCCTCCTACAGATATGAGCATGATGCTATTGCCGCTCAATCAACATTGGTGCTTCTCGCTATTGGGTCCACAGCGGGCTCCCTATACGGCCAAGAGGGAGTAGCGTTGATGATTCTGATCTCCACTATCCTAGTGCACGGACTAGCGGTTCACAGAAAATCTGGGAATCTGGCTGCTCTTGGCATAGCATCCTCGAATCTTTGGATAGGGATGCATGCTACAACCAAAGGATTCGAGATAGGAGAGCTGCGAGTGATGGCATTAGATAGACCATTGCTCCTATTCGTTCTACTGTTAGGAATTACGGCACTGAATGCATCCATGGCTACACGCTTCGCGAAAGAAGAAAACTGGTTTTCAAAGGGATTGAACGTACTGGGACTTGGTAGTCCTGGTCTCTGGGGAGTCTCAGTCTCAATGGGTTTGATGGGCGCATTACTGACTGTAGCAGCAAACAGCGGAGATCTGGGATATGCATTGGGATTGGTTACTGTATTGACTGGGGCTTTTTCTGGTTCTTATCTGGTTGTGAGGGGGGTTTCTGTCGGGAGAGTGTTTTATCCACTTTCGGCTGTGGCGCTAATTCTTCTGTTTTTCTTGCTCTTTGGGCAGTCTTTTTCGGACTTGTACAATGTCTCTGAATATTCAATATTCACGATAGTGGGGTCCGTGTCAGTCGGAACGATAATTCTCAGAGATCAAAATAGCGTGACTGACAGAGTACTGTGGATGGGTACTGTGGCAGTACTAACTTTGCTAGTAATCCTAGTGCCAGCCGATTCAGTTGATTCAGGAGGGGACGGGGGGGCCTTACTTCTGGGGATGTTGTCTGTTCTTCATATTGGTAGCGGAACTCTGGCCATTAAGAGGAAGTCCCCCTCCCTGGCAGGAGTTACTGTACTCCTTCCATGGTCATGGATAATTGCGGAGCAATTTATTCAAGAGGCCGTTAGAACCCTCCTCATATCAAACGATCTGGAAGACCCTGGAAGCATTATCGAGATGGATCCCGGTCCATTGGCAATCTATCTCCTAATCTGTTCCGTGATGATGATTTTGGTCAATGAGAGAATGGGGAAGGTAGATGTGAATCTAGCTTCGAAATTTTTGGGTATTTCAGAGATTTCTGCATCTATAAGAGACTCAGGAGCCTTGCAACTGTGGAGCTTAGGATTATGGCTTCCCATGGTTTCAATCATGTTTTTAGCTCAATTTGGAGCATTCACGTCCCTAACTCTTCTGATGGTGGTTGGGGCCCTTTGGGGGATGCACACATTGGCCCATTTCAGAGGAGTCAGGATGGGTAGTTTGGATATGATGATTGGGACGATCATTGTCACTGCCATGATAATACAGTGGAGGCATGGAATGGGAGAGTATATCTCGATTCTAATATGCATAATATTGGTCACAAATCTCCTAATCGGCAGGCAGGACAAGGAGATGTTCACTGTTTCAATGGGCTCGATGGGGATTGCTCTGCTTCTGATGGTCCCCGATAGAGAGATTTCAACATATTTGGAGGGTTTTTCATCCCTACCAGTATTAGATTCGCCTATTGTTGCTATATGTTCCACTGCAGCAATACTTGGAATATATCTTCCCAAATCTGGCTCCACTGATGAGTTGCTTAAACCCGCACTTTCATCGCTTTGGCTCATGTCTATTTGCATAGCCGTAGCTTATGTTCAAGGCAATTCCACATATCTTGCAATATCTATCCTGATGTTCATGGTAGCTACGATCTGGCTTGTTGCCAAGGGTGAGTTGCGGCGAGAGCTGAAAACTGTTACCAAAATGAGCGAAAGAAGAGCTATGGCATTGAAGAAGGCAAATGATGGGAATGAAGGAGCTGATTTGGCAACATATGATGCGAGAGAGGCTGAGATGATGGCCACAAGAAGAAAGAGTCGGGAAAAGAGTGAGACGGATGACGTCGAGGAGCTTTACACATCTGACATCTCTCACAAACCAATCATAGTCATTGCAGTTATGATACTCGTATTCATTTCTGGAATTGTTTTGGGTTTGACAACAGGACCGAATCCTGTACTTCTGCTTGGAGTTGGGGTTTTTGTCACAGTTCTGATTGCCATAGCGAGGTTCAGAACTAAGCAATTAGAGTTGGATTTGCCTCACTTTCTCGGTATGGAAATGCCCATTGCAATTGGTATTTCGGGACTAGTTGCTATGCATATTTCATCTCTTTTGGGACCAGGGGCCAGTAATATGGACCTCTCCAGTATGGGAGTTCTTACAATACTGATAATGGAGCTGTGTCTGATTTCTCTATATCAACAGGACAACATGCTTGACAGGATTCCTATTGCTGTAGATTGGTTCATCTACTCATTGTTGGCAGACAGATTTCTGGGAGTAATATTGTACGAGTCGATGCCTTGGCCGCTTAGGGTCGACCCGTTCTCAGGCGATTCTCTGGAATGGGAGATTCCTCTTCTGGGGCTTGAGCTATGTCTCCTTTTGGCGGTGCTTGTTAGCTATTGGATCGGAGAGCTGCGGGAGAATAAGGGCAGAGAGCACGAGCATGGGATTGCTGTAGGAATGAGGAGTCTCACTGTGATTCTTCTATCTACGGGAATAGCTGCAATCGTGGCCATTCTATACTCAATAAATCATGGGTGGAGGAGGAAGCTGCCAGATGCTGTTGGGATAGCCATATTGGGTATGGCGATGAGTATGATCTCAATTGGAAGCTGGGCTGATAGCATTTCTGGAATTACTGGTGAGATATACATCTTGATGGGAATAATCCTGCTAGTAATGTTGGCAAGTACTCTATTGACTAAGGGGGATAGATGGTCTGGAATGCTCTCAACCAACGCACACCTCCTCCTAATAGTTGGTTCTATTGCTTCTGGTTTGGCGTTTATGATTCCTATTTTCCTTATTTTGTTGTCCACTACAGTATGGGTTATCGGAATTCTACAACTGAGAAAGTCTCTGAGGGCTCTGGGGCTGTTTGACTTACTTGTTGCAATAATAACCTCAGCAGTGTTCTACGGCGGCATACTTTTCCAGCCGCATGTATTCTTGATCGGTCTGTCAATTATAGCACTCGAGCTTGGAATAATTTCTTGGTTGGGACTAAGTAATGAAGATAGTCTGGCCAAGAGCTGATTGTGGACTAATCCTGATGATTGAGGTCAAAGTGGGCCAACCTTGATGGCAGTTGGGCCCGGCAAAAGGAATGTGACGCGGTCTTGGATATCGGATACACCCGATGAAGTTGAGCATCCTCCTGTGCCTCTTGGCATCAATGAGATGGCTGTTCCCAGAGCTGCAATATTGCTCTCTATTTCTACAGTATTAGTAATTCTGTTGTCGTCTATTTGGATAGGTTTCTCGGCAGTTGGATTCTTGGAAAAGTTAGACGAGTCCTTCGAGTCCGTAGATGAATCGATGATTGAAATGGATGGCAGATGGGCATGGGAGGTTGACTTACTTTTCGATACCTGTGACTCAAGAGATGGGGATTGGACTTGGCCTGATAATCTGTCCTCCCAGGATGAGGTTTTCCTGTATCCCGGAGAGCTTCGATGTGACTGGGAGCACCAAGGACAAGGAGACAGGGCCTCGGTTGTGATCTACAATAGGGGAAATCAGACTCTTGATCTGCTCCTGGAGATTGGGGGCCCAGATGTCTTATTTTCGGCTTCGGGAGATACACAGTACCTAATCAATGAGATGTCTGGAGGTGATGCGGTAATCTTGGAAATTGAGTTGACTGAGGATATTACTGAGGGAGAAATATCAATTATCGCTTCACATGTGTCACTTATGTCGGCAGAGGTTAGGCTCGATGTGAGCATATTCCAAGGAATTGAAGCCCGATCATTGCACATTGAGGAGGGAGACAGGGTCGAAGTAGAGTATACTGTTTGGAATGCGGATACTGGAGAAGAGCTAGACAGCGGTACATGGACAGAGAATGCTGGAGATCCTTGGTGGTCGATTGATGGCTTTGGATGGTCTACAATTGGCTTGGATATCGACGATGATAGGGGACTAATACCCGGCGTCGAGACGGGGACCTCCCACATTACTCTCCTTCCTCCCCCAATTGCGTATGGGAATAATGATGGTCATGAGCTTCAAGATGTTTGGCTCAGGTTCGAGGTTAATCTAGATAGGGCCCCGATTTCGGGGTAGATTGGAGGGCGAGGAATGTCTGAGGAGAATTCACATGCAACTGTAAAACCATCCAAGTCGGTTGCCAATGAGGCAGAAAATAGAGTAGGTGCAAAGTCGGCCAGAAAGGGTGAGCCTGAGTTCCACCTGACTGAGCAAATGCGCAGGCTTTCTACACCTTGGGGAGTAGCTCTAGCTCGTGCGAATCAGATAGATCCAGCATCATTGGGGCCGGGCATAATATTGGATGCAGCAGTGGGTTCTGGATTACAGCTAATCGCATATTCAAATGTCCTAAAAAGACCGTCCCTAGGAGTGGAAATAGACGGTAACGTGGCTGTCTTGTGTGCGGCAAATATGTTTGCGGCTGCTGATTCTGATGACATCCAGAGATCCATGGACAGAGTGATTATTGGGGATAGCACTGATTCAGAGGGAGTGATGAATGAGTTCTGGTCGAGCCTTCGAGAATCAGGAACTAGGGCTCACCCCCCTGTAGCTATGTTGCACCTTGATCCTGCAAGACCCCGGGATGCTCAGAAGCACCACATAGATGAGATGGAGCCTTCCATAGAATCCGTCTTATCTTCTTGGAAGCAATACTTGGAGCTCGGTCCACGAGGCCCCTGTATACTCCTTGACTTGTCCCCCAGACTTGATTCTGGACAAAGATCGATGGTTGATGAAATAGTCGAAAGGGTGTTTCCCGGGTATTCAAGGACCTGGGAATGGATGAGTCGTGGGGGTGGACGAGTAGATAGGCTATCGTTATGGATAGGATCGCTATCTTCCAGTCAACCTAGAAGATGTATTAGAATGGGCACCAAGAATATCATGTCCGAAATCGAAGGAGATGAAAATGAAGTAATCGGGATAAGGCTACTCGAGCCCCCTCCATTCGAGTCATGGATCACTATAGTTGACCCGGTAGTACTAGAGAGTGGTTTGCAAGATGATTGGATTTCGAAGGCTATACCTGATGGTTCTGGATACTCATGGATTAGAACAGAAGGGAGGAGGCCGCTGCTAATACATACTGAGCCAATTAGCGAAGACGACGATGTCAGAGGTTTCGTGGTCTCAACGGGACAGGTAGTACAACACAGGCTTTCGCCACCTGAAGAGCATACAATTGCACAGATCGCTTCATCTCTTGCTAGGCTAGAGATAGGCAGTGTTACTTTGAGATGTTCTCTAGATCCAGAGATGCATCCGAAACTCCAGAGAAGGCTTCACAAAGCGATGAGGGAGGTCGAGGGCTCACGTTCGTTCATGGTCGATATCGAGCTTTCCCGAGAAACCGGTGATTACAGCATGTTTGTAGTCTGTAGAGAGGATTGAGGGGGCCCTTTGTCCTCCAATCGGTTCAAATAGGGATGGTTGGTCGCCCGGATGCTTAACAGCCACTGGGTGACCGGTGAACGCGGGAGGACCGTACATGACAGGAATAGATGAGAAACAACTGGGAGATGACTTCTCTTACATCATCAGAATTGCAGACACAGACGTAGACGGGCTCAGGAAGATTTCCGTTGGGTTGTGCTCTATCAAAGGGATTGGGATGAGGACAGCAGAGATGATTTGTCGTCTTTCTGGTGTCGATGGCAGTAAGCTTGGGGGGCACCTAAGCGACGAAGAGCAAGAAAAGCTCAGAGAATCAATAGGGACATACGCGACTGAAATGCCTTGGTGGCTCATGAATAGACAGAGAGATCTTGAGACAAATGAGGATGCTCATATTGTTGCACTAGAGGTCAAAATGACCAGGGATGATGACATAGCTAGGATGGCTGGAATCAAGACTTATCGAGGAATGAGACACAGAAGTGGACATAAGGTCAGGGGCCAGAGACTACGAAGCAATGGAAGGAAGGGCTCTGCTCTCGGAGTTCAGAGGAAGAAGTGAGGTGATTAGATGGGCGATCCAAAATTTGCAAGACCTAAGACACAAACACCTACACATCCTTGGAAACAAGCTAGAATTGAGGAAGAGCATGCTTTGAAGGCCAAGTACGGACTAAAGAAAGTCGGTGGAATGAGAGAGATCTGGAGAGAGAAATCAGCTCTCAGAAGGCATAGAAACCAGGCAATGAAGCTAATTGGGAGGGTCGATACCTCGGAAGGCCACTACGCTAGGGAGAAGGAAGATTTAGTCAACTCCCTGACTAGGAAGGGGCTTCTCTCTGACGGATCTAGCTTGGATAGCATTCTTCAGATAGATGTCGAGCTGATGCTGGCAAGAAGGCTCCAGTCACAAGTATACTACAAGGGTCTAGCACCCTCAATGAGGGCAGCTAGGAATCTTATTGTTCACGGCCACATCTCGATCGGCGAGCAGAAGATGACTGTTCCCGGATATCACGTTCTGAGGGATGAAGAGGAGCTACTGAGATACACATCTGGATCGAAGTATGAGGACCCTGATCATCCATTTAGGCAGGATTTAGAGAAGATGAGAGCAACTGTTGATACATCCGAAGAAGAGGCAGAGACAGTAGGCGGGCCAGTAAAGGTCGCAGATACCTTTGTTGATGATATCAAGGCCGGTGAAGCAACAGCACCTACAGTTGAGGACACCATCCCGGAGAGTGGTAATTGATGTCTCACAAAGCAATTCTACATATCTTCACAACACATAACAATGTGTTGATGACAGCCACAGATCTCACTGGATCTGAGACTATCTGCAAGGTTTCTGGAGGAATGGTGACAAAGGGAGGGTCGGAGAAATCCAGTTCGTTTGCCTCAATGAGAGCCGCGGAAAGGATAGCTGAGATGCTCGTTGAGAAGGATTTCAATCAGGTTATAGTGAAGTATAGAGGAGCTGGTGGAAACAAATCACATAGTGCTCCTGGTGCTACCTCTGCAATCAGAGCTCTAACTAGGGCTGGAATGCAGATAACGAGGATCGAAGATGTAACTCCCATACCTACTGATGGTACCAAGTCTAAGGGAGGTCGCCGGGGTAGGCGAGTCTGAGGTGTGAATTATGGTTAAGGCAGAGATTCTCTATGAGGACGAAGAAAAAATAAAGATTCTATTGAAAGAAACTGATAGGGCTTTTGTGAATTCGATTAGGAGGACGCTTATGGCAGACACTCCTAAGATGGCCATAGATACTGTAAGATTCGTTAAGAAGACGGAAGTTGAAGATGGCGAAGTATGGGAAACCGATGGGCCTCTTCCAGACGAGGTTATCGCACAGAGGTTGGCTATGATACCAATACCAACTAAGCATGATGAGTTCTACTTCCAAGATGAATGCCCAAATTGTGCAGAGATGGTTGAAGAAGACAGAGGGTGCGCCCTATGTACAATGCTCTATTACTGTCAGGTTAAGGGGTCCAAAGAGGGAGTTTGGGTCACCGCTGGAGACTTAAATTTCCTGGGTGATGCAGATGGTTTCATCTCAAAGAAGTATCAATCAATCCCAATCACTAAGCTGTTTCAAGGACAGATGATAGAATTCTCAGCCACTGCAGTTATGGGCAGAGGAAGAGATCACGTCAAGTGGTCTCCTGTCAGTGGTGTGTCCTTCATCCCTAGACAAATAGGTGTCATCAAAACGAAGTCCAGATCCAAGATCCTATGGGACTTAGGATTGGCAATTAAGTCCAGCGACTTCGACAAGGATGGCAAGTTGGTGGACTTCGATAAGGTCGATCAACTGAGGGACGACTTGAATCATGTGGGCTCTGGAACAGAAGAGTCTAGAGAGTTCAAAGACGCTGTAGTTCTGGAAGATGTTCCTGAAGAGTTCATTCTATCCTTCGAGACCGATGGCTCGATGAATCCAAAGGTCGCCTTTGAGATGGCCGTATCAGAGCTTTCGAGTAGATTCGGTGGTATCGAGGACGATCTAAAGGCAGTACTCTGAGCGGGATATATTATTTCCTCTCACGGCTAGGGACCTACTATGCCTGACCTACTCGGTCGTGGACATAGCGGCGGCCATGTCACCCTCATCTTCACTGTAGAGGACGAGTCTCCTGAGCCAACATATCAAGGTAGCCTAGGGGCTGGTATTTGTCTGGAAGACGGAGTTGAGGTGATAGCCAGAGGAAGCGAAGGGGGTGTTGGCATCGAGGTTTCCTTCCTTGGGTATGATGGGGATTCAGAGATGTATGTCCATGCCCTCCAGGTTATCGGTAAAATGGTTCCAGAGATTCTTGAATATAGCTGGGACATCACAGTAAAGCTTGGCCTACCAGTTGGACAGGGTTTCGGAATGTCGGCTGCTGGTTCGATTGCATTCTGTGATTCCTTGCAACGAGCAGTTGGAATTCCATACGAGGAAAGTAAGAGACGATCCCTATTGGTTGCTCATCTAATAGACCGAGAAAGGTCCAGTGGCCTTGGTGATGTGACTGCCTTGGCTGCTGGAGGCGTAGTTATTCGGAAGACACCGGGATCTCCGTATAGCGGACATCTTCTTGAAAGTGGGCCCGGTAAATCGGTCGGTTGGAAATCTGATGTGGATATTATCCTTGCATGGGATAGCGAGTACAGTAAGCACACTTCGATGTATATTGAAGACCCGGTCTGGAAGTCAACAATAACAAGTTCTGGAAATGAAAATCTGAGACGCCTTCTTGAGGGTACTTGGGACGAGTCTAGGTGGGGCGATTTAGTCAGTAGCTCAAAGGGCTTTTCACTAGACAGTGGACTTTCCGAGGAGCCTGCCAGAGCCAATGTTCTGAAGACATGCGAGGCTTCGATTCAGGAGTTTGAAATGGGCGAGAACAGTACTCCTCTACTTTGCATGTTGGGAACTAGTGTTGCGATTGTCCCCACTAGTATTAATTCTACTTTAGGAAATGTCGAATCAATAATGAAAAGTCTGAATCAGAAGGGATTATCCACAATTTTAACCAGAATAGGGAATATTCTATGAGTTGGACTCCTCGTGAAATTTGTCTAGAAGGGTAAGGTCAAGTGGACTAGCATCTAGTTGCTCAGCACCGTTTATCTTCAACCCTGAACAGAAACCATGCCTGTAAACAATGGCGCCATGCCCGTATTCCGCGACGTATCTATCAACTTGCTTCTGAGTTTTCTTCCTGGGAAACTTCAGATCGGCCCCAAAGAAATGCTTTGCATCTATCCAAGCACATGGGACCCCATTTATTCTGACATCGTCGATCATAAGTAAGTCCGGAGTAATTACGGCCCTCCCCTCCGATTTCTTTTGCTCGGCCATTAGTTGCTCCTGAGTTCTATATCTGACTCCTATGGAGTCAAAGAAGAGGTACAAGACATCCTCAAAAACCATCGATGCCTTGTGGGTCTCATCCTGGTTCACTGAGCTCACCCTATCCATTGACTCTGCTAGTTCGAATTGCTCTCTATCCCTCGTCTTCATCTTCGAAGGTTGCTTGAGCGACTCCTTGATTCTGTTCTTTGACCATCCTCTTCCTGTTAGGATTGCCCTGAATGTGTTCACTGGAGGGGCGTCAAATCTCTTTGAGAGGGAAATGACATCCTCTCCTGAATTATACCTACGATTCAATTCGTTAGATCTACGCATTAGCTTATGATGAGAGTAAACGCTCTTCTCCTGATTCAAAGCGTTCCTTAGAGAGAGTGCTTGCTCAAGAGAGATTGGCAGTTCTTCGATTTGCGAGGCGATTTCATCTACTCTTTCTTGTGGCAGGAATCCGAATTCTCCTCTCTTGCTAACTATCTCTCCGGTCCTATTTTGGACCTCCCTTGAAACTGCGTTTAGCTCCCATTTCACATCTACTCTTCTTGGAGGAGGATCTATTTCGAGAGGGAAACCCATGGGAAGTGGATCTGCGGTGAATCTCCCCAAGGCCCTCTTTATCGACTCTGAATCCATGTCTTGGACTCTTTGTTTAGAGGCGTCAATACCTTCAGAACGGCGTCTATCCCTACGACGGCCTCTTCGTCCCTTGGCTCCTTTTTCTTCGCTCAACGATACTCCGAGAGTAGTGAGCCCCATGAACCCACCGAGTCAAATGACGACATATTTGGAATAAAACAAAGTCTGGAGTCCCTTCTTGGGCATAGGGGGACTGTCATGTGGACTGAGGAAAATCTCGAAAGACACTACTCAGAGATGGGGGAGATAGACCTCACTTGGCTTTCAAAACCATCTCAGCACCAATTTAGATGGAAATCTCTGAAAGGACCGTGGATAACTTCGCGACGTAGGATATCTACAGGAAAGAAGCTGATACAAGATTTCAGTGGATGCATGCCAACAGACGTTTATGTCTCAACATCTTCATGGATTAATCCAGTAAATCTGCCTAGACTGAAGGATACAAAAAGGCCTTATCCCATACTCCTTGATCATCTCGTTGTCTTCGATATTGATATCCGTCCCTTTTGCAAGACGAAGCTAGAGCAGGCCAGATCAGCGACTCAAGGAGTCAGAGATTGGCTTCTAGAGAACACTGAATTGGATATTAAGCACATCTGCTTTTCGGGTAGTAAGGGATTCCACATTATCGCAAGAGACCCTGATCGTAGTCTCTTTTCAGAGCCGGATCCAGTAAGAAGAGAGCAGGAGGTTCGTAGGAGTCGGAAGGAATTATTGGAGAGGGTGATTGAGGCTGGATTTCCTGTTGATCCCGTAGTAACCGCAGATACTCGTCGGATTATCAGAGTCCCAGGAACACTTCATGGGGCAACTGGATGGCAATGTACCATAATGCAGGAAGATTGGTTAGATCTTCCAGTGGATGAATGGATTGACTTGATTCCTAGACACTCCTCTGCAATTGAGATTCCGAGGAATCCTCCTCTGTCGATGCCAACAATAAAATGGCCAAAATTCAGTACTAAAGATGTTGGAAAGCACTCAGATCAGGGTTCTGAATACACCAGTATAGAGGTTAGCAGTCATGTTTCTGGAACTAAAGATCGCTCAGCGATTGTTGTTTGGCTGCCTCAAAAATGGGGTGAAATGAAAAAGGCGGTGGAGAAGGCAAATGGGATCTTCGATTCGATGGATATTGGGCCTGTGGCTTTTCTCAGTGATGGAGTCAGGGCCCTTGCTATTGTGCCTCGTGCGATACCCCGTGATTTCCTCCTCAGTCGGTTATCGGGAGCAGGTTTGAATCAATTTGAGCATGATATTCGGAAATTCGAACATGCATGGGTAAGAATCACCGGCCGTATGGCACAGGGCGAATGGGTTGGAGAAGTTGAGCCGTTGACTGTACTTGGTTATGGGGCAAGTGAGAGGTGTGCACACCCATGGTCCGCTCCCCATCTGGAGCTCTGTTCTCGTCTAGGGCTCCCAATTAGGGAGGGAGAAGGGGAAGTTTCAGGTAGTGTGGAAGCGTCTATGAGAATAGTGGTCAGAAACTAGTGATTTATACATAATTAAGCGAGGGGAAGGGGAATAAGGGATTTAGTTTATGTTTCAGAGCCCCTAGAGCGTAATGTCCCAGAGAAGGAGCCCGATAGGGCAGTGACTGCAGATGCTACGCATCAATCTCAGGTACTTCACCGGCCAAGGCGCCGGGACAGCGCCTTGGCTACTCCTTTGAGGGATAGCTTTGTCAGGCCTAGAAATTGCATTAATGCTCATTATTTTATTTTTTAGCGGGGTTTGGGGGGGAATAAAATATGTTGATGAAAGAACCGACAACAAACTTGTCTTTTTTATCCCCGCATTTCTCCTAGCTCTTTTCATATCCAGTGGAATCGGGGAAGGGGTTGCATTCTATGCGTGTCTCTCCGCATTTGGTCCAATAGTCGTGATGCTTCTGTTCGTCGGCTTCCAGCAAGGAAAGACCCCCGTGATTGGGAGGACATCTGCTCCCACTGATTATCGCGGATATCCGATTCGCAGACCATTGGATCTGAATCGGAGTCTCTCACCCGGATACATCCGCTCGTATGATAGGCTGATAGATTTCCTACAGGTGAAAGGGGGGGAAATTAGATCCAGAGAGGATGGTCAACGTAGATTAGAACAATACGGTATTGAGAATCGTTTTTTATCCAGCCCTTATGTAATCAAGATTCTTGGACTACAAGAGGAAAACAACTCCAGAGATTCTAGTGAGGAGGTTGGTGATGACTGGTGGGAGGAGGGATATGACTCGGACAAGGAGTCGAGAGCCAAGGCGGACGCCTTCAAGGCTGGGACCCATGTTGGCTCTTCATCCACTCCTAATGTGGAATATTGCGGCCACCCCGGTTGCTCTGCTGAGGTCACAGCCTTCGACTTCAGATGCTACACATGCCGAAACAGGTTCTGCTCAGATCATGCGGGATCTGGGATAGATTGCAATAATTGCACAAAATAATCACAAAAATACGCTTTTTCGATGGAATGAGGTTTTTGGTGACAGGCCTGCCCTCTTGATGGTACTAACAGTTTCCTTTCCGCTCCTGCTGTGGCCATAGACTACCTCCCCTGGACTAACCTTGAAGTTCCACTGTTTCTCAAACACCTTGGCATCCTCGATGTTTCTGCATAGTATCTTAGGAACTGCGTGATACATCGCCAGTGTGTTACTCTTCTTGCGGAAGAACTTGGCTAGGACTTCAGGGAGCATCTCACTCAACCATGTTTCGCTTATGACTCTGACTTCCCTTGGAATTACATATCTAGGATTTTCAAGAGGCCCGAGTACCTCCTGCATGGCTTCCGCAAAAATCTCCGATTCCTCCTCAGTCGCGTCTTCTAGGTACGCCCTTAACCAACCCCCTCCTCTATTCCCTCCTCCGACCTTTGCATCATATCCTATGTGCCCGAGGGCCTGTAATGAAGTCGCTACAACATTTGATATGGCCTGAACAAGAGATTCGTCGGTCCACCCAGCTAGTCCGATTCTACGTGCAATTGGAAAACCTCCCTCGAATGCACCTTTGATCTCTATTGCCTCTTTAGGAACTGCATTGAAAGGTTGTCCGATACCCCAAAGATCTCGGGTCCTAGGTCTGTTCATTGCTCTCATCAACATCTCTTCATTGAATATCTGCATTGTTTCGGACACACCTTCGGGCTCAGCCTCGGTGAATGCCGCGTGGACGTGTCCAACTCCCTTTTCGATAGCTCCATCATCACATACTCCATACAGTTGCTTGTGCTTGCGCTTGAATCTTAGATAGTCATCAAATCCCTTGGTGAATTCATCAGCCAGACATATAATATCCCAGTTGTTAGCTACTTTTTCAGGCCAATGTTTGTCGAGTCTGAAAGATCTGCCTCTAAGTTGATTGATACTCATACTTGTTGTTACCGTGGTAAGGTCGATAAGCACATTTATTCTACTAGCATCCCATCCTTCTCCAAGAAGGCCCCTTGTGCCAACAATGCATTTTGTCACCCCTTCTTGGAATAGTTCCGTAATCATCATTGTGTAATATCTTGGTAGCCAATCCTTACCTCGCCCACGAATCTCAAAGTACTCACCTCGCTCAATATAGTCGAATTTTATGTCCAGATTTCTCTCAAAGGACCACTTTTCGAATCTAGGAAATATTCTCTCCAATAAATCATCATCAACGAGCACTGTAGTACCAGTCATTAAAACTGGATCTAGACGATCGGTATCCTCTGTACCGAGGATAGCTCGGAAAGCTGCCACTGCTCCGCCAGCATCATCATCCAGAACTCCCTCTACTAATGCGGTTGCAGAAGTCTTCTCGAAGTCGGTAACAATCACAGCTCTAATATCGGGGCCAAGTGCCTGCATCTCTGCGGTCAGGATATTTCTGAGTGCGTCGTACTTTGCGGAGGCATATGCCATCACCCTGCCAACGGGGGACGCGCATAGCCTAGGACCGCTACCTGTAATTTGCACACCTGTCATCCTCAGTTTTCTTTTCGCTTCCTCTGCTAGGGAATGATCATCCAAGCTTTTTGACCTCATGAGGCCATTCCTGATGTATCGATCTAGTACGGTAATTAGAATGTCCATACTCCTTCCCGCTGATGCAAGATTAGGAGGAGGAGGGGGGACATTAGGAGGCAAGCTCAGATTTCTGGTTGTGAGATATGCTCTAGACGCATCAGCTAGTCTTGGATCCCTTCTATAGAATGCATTCCAATCCTTTGCTTTGCCTCCCGGTAAGATTAGTCCATCTAGGACCTTTGCCAGCCAAACATCAAGTCTGGGTGTTCTTCCTTCTCTATCTTGAGGCCCCCTGCTTAATTCTTCGAGGAGTTCGTTGAAGTCCTTGTCAACATTGGATATGTATTTCAGCTCATCAGATGAGGGGCGAACGAAGTAAGCCAAGTCCTGGTATGGAGCGAGATTGGCATCTCTAACAAGTGCTGGAACTGGGACTTCATAGTCAACCTCCCCAAATAGTTCCAGATATCTACTTGAAGAAGATTCGCTAGCTTTGTCAGGAGGTGTGGCAGTAAGCCCCAATATTATTGGATTTCCGAGAAATTCCTTAATCTCAACTAGTACCCTCCCCCAATGGTCCATTAGGTGATGGCACTCATCGAGAATGATTAGCCCTACTCCCACCTCGGCGAGTCTCTTCAGATTGTCCTGTGAGGACTCATGGAGGACCCATAGAGCGTTTCCATGTTCAGAGAGAGAGTCTCTAACCTTCTTTCTGAAATGTCCCATTCTATCAGAGTAGTATTCCGGATTCTTCTCCTCCAAATCTCCTATCCATGCCTGAGCACTCTCCTCATCTTCCGCCTCTACGGAGCCATCTTCCTGGTTCGGTGTCATCAGACTACTAATCCACAATTCCAATGCCGATTCATCTAGGCTATCTCCACCTCTCTTTGGGAGTGTGACTGACTGGTATGTAAGTGAGGTAAGGATGCCTGGCTTCTTTGGGTCTGTTCCTATATCACCTTCCCTGCCATCCAGATAGAATAATTCCTTTGCTCTCTCGACCCATTGGGCCTGTATGGCGGAGTTGGGGCTCAAAACCAATGTAGGGAGTCTGACTAAATCTGACCAGACATATAATCCCAAAACAGTCTTTCCGGATCCAGGAGGGGCTACGATGAGTAATTCCTTAGAGTTCCGATCCAGCTCTTTCTTGATAACTTCAGAAGAAGCAAGCTGTGATGGCCTGAGTTTTCCTGAGAAGCTGATTTCTCCGAAGTCCTCCGCTACCATGTCAATGTGAGGAGGGGGGGCTGATTGAAAATTTCCCTTTACTAGATTCAGATAAATGCGATTCCGGGCTCCAATGGGAAAGAGACCTTTGCCTTTCCAGCCACATCCATGCCATCACCTACCCTGTATGATGTCACACTTTCTATTCCTAGGGAATTGGCGATAAAATCTGAGTTTTTGTTTATTGTGGATGATTCATCAAAACGGTTCTTCACTAGAGTCTTCTGTCCTTCTGACCATGTGTTTATCTTGCCCCTCTTCTTCTTTGTTCCTGAAGTCAGGGACATCCAAGTTTGGAAAATTTCGCCTCTGAGATTTTCATTTTCAAAGATTGGTAGATTCTTGAGATAGTCCTGTCCCTTTTCCTTGAAATCGAAATCCAATATTGACATCTCAACAGCATTACAAGCTAATTCGGATTTCCATGATGGTGATGTTTGTATAACCATCTTTGTTAATGGGGTCTCAGAGTGCTTCTGTGCGAGAGATTTGATATTCCTGGCAGAGTCTATCAGATCTCGTAAATATTCTTCCCTCGCTAGAATATTCGACCAGTTCCTCGATGAAAGATCGGAAATATTCGAAAGGGTATTGGAAGCGAGTAAGCCCTCTCCGCCCAGCCAATTCCAGAATTCCTCCGCTATATGGGGAGTGGCTGGAGCTAGCATCTCTGCCCAATTTGTAAGATAGCGTTGTATTGTGGATTTGTCGGATCCACCTCTTCTTCGGTACCACTGCCAGTCTGAGAGCATTTCAAAGTGGCTAATCATAACACCTTCTCGAAGGCTTACATCATTCATCGCGTCTACCCATCTTGTGCGATTGTCAAGTAAACGACCAAGTAACCAATCATCCATTTCACAGCTCTTAGATTCGATATCTGAAGCATTTCTGAAAGCCTCAATGATCTGATTCATTTGACGACTATTTGCTTCCAACGCGCTGTCGGACCAATCCATTCCGGCCTCTGGGTTTGCTCCAAAGAGGATGAATAGTCGTACGGTGTCTGCACCGAACTTCTCAACCATATCTCCTGGACTAATCGTATTTCCTAGTGACTTGCCCATTTTTACTGATCTAGTACTGAGTGTATTTCCACAATTGGGGCACTTCCCGCCAAAATAGTCTACATGATATTCAGAATTACAACTGACACAGAAAGGCGCGGGGGCGTTTAGCATTCCTTGGCATACAAGGCGGCCAAAGGGTTCGCCTACCAAATTCATTCCCAAATCTCGTGTGGCCTTAGTGAAGAATCGGGCATAAAGGAGATGCATCACCGCATGCTCTATGCCTCCTATGTATAGATCGACTCCGCCTTCCAACCAATAATTCACGTTCTGTGATGCAAATGGCTCTGAATCATTGTTTGAATCTGCAAATCTCATGAAATACCAAGATGAGTCGTAAAAGGTATCCATTGTATCTGTTTCACGGGTTGCTTGGTTGCCGCAATTTGGACATGTCGCCTCTAGGAATTTGTTGTTTGAGGCTAGAGGGTTTCCACTGTCTTCCCAGCTGAATTTGACATCAAGAGGAAGCTCAACTGGCAAGTCAGAAGAATTGACTGGAACGACACCGCAATCATCACAATGAATCATGGGTATTGGGGTCCCCCAGAATCTCTGGCGGCTCAAGAGCCAGTCCTTGAGCCTATACTGGATAGTGCCATGCCCCGATCCCTCGTTCTCCAAGGATGAAATGACGGCTTCCTTCGCCTCGTTGCCAAACAATCCGTCGAAGGTTTCCCTGGTTGAGTTGACCATCCAACCCAATCCGTCGAATACTGGATTTTCTTCCTCTGCCACATCTCCCTTATTTCTTACGAGGACCGGCTTAATTGGGATTCCATACTTCTTCGCGAAGTCATAGTCCCTCTGATCATGCCCCGGAACTCCCATTACTGCTCCGGTACCGTAGCTTGCAACAACGAAATTTCCAGCATAAATTGGAACTTCTTCCCCGCTGAGAGGATTGATGGCAAACTTCCCTAGTGGCACTCCTTTCTTCTCCTTCAGCATGTTTATTCTCTCGAATTCGGTCATCCTCGAGCATTCATCCCTCAACTCAGTCCATGCTTCTTCATACTCTGTTCCGGATACTAACTCTTGACATAGGGGATGTTCGGGAGAAAGTGTTACAAAAGTTACTCCAAAAATTGTGTCTGGTCGTGTAGTGAAGGCACCGATTACCGACCCAGAGTCGACTATCTCGAAATTGATGTGAGCACCTTGTGAACGTCCAATCCAGTTTCTTTGCATGGTTTTCACGTTCTCTGGGAATTCTATCTCGTCAAGCTCTTCTAAGAGCTCATCGGCATACATAGTCATCTTGAGGAACCACTGAGCCATATCTTTCTGCACTACCTCAAGGCCGCATCTCCAACATCGATTATTCTTGACTTGCTCATTTGCCAAGACTGTGTCACAATCATTGCACCAGTTTACAGGGGCAAATCTTCTCTCAACAAGACCTGCCTCATGGAATTTCAGAAATATCTCTTGATTCCATCGATAATACTCCGGGGTAGAGGTTGCGAACATCCTCCTCCAATCATATGAATATCCCATTCTCTCTTGATCGGCTCTTATCATGGAGATGTTTCTCTCTGTGACTGTGTGAGGATGTCCAGATTCCTTCTTTGCGGCATTTTCTGCTGGCATCCCAAAGGAGTCGTATCCCATGGGGTAGAGCACATTCTTTCCCATCATTCTCTGAAATCTAGCCATCGCATCCCCTATTGAGTAGTTTCTAACATGTCCCATGTGCATATTACCTGAGGGGTATGGAAACATTTCAAGGCAGTAGAACTTGGGCTTTGAAATATCGACTTCGACTTCAAAAACTCTGTCTTCCGCCCATATGCGCTGCCATTTATTCTCGACTTCATGAGCATCATACGACATCTTTCTCACCTCGACTCCTAGGGGAACTAGGCGCCTTGCTGAAGAGTCAGCAACGCCGACCATCTCTCCGGATAGAGCTTCGTTAGGGATATTCTTGCCACGCACCTCCTAGAGGTGGGGCGATTTTGAACCCTGCCCCCATAGACACTTCCGCCATAGCTATTGGATATGGCGGGTTGCGACAGAACATGCTAGCAGACGGGGAGTTCGACAAAGCACTAGTAGGGGATGGGATAGAGGTCTGGGTCACTCAGATGGGAGCGTACATGAATATGAATACTGCATTCATAGACAGAGAAAATGAAATCGTGGTAATTGTCGACCCGTTCGATTCGGTCAGATGGACTGACGCACTAGCTCAAGAGGGCCTCAATCCCACCCATCTCTTGTACACTCACACCCATAGAGATCATGTAGCTGGATACTCATCGATGATTGAACTAAATCCTGATGTGGAAGTTTGGGGGCATGAAGATGCTCGAGTTCCGGATCTGATAAATCATGTAGTATTCGAAAATGTTGACTTCGATAGGACTTGGAAAAATGCTCCTAATACATCAGTAGAATGGGAAGCTGGATCGATTTCCCTGATGGTGACTCATTCTCCGGGACATGCCCCCGGTCACGTCACTATCCATGGCCATGGGGTATATCATGCAGGTGACCTGCTATTCACTAATGGAATGGGGAGAGTAGATCTGCCTGGAAGCAGCCCGAGAGATCAATGGAGTAGCATTCGACATGCAAAAAATATTCTGAAGAGCCTTCCCGAAGATTGGAGGCTTATACCTGGTCACAGATATGATTGGATTGATGGCACTACACCTGATTGGGTTAGAATCGGGGATGCTCTATCGTATAATTACGCCCTGAATGATCCTTCTCTGGGCTAAACAGATAGTGAGATAATTTCATTATTTACGTCTAAATTTGGAAATTATAGATCCAATGGTAGCAAGAAAGATCTTATTTCTCCAAATCCATGAAATTAATTTTACAGCTCTCTTGGCTTTACTCATAGTTAGGCCGCCTTGTCGTCCCTGTGAGTATCAATTCCCATCTTCTTGGATTCTTCCTTTACTGTTCCTTGAGGTAATTCTCCCTCTCTCTCGAGTGTTGAAAGTGCTGCTAGAACTATACTCCTAGTATCAATCTCGAAGAATCTTCTGAGTTCCTCTCTAGTATCTGACCTTCCAAAGCCATCAGTCCCAAGGACAGTGAACCTGCCTCCGACCCATCTCTGTATCATCTCAGGAACCGCTGCGATGTAGTCTGATACAGCGATTGTTGGTGTATCATCTCCAAAACAATCTGAGACATATGGAGATTCTTGCGATTGGGGGTTTAGCCTGTTATGACGCTCCGTCTCCAATCCATCCCTCCTGAGCTCTCCGTATGAAGTGACCGACCAAACATCGGAGGAGATGCCATACTCGGATTCTAGCATCGATGCTGCATCTCTAGCATATTGCAATATGGGCCCAGAGCCCAAGATTCTCACATGACGAGAATTCGGATTTTTGGATCCTTGAACTTTGTAGGCGCCTTTGATTATCCCCTCATCAGATCCGTCTGGCTTAGCGGGTTGCTGTTGATTCTCATTATACAACATCACGTAGTGGATAACATCCTTGTTCATCCCCCACATTTCATCAATTCCATGCCTTATTATTGTAGCAAGCTCGTATGCATAGGCAGGGTCCCAAGCACGACAGCCGGGAACTGTTGAAGCGAAAAGAAGACTGTGCCCGTCTTGATGCTGGAGCCCTTCTCCATTGAGTGTCGTTCTACCTGCTGTTGCCCCCATCAAGAACCCCCTAGCTCTTGAGTCGGCTGCAGCCCATACTTGATCCGCGGTTCTCTGGAACCCGAACATAGAGTAGAAGGTATAGAACGGGAGAGTGGGGGAAGAGGAGTGAGAGTAGGAGGTGGCTGAAGCTGTCCATGTTGCCATGGATGTTGCTTCAGCGATACCCTCCTGAATTATTTGTCCTGATTCAGATTCTTTGTAATTCATTAGCATCTTGTGGTCGACAGGGGTGTATTTCTGCCCATGTTGTGAGAAAATTCCGAATTCGCTGAAAAGTGGGTCCATACCAAATGTCCTTCCTTCATCGGGAATAATAGGGACTACTCTAGATCCGATCTCAGACTTGAGGAGTTTTCTCAGCAGTCTTACGAATACCATCGTAGTTGAGACTAGTTGCCCTTCTCTGGTACCCTCATCAAATTCAGAAAAGGTGGATTCGTCCGGCACCTCTATGCCTATAATTGGGGATTTTCTTGAAGGCAGATAACCCCCTAGATGCTCTCTTCTTTTCACTATGTACTCGATTTCTTCCGAGTCTTCTCCTGGATGGAATAAGGGGCTCTCTTCTAGATCCTCATTCTCTATTGGGAGCTCCAAAGAGTCACGGTAGGCAATTAGATCCTCCATTGACATCTTCTTTTTTTGATGGGTTGAGTTTCTTCCCTCGAACGAGTCTATTCCCCATCCTTTGACTGTGTGAGAAAGTATTACAGCAGGGCCTTCGGCAGCTTCTGCAGCCTTGTATGCAGCGTATACTTTGCGAGGATCGTGCCCGCCTCTTCTTAGATTCTCTATGTCATCGTCGGACAATGCCTCTCCCAAACTGAATAGCTTCTCATCACCAGAGAAGAATTCCTTTCTAAATTCAGAAGGAGGAAGGGTGCTCATCCTTTGCCAGTCGCCATCATTTATTCCTTCGATTCTAGAAAGCACAACCCCCAGAGAGTCCTCGTTCATTATACGGTCCCACCCTGAAGACCATAGTACCTTGATTACGGTCCAACCAGCACCTCTGTAGAGTCCTTCTAACTCCTGAATTATCTTGGAATTACCACGAACAGGACCGTCGAGACGCTGAAGATTGCAATTTACTACTACTATGAGATTATCGAGATTCTCCCTACCAGCTATTGCGATCGAAGCGATTGCTTCTGGCTCGTCCATCTCTCCATCACCGAGGAAAGCGAAGACTCTGCTCTCTGAAGTATCTGCAAGTCCTCTCTGGTGAAGGTACTTCCAGAACCTTGCTTGCATAACGGCGCCCAATGGACCTAGTCCCATAGAAACGGTAGTGTATTCCCAGAATTCGGGCATTAATCTTGGATGGGGGTACGAGGAAAGTCCATCTTTGAATGCCTCCTGTCTGAAATTAAGCATCTGATCACGAGATATTCTTCCTTCTAGAAATGCCCTCGCATATATTCCTGGGCTTCCATGTCCTTGGATGTATATGGCATCGCCAATCCCGTTGTACTCCTTGCCTCTGAAAATGTGGTTGAATCCCACCTCGTATAGAGTGGAGCTTGAAGCGTATGTCGAAATATGCCCCCCTAATCCGTCTATTCTTCGATTGGAGTCTGATACTACAACCGCTGCATTCCACAGAATTGTATTCTGAATCTTTCTCTCAACAGTCAAATCGCCCGGATACGGTGGTTGCTGATCCAGAGAAATAGTATTCAGATATGGGGTTCTGGAAGGAGGCCTTATCGGGATCGATAAATCACTAGCCTCTATCATCAATTCATGGAGGAGCATCCTAGCCCTCTCTACCCCGTGGGAATCGACCACCGACCTCAATGACTCTAGCCACTCATCTGTCTCTTCAGGGTCAATGTCAGGTAACCGTTGCCTCGGTTTCGGGCCTGTCATGCTATCACCTGCCCCTTTGGGGCAAACTTCCGAGTAGCGGTTGTTTATTCAATGTTCGATTGTATAGTGCTCAATTAACCGGACCTTTTGGGCCGACAGTAACGACGTGGCATTCATGCACGGTACGCGCCCCTGCTACCGTAATCGATGAGTCGCCTTCTATGCATCTCCTTCCAGACCACTTATTGACGATCTTTGCTACAGTACTCTTTCCAGGTATGTTAAGCGGGTCGACCTTTAGCTCGATACTAACCTCCTCAATTTCTCCCATCCATCTTAGTACTGCCTCTATTGACTTGCTGGCGATACCATGATTCTGTTCTGAGCTTCTAACCCAGTAGCCCAGATTCCAATCTGCCTGGCCTGATCTGGTTACACGATCGAAGCCAATGAGTCCCAAGATGGAATTATCCCATGGCCTAATCATGACCCAGTGATGTAGTAGCCCGGCCCTGCCCATCCTCTCGGTTTCAGAAAGAAACTCGGACATCTGATTGGATAGGTTATTGTCTGGATTAATCCATGGCATCGCCCTATTTACCTCGGGCCATGTCTCCTCGAAGGCCTCGACAATGTCATCGGAACGTAATTTCGTTGCCGGTCTCAGGACTAGGTCATCATCCACCCTGATTGAACTGGTGGCTCGCCTCATGGTGCTCCGCACGGGAGTCTATCGAATGATACCTACGGATTATGATTAAGGCCTCAACTTCGATTTTGCAGCCAATATTGATTCATCTTCTGGATGAACCCGAATGGCAGCATCCAGTAATCTGTCAACGGCTTGGGGCCTGCCCATCCTCTGTAATAGTGCTCCAATAGGATATACTAGCTTCGTTCTATCCCCAAGATGTGGTCCGACTTCGTCTAACATCACGGTAGCCTGAGCGATATTCTTTGATTTCGCCGCTTCCATAGCAGACTTGACCTTTCGGGCGACGTCTCGTCCGGACCATTCTTCCTGTTGGGCCCATGGCCAGAAATTCTCGATTTTCTTCTCACTGACAGGGATTGAATCTAACATCGATAAATCTGGAGGAGGAGGTATTGGCATGGGTTCTTGATCTTCATCGACTTCTGGGGGGGCTATCTCGACATCCATCAAGGGAGGGAGGTCCATTGGTGGACTGGGTAAATCTTGGGGCTCCGGGAGGTCTCCTATTCCCTCGAGAGGGGACTCTGGAACTTCTTCCTCTTTCTCCCCTACAGGCTCCGTTTGAATCGGTTCTGGTATCTGCTCTGCTGGTACTACATCAACTTCCTCAAGTGGCTCTGAGGTCGGTAGAACCAGATTCACCTGTTGTACTGATATCTCTTCCAATCTTTCCTCCTCTGCTTCGGGAACTTCGAACTTAGTTACGAACTCTGGAGCATCATCAGGAGTTAGTTCGTACTCCTCATCTTCTTCTCCTTCTGCTACTGGTTCGGGGGCATCAACTGTCATAGCGAAGCTTGGCTTCTGCTTGGTAACCACGGATTCGTCTTTCCCATACTGTTTGACATCGATAGTTACATCGTCCATGGTGAATGTTGTTCTTGACCAGTCGACTACTTCCTCATCTTCATCCTCTTCAAAATCTGAGAGGAGTTCGTCGAATAGTTCTGTGGCCTCTTCTTTGTTGACATTACTGGCCTGTTGATGAGAGGCTAGGTTGAGTTGGTAAGAACATCTAGAACAAATTTCAGATCCTTCCGGATTCTTCTCTTGGCAAAGAGGGCATTCAATGGTATTTTCCACTGGCTTACGATTAAATTTGAATCTATCAAACACCTACGCATCCCCCCCCTAGTATCCACCTCCACTAAACACATCGTATAATCCTCACGGGGATATGAGTAGTCCGTCTGTCACTAGTATTGAGATAAATCTCAGGGAATGGTGATGAGGGGGCTCTCATACGACATGGCGTGGAGACGGATGACGACGAGCGCAGGGCCCGCTTCAAGAGGAGTCAGGATCATCACGAGCTGTATCAGAAATTAATTCGATGGGAGCTTGACGACGAGCTCTCTGCTACTGAAAAAAGGCTTCGAGATTGGCCTAAGGAGAGGCTTGTTTCCAACGGATTAGCTCTTTTTGACTTGGTCGCGAAACCAGACGGATGGCTCTTTGATCAGAGGATAGTGAAACTAAGGAAGAGGAGTAGGTCTGATCTAGGACAACATAGGTTCAGACAGGGAGATATTGTTATGCTTAGCAGGGGCGATCCACTATCCGAAAAGCCGATTGAGGCAATAGTCAGTGACAGGAGGAGGGATTCGATTAGGATTGTAATTAATGAAACCCCATCTGATCTGAGGAAGGACTCTTGGAGAATGGATAGAGGAGCAAATAGAGTTGCATATGACAGAATGAGAGACGCTCTAAATTCGATTTTCCAAGAGGAGGGCGGAGTTCCCCTTAGGGACCTGATTCTTGGCTCTATTCATGATCCTCCGGGAACTGCATCACTTCCTCCCCAACTCGGCAACTCCAGGGGCAGAAGATTCACTCTAGACTCATCGATGAATAATTCGCAGAAAGAAGCGGCCATGGCAGCAGTCCAGCAAAGGCTTACACTGATACAGGGGCCTCCGGGAACGGGGAAGACACACACAGCGGTTAGAATAATCGAAGCGTGGTCTCAGCAGGATTTTGGAACAGTTTTAGCGGTTGCTGACTCCAATGTTGCAGTTGATAATTTGCTCGAGGGTTTACTGCAACTTGGGGTGAGGGCAGTCAGGCTTGGTCAGCCAGTAAAGGTGAGGGAGGGATTGAGGGAAGCGACTATGGACGCACTTATGGAGAAACACCCTCTGAGGAAAGATCTGATTGATCACCTAGAGCTTAATGAGAAACTAGGTCGGAAAATAAAAGGAATGAGAGGTGGCAAGGAGAAGGGGCTCGCCCATAGAGACCTGAGTAGGGGGTGGAAGGAAGTGAGGAAAATCGAGGGGCAGATGAGAGATGATATCCTCGATAGGGCCCAGGTTCTTTGTTGCACGTGCATAGGTTCTGGACACGAAATCTTGGATGGAAGAAGATTTAGTCAGGTTTTGATTGATGAGGCCACTCAGGCTACAGAGCCATCCACCTTAGTTCCAATAGTACGGGGAGCGAGACAGGTGGTCCTAGTCGGAGATCATAGGCAGCTCTCTCCCACAGTAATCTCAAGAAGGTCTTCAGAGGGAGGGTTGTCGAGATCTCTTTTCGAACGAGTAATGGACATGGGAGTAATTCCCCATTTGTTGTCTAAGCAGTACCGTATGCACCCGGGAATATCTGAATTTCCAAACCAGCAATTCTACTCGGGAAAGTTGGAGGATGGAGTTTCTGAATCTGAGAGGAGCGCCCCTGCGGGTATTCTTTGGCCTGACTGGGAGAGGCCGATTGCATTCTTACCCATAGAGGGAGGGGAGATGGCAGGGCCTGACGGTGCTTCCAAGGAAAACAGAACGGAGGCATCATGGGTCGCTAAAATCGTTGAAGACATCATCAATGCCGGAGAGGTTGGTATGGATGAAATAGGCATCATTACTCCATATGCTGCACAGGTTAGGGCGATTCGGGACGTTCTCCCAGAGTCCCTCTCAAATTTGGAAGTAAAGACGGTTGACGGTTACCAAGGAAGGGAGAAGGAGGTGATTATTTTCTCATGTGTGAGGTCCAATTCGGAAGGCAGGGTAGGATTCCTTTCTGATCCCAGAAGATTGAATGTTGCACTTACCAGAGCAAAGAGAGGGTTGATAGTAATCGGAGACCCTTCAACATTGAGAGAAGATGATAATTGGTCGGCTTGGCTTGAACATGCTAGGAAACACAACCTTGAGGCGTGGCACATCATCGGGATGGGATGAGGGAGTGCAATGGTAGAGCACGATTCACCAATTTCTCTATCCCCTTCAGGGGGCTCAATTGCAAGGGCAATAGTAGCTGAGAAGAATTCTGAACACTGGAATCTTCCTGAGGGGACAATACTTGCTTCTGCTACTAGGAGGGGGACCTCTTACGCAATAGATGTAGTGATAGTATCTACTATTTTGATGCTAGTTACAAATTTTCAGCTGATGAACGTATGGATTCTGGAGACTTGGACATCATCGACGCATCATTCGCTAGCGTACAGTTTCGTTTTACTAGCATCACATTGGCTCTATTGGAGGCTGACGGGGATTAAGTTCTCTAGATCTCTTGGACAGAGGGCTATGGGTCTGGCCGTGGTTGCTGAAGATGGGAGTGAGATGACCAGTGAGATGTGGGACAAAAGGGCTTTTAGAAAGCTTATTTTTCTAGTCCCGGTTGTCAATATCTACGTCGGAGCCTATGAAGTTGCTAGAATTTTTCAGAGACATACCCACCAGACTAATACAGATCTAAGTGTGGGTTCGATCGTGGCACACGCCTATTCGCTGCCGCCTGCCAACAGACGTCATATCAGGTAGATTCCATGGAAGAAGCAATATCTGTCCTGAGTCAAGGAGGTTGTGCAGTCTATCCAACCTCAACCCAGCCCGCACTTGGTTGTATACCAGAGAGCTCTGCACTTGATCTGCTTTATTCATTGAAGGGCAGAGGAAGGGACCAACCGGTAAGTCTGGGAGTTTCTAGTGTAGAGCAGGCACGTGAAATTGCTTACGTTCCCAAAGGAGTGGAGGATTTATTGGATTTCTTTCCAAAGGGATCCATCACCGTAGTCTTGGACTCCAAGAGCAGTCTTGATAGTCGGCTTGGCGGAGATAGAGTGGCATTGAGAGTGGTGTCTCACGAAGTGGCGGTGAGTCTTATCGAAAGGGTTGGACCTCTGACAGCAACCAGTGCCAATTTATCTGGTAGCGCCCCCTACCTAGATACATCCAAAGCTGCTCGTTCTCTTTCTACTTCGAATATTAGTGTCCCTTATGTTAGCGGTATTTGTGGGGGCGGCATACCCAGTACCTTGATATCTTGGCAATCCTCCACTGGCACACCCGATGCCACAGGAATGAAGGTGCTCAGAGAAGGTTTAGTCAAAGAAAGGGAGGTTTTTGATTGGTCGAAGAATCGGATTTGAAGCAATGGAGGGATGCAGGGCATGTGGCCAGAAGAACCCTTGAGGGGATCAAGGGAGAGATTGTGGCTGGAAAGAGCTGGAATGATGTAATTGATTCAGCTGAGAGGTTCATACGGAGGCACGGAGGCCAAGCCGCATTTCCCGTTACCATATCAGTAAACGATTTCGCCGCACATTACACAACCAATTCCCAACTGAGCCCCCCGGAAGGATGGGAAAGAGAAATGGTCTTCGAGAAGGGAGATTTGGTTAAGCTGGATGTTGGAGTACATATCAAAGGCGCATTGGGAGATAACGCAATGACTCTGGAAGTGGGGAATGGGGGAAATCATACTGATCAGATTAAGGCTGCCAGAGAAGCGAGAGATGCCGCGATTGAGAAGATGCACCCTGGAACTCCATGGCATGTAGTTGGGGCTGCCGCAGAACAAGTATCGAAGGACTACGGATTCATGCCAATTTCAAATCTATGTGGTCACAAAATGGAGAGGTGGAGTCTTCACGATGGAGTGTCCATTCCCATGTATGCCTGTGGTGCGAATAACCCCAGTTTCAAGGGCTCAGTAGAAGAGGGGGGCATATACGCTGTAGAGCCATTCAATACTACAGGTAGCAGTGGAATGGTAGAAAATGTAAGCCCTCACAATTCCTCTAACATCCTTAGGGTGACTGGTAACGTGAAGATTAGACGCGCATTGGAAAAGAAAAAGCTGAAGCCATTAGGAGCGAGATTGGCTCATTACATCGAGGAGCGTTATAGCACACTACCTTTCGCAGAGAGATGGGCTTTCCCCCTATTGGAGAAGCCTTTCCCTGAAGAAGACGAAGAGTCGCTAAGAAGGAAATGGGGGCAACTTGTGAAGAAGTTGACATCCATAAGGTTCCTAGAGGTATATTCTGCGTTGAAAGATCAAGACGGGGGCAATGTGGGGCAATTTGAGCACACTGTATATGTCGCGGAAGGCGGAGCAGAAATCCTATCTGTATCTTAATTGGAAAAAGCCGAGAAAACTCGCTTTTTGCCTCTATTCCTGACAACGATTATCTATCCCCTACCTCCAGTACTCTATGTACGGGGCCGATAGGTTCTCGCTGAGTGCATCCCATCCCTTCGCAATTATCTCTCGCCCTGTACACCTAAACTGGTTCAGGCTTCGCCTTAGCATCACCAAACATTGTAACTGCGATTATTGCTACAAAAATTAGAATCATACCAGCTGACTGCTGTGCAGAAGGAGACTCATCAAGAAGGAAAATACCCCAAATTATAGTCAATACGGGCTGAATAAGAACTGCAAAAGAGGTATGGGCTCCGGGGAGTCGCGGAAGCGCGTATGTGATTGCTATCCAACCCGCTACCTGACAGGTGAAGGCTAGGATTAGGAGCCAAGCGTGACTTGGCCATGTTATCTCGAAGTTTATCTGTTGGACTCCCAGAGGTTCCAGTGGCATCAGATTGAGTAAAAGAAGTCCTATGGTTGCGCCTATTGTTGCATCGAGCTGGGCATTGGCAGCAGGAGCCATCTGCCTGTTAGAATACCTGTAGAGAATCAGGAATGATGAGTAGAAGAAAGCTGCCAAAACTGCTGCTATCACCCCTCTTGTTGGATCTTCACCATAAGGCTCCCCATCCCATATTCCTGAAATCAAGGCAAGTCCCAATATTACAACAGGCAACGATAGTAGAATGGATCTATTTGGTCGCTCCCCTAGGAGCTTCCAGCTTACCAGTGTCACTATAATAACCTGGGAGTTTCCAATCAAGGTAGCGATTCCTGTACCGACATAGTCTATAGCGCTATGATATGCCAGGAAATCAAATGCAATGATTATTCCAGCCAAGAGCGTCAGTCTCCTTGATTGCGTATCACGTACCTCCGCCTTCCCGGAAAAATATACTATCAAAAAAAGCAGGGGCACTGCATAGGCCATACGAAAGAATGCACCAGTAGCAGGATTAGTTTCCGATAATTTATACAAAAGTGGAGCGAAAGAAATAGCTCCCGCGCCCGCCAATGCTATGAGCATCGTACGGCGATCTTCTGTCAGCGGAGTGTCTTCCCTCACGAACGTCCGGCTTCGTACATCTCTAGAAGGCTACCGTCTTGAAACATCTCGAGGACGATATCACTTCCTCCGATTAACTCCCCATGAACGAACACTTGTGGAATGGTAGGAAAATCTGACCATTCTTTGAGAGCTGTCCTAGCTCTGGGATCCGATAAGACGTTCACGCAAGCAAATTCCTCCAGCCCCACTTCCCTAGCAAAGGCACTGACGATCTGAGCTCCACGACTTGAGAATCCGCATTGTGGCTGTTCGGGGGTTCCTTTCATGAAAATCACTAGTTCATTTCCATTCACTATCTCTTGTAATTCGCTTGGTGTCCAATTAAATCCACTCATCATATCACTCCTTTTTTGGTCTCCTTACATGTATACCGAAGAATTCTTGCTTTCCCGAGTGGGGATCAAATGCGGTATCGCCGAGAGCCTCGGCCTGTTCAGGAGTCATGCATTTCAGGTCAAGTGCATGAACTGAATTGTCCTCTAAGAATTTCTTGAAGTGCTTGAGAATTGGCATCTGTCTCTGTAGGGGCCTCATTCCAATGAAATCTTCCGAGATTATCCTAACATGGAAATGATCTCCTGAACCATGTAAATCTGTAGCTTCTACGGAAGAGTTTGGCAGGACTTTCTGGACTTCGGAAGCAACCCATTCCTCTGAGACCATGATGCTGGATGGGGGGGTATAATTTCAATGCGTTGATTGGTCGCCCTCTAGTGCCTTTTGAATCTCTTCTAAATTCTGGGAAATAGAGCCGGTTTCATTAATCAGCCCACTACCTACTACCGCTATATCGATTCCCCAGTCCCTGACTATCGCAGCGTTATGGTGCTTTATTCCCCCATCAATCATCAATATTGGAGTCTTTCCTCCTGATTCCTCCTGAATGTCAATTGCTGATCTAAGTTCTCGGACTTTCTCCTCCACCTGTGGCATGAAGGACTGGCCTCCCTTTCCAGGTACCACGGACATAACTAGTACCAAATCCAACTCGGAGAGCAGGGGAGTGACCTTTGATACAGGCGTGTCTGGATTTAGAACGCAGCCAATCTGAGTCCCAGTACTCTGTATTTTCCTGATTAAATCTGGAAAATCATCTACTGCCTCGATATGTGCTATCACCATATCAACTCCTGCTTCAACATACTGATTCCATGTCTCCTCAGCATTCGAAATCATCAGATGACAGTCAATGAACACGTCATTTCCGAGTCTTTCTCTGACAGACTTGATCAGTGCTGGTCCAAAGGTTATTGTCTTGTTTACTACCCAATTACCATCCATCACATCCATATGAATCCAGTTTATTCCTGCAGCAACGGCATCATCGAGTGTTTCACCTAGTTTGCAGAAGTCCGCAGTAAGAATGCTAGGTGTAACTTCCATGTCCCTCTGAGTCTCGGGATGAGTGTTAGGTTCTCAATCCCTTGTATTCAAAGAATTGAGACACAGGTTGATACGAGGGGGCACTATCAGAAGGATAGGTGTGCATGTGGGACAAGTGATAGATACTTCCGATTCAGACTTCGATGTGGTAACGAAAAGCGGTAATTGGGTCTTGGTTGATTTTTGGGCACCTTGGTGCGGCCCATGCAAAATGATTGCACCCGTTCTAACTCAGATTGCTGCGGAGAGGGATATTACAATTGCCAAGGTAAACACCGATGTTAATCCAGTAAGTCCGGGAAGGTTTGGCGTCAGAGGGATTCCGGCTCTCGTCCTTTTCAATAATGGAGAGGTTGTCGATAGGATGACTGGTGCGATGCCGAAGGCGGGAATGGACTCCTGGCTAGACAGGCACATGTCCTAGGCGTCCGAGGCGTCCGTAAGTCTTCGCAATCTTTCCTCTAGCGGCCTTCCAACATCTCTGAGAAGCCTCGTTCTTATTGCCTCGTGCAACCACATGCCGTCCTCTAGTTCCAACATCAGTCCCCTATCGATCAAATCACCCGGAGGAGGGCCATCATGAGAGGCCGCTCTAGCAAGTACTTGCCATGGCACCGGCCTATCAGCTACAGATAAAATTGACAAAATCTCTCTACTTTCGATTGGTAGTACGTCTAGAATCTCCTGATCGAGAAAGCGCATCCAGTCATCATGGAGTGTTTCCCCATATAGTTCCAACAGTTCTACTGCCAATGGATGACCTCCTGTTATGCTGTGAACTTTGTCTGCACCAGTCTCTTCTGGTAAATCGATAGTGGAAATCCAATCCTCTACCTCTTCCATTGATAGGCCTGAAAGATCCAGCTCATGGACCCTCTTCCTTGTGTGGACATCCCTAGTATCATAGAAAGCCAGTTTGGTTCTGGAAATCAGTATCAACCTAAGAGATGTGGTTTCTGCGACTTGAAGTAGGGCCCCGAATAGATGACTGCCTTCAGGGCCTATATTGTGAACATCATCTAGTACGACTAACAGTTCGCTACAATTTGCTTTTACGAGTTTTGCATCATCCAGTAGATGGGCACATAATCTCCTTCTGTAGGTGTCAATATCGATTCTAGCACCTGGCTTCAAGGGCAAAGCCCCCAAGACCATGTAAGGATCTTGCTTTCCCTCTTCGACCCCTATGCCTATTCTATGAAGGATGCTAGTAGCGATCCCCAAAGGAGTGTCCCATGGCTGACAGGGGTAATACATCACTTCTGTATCTGGTACGTTTGAGAGGAGATCATTCAACCAATGAGATGTTAGAGTGGTTTTTCCACAGCCTGCGATTCCTGATAGTACAAACATAGGAACTCGTGAGGAATGCCACCTGTCAAGCTCCTCCTTCTCCGATGACCTTCCATGGAACGATCTAGTGGACGGAGGCCGGTTGTGGTAAGTGGAGTGTGCTCCTGAGAGTATCGAGGAGGGTGGCACTTTCTTTTCATGGGACGATACTATTGCTCCAAATCTTATATCTCCAAAATTCAATACCCCCTCATGCTGGGCGTGCATCAGAACCTGCAGAAGTGACAAGCTGGTCTCGAGTTTCTCAGCAGCCTCGTCCGCTCTAATCTCCAATAGTTTCCCGTCTCTACCCCTCAATAGGACCTTATTGCTCCTGAGATTTGAGATTCTTTGTCTGGCCACTGACCTTCCATCATCGGTCAGTTGCCACGTCTTCTGACGGCGATCTTCCCCTCTGATCGAGCGCATGTGTTCAGAAACGAATCCTTCGGACATCAGGTCCCTCATGGCCCTTGACACATTTGGAGGATGCATTGCGCAGACCTCAGAAATTCCGGGACGTGTTACTTCATTTGTCACTAGGTAGTGATCGGCCTGATGGTCCTGTTCCCACAAATGAAGCAATATTCTGTCAATAACGGGGACGCTCACGCGGGGAATGCCCTCTGACATGATACTCCCGAGGACTACAAACGCATCAAGAGTTCGGGGAGATGTTTCACTCAGTGCATTGTGGATAAGGCTCATGCATTGGAGGGAGGAACATATCCGAACACCCCCTTAATACCGAAGGAAGATTAAGTGAACTCTCGCTACCCATAGACAGAGTGACAGGCATTGTTGATACAGGGCTAGGAACATAATCCTCCCCGGTCTGAGAAATGATCAATTGTACGGAGTCCCCCTCAGGGACCACAACATCCATGCCAAAGAATTCCATCTTGGCAATTACAGTAGAGCCTGGAATGAGGGAGCTTCCTTGATTCCCTCCTTCGTGGAATCTAAGATCCATGACTGCATGTCCGAGATGCATTTCGTTACTTGATTGTACCATTTCTACAAACAGATGTCCGCTGGTAGAAAATTGCGATATTGTTGCTTCCAGGTGTATTGTTGGAGTTCCCACTATCCTAGTTTGGGTGTCAAAATCCGGACACAAAACTCTCAAGCTGGAAGTCGAAGTAATAGTATCGCTTCCCCCCACTATTTCACATTCATCCATAGCAAACGATATTGTATCAACTTCTAAAGGGGGATATGTCTGTTCCACCCTCCAACCGCCCATATTGTCTTGTACTTCAGCTACTAGCCTAGGTTGCGGTCCTTTGTTCATCAAGTAGAAATCAAACCACTCAAGCATGTCATCCGCCCAGTCCCACCTGAGTGTGAACGGATAAGCTTCGGCCCCCCTTCCCGAAGAGAGTGCAGAGTGGCCACTTTCTCTGTCTGGATAGTCGTGGGCCCATTGGCCGTAAAGGCCCTTGACATCAAAACCAGAATCGATTGCCATCTGATGAGCTGGGAAGGCCATGTGTGGGTCGACATTCCAATCCTGTAGGCCATGGATGATGTAAATTGATCCATTGTAAACTTCTAGAGCGTTACTCAGGAAATGTCGTTCTTCCCAATAGTCAGAACCGGTCCAAGCTAGATTGTCCCCTGTCATATATGCTGCTGGACCTGCATAGTATCCCTCCACATAGCCCTCACAGGCATTCTCTATATCCCCAGTGTCTCCATCCAAACCAAATGACCCATAAACTCCATTGTGCATTATTGCACCTCTGGCTTCCATACTCCCATTTCTCCACATCAGATCATGGACGCCTATTAGTCCGGACATCGGAACGATTGTAGCCAAGAATTCTGATCCAGAAGCTGCAGCATTCCATGGAGTGCTTCCGTCATACGACTTTCCGATTGCCCCGACCTTGCCATTTGACCATGGCTGAGACCCAAGCCAGTCCACAGCAGCTCTGATACCGGCCTGTTCATCGTGCCCCATTAAATCCATACAGTGATTTGATTGGCCCGTTCCAAAGACAGATACTTGGGCTACACCGTATCCGTGCTGAACGTAATTCTCAATCAAGAATCTTCCCAGTCTATCTGCGGGAGTCAGGGCATCGACATCGCCGTCATCATAGTATGGCCCGATTTCAGCGATGACTGGGACCTTGCATTCTTCTGAGACTGTAGAGGCCGTAAAGTCACATCCTTCTTTGACTGGGAGCCATAACCCGAGGTGAACTTCGGCCCCTCCAGTCATTCCAGCCCCTCCATCAGACAACATAATTGCCGGCACAGGGACGAAGATTGATTGTACATCCCCCGTTCCAAAAGTTCCATTTTTTGAAACTCTACTGAACACGTCATCATTTCTGTATGACTCCCCCGATCTTTCCTCGACAGGTAGCAACCAGTGATCGTACTCAAGGTTGTCATCTCGCTCGCTGGATGAACCCATACACCCGGAAAGAGTTGGGGAAAGGAGCATCATGATCAGAATGATCGCCATGTTGCGGCGCAGCATGTATCGTCGGAAATGCTCGGACACATGATGGATTCGGTCTATTAGATGAGTTCAATAGGGTTGAACATTAAGCAATGTTATGGACGAAGTGCGCCTGAAACGTCTTCTATCCCTCCAGAAGATGGAGTCGACTGAGGCTGAAGTATATCGTCGACTAGCAAAAATGCAGAGTGACCCAGTGAACAGGACGATCCTTGAGGGGATTGCACTGGAAGAGGAGAGGCATGAGTCAGTCATATCAAAGATAACCGGGAAAGCAGTCGCTCCAAACAAGTTTCAGGTCATGAAGCATGTAATATTAGCTAGGATTTTCGGATTTACATTCTCCATTATGATGATGGAGGAAACAGAGAGGGATATTTCATCTGAATACAGAAGTTTGGGGCTAGTTGAGATCGCCGATGAGGAGGAGGAGCACGAGCAGAAGATGATCTCGATGTTAGAAGAGGAAAGGCTTCGATACTCGGGAAGTATAGTTCTAGGAATGTCTGATGCCCTGATTGAGCTGACTGGCGCCCTAGCTGGCCTTACTTTTGCACTCAAGGACATGGACTTGGTCGCTCTAGCTGGCTTGGTTACTGGGATTGCCGCTGCTTTCAGCATGGGGGCATCTGAGTACCTATCATCCAGAGCTGAGAAAAGGAGTGGGTCAGCAGTCAAAGCGGCATTTTTCACATGGATATCCTATCTAATTACCGTAATTCTTCTTGTTTCTCCGTTTTTGATATTGAACTCAAAAGACGGGAGTTTGATTGGCTTAGAGATATATGAAGCAGCTCTAGTGTTTACTTTCACTATTGGATTGATAATCGTGGCTGTTTTCAATTTCTACACATCTGTAGTTGAGAGAGTCTCATTCAAGTCTAGGTTCTTTGAAATGGCCGGGATATTGGGAGTGGTTAGTCTAATCTCATATGGAATTGGGATCGCACTAGGCATCGCTCTGGGCGTAAATGCCTAGAAAGATGGCTTAAGTTATGAGCGGATGCCCCTCTCAAGGGATATGGATGCTTACGATGAGCTTCTGGAGATCTTGAAAGATATTGATCTGATGGGACAGCTCAGAAGCCTTCTCGGGTGGGATCAGGAGGTCATGATGCCTCCCAAGGCTGCAGCATTGAGAGGTGAACAAATTGCATGGATTTCCAGGGAATCGCACAAGAAGAAGACTTCATCACGTATAGGAGAATTATTGGACGAGCTTGATGGAATTGATGGCTTAAGAGATATTGAGATCGCAAATATTAGACTGGCCAGAGAGGCCTATGAAAAGGCCACAAAGCTTCCTACAGAGTTCGTCTCCGAAATGGCTAGGCACAATTCCAAGGCCCTTATATCGTGGACTGAGGCAAGAGAGAAGAACGACTTCTCGATTTTCAGAGATGATCTAGCCAAATGTATAGACTTTGCAAGGAAGAAGGCGGACTACCTTGGTTATGAAAATCTTCGATATGATGCCCTCCTAGATATCTATGAATCGGGACTGACAGTTGCACGCTTGGACCCATTGTTTGATGGTCTGAGGAATGAGGTTGCTCCTCTAATCAGATCCGTTACCCAGAGGGGAGAGAGTCTGGATATGTCATGGATTACGGATAATAAATGGAGCCGTCAAGGGCAGGAGAGGCTTAGTCAGAGGGTTTCAGAGGCCATGGGATTTGACTTTGATGCGGGAAGGAGGGATGCATCGACCCATCCATTCTGCGGCGGTCCAAATCCTGATGATGTTAGATGGACGACCAGGTACAGTGATGACGATCCATTCGGATCACTTTACGGTTCGATGCATGAAACCGGTCATGGAACCTATGAGCAGGGAAGGCCAAGGAACTTGGATTTCCAGCCCGCTGGCTATGCTAATGGCCTAGGAATCCACGAAAGTCAAAGCAGGCTATGGGAAAATCAGATCGGGCGCTCATATGAGTTCTGTAAATGGGTACTTCCTTTATGGAAAGAGGAGTTCCCTGAGAATACAGACGGCATAGATGCTGAAAAACTCTGGAAGTCTGTCAATATGATAGAGCCTAGTCTGATACGTGTAGAGGCTGATGAAGCTACATACAATATCCATATAATGATTAGATACGAGATCGAGAAGCTCCTGATTTCAGGGGAGCTCGAGGTCGACGATTTGCCTGATAAATGGGACGACATGTATGAGGAATACCTTGGAGTCAGGGCTGAAGACAGAGCCTCTGGTGTCCTTCAGGATATTCACTGGGCAATGGGGGCAATTGGTTACTTCCCTACCTACACCCTAGGAAACTTGTATTCTGCGCAATTGCTTGAAGCTGCAAGAGAAGACCTCCCCGATCATGATTCTCAGATAAGTAGAGGGGATTTTCAGCCATTGTTGAATTGGATGAGAGAAAGGGTACACAGTAGAGGAAGTATCTTGGAACCGGCCGAATTGATAGAAGAGGCGTGTGGATCTCCCCCTTCGCCGGAAGCCTTCGTCGAATACCTGAAGAGAAAGGTAGCTCGTCTCTACGAGATTTAATCGGTCGATCGGCGAAAGCACGATATCTCAAGCTCTCCCGGAAGGTGCATGGTCTCGATGACCCTTCATGCGGCTTCGTCTTTCACTCGAGATTTGTCCGCCTCCTGTACAGCCGTATCTCTCAAGGATGGTTCTATTGTAGCTGGGTCTAAGGATGGCTTGCTAATTAGTTGGCTAGCTTCGACGGGGGAAGAGGTGTGGAGGTTATCCATTGAAGGGCCCGTTTCCGATATTGCAAGAAGTCGTGGCCATGTGTTTGTAACGGCCTCATCTTCGCTCTATGCCATCGATGATTCGGATGGGTCTGTCCTTTGGAAGAGGGAGCTTGAGGGAGCTAGTGACTACGTTCTAGCCGTGGAAGGCTCAATTTGGGCGACATCATCGGTGTATGAGATAGAGGTCGGAGATTACACTGAGTCATCGATATGGAGATTTAATCTATCTGGCGAGTTGGGAAAGCGATGGGTTATTCCGGAGAGAAGCTGGTTTATTGGCCTCTCATACGGGAATGTAATCTTGGGCCTGGGAAGACCCAGGTGTGGGGTTCTAAGTATCGATGATGATGAACTGGAGCATTTCGAGGTTGAGGATGGGTTGCCGATAGTTTGTGGAGATTACAGGACAGAAGGTGAATGCCCAATAGCCATTCTTGGCCATTCCAGCGGGGCGATAACTTGTGTGGACAACCAGAATGAAGAAGTGAAAGGTGAAAATCTGATCAGCTCGTCTTGGTGGAGCAAGATTGTCGAAGAGCCAAGCGCAGTCTGCTGCATTCTAGTCCCAGACAAGGGCAATGAGAATATTACAGCATACGAAAACGGGTTTATCAAAAGTAATTTTGAATGGAGCTATGATGCTCGATCGGCAGTGACTGCGATGGCAGTGGGACCCGTTGGCGACGAAGAGATTGGACAGACCTATTGGGCCTGTACAGGTGAGAGGGTGCTAGTACTATCAAGTTCAGATAGAGCAAGGGATGTTCCCGGTTCTGCAGATTCCGGGGGTCAATTGATATTGGAATTGGAGCATGAATGCTGTCTTGTCGAATGTGACTCGGAAGGAGATACAATAGTCCTGGGAGATGAAAGAGGGGGAATTTACTTGATTAACGCTCAATTCCTCAGTAGAAGAATGGGTGAAGGAAGCGTGGAGATAACCAGTGACCACAGGACATCTCTCATGAGAGAGCGATTGAGGAAGCTCCGCGAGTGAAAAATTACAGTGGAAATTAACATTTACAGACCCTTATTTCCACTGTAAACGTGATACTGAACGAAAGATTTATTAGCCGCCGCTTGCCCTGTTGACTTTGCCGCTCCGGGGGAGTGGTGTGGGCGCGCTTCGGCAAACCCGCGGGCCACAACAACCGAATCCGCAAAGTCGGAGAGGTAGAACCGGGATCCGAAAGGTGAACGGGGAAAAGTCGAATCGTCTGTGGACGAGGAGGCGGCAGTAGAACCGATGTGGAAATAACCAGACGCAAGGAAGGGGAATCAAGCAACGGGGGAAGCTGGGGAAAACGGAACCGAACCCTTCGGGGGGAAAACACAAACCGTACCAGAAAACCATGCTGCAGAGGTACACGAAAGAAGGGAAACGAGCCAGAGATGGTGACGAGCCTGGGAAGCGGGTGTGGGGAACGAGAGTGGAGAAAACCGGACGCAAGGAAGGGGAAGAAAGCTGGAGGGAAACACACCGGGAACAAGAGCAGGGAGACCTGTGGAGGACCGGTACCGATCGAGGAACAAAACGGTGATATTAGCCATGTAGTGAATCGACGAGGGCATTGGAAGAGCAATCTTTCAAGGGGGATATTACCCCATTTAGTCCAGAAAAAGGCGAAGGGACCCTAGAGGCCCCATAGTCATCTACCCGGGAAATCCTAGTCTGACTAGGAGGAACCGGACCCTGCGGAGTACGCAGGGGGGAAGCTTCCCCAAGCTGAACCCCTGCTGCTCCCACCCCTGATGGCCTTCTCAAACAATTTTTTTCGGATGAGTGACTACTCTCTACCTGTCATCAGCTCTGGCCTGACCCACTCATCGAATTGCTCCTCAGTCAGAGCGTTCATTTCTAATGCACTCTCCCTGAGGGTTATATTCTTCTCATGGGCATTCTTAGCTATTTTAGCCGCATTATCATAACCAATATGAGGATTTAGGGCGGTAACTAGCATCAATGAGTTCTCCAAATGCTCAGCGATTCTGTCTTCGTTGGCTTTCAGACCCTTGACACAATTATCGGTGAATGATCTGCAACTATCGGACAGTATCCTAATGGAATGGAGCAGATTGTAAATCATCATCGGTTTGAATACGTTAAGCTCGAAGTTCCCCTGACTGCCCCCTATCGATATGGACATGTGACTCCCCATTACCTGACAACATACCATTGTCATAGCCTCCGACTGTGTTGGATTGATCTTTCCTGGCATGATACTTGATCCAGGTTCATTGGCGGGAAGGGACAGCTCACCTATTCCGCATCTGGGTCCGGAACCTAGCCATCTGACATCGTTAGCGATTTTCATCAAGGATACGGCAAGGGTGTTCAAGGCGCCTGATGCGGATACGATTGCATCGTGCGCCGCAATCTGAGAGAATTTATTATGGGCGCTCGTGAATGGAAGACCGGTTAGGTCTGAGATTTTTGATGCGACTAAATCTGAGAAGTCTGGATGAGTGTTTAGACCAGTACCTACTGCTGTCCCCCCGAGTGCCAGCTCATAAAGATCAATCAGAGAAAGCTCTATCCTCCTTATATCTGCATCCAACATAGAGACATATCCAGAAAATTCCTGTCCTAATGTGAGTGGGACTGCATCCATGAGGTGTGTCCTACCGATTTTTACTATCGGATCGAACTCCTTCGATTTGGCAGAAAGGGCTTCTCTGAGATAGTGAAGGGATGGCAAGAGTACATTTGTAATCTGCTCGGCTGATGAAATGTGCATGGCTGTTGGAAATGTATCGTTACTGGATTGAGCTCTGTTTACATGGTCGTTAGGGTGTACAGGCGTCTTGCTACCTAGCTCACCGCCAGCAAGTTCTATCGCCCTGTTGGCTATGACTTCGTTGGCATTCATATTGGTCTGAGTTCCGGATCCTGTCTGCCATACGCTGAGGGGGAAATGGCCATCCAGACTTCCTGAAATAACCTCCTTACATGAAGATACAATAAGTGACTCAATGTCACCATCCAGCTCTCCGATTTCTGAATTGGTTTGTGCTGCTGCCATCTTCAAGACACCAAATGCTCTGATTACTGCCCTAGGCATTGTTTCGTCGCCAATATCGAAGTTCATCAGGGATCTCGCAGTCTGAGCCCCGTAATATCTGTCGGCAGGGACTTCTATTTCCCCCATCGTATCGATCTCGGTTCTAGATGCGGATGGATCTGCTCTTGCAGACCTTTGTACTGTGGATACCAAAGAGGGTTCATTCGACATATTTCTTGATAGTCCATCCTCGATCATCTTGGCGATTGTTGCTGATCTTCCGCTGGATTTTCCCTTGCCTACTCTTCTATCCAGTTTCCTAGCAGTTTCCTCGGGTATGCTGATGCTGATGATTCTTCGATCACCAGCGCGGTGCTTGGCCATATTATACCGTATTATTAATTATTAATAAAATTAATTATTGGCTTCCTATTCAACGATTAATTGTCTAATCTGGTGACACTAATAATTTTCTGTGGATCATATGGCCTATCTCCTGGCTTGGTATCGCAGTTCTCAATCTTGTATACATTATCCATGCCCACAATTACCTCTCCAAAAATGGCATGATTTCCATCCAACCACGGCGTTGGGACAGTTGTAAGGAAGAATTGCGAGCCCCCTGTATTAGGGCCTGCATTAGCCATAGAGAATAACCCTGGTCTATCATGCCTCTTGGCCAGTGCTGATGGCTCGCAATCAATCTTCCAGCCCGGGCCACCAGTTCCAGCTCTTCCATCAAATGGATCTTTGGATCTGGGACACCCTCCTTGGATCATGAAGTTCTTGATTACACGGTGGAAGTGCAGTCCGTTGTAGAAGCCCTCATCTACTAATTTGAGGAAGTTTCCAGTTGTTTCTGGGCATTCTTCAGTATACAGTGCAATATCAATATCTCCAGCGCTTGTCGACATCCTAACTATGGTTGGCATGTACCTGCGTGATGCACACAGTCCAATAGTGTAACTACTATTGGATCTGGAAATTTGTATTGTCTGAGCTTCGGAATTTTAGTGAATTAGTTTTTCCCTAGGCAACCATCGAGCCCGGAAGTACATCTCCGGGAATATCCAGTAGTCTGACTACTCCGTCTGGGTCGAGTGCCCCCAGCACCAAGAATTGGGATACAAATCCTGTTGGTAATGTCTTATCACCTAGGTTGACGGCTCCTACCACCATTCTACCAATCAAATCATGGCGAGCGTAGTTCGTAATCTGTGCTGAGCTCCATAGCTTTCCAATAATCGGACCAAAATCCACTTGGATTTTGTACGATGGCTTGTTCATCTCTGGGAACTTCTGGACATCGAGAATCACTCCTGCCCTAAGATCAAGATCGAAGTAAGCAGAAGCTCCAACGTATTCCTTTCTTGGAAGTTTGCTAGGATCATATGGATTTCGATCTGGATCGATAATGTGTTTGTCCAATCAATCACCCGTGACATCAGACCTTAGGATTAGTGGAATCAGCTTTACTCCCGCTGACTGAAATGCATCCATGCCCCCTTCTTGTCTATCGAGGATTGTCACACAAGCCACAAGCTCACAGCCCATTGACTCAAGCATTGCAGCAGCCTTCAATGCGGAGCCCCCTGTTGTAGTTACATCTTCTAGTAACAATACTCTGTCTCCAGATCTTATTGTAGAGCCTTCTATTCCCGGAGGGTTCCCTGTCTTCCGCCCCCCTCTGCCCTTCGGCTCCTTCCTTACCATGAATCCCCTGATATCGGAGCCTTTGCCAGCCTTCGAGATTGCAATGGCAGCCAGGGGAACCGCGCCAAGCTCTAGCCCACCAACAGCATCGACTCCCCCGAGAGAGTCAATGCAGTCATGGATCAGTACTCCAATCAAGTGCGCGCAGTCAGGGTTCATCATTACTGGTTTCATATCGAAGAAATGGGGGCTCTTTCTTCCACTAGCAAGTGTAAACAGATCGTCAGGGGAATGGAGATAAGCTAGCTCCCTGACCCTCTCAATTAGCTTGAGCTTTGCTTCGACTGGTGAAATTTGCTGCATATCTAACCAAAGCCGGGTAGTGGGACTGGCATGAAGGTTCGGTAGAGAAATCGTCTCAAAGTGGCTAAACACGGTCAATGTTCTTGGACGGCCCTCACTGTGGAGGGGCGTTCGCGCGGGGTTATGGGATGAGTGAAAGCATCGGATCGGTTTCTCAATACGATCAGCAGAGGCTATCATTGGAAATAGAATCGTACCAAAAGTGGCTAGATACAAAGACGCAAGAGGTGTATGATATTGCACGAATTGCTAAGGCTAAGGGACTTGATTTCAGTACTGAGATTGAGATTCCAAGAGCAGCTGATTTGGCTAGTAGAACTGAAAAACTTCTCGAGGAATACCTCAAGGGACTGGAAATTGAAAATGATTTACGAGAGATTTTGTTGAATACTGACAGAGAAAGTGCGTCCATACAGATTGGAGTGGATGTTGCGAAGAGGATGCATGCTCGTGACGGAGATCTGAGAGAGGCTATTGATTGTGGCCTTAGGGTAGGTCTAGCGGTACTCACTGAAGCCGTTCTCGTAGCGCCACTAGATGGTATTGGAGCTGTGAGGATTCTGAATAATTCCGACGGTTCGGAGTTCCTTTCGATTGATTTTTGTGGCCCGATCAGAGCAGCTGGGGGTACGGCTCAAGCAATGTGTGTGCTGATTGGTGACATGATCAGGCGTGAATTAGGAATTGGCAGATACACTCCCTCGACAAGTGAGGTGGAGAGGGTGAAGGAAGAATTCGGCCTGTATAGAGTTGGATTGCAATACAAACCCCCTCCTGAGGAAGTGGAGATAATCGTAAGAGCCTGCCCGGTTATGATCAATGGGGAGGAGACGGAGAAGCAAGAGTGCGCGGGATTCAAGGAAGTAAATAACATACAAAACGAGAATGGATCATTTAGAACCCGAGTTAGGGGAGGCGTTTTGTTAGTAATCGGAGAGGGGCTATGTCTCAAAGCTCCGAAGATTGTCAAGCATACAGAGAGAATGGAAATATCTGGTTGGGAGTTCATTTCTCAATTCGCCAAAAAGGGCAAGGAAGATCCATCTAAGTCCAAGAGCTTCCATAGTAGGCAAATTCCTGAGATTTCTAGATATATGGATGATGTCATAGCTGGACGTCCGATATTCGGAGAGCCGTGCGAGCCGGGTGGATTCAGACTTAGGTATGGAAGAAGCAGAGCGACTGGATTGGCGGCAGCTGGTCTGAATCCAGTATCTATGGAAGCGGCCGGTGGTTTCCTTTCGGTAGGCACGCAAATGAAAATTGAAAGGCCTGGAAAGGCCTGTGCGGTAACCCCCTGTACAGATATTGAAGGACCGATGGTTATTCTTGATGACGGAGAGTTTCGAAGAGTGGATACAGTGAACGAATGGGGGGCCATCAAGGACAGAGTGGTTTCCGTTTGGGATAATGGAGAAATTCTCATGGGTTTCGGTGAGTTTCTTGAGAATAACAAGTCTCTCGTACCATCGGCATACAATAGAGATTGGTGGGCTGCAGATCTTATTGAGGCGTTGGACCATCCTAGCAAAGTCTCGGAGTTTGCTAAGATAATGAATATCGACACTAGTCAGCTTCCAGACGGGCTGCCCTTCAATGGAGCTGTAGCTCGAGGAGGAGAGGATCCATTGGAGAGGGACTGGAGGAAGAGGGCTTGGTATCTTTATTTGAGGGACTTGGATTTGAGTTGGCTTCAGTCTAAGAAAATTGGGGAGTCATTCGGGACAGCGGTTCCCCCTCCATGGAATCTGTGGTGGTCCGATCTTCCTCTCTCAATCGTAGATCCACTGATCGAGTCATTGATTGGCTCGACTTTGGGAGAAGAAGGTTTGAGGATCATCGGCGCCTCTGATGGTTGGGGACATGGCCCCTCCACTGATGCAGGTAGTCCTCTGGAGCCCGAATTCGATAAGTGGCCTTCGTGGATGTCGGTTGCTGACCATGGAATTACCAAGTCCTCACTTCTAACATTGGGATTATCTCACATGCATAGTAACGGAGATATCGTAATTCCTAGGAATTGGGAAGGGCTTCTAGAAGGTCTTGGGCTTATGATTGAGTCGGGCGTAGTAAATCGTTCTGTGGACTCTGATAATCACATAAATGATCGTCTTGACAGGGTGAAGAGAGCCAAGGAGATTGTCAAAGTTGAAGAAGAGAGGAAAAGAGAGCTTGAAGGCAGGAGGGGGGTCGCTAGAGTACGTGCTACGACTGTGGCCATGCAAGAGGGCAAGGGCACTCTAGAAACCGAAGCAATAGGAGAAGAAGCCTCGCAGGCGATTGAAGATCCAGGTCCTGCTGATTCGGTGGAGCTTGGAAAATCCATTTCATTGATAGATGATCATATAGTCGACGGTTCACTTTGGCTTGTGAGAAAGGTGTCCTCTTGCAGGTGGGAGGATTCTGCAACTTGTAGGATCGGGGCAAGAATGGGGAGGCCTGAGAAGTCGGGAGTCAGAGAGATGAAGCCCATGGTTCACGCCCTTTATCCAATCGCAGAAAGTGGTGGGCCTCAGAGGTTACTCGGAGAGTCTTCCTCTAAGGGAAGCATTAGAGTCCAGATGGGACCTAGGATATGTACCGTTTGTGGATCTGAATCCCCGCATATCAGATGTCACAACAGGCCGGACCCTAACGTTGCAAGAGAATGTGGAGGAAGGACCGATGAGCGAAAGAGAAGAGGGGGCAATAGGAGGAGGAGGGGGGAGTTCACAACTGTTCCAATTTCATCCATTATGGAGGTAAAAAGAAGATCCTTAGGACTGGATAAGCTACCATCGAAAATTAAGGCTGTGAAGGGATTGGTCTCCATAGGCCAATCCCCTGAGCCCCTAGAGAAGGGGATTCTTAGAGCTAAGCACGGAGTGTCTGTATTCAGAGACGGTACGTCAAGATACGACATGAGCGATGTTCCAGTGACTCATTTCAAGCCAGTTGAGATTGGCACTCCATGGGAGTCTTTAGCCAATCTTGGATATACCCACGATATTAGAGGAGATGAGTTGAAATCCGATCATCAGATGCTTGAGCTGCTTCCCCAAGACTTCATACCTTCTATTAGGTCTAAGGAACATCTTCTCGCTACATGCGGATTTGTAGATGAGCTTCTAGTTCGTTTCTATGAAATGGATCCATTTTACAACGCCAACTCGGAGCTTGATCTAGTAGGTAGGCTGGCCATTGGCCTAGCTCCGCACACATCTGGGGGGGTTCTTTGTAGGATAATTGGGTGGACTTCATCTTCTGCCGGCTACGCACATCCATTATTCCACGCTGCAAAAAGAAGGAACTGTGACGGTGATGAAGACAGTATAATGATGTTAATGGACGGACTCCTTAATTTCTCTAAGGAAATTCTGCCAGCGGGAAGAGGGGGGAGAATGGACGCTCCACTAGTTCTGACGACTAGGCTAAACCCCATGGAGATAGACAAGGAGGCTCTGAATGTTGACTGTTCATGGAACTACTCAAGGGCATTCTACGAGGCATCCCTATCACAGCCGCATCCCAATGAGGCATCTGCCCTGGTCGATCTAGTGAGTGATAGGCTAGGGTCAATTGGGGATTTGAGAGGATACGGATGGACACATGACTCGGGGGAATTAGACTCTGGACCTGTAAATTCCGCATACAAGACTCTGGTGAGTATGACTGACAAGATGGGGGAGCAGCTGGCTCTTGGAAGCAGGCTTCGTTCCGTAAGCGTGGATAGAGTTGCTTCACAGGTGATTGAGTCTCACTTCCTCCCAGATATGAGGGGGAATATGATGGCATTTACTAGGCAGAAGGTTCGATGTGTAAAATGTGGGCATTCATATCGAAGAATGCCTCTGGCTGGGAAGTGTATTCAAAGGGCGGGTGGAATTTCTAGGGGACCTAGATTCTCTAGCTCTGACGATGGTGCTGCGACATGCGGAGGGAATGTTGTGCTGACTGTTTCCGAAGGGGCTGTGAGAAAATATATCGAAGTTACCAAGGAAGTCATGGAAAATTATGGCGTGGATGATTACACGAAACAACGTGTTGGATGGATGTCAAACAGCGTTGACTCTCTTTTCAATAATGACAGAGTAACTGTGATGACTCTAGAGGACTTCTTGTAGTCAAAAATCAAGATTGAGCTTTCTTAGTATCGTGCCCATCCACTGTAGCTTCACGAGTTTTGTACTTTTGACAGTGGTTCCAGACCACCGACCGACCTCTTTGGTATTCGTGCCGAGCAATGTGATCTGATCTCTTGGGATGCCCATGGAGAGGGCGATGCAAGCAGCTCTATCCCCATCTGTGAATCCTCCCGGATTATGCATCCCGGGTATATCATCTGGCGTCTGATGCGTTAGAACCAGTGGAGGGGGGGATGCGAGGGGCATAGCGACGTTTAGGAGTTCGTTCCATTCGTCTTGATTATCCCCGTGTGCATGCAAAAAGATTGTTTTTCCACGTCTGACTGCCTCGGTTGTACCCTCTCCGCCATCCGCATCACTGACCATGAATAGCAATCTGGACCATGCTCTTTCGGCAGAGGTATCTGGCAAAAGTGAGAACACTCCTGCAGCTCCGTCAGCAGCTATTAGCAGTGTAGGAGTCTCGAGGGCGTTAACCAATTCATCTTCATCGATGGCAGCACCAAGGATGGCTACGTTTTGCCCTCTTAGCACGGCTCTTCTCTGTACGGTTGCTACAGTGGCTGCCCTGTTGGCCCTGCTCCATAAATCGACTCCAGAATTCTCTACAGTAGAAATTAGCTCCTTTGCACTGAATTGGTCGTGTTCGAGATTCCATCCAAAATGTGACCTGAATTCATCTTGAATAGTCATGACATCCTTGATGCATGGAAGAAGATCCGTAGGGGGCCTAGACATGTTTCTCCAGTGGAAGGGGTCGGTGATTGTTGAATAACCCTCTTGGTTCACTTGATGTCGTGCCGATGCCACTCAGCCCACCGGATATCGAAGACCGGGTTGTATTGTCTAGATACCCTATGCTTCCACAAGGAAGTCAGCACATCAAGAATGTACTGAAGGAAAATGGAGTGACAGTGGTGGATTTGATCGAGGCCCCTTGGCTCGAAGAAGTACGGACCAGAGGCAGATTGCGGCTTCTTGAATCTGTGATGCACAAAGACGGGGTTGATGACACCACTACAGTCGATCTGTCGAGTGATGCTGGGAAAATGACTGAGACTCTTTCTTTCTTGCATGCCATGTTGGTAGTCTGCGCTTCATTCGATGAACGATTGTTATCCAGATGGATAGAAGGCGAGGCGAGTAGGGCCGATGGTCTGTTCGGCAGAGATGCCACCAACTTCACGATAATTTGCTCTAGTTTTCTTTCGGGAATAAAGATCGAACAGGGCGATGATGAAGTCTATTGGGTACCAGTCTCTGATTTCATTGAGCTTTGTCCGAAGATCTCTGGGACTTACTGGAGGCTTGCCAATAGGCCGGTGAAGGAGGGATGGGTCAGGATGGATCCCGGCTCGGGAGAGAACAGTAGGGAGAGGACCTCAAGGCTCCTCAAGGAAAGGGTTCGGTCCTACCTGGACTTGGCATGTAGGGAACGTATGGAGAAGATGTCGGAGGAGTTTGCCGCTCAGTTCTCAGAAGCTGTTGAGAGGATAACCGGCATGTTGGCCCTGAGGGTAAAGGAAGAGATGCCAGTTTCCGCAGCAGTAAGGGAAGATTGGCCTCCTTGCTTCGAATCCGCCATTTCTGAATTGAATCAAGGCATTAACGTGAATCATGTGGGCAGGGTATTCTTGGCGTCTTTCTCCAAAGCACTTGGCCATACACAAGAGCAGACTTGTGGATTTTTCTCTGGAGCTCCCGACTATAATCCAGATACCACTTCCTACCAGGTGTCACATATTTACGAAAGGGATTACACCCCTTACGGATGCGCTTCTCTGAAGACGAATGCGAGATGTCCGGTTCAGACTGGTGATGATAGGCTCTGTGACCAAGAGTGGTTAACTCACCCCCTGAAGTACATC